>WNFD01005484.1_pt1 | contig 37419 bp, 31 predicted proteins | sample 5400491 | NCBI WGS metagenome assembly WNFD01 (sample SAMN13153343, study PRJNA577476) | soil metagenome | isolation source: 120 cm saprolite under Douglas fir tree site 2 hole 2 replicate 2 | place: USA:California | collected 2015-04-18 | reverse complement strand
TCGGCCGCAAAGGCTGTGGTTTTTCAAAGCTGTTCCGAAAGCGAGCCGGGAAAGGTTCGCCGCGCAAAAGCATTTCATAGCCGTTCGGCGTAAAGATCGAGCCGGTTGAATCCAGCGGCGGTCGCATTCTTTCTGGTTGCCCGTTCGGCAATTTGTTTCCGGTTTCCGGATACTGATAATCATCGGGGAAGACATCGATCAGTTTGACAATGAAGTCAGAATCGGTGCCGCTCGAAGAGATGAAAAGCTCCGGCTTGATGCTGCCGGCGACGGTGATGTCCGCGGTCAATGGATCGGTTTGATAGACGAGCACGTCGGGCCGAGTCGCTGCGAAGCGCTGATCCTCGGTCATGAAGTCGCGCGGATACCGGATAGTTTCGCCATTCCTCTTTTCCGTGTAGGGAACCGGATTCATCGGATCGCTGATGTATTCGTCAAAGAGTCTCTGTCCGCCCGGCGGTCGCTTCCCCGTGACGCCGTCACCAAACCTGAGTTGCCCGTTGTCCATCAAATAAAGTGCAGTGTCCGTGGAAACCGTCGGCGACCAGTTCGGAACGTCGCGCCATTCGTTCGCGCCGGTATCGAATACATTCACTTCTTTGATTTGCGAGATGTCGCCCTTGTCTTTCAAGAAATGATTGAAGAAAGGCAATTCGAAGTGTTCCCGATAGTACACGCCGGTCTTGCTGCCAAAATATGCGGTGCCCAGCCAGTCGCCATCTGAACGCGCCCAGCCCCCATGAAACCACGGCCCCATCACCAGCACGTTGAAGATGCCGGGGTTCTGGTGCTCGATGCTTTGATAAGTGCCGAGCGCGCCGAACAAATCTTCGTTGTCGTACCAGCCGCCGACCGTCATGACCGCGGCGTGGATGTTTTTTAAATTCGGAAAAATATTGCGCTCTTTCCAAAACTGATCGTAGTTCGGATGCTTCATCATCTCGTCCCAAAACTTAATGCGCATGCCGAGCTTCTTCTCGTAAATATCGCCGGCGTTTTTCATCCCGCCCATTTCCAGATAGAACTTGTAGCCATCCTGAGTGCCGTAGTCGAATCTCTTCACATAGTCATTGTTTGAGACGGGTGTGGGACGCGGTTGACCAAAGCCGGTAAAGAACGAAAAGTTCTGCGCCAGAAACAGCGCGCCGTTGTGATGATTGTCGTCGCCGTGAAACCAGTCAGAGACCGGCGCCTGTGGCGAGATCGCTTTTATCGCCGGATGGCCATCGATGCCCGCCATTGAAGTGTAAAAGCCCGGATAAGAGATACCGTAAACCCCGACGCGACCGTTGTTGTTCGGAACGTTCTTGATGAGCCAATCGACCGTGTCGTAAGTGTCGCTGGTCTCGTCAATCTGGTTTCCCTTCTTGTTGGGAATGTAAGGCCGCACGTCTTCGTACTCGCCTTCGCTCATGTAACGCCCGCGCACGTCCCCGTAAACGAAGATGTAGCCTTCGCGCGGAAACAGATCGTCTGGCCCCAGAGAGCTCTTGTATGCGTCCGGCCCGTAAGGCCCGACGCTGTAAGGTGTGCGATCGAACATGATCGGATACTTCTGCTTTTTGTCTTTGGGTTCGTAGATGCATATGAAAAGCTTCACGCCGTCGCGCATCGGAATCATGACTTCGCGTTTGGTGTAATGGCTCTTGATGTAGTCGGCGAGTTCGCGCTGTTGCTGAGACATTTGTCCCTGCGCGAACGACGGCATAAAAGAGAGCAGCAGGACTGCTATCAGACTAAACAAGCGGGTTCGTTTCATGGTATCTCCGGTTAGACTAGTGAAAGGCGGCCAAAAGTCGCGTGCATAGTAAATCGTAAGTCGTGATTTGTGAAGAGACGGGCCGGCGCGCGCGCTAGTGCAATCCAGCTTGGGCCAGCATCCCCAGAAACTGTCCCTGGGTGCGCATGTCGATGGCCTGAGAGACCATCTTTCCATTCCGATCGTAGAGAAAACTTTTCGGAATGCCTCCAATCCGGAATAGCTGGTTCACTTTGCGCTCCGGATCGAGCAGGATCGGATACGTCACGCTTCGCTCTGCCAGCAGCTGTTTCACTTTAGGGGCATCTTCGTCAGAGATGCCCAGGATCACAAATCCCTGATTCTTGAATCGCTGGTAGAGCGCGTCGAGGTCGGGCATTTCCTTGCGGCACGGCGGGCACCAGGTCGCCCAAAAATTAACCAACACGACCTGACCGCGCAGCGCCTGCAGCGTCCAGGTCTTTCCCTGCAAGTCGGTCAACGTAAAGTCAGCTCCCTCGCGTTGTTTGTCGTCGGCTTCGAGTTTGGCGATTGCCGCAGTAAATTGCGGATTATCGAGCGATGCCTGCACCTGCTCGTAGCGCACCAGCCTCGCGACTTCAACGTATACCGAATTCGGCTGGTTACCCTCCATCGGAAGCGGCTGCTCGCGCAGCGCGTCGGCCAGGGTAGTGGTCACTTCCTGCAACGTATCGTGGCCAAAGTCCCCTTCGGTTGATAGGTGCGCGAGCGAGTTGGCAAGGTGAAGTTTATTCAGCGTCACCGGCAATCGCCGAATGTCGATGGCTAGCTGCTTCGTCGTGCGCGCCCTCACATCATCAGGCAAACTGCGAAGGTGCCTGATTTGATCGGATATTGCGGTTTCTGGAGCCGACATCGTCCGCTGCGTCTGGGCGCGGGTGTGCTCACCCGGAAAGAAGCCAATCGCGGCCAGAAGGACAACGAGAAGAATTGTTCTAGCCATGCGCGCCCCGATTTAATCACCATTTGTGAAAACCCGCAAAGGCGGAGGTATACTTAGCTTCCAACTAATCAGCGGTCCCGGAGAGTTTGAGCCGAAAGAGGTCTCTTATGGCCAGAATCACCGCACTCAATATCAATGGGGGAAAAATGCCGGTGGATGTGGATTCCGCCGTCAGTCTCCTCGGCGTCTTGCGAAATGATCTTGGCCTGACCGGCAGCAAGTACGGATGCGGCGAAGGGCAGTGCGGCGCCTGCACCGTCCTGCTCGACGGACAGCCGGCGCGTTCGTGCATAACCCAGGTTGGTCGCGCCGCCGGCAAGCAAATCACCACGATCGAAGGTCTGGAAAAGGATGGGAAGCTGCATCCGCTCCAGGAAGCGTTCATCAAAGCCGACGCGATGCAATGCGCTTACTGCACTTCGGGAATGATCATGGCGGGCGCGGCGCTACTTACCAGGACTCCGCGGCCCAGCCGAGACGAAATTGTCAGCGGCATGAACGGCAACATCTGCCGCTGCGGCACCTATCAGCGCATCATCAATGCGATCGAGATTGCCTCCGGCACGGCGAAGGAGGTAACGAAATGATCGACCAGCGCGACCAAACTGATCTCATCGAGACTGAGCGATACGAACTCTTCGAAGGCCCGAGTTACAAGTTTCATTTCGATCGACGGAACTTTATCAAAGCGTTTGGCGTCGGCATCGTCTTCATCGTTCCGCTCGGGCGGGCCATCGCGCAACAACGCGGGCAGGGCGAATCCGGACGCGGCGGGGGCGACGAACGCCAGCCCAGCAACATCGGCGCGTGGATTCACATTGACGAGGATGGCGGCCTTAGGGTGTTTACCGGCAAGGTCGAGATGGGCCAGAACATTCGCACCTCGCTGGCGCAAGCCGTCGCCGATGAACTGCATGTTCCGGTGGGGACGATTCGCATGGTAATGGGCGACACGGACCTTACGCCTTTCGACCGCGGTACGTTCGGCAGTCTTTCCACGCCAACGATGGCGCCGCAATTGCGCAAAGCCGCGGCCGCGGCGCGCGAAGCCTTGATTGAAATGGCCGCGCAACAACTGAGTGTCGAACCTGCATCCGTGAAGATCGTCGACGCGCGTTTCGTCAATCACGACAAATCGAAGTCGCTGTCGTTAGCGGACGTGGCCAGAGGCCGAAAGCTGGTTAAGGTCATTCCCAACAACATCGCGACGACCCTTCCGAAGGATTGGACGATTGCAGGCACGTCGGTCGCGAAGGTTAACGCGCGCGATCTCGTTTCTGGAAAGCACCAATACACTTCCGACATCAAACGCGAAGGGATGCTTTTCGGCAAGGTTGTGCGCCCCGCGACTTTCAATGCGACGCTGATTTCATCCGACACCAGGGCCGCCGAAGCGATGCCAGGCGTTAGTGTTGTGCGTGACGGTAACTTTATTGGCGTCGCGGCGGCTGACCAGCAAACGGCGACCAGGGCCGCGAACGCCATTGCGGTAGATTGGAAATCTCCCGGTCAACCTTCAAACACGGAGCTGTTTGATGTTTTGCGAAAACCGGCTACCGAACGACGCGGTGGCGGGGGCGGTGGCTCGCGCCCGGAGGGTTCGATCGCTGACGGCATGGCTGCGGCTGACAAGAAGCTCGAACAGACTTACACGGTCGCATACATCGCGCATGCGCCGCTTGAGCCGCGCGCCGCCGTTGCCGAATGGAAAGACGATAAGCTCACCGTTTGGACCGGCACCCAGAGACCGTTTGGGGTGCGCACCGAACTGGCGGAAGCCTTTCACATTTCGGAAGACAAAGTTCGGGTCATCGTTCCCGACACCGGTTCCGGTTACGGCGGCAAACATACCGGCGAGTGCGCGATCGAAGCGGCGCGTCTCGCCAAAGCCACGAACAAACCAGTGAAGCTGGTCTGGTCGCGCGAAGAAGAATTCACCTGGGCTTATTTCCGGCCGGCCGGCGTGATGGATATTAAGAGCGGCGTCAAATCTGACGGGACGATCACCGCGTGGGAGTTTCACAACTACAACTCCGGCGCCTCGGGCATTCAAATCAAGTACGACATTCCGAACAATGACATTCGGTTTCACCAGTCGAACTCTCCGCTACGTCAGGGCTCGTATCGAGGACTGGCAGCGACCGCGAACCACTTTGCCCGCGAGACGCACATCGACGAACTGGCGCATGCCGTGAACATCGATCCCCTTACATTTCGGTTAAAGAACCTCAAGGACGAACGAATGCGGGGTGTGCTGGAAGCAGCGGCGAAGGCATTCGGTTGGGGCCAGACAAAAGCCGCAGCGAGTCACGGCTTTGGCATCGCATGTGGCTTTGAGAAGGACGGCTATCTGGCAACCTGCGCTGAAATTGCGATTGAAAGACCTTCAGGCAAAGACGCAGACAAACAGAATCCCAGGGTTCGGATCGTTCGCGTGGTCGAAGCGTTTGATTGCGGCGCGGTCGTCAATCCGGCTCATTTGAAGAATCAGATTGAAGGCGCGATCACGATGGCCATGGGCGGCGCGTTGTTCGAATCCATCCAGTTTGAGAACGGCAAAATCCTTAACCCGCACTTTGCCAGCTATCGCGTGCCGCGCTTCATCGACATTCCGTCGATCGAGGTCGTGCTGGTCGATCGCAAAGACATTCCGTCAGCCGGCGCCGGCGAAACCCCGATCGTCGGCCTGGCGCCTGCGGTCGGCAATGCTATCTTCAGCGCCACCGGTCTGCGTTTGAGATCTCTGCCACTGGTTCCTAAAGGAGTTCCTACTGATGCTAAAGGTTGAGGATATGGCGCCCGCCGAAATGCACGCGCTGCTGCAACGGGAAAGCTTCGGGCACCTCGGTTGCTCGCGCGATGGCCGCCCGTACGTCGTGCCGATGGACTACGCATACGACGGCAAGGAACTTTATTTCTTCACCACTGAAGGAATGAAGACGCAATTCATCGAAGCGAACCCGAAAGTCTGTTTGCAGGTTGAGGAAATAACCGACCGCACGCATTGGCGCAGCGTGATGGTCATCGGCAAGGCCGAGCAGTTAACCAATGCCGAAGAGACGCAGCGCGCAATGAAACTCATCACTGAGCGAAACCCTTCCCTAACACCGGCAATCAGCGCAACCCAGCTGGATGCTTTAGGACGGGCCGTCGATATCGCCCTCTACCGCATTATTCCTGACCTAATCGATGGACGGAAAACCGTGTAACTGTTTTTCTAATTGTAGGAATGAGAGTCAAGAACCTCGCGCACTGTTTGGCCAAGCAGCGTGACAGTATAAGGCTTTTGAATTATAGGAGCTATGTCTTTGGCCAACGAGGTTTCGATCATCTCCGAGCTGTAACCGGTCATAAATATCAACGGTATATCGCCGTTGCTGCTAAGTGAGCGTATTCGCGTGTAGGCTTCGTAACCGCCCACGCGCGGCATGACCACATCAAACAAAAGCAGATCGATCTCCTCAGAACTGCGTTCGTAGAGCTCAACGGCTTCTTCGCCGTCTTTGGCCAGAATCACGCGGTAACCGAGATCCGAAAGGATGTCTCTGGCCAGATAACGAAGCGTTTCTTCGTCCTCGGCCACGAGGATAACTTCCGCTCCGCCTCGAAGAGCAGTTTCAGATGCGGCCTTCTCAGCGATGGGGACTTTTTCGTCTGCGGGCAAATAAATACCGAAACTCGTTCCCTGGTCAACCTCGCTGTACACTTCGATCAAACCCTCGTGCTGCTTGACTATGCCATAGACCATAGCCAATCCCAGACCCGTTCCTTTGCCCACCTCTTTGGTGGTGAAGAACGGCTCGAAGATGCGCGCCCTGGTTTCGGCGTCCATTCCCACGCCGGTATCGCTAACCTTGATCAGCACATGTTTGCCGGGCTTCGCATAAGCGTGGTCGCGACAGTACCTCTCGTCGAGCACGGTGTTGTGCGTCTCGATGATCAGGCGTCCTCCACGAGGCATAGCATCGCGTCCATTGATCGCCAAATTCATGACCACCTGCTCGATCTGCGCCGAGTCCGCAAAGGCCGGACTGAGATTTGGCGCCAAGAGCAGTTGCACCTCTACGTCCTCGCCGAGGAGACGCTGCAGCATCTTTGTGAGATCTGCGATAGTGTCGTTGAGATTGATGGTCTTGCGTTCCAACCTCTGGCGACGACTGAAGGCCAGCAACTGTTGCGTCAGCTTTCCGCCGCGAGCAGCGGCCTTTCCGATTTCCACAAGCCGATCGCGGACGGGCAAATCGTCGGGCGTTTGTCGCAAGGCAAGCTCCGCGTGGCCCTGCACCGCCGTCAGCAAGTTATTAAAGTCGTGAGCGACGCCGCCCGCCAAGGTGCCGATGCTCTCCATCTTCTGCGCCTGGAGCAGATGTTCTTCGCTGTTGCGCAGGGCCTCTTCGGCCAGCTTTCGCTCCGCGACCTCCCTCTGCAAGTCGTCGTTCGCTGCTGCCAACTCGGTGGTTCGCTCGAGGACCCTGGTTTCCAGTTCTTCGTGCGCCTTACGCAACCTCAGCTCCGACTCGCGCAATGCTTCTTCGGCGCGTTTGCGCTCGCCGATATCTCTAGCAACGGTGCAGAAGACGTCTTTGCCTCCATAGAATATGACGGTCACATTCACGTCGACGTCAATGATGCTGCCGTCCTTCCTACGAAAGCGTCGCTCGCCCGTGATCGGAAGCCTTCTGTCAAGCAGGGTTCCTGACCTACGATCGATTGCTTCCCGCTCGTCAACGATGAAATCATAGGCTGTCAATTTCAGCGCTTCCTTAACTGTGTAACCGAGCAAGTCAGCGAACGCGACGTTACACTCGAGAACCCGCATCGTATCGACATCGGCGAGGACCAGACCTTCGGCAGTTTGTTCGACTACGGCCCGGTAACGCTCTTCGTTGTCATTGAGCTCAGCGGTGCGCTGGGCAATCCCCCACATTTCACCGACGCTGCGCTTGATGGCAATGAACAGGAAAGTGTCCTCGAAGAGCACCCAGCCTGCGTGCTCAAGCCAGCGCCATTCGCTCGCGGAAAGTACGCCGTACACAGATTGCGGCCAAAAGATACCTCTCAGGAAATGGTCGGCAGCGACGACAATAGTCGCCGGCACGAGCACTCGCCAGTCTCGATAAAACGCCAGGAACGCGAGCGAGCCAAAGACATGGAAGTGGGTTTCAATGCGGCCTCCGGTGAGGTAAATCAGCAAGGCCGACATAAGCATCTGAGCAGTTGCAATCACATAGCGGGTGCTGATTGCTCCTGGCTTGGCAATAGCAAGAACGATCGGGAAGAAACTAATTGCTCCACCGAGAAAGACTGCGGCCCATACGTGAATGTGAGTTTGGCTGGAAGTACCTATCCATGTTCGCGGTGCGATCAAAAGGGCTGCGATAACTCCGGCCAGCCATTGAACCGACATCAGCACGGCGAACATACGGTCCGTGCCCTTATAGATAGTCTGCTGGTGGGCCGCGAACAAATGGCTCGCTTGCTCTAGAGTTGACGGAGCAAGGCTTGGGTTAGTTTCCGACTTCTTCATAGCTTCTTTTTCGGCACTCGGAGTCGGGATTGAACAACGGGCAGCCAAAAACCAGACTGTGGTCATCGTCAGCCGATCCGGTGTTTACCAGTGCCTCGATCGCGGACTCGCCTGCGTTATCGCCCACGTGCCCGCGCGTACTGCACGCTGACTCCGGGAATTCGCAGCGCATGCCTCCACAGATCAGTTTTCACCCAATCGTCAGCAAAGCCGTGCGGTTTCATGAGCACAACGTAGGCGTTCATGCGACCCTGGCAGTGCGCCATGAGTTTGTCTAGTTCCTCGACGCTGGCGCGCGTGCACGGACACTGGGGATGGGTCAACATAACTAACGTTGCTCGGTCTGGCGCTGGCTTTATGCGGCTGCCGGTCGGCCAGCGGCTCGGAGCAGCCGCGGCTACGCCTGGCGCGTTTTCATAGGACGCGAGGAACGACAGGCCGGCTCCAGCCGCGACGAACCAGAGCAGAATCGCGGATAGCAATGCCAAGCGGCCAGTCGTGGACTTGCCCCGCTGGGCCTTCCGTTGCACGAGTTTTTCGAACAATTTCATTGGCCTTGAGGGTGAAAGGTTAACGGCTGGGCGTGGAGATTTGTCCTCAGGCAGAGACCTGATGGAGACATTTCGCATTGTAGCTGATCGTTGGCGATTTGCCAATAACTTTGAACACGCGCCCCCTTGGCCTGAAAAAATTGCCGCGCGGGCCCGCTCTCATTTACAACTGTAAAGTCTGATCTATAAAAAGAACCGCGGCGACCGAGCACGAGAAGCTCGATCGCCGCAAACTGTCAGTGGTGGGTTGGCGGTTACTGAATCGTGTCAGTCGATCCCTTGAAGCCGTGCATGGCCTGCTTCGCGGCCCATTTCAGCACGCGCTTCGTGTCATAGCAGTAGGCGAGAATATAGTTGCAGGTCGAAAGACAATGGGTCGAACACTCCTGCTTCATCTCGTCCAACTGTTTCACATCGAATTTCGGATTCTCGATGGTGCCCCAGTCATGCGTGGCTGAGTACATCGGGAAGCACGGCGCCAGGGTGCCATCGGTGCGAACAATCAGAGAGTTCTGTCCGGCGCGACACTTCCATGGCGGGACCGCCCCACGCATGAGCTGTTTCATCTCCTGCATGTGCTTGCTCTGATTGACCATCTTGTAGCCTTCGCTGTGTCGCTTGTCGTCGAGGTAATCCAGGAGGTCGTCCACCTTTGACCAATCGTCGGGCGTAAGGTACGTGACGTTTTCGTCGAGGTGTTTGAAGTGGTCCTGCTCCATCATCGGCGTCTCGTTGATGTGATAGTCCGTCGCGATGCCGGCGTCGTGCGCGATTTCCGTTAACTCTTTAACGTCATCCATGTTGTTGCGGCAGATGTTGATATTGAACATCACCGTGTAGCCATAGTGATGCTGCCGCTTGACCAGATACTCAAAGTAAGGACGAATCGGATCCAGCGCCTTCGGCAAAGACTTTCGGTCTTTGACTGAATCAACCGCCAGATTCACCGTTGCTATGCCGGCGTCGCCCAGCCGATCGATTACTTCAGGCTTCATCAGGCGGCCATTCGTGGGCAGATAGACGAAGATGTCTTTCTTGGCGCTGTAATGAACAATCTTGTGAATGAACTTCGGCCGCAGCAAAGGCTCGCCGCCCATCAGGGCCAGGACGCGCGAACCGATCGAGTGCAGCCAATCGATCGAGCGCTTCGCCGTGTCTTCGGTCATGCCCTTGACCTTGTTGTTGTAGGACCAGCAATAGTGACAATCCAGATTGCACTTCCACTCAGTAAACAGGTAAGGGATGATCGGTCGCAAGTCGTTTTTGTACCAGCGCGATTTGAAATAGGGCGAGCCCCAGGTTTTCCAGGTGCGAATTGCGTTCAGCTTCTGATATTCCGACTTGGTCATTGGCTGAGGATCGGGATGAATCGGATACGGAGGCTCCGGCAGAACTTGCAGTTCAGCCTTCTGTTCGAGCACCGCGCGGGCTTCCGGCTTGTAAAGAATCTGGTGAAGTTTCTCATCCAGCCTGGACGGGGGCGCGGAAGAAGTCGGAGCATTCTCTTGCTGTAGTGCTGGTGCCATATGGTCTCCTGCTATTATTAATTCGGATCCTTCGCGTTAGTGCATATCGGCACACGAAGGGACAAGGTCTCGAAATCGAGAGCCAATATTCGCTGATTTAAGCGAGAATTGCAAGCGGTATCCTGCCAAATCCAGCGGCGAAAAACATTGCCCAGCGCCCGGAGTTGCCCCAATGCTTTGATTAAAGCTAAGCTACGGCCTTCTATTTGAGACAATGGCGTCAGAGTTATCGGCCGGACGCCACGCCGCTGCGATTTAATTCCCGATAATCCCTGGAGACTTCTGACCTTGTCCGCTGCCGCCCTGCCAGCAATTACTGCCGGTCTAAGACCTGAACTGTTTGGTGAGGCCGGCGCGCGTTCGCTCAGCCGAATGCTCCTCGTTGCGGTTCTGAGCGTGCTTGTGATCGTTGGGTTTGGCTTCCGCACGAACGGCCTCAGCACCGAGGGATTGAGCGAGGATGAACTGAACAAGCTCAATGCGGTTTCAGACTATCGCGCGCACGGGCTCACGGCCGCGAATGGAGAGCATCCTCTGTTAATGAAGGCGATGCTCACCATCAGCGTGATCGGCGCCGAGAAATGGAACGCCACGTCGCTGGTGGCGGGGCATCCGGAATTAAACCTTCCGGTTGAGACTTCGCTGCGACTTCCCAACGCTTTGTTTGGGGCCCTGACCGTGGTGCTGATTTTCCTGGTGGCTTCGGAACTGTTCGGCCTGGAAGCGGCCCTCATCGCGGCCGCGCTCTGGGCCTTCGATCCGCTGGCCATCGGCTTCAATCGGATCGCCAAGGAAGATACCCTCCTCGTTTTCTTTTTTTTGCTGGCGAACGTCTTCTGGCTGCGCGGGCAACGCATTGCCGAAGGCCAGCCGCAGCGGCGGCCTGAACCTTTTTATTGGGCCACGGCCGCGGCGTTCGGCGCGATGCTGGCTTCGAAGTACGTGGCGCAGATGATCGCGATCAGTGTGGCCTACAATTACGCGTTCCAGAGAATACCGACTACCCGCTGGCAGATCGGGAAGATCCGATTCATTAAATTCTTTCTGGTGATGGGAGCAGTGTTTCTGGTTTGCAATCCCTCGATCCTATTGCCAGGATCGTGGCGCGCCATTTTGAACTTTACCAGCTCGCGAACGATTGGTCACGATAGTTATGAATTCCTGGGCCGGCTCTACCCGCATCGTTACACAGATTGGTTACGAGGCGAACCCTGGTACTTTTATCTTGTCCTGATGGGTGTCAAACTTCCGCTGCTGACCTTGCTGGGGTCTTTGACGGGGTTCATTCTGCTTTTCAGGAAAAAGATCGGCGATGGCCGTTATTTTCTGATCTTCTGGCTGTTCTTCTGGGGGATTACGTTCACGTTTGCGGGCGGCAAATTTACTCGGTACTTTACCGCGGTTTTACCTGCCGTCATCATGGCCGCCGCGCTGGGAGTTCAATGGGCGGCTCGATGGTTGGGCAGAATTTCCGCGCGGGTCTTTGACAGCCCAGGGGCCGGAATCTATGCGCGCGCCGCACTGGCGTCGTTGGTGATCGCGTCGGCATTGTGGTCATCGGCGACCGCCATGCCGCATTATCGACTCTATATGAACCTGCTGGGCGGCGCGGCACACGCCGGCGAATATTTCCCTCAGGATGAATTTTACGATGCTTATATGCAGGATGCGTTAACTGAAATCGCGAAACGCGCGAGCCAGGGCGCGCGCGTCGCCAGCGAACTGCCAACGGTGGCTGCCTACTACGCGCAGCGGGTCAATCGCGCGGATCTGGTTTGCGTTGAGTTATCTGACCCGGCCGAGCTCGGCAAGTTAACGCCGGGAGATTTCGTCATCGACGGCCGCGGGCGGACCTACCTTAGCAACCAGGCAATGCTGTTGCGTCTGCGACAGGCAAGCCGGCCGGCTTTCAGCCTTGCAGTCGGAGCTACGCCCGCGGCCGACGTTTACGTTTTAGATCAGAAGTCGCTCGGCGCGCTGCGCGGGCAACCGTTACAGAACCGGGAGCGGTAGCGACCGGATCGAAAATTCAACACGTGAGTGTATGATCCCCTCGCTATCGCTCGGGGTTCTGAAACATCATGCGATCACTCGATCAACTGCTCGCCAAGTCCATTCCGGAACTCAAGGAGAGATTTATCGATCGCGAGCGTCCGGTTCCGAAAGGCTTGATTGAAGCTTTGGAGAGCGATGCGCGTCAGGGCGCGCAGCATCTCGCAAAACAAATCCGCGAACGCTGGCGCAAGAATCGCGCCGAAGGACAGCGTCTGCATAATCTTCTGCGATTTGAGATCGAATTATGGGCTGACGGATTTCGGCTTATTGCCGGCGTTGACGAGGCCGGCATGGCGCCGCTAGCCGGGCCGGTGATTGCCGCCGCCTGCATTCTTCCGCGAGATTACAAACTGCGCGGGCTGAATGATTCAAAGCAGATCCTGGATGAGGACCTGCGCTCCGAATTAGCAAAACAGATCAAGGGCGACGCGATCGCCTGGTCGGTTGGCCGAGCCGAAGTCGAAGAGATCGACAAGCTGAACATCTATCACGCGGGCTTGCTGGCGATGCGACGCGCAGTCGAAGGTCTCGGGTCCCAGCCCGATTTTGTTCTGGTTGATGCGCGGCGTATTCCTTATTGCCCGGCGCCACAACGCGGAATCATCAAGGGTGACACGCTCTCAGCCAGCATCGCTGCCGCTTCGATCATCGCTAAAACTACTCGCGACGCGCTGATGGCTGAATTCGATTCCGTGCATCCGGGTTACAAGTTCGCTTCGCACAAAGGTTATCCAACGCCCGAGCATTGCCGTCTGTTGAAAGAACTCGGCGCCGCGCCCATTCATCGCCGCAGTTTCGCGCGCGTGCGCGAGGTGCTGGGGCTGGATCCGATTCAGAGCGAGTTGTTCGAAGAGAAAGCCGATGCCGCTACAGGCAGATGATTCTCTGCGTCAACTCTGCGCGCTCTGCGTCTCTGGGGTGAGTCTTAGTAAGCAGGGAAGAATTCCCCGCAGAGGACGCCGAGACTGCGCAGAGAGAAAAACTGAAACTTGAAACCAGATTCATGGGTCTAGCTGAATACAAAAAGAAGCGCCGCTTCAACAAGACGCCCGAGCCCGGTCCGGAGAAGCAAACTTCCGAGATGGGCAACATCTTCGTCGTGCAGAAACATCGCGCGACGGCGTTGCATTACGACTTTCGTCTCGAAGCCGACGGCGTGCTCCTGTCCTGGGCCGTCCCGCGGGGCCCTTCAATGGATCCCACGGTCAAGCGGATGGCGGTGCACGTCGAAGATCACCCGGTAGCCTACGCCAACTTTGAAGGCGTGATCCCCGAGGGCGAATACGGCGGCGGCACCGTGATGGTTTGGGACTTTGGCATCTACGGGCCTGAGAACACAAACAGCGTTAGGAAGGCCGTCGCGAAAGGCGAACTGAAATTCGCTCTGCTGGGTCAGAAACTGAAAGGCTCGTTCGTGCTCGTGCGCACACGCGACCGGCAATGGCTATTGATCAAGCACCGCGACAAGTACGCAAAGGAAGGCGAAGAGATCGCCGAGACTCAACCGTTCTCAGTTTTGACCAAGCGCACGCTCGCCGAGATTGCCGAAGACGAAGGCGGCAACGTAAGGAAAGCCGCGACTGGCGATCCGAAAACGCTTCCTCGCCGCCGCGGCGTCAAGCGCCGGAAGAAGAGCGCCAAGAAGAAAGTTTGGCATAGCAAGAAACGCGGTTCGTGAGACTGGCCGTTCTCGCGCCAACGGGGCACTAGCCCGACCGTCAGGGAGGGCTCCGGCATAAAACCTTTCGCAGTAGCGAGCGGGAGTTCTTGCTGAAGGCGTGAAATTGCCTTCCAGCTCGAAACTCGTGCGTCGAAATCAGGCCCGCTGATTAATGTCCTTTGGAGACCTTTCATAGCTCGAAATTCGTAACTTGAAGCTGCGACTCTAACTATTGACACTGGCTCCACATCTGGCATATTGTCCCGACGCGTGCAAGAGCCCGATTTCTGATTTGAGTTCCGCTTGGCTCCAGAGACTAAGACTCAGACTCGAAATTGGTTAATGGGCTGGTGTCCTCAGAGCCTGCGCAATCCGCGTTTTCTCCGACCGTCAGCCTTCTAACATTTGCAATTGAATCCACTCTATTCTTTGTTTTCCATGGTGCCAGGAGGTTGAAAATGAATGAAATGCATTTCTTTCTCGGAGAACGTGTTATCGGCCCTTTCTCTTTGGATATTGATAGTGGGAAAGCCCAACTAACTTGCACAGTGATTGAGGAATGGATCAGAAAGAAGGCTTGGTCCATCAGTTGTGGCGAAAAGCATCGTTATGTTCTGAAAAAGCGTCTCGGAGTGAGCACAGTCGAGCGCCAAGAACTTGAAGCAACCATTGCCGGCTCTGTCAAATTAATTGGAATATCGGAACTAAAATCCCAAATAAAATCTAAACTAGGCCTGGAGTTCCGCATTGAAGAGAACCTAGAGGAAGAAGATGAATTCACTTTCGAAGCGCCCAAATGTGGGCGGCTAGATCATCGAGTCTATCAGCTTAGGCGCCTTTATAGATTCACTCATCGAGACAAGCGATCTTGGATGGAGCGGTTCCCTAATCCATGGCGCAAGAATGATTTTACTCAGACAATTGAGGAATGGGTCGACGACATTTATGGTGCGCCGATACCAACCGACCCCGATCCAGCCTGCGGATGTAAAGACTCTCGCTCTGAAATCGACGGGTTAGTTACGCTGTTCCTCGGCAAGATCAGTACGGTCGTTGGTTACAAGCGCACCGAAGAGGGTCTCAAGATCCCAAGCCTAAACTTTTCTGCTAACGTAAGGGGTATCGGACAGTTATTGCATACCGATTTTGTCTTTGAAAGAAATGTGATTCCTCCATACCTCTTATTCCTGGCCGATGAGCGGGCCACTAAACTTAGAGGGAGATTTCTCCCCTATATTAATGTTCTCGGGCGAGAGGCGAAGGAAGGACGCCGGGTAGAAGCATCAGATAGCCTACTCTATCTCTTGGTCGGAGGCAGCCTCGGCGCAATTGTGGGACTACTATTTGCTCCGAGATCTGGGCAGCAACTTCGGAGCGATATTGCTTTTCGAATGCGGAAAGGCAATGAACGATCTCGCGAATTCGCGCGACAGCTTAGACAAAGCGCACGAGATTACTACGAACCACTCCGCAACACAGAACCAGACCACTATTCCGCTGTTGCCGAAGCGACCAGCGGCGTCGACCGGGCTGATAGGGAAGGTTCAGTGGAAAACGCTGGTGCGGTCGAAGTTGGAGCTCAGCGAAGCAGGACAACATCCAAAAAAGAAACACTCGAGCGTGACTCCGTGCGCAACACTTGAATCGCATCTCGAAGCTACACAGTGGAAAGCTCGTACTAAATCTAATCTCGACTAAGAATGGGCAGTTCATTTGATTCCGGTCCCTATAGCTTTGGAACGCTTCTAGGACGATATGAGAGGCGGACCGTAGTACTCCCGCGTTTTCAGCGCGGCTACAGCTGGGAAAAGTCGCAGGTTTCCACCTTCTGGAATGATCTAGTAGGCTTTGAGAAACTCTACTCAGCAAATCCTGTTAGCGCTTCTTATTTTCTCGGCCCGATCGTCACACAGGAGAGCGACACGGAGATTGTTCTCTTGGATGGTCAGCAAAGACTTGCAACGGCAAGCATATTTCTCGCCGTTCTGCGAAACATAGCGCGAACACTGGACCAACCAGGTGAACATTCTGGAGGCGACTTTGCCAGGGATATCCAAGCAGAGTTGATAGAAAAGGAAGGAAAGATAGCCAGCTACGCTCTCCGGCTGGGGGAATTAGACGAGGAGTTTTTTCAAAAGAACATTCAAGAAGACTCTTCAAAGCCCAAGACTAAACCAACCCTTCGTTCTCACAAAAACATTCTCTCATCTTACACGTACCTTCACGACGCTGTCCTCCCACTGCTACGAGTAAATCACCCAGTGAGGCTGTCGAGCTACTTAAGTCATTCAAGAATTGTCTGGTGACGGGCCTTACTATGGTCGCGATCAAGGTGCAAGCCGAAGAAGATGCTTACCGGATCTTTGAGACCCTAAACGATCGCGGCCTTCGCCTATCTGTGCCAGATCTCCTTTTGAATCTTCTGATGAGACGATCTGCTGACGACACTCAGAGAAACTTGGTTAGACAGAAGTGGAATTACATGTTGGGACAGATGGGTAGGCGTGACATTTCTCGATTCCTAAGACATATGTGGTTCACGCTATTGGTTATCAACGCTTGGGTACTCAAAATAACTAAGGCCGGCTGTGAAGAGCCGGCCTTTAGGTTACTCTGCTCGGAGTTGTCTGAGCTTACCACTTCGGCGTCACGCCCAGGTTAGTAAACAGAAACGCATAGATATCTGTCTGCTGCTCCAGCGTCTTTGTCGTGCTGCTGGCGCCGTGACCTGACTTGGTATCGATGCGAATCAGGATTGGGTTATCGCCACCCTGCCCCGCTTGCAGGGCCGCCGCGTACTTGAAGTTATGCGCCGGCACCACCCGATCGTCGTGATCCGCGGTGGTAATCAGAGTCGCCGGATACTTCGTTCCCGCTTTGACGTTATGGATTGGCGAGATGGCGTACAGCGCTTTGAATTGCGCTTCGTTCTGCTCGCTCGAACCATAATCCGAAATCCAGGCCGCGCCGATGGTGAACTTGTGAAAGCGCAGCATGTCCATCACGCCCGCCTGTTCAACTACGGCCCGGTACAATTCGGGTCGCTGGTTCGAGCAGGCGCCGACCAACAATCCGCCGTTCGAGCCGCCATGAATCGCCAGCCGGGCCGGCGAAGTGTACTTCTGGGCGATCAAATATTCCGCGGCCGCGATAAAGTCATCGAACACGTTCTGTTTCTTCAGTTTGGTGCCGGCCTCGTGCCATTTCTCGCCGTACTCGCCGCCGCCGCGCATGTTCGCCGACGCGTACACGACCCCTTGTTCGAGCAAAGCAATGCGCAGCGCGCTGAATGCCGGACTGGTGGTGATGTTGAAGCCGCCGTAGCCATACAGCACGGTCGGATTGTTGCCGTCGAGCTTCAGCCCTTTCTTGTACGTGATGAACATCGGCACGCGGGTGCCGTCTTTGCTGTTATAGAAAACCTGCTTCACCTCGTAATCCGCTGCCTTGAAGCCGGGAATATCCACCGTGCGAAACACGGACGACTTTTTCGTCGCGATGTCGTATTTGAAGATCGTCGGCGGATAGTTGAACGAGGTGAAGCTGTAGAAGAGGAACTTGTCATCGTTGCGTCCGCCAAATCCACCGGCCGAGCCCGGTCCGGGAAGCTGAATTTCGTTTTCCAGCTTACCGTCGAGGCTGAAAACGTAAGCGCGCGTAGTCACATCTTTCAAATAAGTGACAAACAGTTTGCCGCCGACCGTAGACGAGATCTCCAGCGGTTCAGGTCGCTCAGCCACGATGTCCTTCCAGGTCTTTGTCTGCGGATCGTAAAGCACGACTTTGCCGTTCGGCGCGCCGCGATTTGTCTCGATCAGGAATTTGCCGTTAACCTCATCGATTACGCCGTAACTGTCATCGCCAATGTCTGCCACAATCGGAGTGAACGGCTTGTCGCCCTGCGCCAGCTCGCGGAAGAAAACTGAATTGCCTCTCTTCCCCGCGGAAGAGTCCGAGACGCCAAGAATTTCAAAGCGCTGGTCCTCAGTCACGCCGACTGACTGCCGGCGTTGCGGGTGTTCGTTGTCTTCGTAAATCAGTTTATCGTCCGACTGCGGCGTGCCGACTTTGTGATAGTAAATCTTCTGGTAGTCATTCTTGCCGGCCATCTTCTTTCCCGACTCGGGCTGAGGATAACGGTTGTAGAAGAAACCCTGGTCTCCTATCCACGACGCGCCAGAGAATTTTACCCACTCAAGATGATCGGTCAGTGGCTTTTTCGTCGCGACGTCCAGCACATAGAAATCTCTCCAGTCGGAACCGCCTTCCGAGATTCCATACGCCACGTACTTTCCGCTCTGCGATAGCGAGAACCCTCCGAGTTGCGACGTGCCATCGGCGGAAAACTTGTTCGGATCGAGCAGGACTTCCGGCGTGCCGTCCAGACCCTTCTGGATGTACTGGACACTCTGATTCTGCAACCCGTCGTTCTTTGAGAAGATAAACCATTCGCCCCTGCGCGTCGGAGAACCATACTTCGGATAATTCAAGAGCTTGGTCAGACGATCCTTGAGCTGCGGCCTATAAGAAATCTTGTCGAGGTAACCGAAAGTGACTTTGTTCTCGGCCGCGACCCACGCGGCAACTTCCGGCGCGTTGTCATCCTCAAGCCAGCGATAGGGATCGGCGACTGTCGTCCCGAAGTAGGTGTCGACGACATCTACTTTTTTCGTCTCGGGATACGAAAGACGCGCGCCGCCGTCACCACCCTGCGCACTCGCAAGGCGTGGCGGAGTGGAAAGCGACATGGCCACGAGAGCCAGAACAGTTAGAGTTAGAAAGGCAAGTTTGATCTTCTTCATTGGATTGGTCCTCCGGAGATTCCTGTGAAAATACCTGGCGTCGGTGCACATACTCTAGTCGAGGTGCGGGAAAAATCCAACCCTGCAACGCAATAGCAGGTAACCGCGAAGCCGTCGATGCAACGAAGCCCAGGGTTGCCGCTTCGGCTACCCCGGGAAATCGACCAATCAGGCAGTCGCAACCCTGACAGGGTTGCGGTTAATTATGAACGACTCGTAACGTAGCCTTCGGACGTTGGGCTGGAGGTGAACAACCGCTTCGCGGTTCTCAGACTTAAGCCTTCATTCAATCAAGTCACCGGCCGCTTGCTGCGCGAGCTGATCGCGTTGTTTCATTAGTCTCAGTTTGGCGGCTCGGCGAAACGGAGGAACAAAAACGCATGCAACTTAGAATCGTCATCGTTGTTTCGGTCGCGCTATTGCTGCCTTCCGCTCTCGCGCGGAACTCAAGGTCGACATCGGCTCTTGCGTCGGCCGCGCAATCAACTCAAGTCATCCTGCTCGGAACCGGCACGCCTTATCCTGACCCGGCAGCTTCGGGCCCGGCGACCGCCGTCGTCGTTAACGGACGGGTATTTCTGTTTGATGTGGGCGCGGGCGTCATGCGGCGCTTGCGCGCGGCAAACCTGCCCATCAACGGACCGGAAGGGCTTTTCATCACGCACCTGCACAGCGATCACACGCTGGGCTATGCGGATTTGATCCTGACATCGTGGGTGATGCGCCGCCGCGCGCCGTTTCGGGTTTTCGGCCCGCCTGGTCTGCAGAGAATGACTAACCATCTGCTGGCGGCGTATTCGGAAGACATTCGTGTTCGCACGAATGGATTGGAACGTGAAGTCGCCGGCGGCTATCGCGTTAGCGTCCATGAGATTAGGACCGGCGTCGTCTATGAAAAGGCCGGCGTGCGCGTTACCGCGATTGCGGTGCAGCACGGAGCATGGAGAAACGCGTTCGGTTACCGCATCGATACCGCCGACCGCTCGATTGTGATTTCAGGAGACACGCGGCCAAGCGAGGCGCTGGTCAAAGCGGCGCGCGGAGTAGACATCCTGATTCACGAGGTTTACTCTGCGTCACGACTGGCGCCCGAAGATCGACCGGGCGGCAAAGACTGGCCACGCTATTGTCGCGAGTACCATACTTCGGATGTGGAGCTTGGGCAGTTGGCCGCGCGCATTCAGCCAAAGCTGCTCATTCTGGATCACATCATTCGGATGGGCGCGAGCGATGAGGAGCTGCTTGCGGGGGTGCGTGCCGGAGGCTATTCGGGCAGAGTTGTTATCGGGAAAGACCTGGAGAGGTTTTGAGAATGAATGATGCGGGTTTGGGTTTTCGCGTGAAGTCTGGCTGGGCCATGGTCGTGCTTGTCTCAGCATCATCTCCACCAACAGTCATTGACCGTCGCCGAGTTGATCTTTCAGATCCGGCGGTTCCGGACTCAGCTCAACCGTTTCATGCCGGACTCGATCTTCCCGAGGCTGCCGCTGCGAAAGCAGTAGCGCGGCTGATTAAATACGTCGAGCGATCCTCACAACGTGCCATAGCGGAACTGATGGAGCATTATCGCGCCAGCGGCTATCGCATCGTGGGTGCTGGAATTGTCGTCGGCAGCACAGTTGATCCGCAAATGATCCGAAACGATCACATACGCGCCCACGCCGAAGAGGGCCGGTTATTTCGCGTGGTGATTGAGGACGCGCTCAAGCTCTCGGGTCTGAAGTCTTCAGTGACGCGTGAAAAGGACTCGATTGGTGAGGGAAAGAAGATGCTCGGCATCTCTGAATCGAGACTGAGAACTGAACTGGCGAAAATGGGTAAAGCGGTTGAAGGATCGTGGCGCGCAGAAGAGAAGGCGGCAACGCTGGCGGCCTTGATGGCTCTGGCACGTTGGAGTCGGAGCCGAGTTAAAACTTGAAAGGGTTAACAGACCGGGAGACGTGGATCGTTCAAGACTGGTGATTTACTTATTTGATGGCCCGCTCGACTGCTGAGCGGAAACCTTGGAGGCAACTCCGGAACTCGTGGCCTGAGCGTCGGCCAATTGAGCGGGACCTCCGGAACTTGGGGCCCCGTGCCCGATATCAGCGAAAGGTACGTGAACCCCCGTCGTCGCTTTGTCTTGTTCGTCTGCATTCGTTGACTCATAATCTTTTGGTCCCGGCTCGCGTAGAAACAAGGGAAAGGCTGGCTATGCGCCAGCCTTTCAGCTGCTGACTTAACGCTGCCGGTTTAATAAAGAACGCGCTGCGGCAGAATTCCAACGCTGCTCTTGCCCATGTTCAAAAAGAGATCTTTAAGATTCTTTCCGGAAAAGGCTCCGCTGTTCCGGACGTCGATAATATCGTAGGGCTGCAACAGCACGTCTTTATCGCGTCCTTTTCGGATCGCGTCATAGTTGTACGTCAAATCTTCCTGGCCGATCTGTCCGTCCTTCTTACGATAGATGTGAACTTCGCCGGTGTTCGCCAGCCTTTGCGGCCCTCCCGCCATCGCGATGGCGCGACCCAACGTAAGTTGATCTTTCATGAAGAGCGGCTGCGGAGCCAGCACCGCGCCCGTGACATAAATTGGTTCCCCTTCCGTCACGATGACGACATCGCCCGGGCGTATGAAGGGGTCTCCGCTTTCGTTGCCAAGTTCCCTAAGCTTGAAAGATTCTATCTGGCTGTCAACCGAAGCAGTGGCCGAGACGCGCTTGATCACTACCTCGCCGGTTTCCGGGCACATCTCGGGTTGAGTGTGGATCACCTGGACCGTTCCGCTGGCGCGTTCAGTGACGCCGCCACTTCGGGCGATCAACTCATGCAGGCGCACGCGCCGCATCATGGTAACCAACATTGGATTGCGCACGGCGCCATAAAGCGTCGCCGGCGGACGGCTGTTGCGCTGCGCGATTCGCACGCTCACCTGCGGATTTTTGATGTAGGCCGCATACGCGGTGGCGATCGCCTTTTGCACTTCCTTTTCGGTAAGGCACTGTGCCCGAATCGGCTTTTCCAGAAATGGCAGCGAGCTGATATTGCCGTCGCCGTCGATTTCAGCCAGGGTGTTCAAATCCGATTGACCAAAGACGCGAACATCCAGAACGTCCCCCGGTCCGAGCAGGTAGTTTCTTACCCCTTGCAAATCAATTGCCGGGGATTGGCTGGGCGTTGGCACCTGGGATTGCTCCTGCGCCAGCACCGACAACACCGCTACCAGACTGACAATCGTAATTAAGAGAATTCGTGTCTTATTCATAACCAAACCTCAATCCGCTGGAAACTGGAGGGAGCCGTCTCAGGATCTTCTCAGAAATCGCCCGAACATGCCCGGCTGCCAACCCCGAAAAAAAAGAAACTAGTGGTGGTGAGTTTCTCGCTTCACCCATCTGCCCGGTAATGCGAATCCATTGAATAACCAGTTGCAATGATCGCACAAAAGGTTGTAGATGCCAAACAATCGCAGATACCACGGCGTTCGCGTATAGCCGCGCCGGATCTTCTTGCTGCCGCACTTGGGGCACCTGCGTCTGAACATTCTTCTACACTGCCTCTCGCCCGCAACTATTTCCGCGTCAGCTAAGCGCGCCAGAGATTCAAGGTCGCCGCCGTCTGGTTGTACTCGAACCGTTCTGGTCGGGATCCATGGCCCTCTGGGTCGCTATGCGCGCCCGTAACAATTCTATCTCTCGGGTCACTCGCTCAGCCGCGGCGCCGCGATCATTGGTGGGGGTGTCGCGCGTAAGATAGAACAAGGCATCGCGATAGCAATCAATCGCCCGGCGGTAGTAGCCCTTAAAAGCCGCGCGCTCCGCCAGCTCAACCCAATGCGCGACTCGGCTCGAGGTAATGAATTCGCGCACGGCTCCGGCCGACTCGTTAAGCTCTTCTTCGTCGGGATAAATCTTCAAAGCCGAATCGATGCAATCGAGCGCGCGATTAGCCACTTCGACCTTTTGGTAGAGGCGAGCGCGTTGTTGCGCTTCGCGCGTCAGCGTGCGGGCCGAACTTCGGGCCCACGCCAGCAAATGGTGCTTTTGCAAAGTTCGCACCCGATCCTGTCCCGAGCGCAGCGCTACCCGGTTTTCCGGAGCCAGGTTTGGCGACCGCAAAGCTTCCTCGGCGCTGGCCAGATAATCAACACACAGCCGATAGCATTCGAGGTGGGCTTCAGGATTCGACTCGGACGAGTCGGCTTTCGCCGAACGCTTTTGCACGACGCGCAGGGCCGAGGCATGCGAACTCACCGACTGCATGTTAACCAATCTGGACGACGACTCTCCCGACTCGCGCGATCGTTCCTGATGTTTGTCTTGTTCGAGGAGGTAACGCGCAAATGAGCGCCGCACCGCAATCTCGCGGGCCGAAGCCGCGACCAGCATCACCACGCTAGCCGCCAGCCCAGCCGGCACCCAGGGGCTCTCTTCGCCCTGCAGCATCCACCAAAGGATGAAGAATATTACCGCAGCAGCGGCGGCCGCAGCCGCCATGAACCCTGATGCTGACGGCCGACGCGCACGCCGGCCTCGCGAAGCAGAGCCTTGCGACCGTCGCGCATTGCTCGATCTGTAGAAGCCCGAATCCTGCGATTCCATCAATACTGCTTTCCGACTAAAGGTAAGATGAAGAGGGAAACTCCGCTATAAAGACTCGGCTTGCTAACACATTAAGTCGGGACAGGGCCGTCACAACTCTCGAGCAAATGATCGGCCGGCGAATTATAGTCAACTGTGAACGGTCTATGTCAATATGTCTCGCAGAATTCAGCTCATGAAGTTTACCTTATGCGGAAAGGATTCTGCTGATTTATTAACCCACTTCAGTCGTTGAGGTCATCTATGGAAAGAAACGCTGGGGACAGAGTAGTTCTGGTAACCGGAGCGACATCAGGTATCGGCCGGGCAGTGGCTTTGCGTTTCGCTGAGAGCGCAGCGCGTGTCACCGCGATCGGCCGCAACGCCGAGGCGTTGCGCGAAGTCGGTGACGCGATCCGGAAAGCGGGCGGCGAGCCGCTGACAATAGCGGCGGACGTCACTAAAGAGGAGGACGTGCATCAATTGATGCAACGCGCGGTCGGCGAATTTGGGCGTCTCGACGTCCTGGTCAATGCCGCCGGCCACATTTCAACCGGTTCGATTGAAGATACTTCGCTCGTGGCCTGGGACAAGATGCTGGACGTCAACCTGCGCGCCGTATTTCACCTGATGCGACTGGCCACACCACATCTGATCGAGACGCAGGGCAACATCGTCAACATTTCCAGCGTGACGGGCCTACGCTCTTTCCCCGGGGTGCTGGCCTACTGCGTCTCGAAGGCCGGCGTGGATCAGCTAACGCGGTGCGCGGCGCTCGAACTTGCACCGAAAAACGTGCGGGTTAACGCCGTGAATCCCGGCGTGGTCGTTACTGAGATACACAAGCGCGGCGGAATGAACGAAGGAGATTACGAGCAATTTTTGGAGCGCTCTAAAACTACCCATCCCCTCGGACGCGTCGGCCAGGCGAGTGAGATCGCTGAGCTGGTGTTTTATCTGGCGTCGGAAAAAGCCTCGTGGATTACTGGCGGGACGTATTCGATCGACGGAGGGCGGGCGTTGACGTGCGCGCGATAAGGAGGGTCAGGCGTATCTCCTGCCCGCGCACATCGGGCTCGAAGCTTAAGCGTGCTCCTGCCCGTTTACCAAAAGCCTGGCGATCGTTGATGGCAGATCTTTGATCTGCTCCGGCTTTTTCAGAAAGGCATCCACGCCGGCGCCCCAGGCTTCCGTCTCGCAATCACTGCCGGAAAGCATCACGATCGGCGTGCGGCGATGGTGGGTCATTTTCCGGGCCCGCTGCACCAGCTCGAGACCGCTCAGTCCGGGAAGATCGTTATCGACCACGAGCAAATCATAATGGTCGTCGCCGGTGAGCTTCCGCAACGCGCTGTCTCCGTCAACGGAAAGCTCGACGCGCCAGTCTTCCGGGGCGCACATATCATCAACCAGTTTGGCAATGAGCTTGTTGTCCTCAACATGCAGAATCGAAATCTGCGAGGTGGCCCGCTCCGCACTTTGTTTTACGATCTTTCTGGGAATCCTTCTGGGCTTGGAAAAAATGTGGTGCCTTCGCTTTCGAATGGCGGATCTGGTGTTGAGCAAATTCTTGTGACGGGTATTTATCAAGGCGATAAGACTTTGGTGATGTTTGAAGCCGAGCAAGCGGGAGGCTTTGGTGACGGACCCTCCGGTGTCTCTGAGGGCGCGCTCAATCAGGGCCCTTTCAATTTTCACCACCTCCTGTCTGAACGAGAACCCCTCCCAAGAGTGTTCCTTCGCTTCTGAATCCTCGTCCTCGGCGGTTGTCAACGCATCAATCACGGCGCGGGCACCAGAGACCAGGCGTTTTTTCGCTGAAGGATCTTGAGACTGCTCCAGGAGGTCCACCGCGGATTCGTAGATCGAGGCCAGCTCTCTGGCGGAAGTCTGCTCGCCAAGCTCTTCAATGATGCTCAACTTCGCGCGGCCTGAGCCTTCCAGGTCACCCGCCGTCTCGGCAACTTCGATCGCCCGTTCCAGCAATGCCTTCGAACGGGAGTAGTTACCGAGGCGCGCCAAAGCGGTCCCGTGAGTCGTCAGAGCTTCCGCCAGCAACGCCTGCTCGCCACCCTTCTCCAGGGTCCTTACGGCCTGCCGAGCAAACCGCTCCGCCTCAACCGTGCGACCTTCGGCGAGAAGCGTCCGCGCGCGAGTATCGTCAACCTGGGCAACCGTTCCCGCATCTTTCAGGAGATAGCGTTCGTTTCCTGCTTGCTCAAAGTGGAAACTCGCGGCTGCGTATTCAATCAGTGCCTTGTCTAGATAATCCTCTCGGTTTTCAGGGGCTGCCAAACGCCGAAAGACCAGCCCGAACTCGATGTGAAAACTCCCCTTGAGAGCGTGATCTTCGCTTCGCTCTACGAGAGGGGCGGCCGCGTTATAGAAGCGCAAAGCTTCCTGTAGTCTTCGCGTCCGCTCTTCGATAATGCCCGCGCGAATGAGAAGCACTGCTTTCAGGTCAGAACTCTCGTTACCCAAGAGACTTAATGCACTTGCCAGATGTATGCGCGCCTCGTCATATGAGCCTTCGCGCCAGTAACAGAGTGCGAGGTCACCACGCGCTTCGGCTACGCGTGCAGGTTGTCCAAGTCCCTCAAAGATCTCGATACTCTGGGTGATTAAATTCTTTGCGATTTCCTGGCTACCCTCGGTCTGATTCGCATCACCGAGCCATCCGGCCAACGCGCCCACCCGAAGCAGGACTTCGGCCTTCGTTTTTTCGTCAAGGTCATCGAGCTTCGGTGGTCCTTCTCGCTCGGGCCAGAACTCAGCGAGTGCCTCGCACGCCGCTTCGTACTCGCCGGCCTTCTCAAGCTTCTTAGCCAAGCCACAACAATGATGGGCTTTCTCCGCAAATGTGAGACCCCGATTTTGCTCTTGAAGCGCCGCTAGCTGAGACTGTAAGTTCATGTGAGGCCAACCTTTCTGTATACTCGATAAAAAATTTGCGCTAGGCTGTGCAGGCCGGTATCGCTCGTTTCCATTGAAAGGCCCGCGCTGTCTCTAAAACCTGCTTCTCCTTGTTCGTTTCAAGGTAGAAGCGTAAACGCAATTCAACAACCCAAGTCAAGGAGAAGACCATGAAGAACCTAAAAAGACTAGGTACTGCCATCGCTTTGACGTTCCTTCTCGGAATGACCGCCTTCGCGGGTGAAACAAATGCACCACCCTGCACACCACCAATACCAGGTGAGACAAATGCACCGCCCTGCACCGGTAGTCAGATGGCGGGCGATAACTCGGGATCAGTCTCAACTCCATCGGCCTCGGACTCAGGGTACCTGGTAGCTGAAGTCGCGATTACTCTGTTCGAAAGCCTGCTGCCGCTTTACTAGCAGCCGCTTGAATCTCAATTAATCCTCAAGTTGCCACTGGTACTCTCACTGGCAACACGGTAGTAGTGTGCTCACTTATTTCGAGAGTCCTCGGGTTGGCCTGAGCCTGACAAGGAGGCCCTCAGAGTTGCGTAGCATAAACCCTCGCCTGAGTTGATGCAACCATATCTTACGCTTCGCGTAAGCACCTGACACGCGGCGTCTTAGTACGGGTGGCAACGACTCGCGCAACATTAACCGATTGAAGAAACGAGCGAAACGGGCAGACTGGGACAGCATTTCGACAACCTGACTCTCGTCAATCTGGCCCCTCAATCGAAATCTGGATATACTGCGGCTGCATTTCAGCGCGACCCGCTTACCGAAGCACGATGAACAATGCCTTCACGCCCAATCCTTTTCCGCCGGGGCGCCCGGTGGCTATCAGATCCTCCGGCCATCAAAACGCGTTCAAGATAATTCTCGGAATATTCTTCGCGATGATCGCGGGGCTGCTTGGTTTGATTGTGCTGCTGCTGATCGGCGCTGAAACCGGTCCCGTACAGTTGCTGATTGGATTGATTTGCGCCTGCTTGCCGGTGCCGCTTTATGTAATGCTGCTCCTTTGGATAGACCGCTACGAATCCGAACCTCTGTGGATGCTGGCCACGGCTTTCTTTTGGGGCGCGGCAGTCGCGGTCTTCTTCGCTTTCATTTTCAATACGGGAATTGAGATTTTTGCGGCAGTTGCGACGAACAACCAGCAAATCGGCGAAAACGTTGGCGCGGTGATCGCGGCGCCAATTGTCGAAGAAAGCGCCAAGGCCTTAATTCTTTTCGTTCTGTTCTTCTGGAAGCGGGACGAGTTTGACGGCATCATCGACGGGATAATCTACGCCGGCATGGTCGGGCTCGGTTTTGCGATGACTGAGAACATCGCTTACTACGGTCGAGCCGTCCAGGGCGGCCTGGGCAGCCTGACATTCATTTTTATTCTCCGCGGCATGATTGCGCCCTTCTCTCATCCGCTGTTCACGAGCATGACCGGCATCGGGCTTGGCTGGTCCCGGCAGTCCGACAACGGCTTCATCAAGGTCACGATGCCGGCGCTGGGTTTCATGCTCGCAATCATAATGCACGCGACCTGGAATGGGTCGGCTACCTACGGCGGTGGCGCCGGATTTATCGCTGCGTATTTTTTGATCATGGGCCCGGCGTTCATCATCACGTTGATGACAATCTTCTTTTCGCTGCGACGCGAAGGCCGCATCGTGCGCCGATTTCTTTACGTTGATTGCGAGCGCGGGCTGCTGGAGCCAAAGGAATACGAGCAGCTCTGCACGATTCGCGGTCGCATGGGAATGTCGTGGACAGCGCTAACTACGCGCGGCTTTTCGATGTGGCGCGCCAGGATGCGTCGCAACCAGATTGCCAGCGAATTGGCTTTTCATCGCAGTCGCGTGACCCGCGGCTTCGCACGCAATCCGCAAACGGCCCAAGCGCGCGAGGACGAGTACCTGCAAATGTTGCAAGCCTTGCAACAGCAACTCGGTAGTGCCCCGCGACCGCCGCGCTAGTGTGGTTTGGAGGAGAGAAAAGTTCGCGTGTTTGACTGTGATTGGCTTATACTTGGGGCGATCTAACTGAGCTTGGATCCCAAATCAAACCGACCTTTGAATATTCAACTCTTACCCAGCTCGTTCGACGCCAGCGGTCGCGCTACTTCGGCGCAGCGGTTGACCTGCTTCCTAATCGACGAACGCGTCACGGTTGACGCCGGCAGCATCGGGATCGCTTTGACGGAAGCGCAACGCCGCAAGGTGCGCGACGTGATCATCACCCATCCGCACATGGATCACATCGCCAGCCTGCCGATTTACGTGGACGATCTGTTCGCGGAAGTTGAAGAGCCAATCCGCATTCACGCAACCCAGGAAGTCATCGATTTGCTCAAGCGAGATGTCTTCAACGACAATGTCTATCCGAGATTCGACGTCCTCAAAAACGAGCGCGGACCAGTGATGCGATACGTGCCGTTTGCTACCGGCAAAGAATTTCGCATTGCTCATCTGACCGTAACTGCGGCTCCGGTCAATCACATCGTGCCGACCGTCGGCCTCCTGATTTCTGACGGCAAGACGATCGTCGCGTTCAGCTCGGACACCGCCGAGACCGAAGAATTCTGGACCATGATCAACCGCGCCCCGCGGATCGATGCGTTGTTCATCGAAGCTTCGTTTCCGAATTCGATGCGCCAACTCGCCGAAGCGTCAAAGCATCTGACGCCGGAAATGCTAAGCAAGGAATTGGGCAAGCTCAACCACAACGGCCTGGAGATTCTCGCGGTGCATTTGAAACCGGCTTACCGCGAAACCGTGGCCAAGGAACTGAAGGCGTTGGGAATCGACAATCTGAGTGTGATGGAAACAGGGCGGGTTTATGAGTGGTAACTGCTCTTACGGTCTTAGCGTCTAATCCTCTCGAATTCTTTTTCCGCGTGCTCGCCCGACGCGCCTTCCAACAACACTCGTCCACTGGGCAACAGCGTGTCGACGCGAAACGTTCGCTCGGAAGTTTCGCGGCCGGGCATCACTTCCGCGCGAAAGATGACTTTCATCCCCGGCCGCGCCCAGGTGTTTTCCAGTGCCGCCAATTCGCGTCGACGTTTGCGGCCAGAGCCGCTTCTTGTTTTCATCAATACGGCTCCAATCGTACCAACAGCGGCGGCTCCCACGGCCAGCCCTCCCAACAGACGCTTCGTGCTCTTTCTCATCTGCTGTTTTTCAGCTTCAGAACCGGGAGCGTTAGCGACCGGATTAGAGAGGCTACTTGAGTTTGTGATCCCGTCGCTCTCCGGGTTCTGACGCAATTCCAAAACACTAAGAAGGCGCGACTGCCGCTTTCGTTGGCTGCGGCCACCGCGCCTTTTATGAAATTGCAATCGCGCATCCCCAATTTACTGGCATAAAGGATCGAGCCTGACATTGATCGTCGGCAAGCCGCTCAACGCGCGATCGGCGTTGATTTGCGTAAAGCTCGCCCATTCCGCCGGCAGCTTGTCTTCGACAAAGATTGCCTCGACCGGACATTCGGGGACGCAAGCGTCACAGTCGATGCAGGTTTCGGGATGAATCACCAGCATGTCGTCGTCAAGATGAAAAGCATCGACAGGACAGACCAAAGCACAGTCCGTATAGCGACAGTTCACGCAGGGTTCAGCAACGATGTAAGTCATCCCAAATCAGCCTCCAGGTATGATTTTGGTTCTTTGCGTCTCACTCAGAATTACTTGTCTTGAGGAATCGTAGCACAGACATCAGCCTGCATCGCAAGTCGCGCGGCCTTCTATGGTTCGCGTTTCCATTTCGGCGCCGGCGTCGAGTCAGAAAAATCGTAGAACCCAAGATCGACTTCGGCGGACATTTTGGCCAAAAGGATTATCTGTCCCGTGTGCATCGAAAAGTGTTCGACGACGTGCAGCACGGCTTCCAGGGCCGACACCTCCAGTCCCTGAATCCGGTGTTTCTCAAGCAGCTTATCGGGATCGAGCCGCGCCAGAGTAGTTACCGCCTCGTTTACGGTCCGCTTCAATCTGTCGAACAGTTCCGCGCGTGGAATCTGGGTGCGCTGGGCAAATTCTGAATCGCGATCTCGACTATCGGTCGCGTCGCCGAGCCCGCAAATGATCCACTGGCGCACGTTCCCGCTTAAATGCAGCAAAAGGTTTCCGATGCTGTTCGACTGCTCGTTGGCCCGCCACCAAATCTGCTCGTCCGTGAGCCGTCCGAGACAACGCTCAATCTTTGGCAGGAAGTCCTCCGCCAAATGATGTTGCGAGCGCGCGATGAAAGCCTGACCGAGGTCACTCATAGTTCACCGAATCTCAGTCCTCTTCCAGGGTTGATTCTTCCGGGCGGCGTTTGTGTTTCGCTTTCCGTTGCGCCGGACTCGCCTTTTCTTCAGGCTTGGCGTGCGCGATCGGATAGCCCGGAGGCGCCAACGGCCTGCGGATAGAATCAACGATCGATTTCCTGCGCTTACGGTGCTTCGCGCGTGAAGACTTCATCGGGTTGTTGGGGCGATTTCCACGGGGATGCTAGCGCCGGGCAGCGCGAGTGTCAATCGGTTTTTAGATGGGGTTTGGATCCGAAAGCCGACCATCAGGGAGAACATCTGACCCGAGCGCGGCCCTCCCTTACGGTCGGGCTCTCGGGCAGGGCTCAGGCTTCGTTCGGTTGCTGGCGAGCGCGAATCAGGTTGTCGAACGCTTCGGCGGTCTCGAGGCGTTGTTTCTGCTGAAACTCGCTGACCCAATCCGTAACGTTCGCGACCATGTCGCGCGCGGTTTTGCGCTTGGCGTCGCGCGCAGCTTTGGCGCCTACGGTTCGTTTGCCGCGTTCGGCGCGCTTTACTACTTTGACTACTTTTTTCTCAGACATATACTTTGTGGGAAGCAGGTTGATTTGTGAATTAGACTAACGAAATCTTTGAACGAATGTTCCGTCTTTTTACCTGTTCTCCGGGAAAGCAACAGTTAGACGCACTCGGATTCGTTTTGGTTGTAGATAAAAGGGGGCTTTCAGTTCTGTCGTTCCTGACTCTGGGCCAGCATATCACGTCTCCAGAGTTTTTGCTGAGCCAAGCAAAGGTGGAACTCACGGAGCGGATTGGTTGCGCTTCATGCTGATCTTGTTTCGCTTAGAGGACTAGTTCTGAGCTGACGCAAGAATTCGCGCGTGACTCCGGTCTGAAGTCTATGCTACTGCCACTAAATAAACACCACCGACTGTGAACTCGGAATGTCGAAACGTTTGCGGCAACTGCGGCAGGCCAGCATGTCGTCCATGCGGACCATATAGTCGCGCGACTTTTGAAACTGCGCCCGGTCCTGTTCGTTGCCGCCGCGCGGCGGCCCGGATTTCTTGGTGCGACGCAGCCAGCGCACATCATACTCACCGCGCTCGCGGCAATGCGGACAGGTAAAGGTCGCTTTCTTCGTTTCCTGTTTCTCGTTGAATAAATCGCTTTCTCTCATTCTGCTCCAATCATTCCCCGCGCCGACAGCGCCCCGGTTCCCAACAACCCTTCGACTGAATCAACCAACCGCGCCGGATCGACCGGCTTCGGCTCGAACGCGTCCGCGCTTTGACTCAGTGCGAGCGTCGCGCCCCCTGTGCCCCATTCCGCAATCACCATCAGCAGAGGCTGGGTTGAGTTCATGGTGGCCTGCACGCGCTTAATGAACTCAACACCTTCGACCACTTCAACCAGATCGATCACTACCAGCTCGAATCGCGCCTCGAGTAACTGACGATATGCGCTTTCGTAATCCGGCGCCGCCGTGACGGCAAAGCCTCGCGCTGCCAGCGCGCCGCGCATCGCCTCAGATTGCGCATCACCGGTGACGATTAAGATTCGTTGCGATCGAGTCATCTTCATTGCTCACAAATATCTCGCAGATATTGAAAGCTGTAAATGCCCGTCTCGTGTCCGTCGCTCCAGCGAAAGTTCAAGGCATAACGGCCAACGATATTGAGATCGCTGATCTCGAGTTCGTCCGAAATCACTTCCGGCTTCAGCGTCCGCTGGCCGGTCCATTCGTTCACGCACTGGGCGCATGGGCAAACCCGGCGCAGCGCCGCGGCTTTATAGTTGCAGACGCGGCCGTCCGCCCAGGTAATCCGCAAGTTGGCATCGCCCTCCTGCAAAATCTCGCGCGGCTCGATCGCTTCGCGGCGTTGTGCCACCTCAACCATTCGATCTTCTGCCTAAACCCACCTGCTACGGCAGGTGGTACTGACCTCACTGCTAACGGCTCGCTCGCTCCTGCCGTCTGCCTACTGCCTACTGCCTACTTCTTCCAGAGCCGCTTCCACGGCTGCAGCTTTCACCTGTCCGTGCGAAGCCGTCCACGCAACCTGGCCGTGATGAACGATCATGACCTGAGGCGTCTCATGCGCCAGGCCCATTCGTTTCCGGATTTCATCTGAGACAGCGGGCGCCGTTTGCACCGTGACGAGTCCAACGGGGCGCTTAAGTTCGGACATTTGGGTATAGGCTCGCGCGCTGATGCCGCAAGAGTCGCTGTGCTTGAAAATGATCACAGGATCGCCGTTTGATTGCGCCAGAAAATTATCCAGCGCGGCGACATCACGAAGCTCAATGAAACCGTTGTTCATCATAAACTAGTCAAAGCGCTCTGCCCTCAACCTGGCTTACATCTTAGACCGGCGACACTGGTTACGACAACGCGTTGACAAGTGGCTGTGGTAGTCCTAGCCTATGGCCTAGTTGAAGCGCCATCCGCATTACGGTGCTGAGTTTGTAGGAGACTCGGCCCCCCACGCGTTTAAGGTTTAGGAGAAGATTATGAAAACCGCAGCCCCCTTGTTGAAGACCGCGCTCTTGCTGGTTCTGCTTGGTCTGATGAGCGGCGATGTCGCGTACGCTCAGCGACGCGGCAAAGCTCCGCGAAAATCTGAGAGTCGCGCTGCCGGCCTGGTCGATGAAGCCGACAAGATGGCCGCAGACAAGAAGTGGCCCGAAGCGATCGACGCCTACAAACTGGCGATCCGGCTCGATCCGAATTACGCGCCGGCGTATGGTGGCTTGGGCGACGCATATCTTAACAGCGGCAATTCAGAGCAGGCGCTCGTGGCTTACAAAGAGCAGGTGCGCCTCGCGCCCAACGACGCGCAGGCTCAATACGATCTCGGCTATTTCTACAACTTCATGGGCCGGCACGGCGAAGCGTTCGCGCCGCTGGTAAAAGCGACCAGCATCGATCCGACTTTTGCCGAAGCCTTCTACGGCATCGGCTACGCGTATCTGCGCGGCGCCGACTTTGAAAAATCGATCAGCTTTCTGAAGAGCGCGATCCGGCTGAAGCCGGATTATGCGGAGGCTTACTATGGTCTTGGCCAGGCTTACGGCAAGATGGGAAAGTCTGAGTTGGCGAATGAGCAACTGAAGAAGCTGAACACGGTCGATCCGAAACTGGCGCGCAAGCTGGAAAAGGAACTGCAAACGCCGGCAGCCGACGCATTATCGACGCAGAGCCAGCAAACAACGACGCCATCGACTGCGCGCGTGGTTATGGCGCAGCCTCAGCCAACCGTGGCGCCGCAGACTCCGCCGCAAACAACCGAGCCGGTCTCGCGCCAGTTGCAGCAACTGCCGCCACCGCAAACACAGTCGAGTCCCGCATCAAGTTCCACGTCGCCCGCCGATCAGATCGCCGCCCTGCCGGTCAGCGCCAAGCGCTGGGCGCTGGTGATTGGCGTCGACAAGTATCAGGATCCGCAGATCAGCCCGCTCAAAGGCTCAGACAACGACGCGCGCTTGATCGCGGATGCGCTGGTGCGCTATGCGGGCTTTCCGCGCGATCAGGTGATTCTGCTCTCGACCGATCAACCGGCGGAGCGACAACCGACGCGCGTCAATATTCTGCGGCGCTTGTCGAATCTCAGCACCGCGGTGCCAAAGGATGGCTTGCTGCTCGTCTCGTTCGCTGGTCACGGAATGGAAAGAAGCGGACAGGCTTTTCTGCTCCCTAGCGATGCGCAGATCAGCGATCAGATTTCGTTTCTTGAAGAAACTGCGATCAGCATGAATCGCGTTAAAGAACGAATCAAAGAAACCGGAGTGGGACAGGTGGTCGTACTGCTCGACGCTTGCCGCAACGATCCCGGCGGACGCGCCGACGCAATTAATCCGCTCAGTAGCGCTTATACCAACGCTTTCAATTTCGATGTGCGCAATCGCGAGGTGCAGGCGTTCGCCACGGTCTATGCCACGGGCATCGGCCAGCGCGCTTACGAATACACCGAGAAGAAGCAGGGCTATTTCAGCTGGGCCGTGGTCGAGGGATTGAAAGGCGGAGCCGCGAACGACAAAGGCGAGGTTACGCTTTCCCAATTGGTGAAATACGTTCAGGACACCGTGCCCAAGAGACTCGCCATCGATCTCGGCTCGACCAAGCAGCAGAGACCGTTCGCGATGATTGAAGGCTATCGCGCGGACGAGTTGGTCGTGGCCGTAACAAACTCCGCTTCGAATGCCGCTAGCGCAAGTACGCCGGGCATGACGATGGTGGATCCAGCGGCGATCGAGTTGAGTTTTTGGGACTCGATCAAGAACAGCACGAATCCCGACGACTTCAAGGCTTACCTGGACAAGTATCCCGACGGCCAGTTTGCTGCGCTGGCAAAGTCGCGCGCACAACCCACAAGAACCGCGGCCCCCGCCAGCGACGCGAACTCCCCTGAAATGATCTACTGGAACGCGATCAAGGACAGCCGCAACCCTGCGGACTTGCGCGCGTACGTCACGAAGTTTCCGGGCGGACTCTTCGTGGAGCTGGCTAACAATCGAATCGCGTCGTTGGAAGCCGAAGGGCGCGAGGCAGCGCGAGCACGTGAGAGCGCCGCCGCGGCAGACCGCGCGCGTAATACGCACCTCTTTGACGTGCAGGACGGTTCGAGAATGCCCGGCACACTGACTGTTGCGCCGGGAGCCCTCGCGTTCGAGCCGAGAAAGCAAAAGGAAAACAAGAATGTGAACGTGCCATGCTCGGAGATCCAGCGGGTCGAGCAGGGTCAATCGGCCTTTGCGCTGGGGCATGTGAACCTCTATCTGACCGCGGTCAACGGCAAAGAACGTCAACTAACGTTCTACACAGTTAAGCCGGCGAGCGGCGGTTTCTTCACCCCGGTTAAGCCCGGCAGTGACATAACGACTGACGTGCTTAACGCCATCATCGAAGCCTGCGGAATGAAGCGCATTAACAAGTGAACGGCGAATAATCTCTTCCCATCAACCTCGTAACTGTGACGCTTAAGAATCAATCCGACCCCGCAACGCCGGATCCGACTTCAGACGGCGGCGTTGCGCGTGCGTCCAACCCAACGTCTGATGTCTCAGCTCCGACGCTGGCTTTCGATTCAAGTACCGCAGCGCTTGAGGGCGAGACTTCATCTCTAAATGAAACCTCGATGTTTGGGCAGCCAGAGCTGCCTGGCATGACCGTCGACAATCGCTACTTCATCGAAAAGGAACTGGGGCGAGGTGGCGTGGGCGCGGTTTATCTGGCGCGCGATCGAAAGCTTCACGATAAGCCAGTCGTGATCAAAATCCTGCTGGAGAAATCTTTGCAAAACTCGTGGGTGGTGCAGAAATTTCAGCAGGAGAAAGAGGCGCTGGCGCGCGTCGATCATCCGGGCGTCGTCGGCATCCTCGACACGGGTGAACTTCCCGACGGCAAGCCTTATCTGGTGATGCAGTTCATTGACGGCGTAACGCTGCGATCGCTGATCAGACCGGAGGGCCTTGCGCTGGATGGCGCGGCCGAGTTGATCAAGCAGATCGGAAGAGCACTGAGCGCGGCGCATGACAAGGGAATTCTTCATCGCGACCTGAAACCGGAAAACATCATGCTGCAACGGCTCGGCGCCGGCGAAGAGCAGGTCAAGATCATTGATTTCGGAATCGCGAAACTGAGGGATTCGATTGTCGCGCCCAGCACCGTGACGGGCGCGACGGCCGGTACTGTCTCTTACATGGCGCCTGAACAACTGAGCGGCCGCGCGGTGTCGGCGGCGACGGACATCTATGCGGTGGGGGCGATCGCTTATGAAATGGTTACCGGCCGCAAGGCCTTCAATCCGGAAACCGGATTCGAGTTGCTGGAAATGCAGCGAGGCGGTGTGCGCCTGAAGCCTTCCGATCTGCGGCCGAGTCTTTCAGAAGAGGCGGACCGGATTATGCTGCGCGCCCTGAGTTTCGATCCGAAGGAGCGTTTTCAAAGCGCGCGCGAATTGGGCGATGCTTTGGCGCGCACGCTCGCCAGCGACACTGTTACGCTGGACCAACGACCACCGGTTCAAGCGCAGATTCCGGCGACGCAACTTTCGACCGGTGCGAATGCGCCGGCGCAACAGACCGCGGACTTGTCTTCGAAAACCATAGCCGTGGGATATCAACCCGCCCAGGTTCACACGTTGGACGATTCCGTCTACCCCGCGCTCGAAGCCGAATCGCCTGCGGGGCGGGCCTGGCTGAAAGTTGCCGTGGCTTTGATTCTGATAGCGGCGATCGTGGGCGGCGCTTCGGTTCTGATTTGGAAGCGAAATGCGCTGTTCGGGAAAAAGGACGGTGCGGCTTCGCTGCCCGAGCGTTCGCTCAACTACTCTCTGACGGTCCAGAAGATGCGCGATGGAAAACCGTATCAGGACACATTCGAATCTTCCGGCCAGGAGATTTTCGAGAACGGCTGGAAGTTTCGCATGAACCTTTCCAGTCCGCAGGAAGGCTATTTCTATCTGCTGAACGAAGGTCCGGCCGCCGGCGATGCGACCACCTACAACGTTTTGTTTCCGGAAGCGAAAACCAACAATGGCTCGCCGCGCGTGTCCGCCGAACAGAGACTGCAAACTGCCTGGATGAGGTTCGACGAGCACCAGGGCACGGAAAAGTTCTGGCTGGTTTGGTCTGCATCGCCAGTCGAGGAATTAGACGCGGTTACGGATTCAATTAACGAAAAAGACCAGGGCGAGATAAAAGCTTCGGCTCAAGCCCGCGCCGTACGCGACTTTCTTGCGAAGCGTTCATCGCCGAAAACTGAAGTCGCAAAGGACTCCGCGAAAAAGCAAACTGTCGTGAAGGGTAAAGGGGAAGTGCTGGTAAGTTTTATTGAGTTGGAG
>WNFD01000778.1_pt1 | contig 37482 bp, 29 predicted proteins | sample 5400491 | NCBI WGS metagenome assembly WNFD01 (sample SAMN13153343, study PRJNA577476) | soil metagenome | isolation source: 120 cm saprolite under Douglas fir tree site 2 hole 2 replicate 2 | place: USA:California | collected 2015-04-18 | reverse complement strand
ATTGCGGCAGATATTTGCTCAGAGACTGGCCGCACCAGTAGACCTTGGCGGTCGCGCGCAACCCTAGCTCGGCCCGATCCACAACGACCGGCTCGGCATCGGCCGGCTCGTAGTAGATCGACAGGTTCGGAAGCCGCACCAGGTATTCCGTGTAATGGTCGTGCGCGTCAGCCGGCTCCATCAGCTCGCTGCCGAGAAAATAATCGATGGTGGGAAAGCCGCTGGTCTCGGGATGCCCCCACGAGGCGCACTGCACGGGCGCCAGGCGCTGCGCCGCCAGCTGGGCACAGCGCGGGTCCATGCCGAGCTCGGGATAGATCAGGACATGCGGCGCATCCTCCAGGATCGATTGGCGCCAGCGATCGAGCGGCAACGGCCCCTGGACGAAGCGCTCGCAAAGCGCAGCGGCCGTCTTGGTCTCGGCATCCCGCTCGGCCCCGGTGTGATAGCTGAACACTCGGAATCGCCGCCGGTCCAATTGGCCAAGCCAGCCCTTGATCGGGATCTTCCAGTTGGAGTGCCCGCGGAAAAACCCGCTGACGATGCCCACCCGGACCGGCTCGCCCTCGCGCGGCGGCGCCGGCGGCGCTCCCGGCGGATACCGCGCCGCCATGATGCGGCATACCAGTGACCCATAGAGGGCCTGCAGGTCGCGATCGTTGCCGCCTTGGTAGGCCAGGTAGAACGGCTGATGCGCTCCGACCGCTTCGGCGAGATCGCCGGGCGATCGGCTGCGCTCGACGTCGTCGCGCAACGCGACCAGGTGTTGCCGATAATCCGCGCGAGCGCCGGCGATCTCCGGTTCATCCGCGTACAAGATCGGCAGTTGGGCCATGCACAAGGCAAACTTCGCCTCGAGAAAATCCGGGCGCATTTCCAGCGCGCGTTCGAAGCTCGCCCTCGCGTCGCTGATTTTGCTCTTGCTCCGGAGCGCCACGCCGCAATTGTAATGCGCGGGCGCGAAGGCCGGATCGATCGCCAGCGCTCGCTCGTAGTGCGCCAAAGCCTCATCGAGCCGGCTGAGCTCCCGGAGCGCATTGCCGAGATTGTTGTGCGCGCCGGCAAAGTTCGGCTTGAGCGCCAGCGCCCGTTTGCAGTGATCCACCGCCTCGTCGAATCTGCCCAGCTCTCGCAAAGCGTTGCTGAGATTGTTGTGGGCTTCGGCGAAATTCGGCATCAGCGCCACGGCTCGGCGATAATGCGCAACCGCTTGCTCGATGCTGCCCTGTTGCTTGCGGGTGGCGGCGAGGTTGTAGTGCGCGATTCCGAGCTTGGGATCGATCGCCAGTACCTGCTCGTAGGTCGCCGCTGCCTGGTCGAGCCGCCCCAGCGTCTGGAGCGCATTGGCGAGGTTGAGCCGGGCTTCGGCGTAGTTGGGCTTGAGGTTTGCCGCGTGCTCGAAACAGACGATTGCCTCGGAGAATCTCCCTTGGGCTCCGAGCACGACGCCGAGATCGTTGTGCGCCTCGGCGAATTCCGGCTTGAGCGCGACCGCGCGCCCGATGAGGTCGGCCGCATCCTTGCGGCCCAACTGATGCGCGAGGACGCCGAGCAGATGCCAGCTGCCGACGTGATTGGTGTCGGCCGCGCAGATTTGCCGGTACAGGCGCTCCGCCTCGATCAGCCGTCCGGCCCGGTGGTGCCGGAGCGCCACGGCGAATTGTTCGTCGGCTGGCTGTCGTTCCGGTTTCATGATTGCAAGGGGAACTCCTGCGGCGAGATCAGGCTATCGGATCGAGACATGGGGTCGATCGCGGCAGCGGGGCTTGCCATCCTCGGCTGTCCGCAAATCATTGCCATGGCTTCTCGCCTCGAGAAATCCGCTCGCGCATCTCGGCCTGGAACGCCGGCGGGCCGAAGGCATGCCATTCCTCGAAGCTCTGATATAGCAGCAACCGCCGCGCGCCGGTCGCGAACTGCTTGAGCCAATCGAGCGCCTTGGTCCGCGGCCGGTCCCCCACCGGCACCGCGACGTCGACCGGCCGGCCTCGCCAAGTGAAGTTGCTCGCGAGCAGGATCAGGTTGGACTTTTCGGGCCGCATCCATTCCGGCAACGGACTGTTGCGAGCGAGCCAGCCGCAGATGAACTCGCGGCAAGGATCCTGCGGTCGCGTCGGGTAGATGGTGCAACACTGGCCGGAGCTGAACGGGCACGGCTTTCCGCGATCGACCTGATGGCCGTAGACTTCGATCTTGAGCCAGCCGTCGCAGCATGCCGTACAGGTCCCGCATTGCCGGCCTTGACCGACGGGTGATTTGGGCGCGCCCGCTTGCATCGAAGTCGCCACTGGGAGGTCGCAATCGCAACGGGAACCGTCGGCCGGTCGCAAATGTGAACGCGTCACGGTTGCCGCTTGCCTTCGGCCGCCCGATCGGACAAGTACCAGCCCTATCCGGCCTTGCGGTCGCCGGCAACACGTCTCTCAAGCGATGAACGAGCCGACGCAACGGATGCTCGAGGAAGCCATCGCCGCGCAAGTCCGCGGCGGCTTCGAGGATGCCAAGCGGCTCTATCGCCGCGTCCTGAAGATCCATTCCCGAAACGCCATCGCGCTGGGCAATCTGGCGATCATTGCCGCGCAAGAGGGCAATATCGCCGAGGCCGAGAAGCTGTTTCGGGCCGCCCTCGCCGGCAACCCGCGTTACGCGCAGGGCTACAACAATTTCGGGCATCTGCTGGCGCAGCAGGGCCGCATCGACGAGGCGCTGGCAACGTTCCGGCGCGCGCTCGAGCTCGAGCCGGATTACGCCGCCGCTCATTTCAACCTGGGCAACGCGCTCAAGCAGCAGGGCAGATTGGAGGAGGCGCTCGCCGCCTACCGCCGGACGGTCAAGCTCAGGCCGGAGCATGCCGCGGCTCGCGTCAACATCGGCGTGGTGCTGCAGGAACGCGGACGCGTCGAGGAAGCGATTGCCGAGTATCGGCAGGCCCTCGCCGTAGCGCCGAACTACGCCCAGGCCCACTACAACCTCGGGATCGCGCTGCAAAGCCAGGAACGGCTCGCAGAAGCGCTCGCCGCTTATCAGCGCGCCGTCGAGCTGGCTCCGGATGCTCCCGAGCTGCACGTCAATCTCGGCGTCCTGCTCCGCGAGCTGGAACGCCCGACCGAAGCCCTCGACGCTTTGGCGCGCGCAATCGCGCTCAGACCGAATTACGCCGAAGCCCGTTATAATCTGGCCATCGTCCTGAACGACCGGGGCCGGCTCGAAGAGGCAATGGCCAATTATCAGCAGGCCATCCAATTCAGGCCGGGTTACGCGGAGGCCTGCAACAATCTCGGTATGCTGTTGCAGGCGCAGGGCAGGCTCGATGAAGCCGCAACGGCGTTCCGGCAGGCGATCGAGGCGAGGCCCGGCTATGCGGAAGCGCACAACAATCTCGGCCTGGTGCGCCAGGAGCAAGGAAGATTCGAGGAAGCTGCCGCGGACTTGCGGCAGGCGCTCGACCTGAACCCAACCTATCCCGAGGCTCACTACAATCTGGGCAATGCGTTGCGGGAGCGAGGGTCGCTCGAGGCTGCCATTGCGGCCTATCGGCGGGCTCTCGAGCTCAGGCCGGACGATGCCTCCGCGTTCAGCCAGCGGTTCTACCAGCGCTGCCGCGCCTGCGACTGGACGGATTACGCGAGCGACCAGAAGACGATTCTCGACATCGTGCGCAGCGGGTCAGGCGAGGTCCCGCCGTTCGTGCTGCTCGCGACGGCGGCGAACTCCGCCGATCGGCTGCGCTGCGCCCGCAACTGGATGGCGGCGGTCAAGCCGCCGGCGGATGCCGTGATTCGCCATGCCCGCCCGGCCGAGCAACGCCGAATTCGGCTCGGCTATTTGTCCGGCGACTTCCACCGCCACGCGACGGCAGTGCTGACCGCGGAACTGTTCGAGCGTCACGACCGCGCGCGATTCGAGGTGTTCGCCTATTCGTTCGGGCCCGACGACGGCAGCCCGATGCGGGCGCGGCTGGTGCGGGCTTTCGATCGCTTCGTCGATGTGCGGCAAATGCCGCACGCGCAGGCCGCCCAGCGCATCCGTGATGATGGCGTCGACATCCTGATCGACCTGAAAGGCCACACGCTCGGCGTCCGCCCGAAAATCCCCGCCCTGCGTCCGGCCCCCATCCAGGTGAATTATCTCGGTTTTCCCGGCACCATGGGCGCCGATTTCATCGACTACATCCTGGTCGATCCAATGGTCGTTCCGCCCGATCGGCAAGCCGATTACTCGGAGAAAATCGCTTACCTGCCGGGCTGCTATCAGCCCAACGACACCAAGCGCGAGATCGCGACGGAGGTGCCCTCGCGCGGCCAATCCGGCCTGCCGGAGCGCGCGTTGGTGTTCTGTTGCTTCAACCATAGTTTCAAGCTTACCCCGGCTTTCTTCGACATTTGGATGCGGCTGCTGCGCGGCGTGCCCGGCAGCGTGCTGTGGCTGCTCGAGGGAAATGCCCTGATGCGGGAAAACCTGCGCCGGGAAGCGCGGGCGCGCGGCGTCGACCCGGACCGGCTGGCGTTCGCTCCGATCGTGCCGCTGCCGCAGCACCTGGCGCGGCACGCAAACGCCGATCTGTTCCTCGATACGCTGCCCTGCAACGCGCACACCACGGCGAGCGACGCGCTCTGGGCCGGGCTTCCGGTTCTCACCTGCGCGGGCGATACGTTCGCGGGCCGCGTGGCCGCGAGCCTCCTAACCGCGATCGGCTTGCCGGAGCTGATCACGGATTCGCTGGAGGCGTACGAGAATCGCGCGCTCGAGCTGGCAAGCAATTCGCGGAAATTGTCCGCGCTCAAGGCCGAGTTGAACCGGAGACGCCGCACCGGCGCACTGTTCGATATCGCCGGGTTCACGCGGAACATCGAAGCGGCCTACACGCGGATGTGGGAAATGCGGCGTGTCGGGGAAGCTCCCGGCAGCTTCCGCATCGAGGAGCCGCCCGGCACGACGGAACGCGGGACGGCACCGACGCAGACGCCGGTGCCGGTTGCGAAGGCGCCGATGGCGCGGGCTTGAACCGCAGATCCGCCGGACGAAGCCCTCGGACGGCGGCTGGTGGTACTGGCGATATCATGTTCGCGCACGAGCAAATTTACCTCGGCGCGGCCGACTGTCGGCGGCGGCATGGGAGCAGGAACCGTTGCATGCGAAATCGCCGCCGAGCGATGGGAGCCGCCGCGATCCTGTGCGTCGCGTCCGCCATCGTGGGGCGCGGGACGCTCGCGGCCGGCGAGCCGACCTATCCGCTGACAGGCAGGTATGGACTTGCCGCCCACAAGCAGGGACCGAGTCTCGAAGATGCGAAGGCGGTTCTCGACACCCCGGCCAAGGAATGCGCCGACGGCGGCAGGTGGTTCGAATTTCAAGGCGACACGCGGCTCGACCATTTCACCGGCAACGTGCTCACGTTCAAGCTGCGGCAATCGAAATTCACGCCGCCGAACACCTATTATTTGATCGAGGGGAAGGGTGTCGGCGACGCGTTCATTCTCCATAAGCTCGACGACAACATGATCGACGTCGTGCTGACCAACGGCAGCGATCTGTTCATCCAGCTGTGGATGGTCAGATGTGATTCCCTGGCTGCCGGCACGCAGTAAGCGCGCGCGGGGTGCCGGCCCTCGTGCCCTCCCTTTCGGGCTGGGACCGCGCCGCCCTCCTGGAACGACCTGCGATGAAAGTCCTGCCGCCCCTTCTTGGGCCCGGCCCCCTTGCCTTTTTTGTCGGGCTGATATACATAATACATAATGGCTGAAGGCCCATTGCGGGGCGCTCTACGAGGTGATGTCCGCGCGGGCAACCAATGTCGGCAACGCACCCCAATGCGTGGTCTGCCGCAGCAATATGGAATCGTCCGCCCAGGCTTCCGTGCGTCGGCCGTATCGGCTGATCCAGCGGCCCGAGGCTGTATCCGACTTCTGAGCCGGTGCCGGTAAGCCGGTGCCGGCATTCGATCGTTGCGGCACCCGCCGCCGGTCCACGAGGTCGGGGCTCGAGACAATTTGCCGCGGGCCTGCCCCGCTAACCAGCGCCTTGCCGGATGGCCTTGCTGACACATTTCTGCCGCTATTTCGACAAAGTTTTTCCGCGATTTGCCCTCGCCCAGCCCGTCGCCAGGCAAACCCGCCCGCCCGAGAACTCCGTGCGCCCGCCTGCGAAGATCGTGCCCGCGAACTAGGCAGCCGTCCCATTCTGAGTATATTGTATGCCACGCGGGCCAGTCCCGCGGTAACCATAAACGCCAAGGGAACGGAAATGGCCACGACATCAGGAGCGGCGGACGCCCGCCCCATCGCCTCCGAAGCCACGCGCTGGGGGCAACTGATTTTCGGCATCATCTGCATGGTGATGATCGCCAACCTGCAATACGGTTGGACGCTGTTCGTCAATCCGATCGAGCAGAAATATCATTGGGGCCGGGCGGCCATTCAGGTCGCCTTCACCATCTTCGTCCTCACCGAGACGTGGCTCGTGCCGATCGAGGGCTACCTCGTCGATCGGTTCGGTCCCAAGGTGATGGTGTGCGGCAGCGGCGTGCTGGTGGCGATCGCCTGGGTCATCAACTCGGTCGCGAGCTCGCTGTTGTTGCTCTACATCGGGGCCGCCATCGGCGGCATCGGCGCCGGCGTGATCTACGGCGCGAGCGTCGGCAATGCCCTCAAATGGTTCCCGGACCGACGGGGCCTCGCGGCCGGCCTGACGGCGGCGGGATTCGGCGCCGGATCGGCTCTGACCGTGGTGCCGATCGCCAATATGATCAGCGCCAGCGGCTATGAGGCCGCGTTCCTGTGGTTCGGCCTCGGCCAAGGCATCATCGTCGTCCTGGTCGGGTTGCTGCTGCGCGCGCCGCAGGCGGGGGAAGCTCCGGCTCCCGCGGCGCCCGCGGTCCAGCAGACCCGGCGCGATTACGAATGGAAGGAAGTGCTGCGCTCGCCGCCGTTCTGGGTGATGTACGTCATGTTCGTGATGGTGGGCGCCGGCGGCCTCATGGCGACCGCGCAGCTCGCTCCCATCGCCAAGGACTTCAAGATCGACAACGTGCCGGTCTCGCTGCTCGGGATCACGCTGCCGGCGCTGACATTCGCGCTGTCGATCGACCGCGTGCTCAACGGCCTGACGCGGCCGTTCTTCGGCTGGGTGTCCGACCACATAGGCCGCGAGAACACCATGTTCATCGCGTTCATGCTCGAAGGCATCGGCATCTACGCGCTGCTGCTGGTCGCGAACAATCCGCTGCTGTTCGTCATCCTGTCCGGCGTGGTGTTCTTCGCCTGGGGCGAGATCTATTCGCTGTTCCCGGCGACCTGCACCGACATCTACGGCAGGAAATTCGCGACGACGAATTACGGCATGCTCTACACCGCGAAGGGCACCGCGGCGCTGCTGGTGCCGCTCGCCAACGTGCTGAACACGGCGACCGGGACATGGAATGCGGTGTTCATCGTCGCGGCAGCGCTCAATATCGGGGCCGCGATCCTGGCTCTGGTGGCATTACGGCCGATGCGCCTGCGCGCCATGGCGCGAAGCTGAGACCAAGCGAAAAAGCACCGGCGCCGCCCCTGGGCCGCGGCGCCGGGGCGTTCCGCCGGTATCCCTTGGGAGGCTCAGGAACCCCATTCGTGCGTCCACACCGGCCATCCGAGCCCCGATCCTCGATAAAGGCGATGCCGATATGCGCGCTGGTATATTGTATTACAGAAGCCATTCGGCTAAGTTCACTCGCACCTGAACCGGCTGCCATCTCATGAGCTCGATCTCGACCCCTACTCGAAATGCCGAATCCCCGGCACGCGTTTCGCTGGCGCCGCTCGGGGACACCTCGACCTTCGCCGATCGAGCCTATCGGGCGCTGCGCGAGGTCATCGTGTCGCTCGACGTCTACGGCCAGCCCGGCGAGATGCGGCTCGACGAACGCCGGCTCGCCCAGGACCTCGGCATCAGCCGCACGCCGGTGCGCGAGGCGATGGCGCAGCTCGAGCGCGAGGGCTTCGTGCGCTCGATCCCACGCCGCGGCGTCTACGTCGTGCGCAAGACCAAGCGCGAGGTCATCGAGATGATCACCGCCTGGGCGGCGCTGGAGAGCATGGCGGCGCGGCTGATCACGCTCAACGCGGCCGACGAGGAGATCGCCAGGCTGCACGCCATGTTCACCACCTTCGAGAACGGCCAGCTCCACGCCAAGCTCGACGAATATTCCGAGGTCAACATCCAGTTCCACCAGGCCATCATCGCGATGAGCCACAACCGCGTGCTGATCGATCTCGCCGAGAACCTGTTCGCACACATGCGGATCATCCGCCGCAAGACCATCGGCGAGGAGGACCGCGCCGACCGCTCGATCCGCGACCACATGAACATCATCCAGGCGCTGGAAAACCGCGAGACCGATCGGGCCGAAACGCTGGTGCGCCAGCACGCGCTCGGTCTGGCCGAGCACGTCGCGCGCCACGCGGATTATCTCGACTGATCGCAGGAACGACAGCGCGCAGGGAACACACGCGCGGCTTCAGAAGATTACGGGAGAGTACAATGTCCGATGCGGCAACCAAGCCGAAGCCCGCGACGGCCATCGCGGAAGCACAGCAGGAGCTGACGGATGGCTTTCACCTCGTGATCGATGCGCTCAAGCTCAACGGCGTCAACACGATCTACGGCGTGCCCGGTATCCCGATCACCGACTTGGGCCGCATGGCACAGGCTGCAGGCATCCGCGTCATCTCGTTCCGGCACGAGCAGAACGCCGGCAATGCGGCGGCAATCGCCGGGTTCCTGACGAAAAAGCCCGGCATCTGCCTCACGGTATCGGCTCCCGGCTTTCTCAACGGCCTGACTGCGCTGGCCAACGCCACGACCAACTGCTTTCCGATGATCCTGATCAGTGGCTCGTCCGAACGTGAGATCGTCGACCTGCAGCAGGGCGACTACGAAGAAATGGACCAACTGGCTGTCGCCAGGCCGCTTTGCAAAGCGGCCTACCGCGTGCTGCATGCCGCGGACATCGGCATCGGCCTGGCGCGCGCGATCCGCGCTGCGGTTTCCGGCCGTCCGGGCGGCGTCTATCTGGATCTGCCGGCCAAACTTTTGTCTCAGGTGATGAACGCAGAAGCCGGCGCGAAGTCGCTGGTCAAGGTCATCGACCCGGCACCGGCCCAGATTCCGGCTCCGGCTGCGGTCAAGCGCGCGCTGGAGGTGTTGAAGAGTGCCAAACGTCCCCTGATCATCCTCGGCAAAGGCGCGGCATACGCGCAGGCCGATGACGATATCCGCGCCCTGGTCGAGAAAAGCGGCATTCCTTTCCTGCCGATGAGCATGGCCAAAGGCCTCTTGCCCGACACGCATCCGCAATCGGCCGGTGCGGCGCGCTCGACGGTGCTGAAAGACGCCGATGTCGTGATGCTGATCGGCGCCCGCCTCAACTGGCTGCTGTCGCACGGCAAGGGCAAGACTTGGGGCGAGCCTGGATCGAAGCAGTTCATCCAGATCGACATCGAGCCCAAGGAGATGGACAGCAATGTCGAAATCGTCGCGCCGTTGGTCGGCGACATCGGCTCCTGCGTATCCGCGCTGCTTGCGAGCATGGGCAGCAAGTGGCCGCCTCCGCCGGCCGACTGGGTCGGCGCCGTCAATTCGAAGAAGCAGGAAAACATCGCCAAGATGGCACCGAGGCTGATGAAGAACTCGTCGCCGATGGACTACTACGGCGCACTCGGTGCGTTGCGCACCGTCATCAAAGAGCGGCCGGATGCCATCCTCGTCAACGAAGGCGCCAACACGCTCGATCTCGCGCGCGGCGTCATCGACATGTATCAACCGCGCAAACGCCTGGACGTCGGCACCTGGGGCGTCATGGGCATCGGCATGGGCTTTGCCGTCGCAGCCGCCGTGGAGACCGGCAAACCCGTGCTCGCGGTGGAAGGCGACAGCGCCTTTGGTTTCTGCGGCATGGAAGTGGAAACGATCTGCCGCTACCAGCTGCCGGTCTGCATCGTCGTCTTCAACAACAACGGCATCTATCGCGGAACCGACGTCAATCCGACCGGCGGTTCGGATGCCGCGACAACCGTCTTCGTCAAAGATGCGCGCTACGACAAGATTGCGGAAGCATTCGGCGGCGTTGGCGCCCATGTGACAACGCCCGATGAGCTCAGTCGCGCCGTGAACAAGGCGATGGACTCCGGTACGCCGACCCTGATCAACGCGGTGATCGACCCGGCGGCCGGCACCGAGAGCGGCCGCATCGGCAACCTCAACCCGAAAAGCGTGGTTCGCAAGAAATAAATCGGCCGTGTCGATTGCACTCTCATCAAGAGGAACGACGATGACAACCCGCAAGAAAAGCAAATCCAGGACCAAGCCGGCGGGGAAAAAATCGGCCAGGAAGGTCGTGAAGCTCGCTCCGAGGAAGACCGCTGCCTCCGCCAATGGCCTGCCGCGTCCCTCCACCAAGCCTTGGGGCCGGGTCGGTAAGGCGCTCGAGGGCGTGCGCATCCTCGACCTGAGCCACGTGCAGGCCGGTCCGACCTGCACCCAGCTGCTGGCCTGGTTCGGCGCCGACGTGATCAAGGTCGAGCGGCCCGGCACCGGCGACATCACCCGCGGTCAGCTGCGCGACGTGCCGAACGCCGACAGCCTGTATTTCACCATGCTCAACCACAACAAGCGCTCGATTGCGCTCGACACCAAGAACCCGAAGGGCAAGCAAGTGCTCGAACTGCTGGTGAAGAGCTGCGACGTGCTGGTGGAGAATTTCGCTCCGGGCGTGCTCGACCGCATGGGCCTGACCTGGCAGCACATCCAGAAGCTCAATCCGCGCATGGTGGTCGCCTCGATCAAGGGATTCGGTCCCGGCCCGTACGAGGACTGCAAGGTCTATGAGAACATCGCGCAGTGCGCCGGCGGCTCGGCGTCGACCACCGGGTTCGACGACGGCCCGCCGCTGGTGACCGGCGCGCAGATCGGCGACAGCGGCACCGGCCTGCATCTCGCCATCGGCATCGTATGCGCGCTCTACCAGCGCAATCGCACCGGCCGCGGCCAGAAGGTCGACGTCGCGATGCAGGACGGCGTGCTCAACCTGTGCCGGGTCAAGCTGCGCGACCAGCAGCGGCTCGCGCATGGCCCGCTCACCGAATATCCGCAGCATCCGCACGGCAAGTTCGGCGAGGCGGTGCCGCGCGCCGGCAACGCCTCGGGCGGCGGCCAGCCCGGCTGGATCCTCAAGTGCAAGGGCTGGAAGACCGACCCCAACGCCTACATCTATTTCATCACCCAGGCGCCGGTGTGGGGCGAAATCTGCAAGGTGATCGGCAAGCCGGAATGGATCACCGATCCCGACTACGCCAAGCCGGAGGCGCGGCTGCCGCGGCTCAAGCAGATCTTCGACACCATCGAGCAATGGACCATGACCAAGACCAAGTTCGAGGCCATGGAGATCCTCAACCAGTACGACATTCCGTGCGGTCCGATCCTGTCGATGCAGGAGCTCGCCGAAGAGCCGTCGCTGCGCAAGTCCGGCACGGTCGTCGAGGTCGAGCATCCGACGCGCGGCAAATATCTGTCGGTCGGCAATCCGATCAAATTGTCGGACAGCATCAGCGAGGTGAAGCGCTCGCCGCTGCTCGGCGAGCACACCGACGAGATCTTCAAGAAAGTGCTCGGCTTCAGCGACAAGGAGGTCGTCGACATCAAGGGCTCGGGCGCGACCGGAGGAATGCCCAGCAAGGATGCGGCGTGAAGCAGATGATGCCTACGGGTCGGCGCGGCGAGAGCCACATACTCGAGTCACCTCCCCCTTGTGGGGGAGGTCGACCGCGAAGCGGTCGGGAGGGGGGTGCCTCGTTCTGGCGGCGCATCGACCCCCCTCCCTATCCCTCCCCCACAAGGGGGGAGGGAACAGATACCGGCCCGGCTCCGCGATAGTTCTGAAGGTCTTGGATTTAGGCGAGGAAACGTAACGGATGCGCATCGTGGTCCATGGCCAGCAGGCGTTCGGCAAGGCGGTGCTCGAGGCGCTGCTCAAGCGCGGCGACGAAGTCGTGGCCGTCTATGCCGCGCCGGAGAAGCCGGGCCAGAAAATCGATCCGCTGAAGGAGGCGGCACTCGCCGCCGGCCTCCCGGTGCATCAGCCGGCGTCCTACCGCAAGCCCGAGGTCTGGGAGCAATTCCGCGCGCTCGCGCCCGACCTGCAGGTGATGGCCTATGTGACGCTGTTCGTGCCCGAGGAATTCCTGAAAATCCCGAGCCAAGGCTCGATCCAGTACCATCCCTCGCTGCTGCCGAAATTCCGCGGCCCGAGCTCGATCAACTGGCCGATCATCAAGGGCGAGACCGAGACCGGGCTGTCGATCTTCTGGCCCGACAACGGGCTCGATACCGGCGATATCCTGCTGCAGAAGAAAACCCCGATCTCCCCCGACGACACGCTCGGCAGCGTGTATTTCGACCGGCTGTTCCCGATGGGGGTCGAGGCGACGCTGGAAGCCGTCGATCTCGTCAAGGCCGGCAAGGCGCAGCGCATCAAGCAGGACGAATCGCGGGCGAGCTACGAGGGCTGGTGCTCGGCCGACAACGCGCGCATCGACTGGGGCAAGCCGTGGGCGCAGATCCACGATCTGATCCGCGGCTGCAATCCGCAGCCCGGCGCCTGGACGTTGCACGACGGCAAGAAGCTGCAGATTTTCGACTCCAAACCGTTGCCGGCCAAGCAGCCCTCCGGCATCGCCGGCAAGATGGGCGAAGTGGTCGCGATCGATGCCGAGAGCTTCACGGTCGCCTGCGCGGACGGCCGCATCCGCGTGTTCCGCGTCAGGGCGGCCGACGGCGGCAAGGTCGGCGCCGCGGAGTTTGCCGCGGCCGCCAGGCTCGTGGTCGGAACCCGCCTGACGTGATGTAAGCGTTTCTCTTGAGGAAGGTGTCAGAATGTCCCCTGGTCAACCCGTCAAAAAGTCCGCCGCGCCGGAGCTTGCGCCGCAACATCTCAAACCCAAGACCGACATCGAGATCGCGGATGCCGCCAAGAAGCGCCCGATCCTCGAGATCGCACGCGAGAAGCTCGGCATCGCCGCGGAAAATCTCGAGCCATACGGCCACTACAAGGCCAAGGTGTCGCTGGATTACATCAAGACGCTGAAAGACCGGCCCGACGGCAAGCTGATCCTGGTCACCGCGATCACGCCGACGCCCGCCGGCGAAGGCAAGACCACGACCACGGTCGGCCTGACCGACGCGCTCAACCGCATCGGCAAGAAGGCGATGCTGTGCATCCGCGAGCCCAGCCTCGGCCCGTGCTTCGGCATGAAGGGCGGGGCGGCCGGCGGCGGCTATGCCCAGGTCGTGCCGATGGCCGAGATCAATCTGCATTTCACCGGGGACTTTCACGCCATCGGCGCCGCCAACAATCTGCTCGCGGCGATGATCGACAACCACGTCTATTGGGGCAATTCGCTCGGCATCGATCCGCGCCGCATCGCCTGGCGGCGCGCCATCGACATGAACGACCGCAGCCTGCGCCACATCGTGTCCTCGCTCGGCGGGGTCGCCAACGGCTTCCCGCGCGAGGACGGTTTCGACATCACGGTCGCGTCCGAGGTGATGGCGATCTTCTGCCTCGCGCGCGATCTCGACGATCTCAAGCAGCGGCTCGCGAATATCATCGTGGGCTATACCCGCGACCGCAAGCCGGTGCGCGCCGGACAGATCAACGCCCACGGCGCCATGACCGCGCTGCTCAAGGACGCGCTCGCGCCCAATCTGGTGCAGACGCTCGAGGGCACGCCGGCGTTCGTGCACGGCGGTCCGTTCGCCAACATCGCGCACGGCTGCAACTCGGTGCTGGCGACGACGACCGCGTTGAAACTCTGCGACTACGTCGTCACCGAAGCCGGCTTCGGCGCCGACCTCGGCGGCGAAAAGTTCATCGACATCAAATGCCGCAAGGCCGGGATCAAGCCGGATTGCGTGGTGCTGGTCGCGACTACCCGCGCGCTGAAAATGCATGGCGGGGTCAAGAAGGAGGACCTCAAGGCCGAGAATCTGCAGGCGCTGGAAGCCGGCATGGCCAATCTCAAGCGCCACATCGAGAACGTGCAGAAATTCGGCCTCACCCCGGTCGTCTCCGTCAATCGCTTCAGCGCCGACACCGACGCCGAGATCGACGTCGTCAGGACCGGCTGCGCCGAGCTCGGGGTCCAGGCGGTGCTGGCCGATCACTGGGCCGAGGGCAGCAAGGGCGCGTCCGACGTCGCGCGCGCGGTCGTCGGCGTGGCCGAGAAGAGCAGGCGCCAGCTGAAATTGCTGTATCCGGACGACATGCCGCTGATCGACAAGATCCGCACCATCGCCCGGGAGATCTATCGCGCCAAGGACATCGAGGTGGCAAAGCCGGTGCGGGAGCAGCTCGCGCAATTCGAGGCGATGGGCTACGGCAAGGCACCGGTGTGCATCGCCAAGACCCAGTACAGTTTCACCACCAATGCGGACTTGAAGGGCGCGCCGGCCGACCACGTTATCCCGGTGCGCGAGGTGCGGCTGTCCGCCGGCGCCGAGTTCGTGGTGGCGATCTGCGGCGAGATCATGACGATGCCGGGCCTGCCGAGAGTGCCGGCGGCCGACCATATCGACGTCAACGCCGAAGGCCGCATCGTCGGGCTGTTTTGAGCTTTGGTACTCGGCAGTGCGCTCCCTCCCCCCTTGTGGGGGAGGGTGGGGAGGGGGGTATCTGAGAGGCTTCACCCCCCTCCCGGCGCAGCTTCGCTGCGCCGACCTCCCCCACAAGGGGGGAGGTGTCCAAAGCGAGCGGAAGACGAGGAGAGACCGCGATTCACGCCGTAAACGACAAGCCGGGCAGCGGGCGGCGAAAACCGCCGCGAACTCCCAAAGGACGCCAGGTCGATCCGCGCGCGCTCGAGGAAGTGCGCGCGCTGCTCGAGAAACGTCCGCGCCGGCGCGATCTCCTGATCGAGCATTTGCATCTCATCCAGGACCGCTACGGCCATCTCGCCGCGCCGCATCTGGTGGCGCTGGCGCACGAGATGCGGCTCGCGCTTGCCGAAGTCTACGAGGTTGCGACGTTCTACGCGCATTTCGACGTGGTGAAGGAGGATGCTTCGCCGCCGCCCGCCGTCACCATCCGGGTGTGCGAGAGCCTGTCCTGCGCCATGGCGGGCGCGGAGCAGCTGATCGAGCAATTGTCGAAATCCTGCCCGCCGAACGTGCGCGTGCTGCGCGCGCCGTGCATGGGCGCCTGCGATCGCGCGCCGGTCGCGGCCGTCGGTCACGAGCAGATCCCGCAGGCGAGCGCCGAGAAGGTGATGGCGGGCGCGAAAGCGGGCGCGCACGCCGAAGCGCTCGCGCCGCAGATTTCATTCGACGATTATGTCGCGCAAGGCGGCTATCGGCTGCTCAAAGAATGTTTGTCGGGCGCGCGCACGCGGGAATCGGTCATCGGTCAGGTGAGCGATGCCGACCTGCGCGGGCTCGGCGGCGCCGGATTCCCGACCGGGCGCAAATGGACGATCGTGCGCCAGGAGCCAGCGCCGCGGATGTTCGCGGTCAACGCCGACGAGGGCGAGCCCGGCACCTTCAAGGACCGGTTCTATCTCGAGCGCGACCCGCACCGGTTTCTCGAAGGCATGCTGATCGCCGCCTGGGTGGTCGAGGCGGCCGACACCTACGTCTACGTGCGCGACGAATATCCAGGCATCCGGCTGATGCTCGAGCGCGAGCTCGCGCGCATCGAGCAGGCGGGACTCTCTCCGCACACCAAGCTCTTCCTTCGCCGCGGCGCCGGTGCCTACATCTGCGGCGAAGAATCCGCGATGATCGAATCGATCGAGGGCAAGCGCGGCCTGCCGCGGCATCGCCCGCCCTATGTGGCGCAGGTCGGCCTGTTCGGGCGGCCCACCCTCGAGCAGAACGTCGAGACGCTCTACTGGGTGCGCGACATCCTGGAGAAAGGCGCGAGCTGGTTCTCCTCGCAGGGGCGGCGCGGACGCAAAGGCTTGCGCAGCTTCTCGGTGTCCGGCCGCGTGCGCGAGCCCGGCGTGAAGCTCGCCCCCGCCGGCATTTCCGCGAGCGAGCTGATCGAGGAATTCTGCGGCGGCATGCTGCCGGGCCACACCTTCAAGGGCTATTTGCCGGGCGGCGCCTCGGGCGGAATTCTCCCGGCCGCGATGGCCGACCTGCCGCTCGATTTCGGCACGCTCGAACCCTACGGCTGCTTCGTCGGTTCCCATGCAATGGTGGTGCTCTCGGATAAGGACGACGCCAAGGCGGTCGCGCTCAATCTGATGCACTTCTTCGAGGACGAGAGCTGCGGCCAGTGCACGCCGTGCCGGGTCGGCACCGAGAAGGCCGTCAAGCTGATGCGCGACGGCCCCTGGGACGAGGCGCTGCTCACCGAGCTCTCGCAGGCGATGCGCGACGCCTCGATCTGCGGGCTCGGCCAGGCCGCGCCCAACCCGCTCTTAAGCGTGTTCAAATATTTCCGGGACGATTTGGCGCAGCCATTGGGGAAATGGTGAGGTGATGTTGGATTATATTGTTTGCAGATCGATGGCGGAATGGAGCGGCTTGCTCAGGCCGCGGGCTCCCTCTCCCCGTTGGGGAGAGGGTGGGGTGAGGGGGAGCGGATCTATCGGTAGGTTGGAACCCCCTCACCCGGCCGCTGCGCGGCCGACCTCTCCCCAACGGGGAGAGGGGGAGACTGGGGCTGCCCTCGAGTACACCTTCATTGCCGGAACGACGGCTCCGAGGCGGAGATGAAGCGATGAGCAAGGGCAACGGATCCGGCGAAAAGGAACTGGCACAGCAGCCGCTCGGCTACGGCCGCGACCAGAGCGGCGGCAAGGGCCGCCTCGAGGAGCGCGAGTCGGCCGGCATCGGCTTCACGCTCGACGGACAGGAAGTCGTCGCGCGCGACGGCGAGACGATCTGGCAGGTCGCGCAGCGTCGCGGCGTCGACATCCCGCATCTTTGTTACTCGCCCGAGCCCGGCTATCGGCCCGACGGCAATTGCCGCGCCTGCATGGTCGAGGTCGAGGGCGAGCGCGTGCTCGCCGCGAGCTGCATCCGCAAGCCGACGGCCGGCATGAAGGTCAGGACCGCGTCCGAGCGCGCCAAAACCTCGCGCAGAATCGTGTTCGAGCTCCTGATCGCCGACCAGCCCGAGCGCGAGCATTCGCCCGATCCGATCTCGAAGTTCTGGAGTTGGGCCGACCGCATCGAGATCGACGCCAGCCGGTTCCCGCGGCGCGCGACGCCGGAGCCCGACCGCAGCCATCCGGCCATGGCGGTCAATCTCGACGCCTGCATCGCATGCAATCTCTGCGTCCGCGCCTGCCGCGAAGTCCAGGTCAACGACGTCATCGGCATGGCCGGCCGCGGTTTTTCCGAGAAGATCGTGTTCGACTTCGACGACCCGATGGGACGCTCGACCTGCGTCGCCTGCGGCGAATGCGTCCAGGCCTGCCCGACCGGCGCGCTGATGCCGGCGACGTTGGTCGACGAACGCAACATGCGGGTCGGCGTCGCCGACCGCACGGTCGAGAGCGTGTGCCCCTATTGCGGGGTCGGCTGCCAGCTCACCTATCACATCCGCAACGACAAGCTGCTCTATGTCAGCGGCCGCAACGGACCGGCGAACGAGAACCGGCTGTGCGTCAAGGGCCGGTTCGGCTTCGACTACATCGACCATCCGCACCGCCTCAAAGTGCCGCTGATCCGCAAGGAGGGGGTGGCGAAGGACGATGTCGCGATCGACCCGGCCAACCCGTTCACCCATTTTCGCAAGGCCACCTGGGAGGAGGCGCTCGACCGCGCCGCCGCGGGGCTCAAGCAAATCCGCGATCGCGACGGTGACCGTTCGCTCGCCGGCTTCGGCTCGGCCAAGGGGTCGAACGAGGAAGCCTATCTGTTCCAAAAACTGGTGCGCACCGGATTCGGCAACAACAACGTCGACCATTGCACGCGGCTCTGCCACGCCTCCTCGGTCGCGGCCCTGATGGAGACGATCGGCTCGGCCGCGGTCACCGCGACCTTTGCGCAATGCGCCAATGCCGACGTGATCATCGTGATCGGCGCCAACCCGACGGAAAATCATCCGGTCGCCGCCACCTATTTCAAGAACGCGGCGAAGCGCGGCGCCATTCTGATCGTGATGGACCCGCGCGGCCAGGCGCTCAAGCGCCACGCCACCCACATGCTCCAGGCCAAGCCCGGCACCGACGTGGCGATGCTCAACGGCATCCTCAACGTCATCGTCGCCGAGCGGCTCTACGACAAGCAATACGTGCAGGCGCACACCGACGGCTTTGCCGCGTTCGCCGAGCACATAAGCGATTTCACCCCGGAGGAGATGGCGCCGATCTGCGGCATTCCGGCCGACCTGCTCCGTAATGTGGCGCGCACCTATGCGCGGGCGAAATCCGCGATCATCTTCTGGGGCATGGGCGTGTCCCAGCACGTGCACGGCACCGACAACGCGCGGTGTTTGATCGCGCTCGCGCTGATGTGCGGCCAGATCGGCCGGCCCGGCACCGGGCTGCATCCGCTGCGCGGCCAGAACAACGTGCAGGGCGCGTCCGACGCCGGGCTGATCCCGATGTTCTTCCCGGACTACAAGGCGGTCGACGATGCCGCGATCCGCGAGAAATTCGAGAACGCCTGGGGCCAAAAACTCGATCCGCAGCGCGGGCTGACCGTGGTCGAGATCATGAACGCGGTTCATGCCGACGAGATTAAGGGCATGTACATCCTCGGCGAGAACCCGGCGATGTCGGATCCCGATCTCAATCATGCGCGCGAGGCGCTGGCGCATCTCGAGCATCTCGTGGTGCAGGACCTGTTCCTGACCGAGACCGCGTTTCACGCCGACGTGGTGCTGCCGGCCTCGGCCTGGCCCGAGAAGGACGGCACCGTGACCAACACCAACCGCCAGGTGCAGATGGGGCGACGCGCGCTGCCGCTGCCGGGCGAGGCCAAGGTCGACTGGTGGATCACCCAGGAGATCGCGCGGCGCATGGGGCTCAAGTGGAATTACGCGCACCCGAGCGAGATCTATACCGAGATGGCCGCGCTGATGCCCTCGCTGGCCAATATCTCCTGGGACCGCATTTCTCGCGAGAGCGCGGTGATCTATCCGTCCGACGCGCCCGACCGGCCCGGGCACGACATCGTGTTCGGCGACCGCTTCCCGACCCAGGACGGGCGCGGCAAGCTGGTGCCGGCGCACATCACGCCGCCCGACGAGCTGCCCGATCCGCAGTACCCGATGGTGCTTTCGACCGGCCGGCAGCTCGAGCATTGGCACACCGGCGCGATGACCCGCCGCGCCTCGACGCTGGACGCGCTCGAGCCCGGCCCGGTGGCGAACCTCTCGCGCGGCGAGATCGCCAAGCTCGGCATCGCGCCCGGCGACCGCATCCGCGTCACGACGCGGCGCGGCTCGATCGAGCTTTACGCGCGCCAGGACGACGCCATCCCGGACGGCGTGGTGTTCATCCCGTTCGCCTATGTCGAGGCCGCCGCCAATCTGTTGACCAACCCGGCGCTCGACCCGTTCGGAAAAATCCCGGAATTCAAGTTCTGCGCGGCCCGGGTGGAGCGAATCGGCGCGGTACGCGAGGCGGCGGAGTAGGGGATTCCGTCTGCCCTTCGCCCGGTTGGCAAGGATTTCGGACCTTAGCCCCGACCGGGATCCTGGGGACTGCGTTCCGCCCCCGCTCCCCGCGTCGCGCCTTCCCGAGGCAGGTCTTGCCCACCCTCCGCGGGCCTGGAACGGGCGGCGCGTGCTGCTAGACTTGGGGCCGCGCACCCATCCCACCCTGCCACCGGCAGATTTGCCGAGTTCCGGAACCCCATGCCGCGAAAGTTTGCCTGGGCCTCGCTGCCCGACGACCAGCTGCTGCAGCTTCGCTTCAAGGACCTCAAGGTCACCGTCGAAGGGACTTGGCTCGAAGGGCGGCTCGCCGATCTCCACGACGAGCTCGGCCGGCGCGGGCTGCGCATCCGGCCGCATGCCTGGATCTCCGATGAATGGTTCAGCCCCGACATAACGCCGGGCATCGCCATTCCGTTTTATCTGACCCATCCCCGCCTGATGCGGCTCGAGCGCAAGATGATCATCGACGTGGAAGGGGGGGCCACGGCCGAGTGCATGCGCATCCTGCGTCACGAAGCCGGGCACGCCGTGCAACATGCCTATCAACTGCACCGCCGCCGGCGGTGGCGGGAGCTGTTCGGCCGATCTTCGACCCGCTATCCGAGTTACTATCGGCCTGACCCGGCCAGCCGGGACTACGTCCATCATCTGCGGCTGTGGTACGCTCAGAGTCACCCGGACGAGGATTTCGCCGAGACGTTCGCGGTCTGGCTCGCGCCTCGTTCGGACTGGCGCAGGCGGTACGTCGGATGGCCGGCGCTGCGTAAGCTGCAATACGTCGACAAGCTGATGACTGAGATCGCCGAGAAAAAGCCGTTGCTCACGCGCCGGCTGCAGGTCGATCCACTCGGCCGGCTCACCCAGACGCTCGCGGACCACTACGAGAAAAAGCAGGCGCGCTACGTGATCGATCATCCGCGGATCTACGACAGGCAGCTTCGTCGCATCTTCTCCGATGATCCCAGGCACCGCCGGTCGATGGCGGCTTCCACCTTCCTCCGACGCAACCGCGCCAACATCCGACGCGTCGTTTCGAAATGGACGGGCGAGTATCAGCTGACATTGGACGCCGTGTTCGATGATATGATCGGGCGATGCCGCGAGCTGAATTTGCGCGCGGTCGGCTCCAAGCGGGAGCTGAAGACGCACTTCAGCGTGTTGTTGACCGCGAAGACCATGGATTCTCTCTACAGGCCCCCGCGGCGGTGGCTCGCGCTATGAAGCAGCTTCGCGTTCTGGTGCTCCTGCATCCGGACCTGATGCCGCCGGACTCGCTCGAAGGCCGCAGCGAGCAGGAAATCCACAGGTGGAAGACCGAGTACGACGTCGTGAGCACGCTGCGCGAGGCGGGCCACGAGGTGCGGCCGCTCGGCGTGCAGGACGAGCTCAAGCCGATCCGCGACGCAATCGAGAGCTGGAAACCGGACGTCGTCTTCAACCTGCTCGAGCAGTTCCACGGCGAGGCCGTCTACGACCAGAACGTCGCCAGCTATCTCGAGCTGCTGCGCGTTCCCTACACCGGCTGCAATCCGCGCGGGCTCATGCTGGCGCGCGGCAAGGATCTGGCCAAGAAGCTGCTGGCCTATCACCGCATCCCGTTGCCGGCATTCGCCGTCTTCCCGATGCGACGCAAGGTCCGGCGTCCGCCGCGCCTCGGGTTGCCGCTCATCGTCAAGAGCCTGAACGAGGACGCCTCCTACGGCATCGCGCAGGCGTCGGTGGTGGAGTCCGACGAGAAGCTTGCCGAGCGTGTCGGCTTCATCCATGAGCGGATCGGCACCGCGGCCATCGCCGAGCAGTATATCGACGGCCGGGAGCTCTACGTCGGCGTGATGGGCAACGACCGGCTCCGCGTCCTGCCGGTCTGGGAGCTAGAGTTCGGCAGCATGGCACAGGGCGCCAGACTCATCGCCACCGAGAAGGTCAAGCACGATCCCGAATATCAGGAGCGCCGCGGCATCCTGCATGGGCCGGCGAAGGACCTCCCGCCGCAGCTCGGCGCCCGGATCGAACGATCCGCCAAGCGCATCTACCGGACGCTCGAGCTCGACGGCTACGCCCGCATCGATTTCCGCCTCTCGGCCGACGGTATCCCCTACTACATCGAAGCCAACCCCAATCCCGAGATCGCGCGGGTCGAGGAGTTCGCCGCGGCGGCGTTGCAGGACGGGCTTGCGTATCCCGATCTGCTGCATCGGATCGTGACGCTGGGCATCAGCCGAACAGGACCTGCGGAACGCGAGCGTTGAGTTGAGCGTCCCCCGCGCCGAGGCTGATCGCCGGCATTCGGTCCTCCATTTTTCCATGGCAGCAATGTCTCTCAGGCATGACGGCCTTCTCGGTTGCTTTCGTGCTTCCAGGGCCGCAATTCGCAAGATCATGATCGCCGACGCGCGAACTACGCAGGAATCGTTCTGCGTGCTGGTTGTTCCCGGATTGTGACGGCGGCTGCCGCCACCGCATGGCCGCATTCCCTCGCGCAGGTCCGCTCCGGGCGCGGGGCGCGTCAAGTTGCGTAACCGGAGTACGATCATGATTCTTGCTTGGAAGCGGACGTTGCTGGCTGCGAGCGTCGTGGCATCGGCAGGCTTGGCCTCGCCGGCGCTCGCCGGACATCCCCATCATCGCGTCAACCATGTCGGCCATTTCCGCGACGCGCTGGTGCGCCAGCATGCGCGGCACGCGGCGGGCGTTCGCCACCCGCACGGTAGCCGGCGGTTGACACGGATCGGGCACCGGCGGTTTACGTCGGCGCGCCGTGCGCACGGGATCGTCGCAAGCGATAGCGTCGGATCGGGCGGCTTCTCTCCGCTCGTCGCCGAGGCGCGGCGCTATCTCGGCGGCAATCCCACCGGCTGGGCGCACGACTGGTGCGGGAAATTCATGAACCTGGTGCTGGAGCGCACCGGCCATCGCGGCACCGGGTCGAATTTCGCGTTGTCGTTCGCGCGCTACGGCCGGCGCTTGTCCGGCCCGCAGGTCGGCGCCGTCGCCATCATGGCGCGCCGCGGCGGCGGCCACGTCGGCGTGGTCAGCGGCGTGCTGCCTAACGGCGACGTGAAAGTCATCTCCGGCAATCACGGTCACCGCGTCGCGGAATCGGTCTACGGCCGCGGCCGGATCGTGGCGTTCGTGCTGCCGACGACGTGAGCTTCCGCTCGTCATGGCCGGGCTTGTCCCGGCCATCCACGCCCTGAAAGCGTTCTAATACGTGGATGCCCGGCACAAGGCCGGGCATGACGACGGAGAGTTAGCGGCCCTTTTTGTATAAGATTGCCGTCATGAAACCTATCCCCATGGCGAAGCTTCCCTCCGGCGAGCCGGTGCCCGCGCTGGGGCAGGGCACCTGGAACATGGGTGAGGACCGCCGGCGGCGCAGAGCGGAGATCACGGCGCTCAACCTCGGTCTCGATCTCGGCATGAGGCTGATCGACACCGCGGAAATGTATGCCGACGGCGGGGCAGAAAAGATCGTCGGCGCGGCGATCGCGGGACGCCGCGATGAGGTTTTTCTCGTCAGCAAGGTGCTGCCCGAGCACGCGACGCGGCACGGCACGATCGCGGCGTGCGAGCGCAGTCTGAAGCGGCTCGATACCGACCGGATCGATCTCTATCTGCTGCACTGGCGCGAGCAGGAAGTCGAACTCGCCGAGGTGCTCGAAGCGTTCACGGCGCTGGTGCGCGCCGGAAACATCCGCCACTGGGGCGTGAGCAATTTCGACGTCGAGGATATGCAAGAGCTGGTCCGGCTTCCCGGCGGCAAGGCGGTCGCGGCCGACCAGGTGATGTACAACCTCAACCGGCGCGGCATCGAGCACGATCTCCTGCCCTGGTGCCGCCGGCGGCGCATCCCGATCATGGCCTATTCGCCGCTCGACGAGGGCAGGCTCGTGCGCTCACTCGATCTCAAGCGCATCGCGCAACAACTCGAGGCGACGCCGAGCCAGGTGGCGCTCGCCTGGCTGGTTCGGCAAAATAACGTCATCGCCATCCCGAAATCCGCGAGCGAAGCCCATGTGCGCGAGAATTTCGCCGCGCTCGACCTGCGCCTGGGCAAACAAGATCTCGCCGCGCTCGATCGCGCGTTTGCGCGACCCAAGCGAAAGCTGCCGCTGGCGACGACGTGACCCGATAAACTTGACTCGTCTTGGCCGGGCTTGTCCCGGCCATCCACGCCTTCCTGCATCCGAGTTCAGATCGTGGATGCCCGGCACAAAGGCCGGGCATGACGAGTCAAATGGCGGGCGCTGGTTTAATTTGCATCAGCATGCCGGGGCGGAGCAGATGGCCTAGCCGACTTTCACTTCGCTGATCTGAATGGTCGGCGGAATGTCGGTGTAATTGGGGATGTCCGCCATGATCTCCTTGGCGTGCGGGCCGAAAGCGGCGCGGAACGCCTCGACCGAATCGCAATAGAGATGGCCCGCAGCGGCAAAGCCGGGCTTGGAGCCGGGGGCGCCGCCCTCGATGCCGTAATCGACCGCGATCTTCTTGCACGCCGCGCCGAGTTTTTGCTGCACCATCGGCATGTGCTTCTTGCAGTAATAATCGATGTCGAACTTGCTGCCCTGGTCGCTCGGGTAGAGCACGCTCACCTTGATCATGGGTTCCTCCCTGCTGTGATAGTTTGGTAGCCCGGATGGAGCGGAGCGAAATCCGGGAACCCCGCATTCCGCTTCGCTCCATGCGGGCTACAAGGCGGTGTCCGCATCGGCGCGCTCGCGTTCGAGCCGCCGGTAGACATAAGGCTCCTCGCGCCGCTCCTCGGCAAGGGCCGCAACCAGCGCATGCTTGGGTGAAAACTGACAGACCGGATCGGTCGCGCGCGCGTCGCCCGTCAGCGCGAACGCCTGGCAGCGGCAACCGCCGAAATCCTCAAACCGGCGCGGGCAACTCGCGCACGGCTCTTGCATCCAGTCGGTCCCCCGGAAGGCGCGGAATGCGGGCGAGTTTTCCCAGATCTCCGCCAGCGAACGCCCGCGTACCGACCAGAACTCCAGGCCCGGAATGCTCTCCGCCGCATGGCAAGGCAGCACCTTGCCGGCCGGCGTCACGTTGAGCGAGCGCCGGCCCCAGCCGCCGACGCACGGTTTCGGGAACCGCGCGTAATAATCCGGCACCACCGCGTCGATGACGATGCGGCCCTGGTGGCGGGCGCGCAGCGTCTCGACGGCCGCGACCGCGCGCTCGACCTGCGCGCGGGTCGGCATCAGCGCCGCGCGGTTCTTGAGCGCCCAACCGTAATATTGCACGTGCGCGATCTCGACCCGGCTCGCGCCGAGCTCGATTGACAGCTCCACCATGTCGGCGACGTGATCGATATTGGCACGGTGCATCACCGCATTGATGGTGAGGGGAATCTTGTGCCGCACGACTTCGGCCGCGAGCATGCGCTTGCGTTCATGGGCGCCCGCATAGCCGGCGATATGGTCGGCCGAGTTCGGCTGATGGTCCTGGATCGAGATCTGCACGTGATCGAGCCCGGCGTCGGCGAGCGCGGCGAAGCGCTTCGGCGTCAGCCCCACCGCGGACGTGATCAGATTGGTGTAGAGCCCGGCCTGATGCGCCGCCGCGGTGATCTCGGCAAGGTCGCGCCGCGCCGCCGGCTCGCCGCCGGAAAGATGCACCTGCAGCACGCCGAGCCCGGACGCCTCGCCAAACACCCGGGACCAGGTCGCGGTGTCGAGCTCGCCGCGATCGAGCGCGAGCGGGTTCGAGCAATAGGGACAACCGAGCGGACAGCGATGGGTCAGCTCCGCGAGCAGGCCGAGCGGCTTGAAGACGGGTTCCGCCGCATTCATCGGTCAGAGCTCCAACAGTTTCTTGTCCGCGAGCGAGCGAAGCAGCGCCGAGACGTCGGCCAAAATCCGCTCGCGCGGCGCCGAATAGGTTTTCGCCAGATCGTCGATGATCGCGTCGAGCGTCGCCTCGCCGGTGCAGCGCTTGAGAATCTCGACCGCGATCGGATCGGGCTTGAACACCCGCTCCGGCGCCAGCAGCACCAGCCCGCCGTGCGCCTCGTTGTGCACGAGGCGCACGCCGTGCGGCAGCCGCGGCTTGGCGTCGGGGGAGATGGGCGCAGTTTGGGAAGAGTCAGTCACGTTCCCTCACACGAATGCGCAAGCCGGTTCGCGCTTCATCCCTCCCCGCAAGGGGAGGGTCGACGAGACGCGACAGCGTCGAGCCTGGGTGGGGTCGACATATTCCGCCCCACCCGATCGCGCTTTGCGCGATCGACCTCCCCTGAAGGGGAGGTAAAGCGCGCTTGCGGCCCAGCCCTGCATTTTCACTCCTTCGGCACGAAGGCGCCGGGCGGAACGTGTTTTGGCGCCACATAGGCATGATCGAGCGCATCGAGCATCGCCCACAGCACGTCGCATTTGAACCCGAGCGCGGCGAGCACCGCTTGCTGGGCATCGGGCGTCGACGCGTTGGCCTTGACGTAGGCGAGCGCAAAGCCGGAGTCGCGCTCCGCCTGCGGCGGCCGTTTCTCGAAATAGGCGAGCGTTTCCCGCGTGACGAAATCGTAGCCCTCGAGCATGCCTTCGACGCGCTCGCCGATGATGGCCGGCGAGAACAACTCGGTGAGCGAGGAGGCGACCGCCTCCAACAGCGAGCGCTCGCGCACGAAGCGCACGTAAGCATCGACCGCGAACCGCGTGCCCGGCAGGATGCCGCGGGTCGAGATCACGTAATCGGGATCGAGCCCCAATCCGCCGGTGAGTTTCAGCCAACGCGCAATGCCGCCTTCGCCCTCGGCGGTGCCGTCATGGTCGACGAGACGGCTGCGCCACTCGCGCCGGACCGCCGGATCCTCGCAGCGGGCGATCAGGCCCGCATCTTTCAGCGGGATCATCGCCTGGTAATAATAACGATTGAGCGCCCAGGCTTGCACCTGGCCCTTGCTGCACTTGCCGCCGTGCAGCATGCGATGGAACGGATGCAGGTTGTGATAACGCCGTGCGCCGATGTCGCGCAGCCGCGCTTCGAGCTCGTCGGCGGAGAGCAGCTTCACAGCACGATCTCCATACCGTCCTCGGCGATCTCCCATCCGGCCGCTTCGACCCGGCGCCGCTCGGGCGAACCGTCGACCAGCACCGGATTGGTATTGTTGATGTGGATGTAGATACGCCGTCCGGGAAGCCCGGCAAGGTGTTCGAGCGAGCCGTCGGCGCCGTCGATCGGCACATGGCCCATGCGACGTCCGGTCTTGGTTCCGGTCTCCTTGCGGATCATCTCATCGTCCGTGAACAGCGTCCCGTCGAACAGCACGATGTCGGCGCGGGAAAGCCGGGCATGCAGCGCCGCGGGAATCGCGGCGGCCCCGGGCACGAAGGCGAGTCGGCGCTTTCCCGCGCGAACCTCGATGCCGACGCTGACCCCGGTTTCGCCGCCGATCTCCGGCGCGTCGCCCTCGACGTAGAGCGGCGGCTTGCCCGGCACCGCGAACATTTCCGCTTCGATCCCGCCCGGCAGGCTGAACGGCGCGCCCGGGCGCACGGCAATTCGCAATACCAAGCCCGGAGCCAGCACGCCGAAAATCGGATTCGCGTCGATCAGCCCGAGGGTCTCGGCGGTTCCATGGAGCGCAAACTCCTGGCGCTCGCGCAACGTCAGCAGCCCGGCGATCTGGTCGACTTCGCCCCCGGTCAGCACCACGGCCTTGACCGGGCTGCTCCGCAACGCTCCCCGAGGGTGCAATGCCGCCGTGCGATCGAGCTGGGATTTCAGGTCCGGTGCGGCGTTCAGGATCGTCCACTGCTCGCCGTCGGCCGTAATGGCAACGCTGGCCTGGGTTCGCGCCCTCACTCGCGGGTCGCGCGCCCAGGCCAGGCGACACACGTCACATCGACAATTCCATTGCGGATAACCGCCGCCCGCACCGGAGCCGAGAACGACCGCGGTCAGGTGCCGGCCGCGCAGAGCAGCCGGAAGGGCTTGCTCAGAACTCGGCCGGCAGATAGCCGTTGATCTCGAGGCCGATGCAGATTTCGACGAGGGTCGGGGTTGTCCAAGTCATGATTTTCCTCACCTTTTTCGGCCGCATCCACGGCGTCTTGTTTCAGGACAAAACGGTAGCGCAGCCTCGGCACGAACGCAATAGAGCCAGCGCCATCGCGGGCACGCCTCATGCGTTCGCGGCAGCGGATGCATGCATTCGGCTGATAACTCCGGGTCCTCCTTGGTGATCCGAGAGGGTTGCCCGGGCGCGGCGGTATGATCGTGCTATGAATGTCGGCCGGGAACCTTTTCGGGTTACGGAAATCGTTGGGTCGTGTTTCGAAATCGATGTGAGGGCGGCATGGCCAAGCTGGTGAACATGGGCAATCGGCGCGCGGCACGCGGATCGGCCGGCGAACCGGGGCGGGATCTCCGACCCTCGCGTAGCGAGGCGGAAGATGCGGTGCGCACCCTGATCCGCTGGGCCGGGGACGATCCCGATCGCGAGGGGTTGCGCGGAACGCCGGGCCGGGTCGTGCGCGCCTACGAGGAATGGTTCTGGGGCTATACCGAGGATCCGGCCGAATATCTGCAGCGGACCTTCGAGGAGGTGGCCGGCTACGACGAAGTGGTGGTGTTGCGCGACATCCGCTTCGAATCCCATTGCGAGCATCACATGGCGCCGATCGTGGGCCGCGTACACGTCGGCTATCTGCCGCGCAACCGCGTGGTCGGCATTTCGAAACTGGCGCGCCTGGTCGACGCCTTTGCTCGCCGGCTGCAGATCCAGGAACGGCTGACGGCGGAAATCGCCAATACGCTCGACGAGATCCTCAAACCGCACGGCGTCGCCGTCGTGGTCGAAGGCGTGCACGCGTGCATGACCACCCGCGGGGTGCGGCAATCGGCCTCGACCATGGTGACGAGCCGCATGCTGGGGGTGTTCCGCGATCGGCCCGAAACCCGCCAGGAATTCCTCGCCTCCATCTGCTTTCACGGAGCGACGCACTCCGACGCGCTCTCCCTGTGATCCTCGGCTTTCACGGATCCGGAGCCCGTCGGTCGCGCAAAATCGGGTGGGCGGGCCGGGGCCGTCACGGTACGATGCAAAGCGGCGATGATCGGCACGCCGGTGTCGGCGCAGAGAGCGGCGCGATGAAGCGAATATTTGCCCTGCTCGGCGTCTGGATTGCAGCTTCGGCCATGCCGGCTGCCGCGCAGCCGCCGCGCGGCAGCGCCATGGCGGCCGCCACCACGGCGGCCGCGACCGGGAAGGAACGGCTGGGCGACAAGGCATCGGACAATCAGCGGGCCAACGATTGCCGCGTGCCGCCCGAGAAACGCGGTCCGGGCAAACGTCCCACCGAGTGCGCACAAAAGTGACGCTTTCGCCGCGAGGCTCGCGCGACGAGCCCGCGTCGATTTCCCACCATCATTGAGTTCGCGCGCAGATCGCCGGATACTCCCGCAAATCCATTCAGCCGGGAGGAAACCATGCGCGAGTTCTCACAAGCCGACCAGGTGCTCCGCGAGGCGGCCGAGGCCGGAGCGGTGCCGGGCGTGGTCGCCATGGCGGCGACACGGGACGGTCCCGTCTACCAGGGTGCGTTCGGCAAGCGCGTGCTGCCGTCGGGCGCCGCCATGACCGTCGACACATTGTTCTGGATCGCTTCCATGACCAAGGCGATCACGTCGACCGCCGCCATGCAGCTCGTCGAGCGCGGCAAGCTCGCGCTCGACCGGCCGATCCGGGACGTGCTACCGCAGCTCGCCGCAGCCAAGGTGCTGGAAGGATTCGACAGTGTGGGCGAGCCGAAGTTGCGGCCGGCCGGACGCGACATCACGCTTCGGCATTTGCTGACCCATACGGCGGGATTCGCCTACGACATCTGGAGCCCCGATCTCATCCGCTATCAGGAAAAAAAGGGAATCCCCGGCGTCATCAGCTGCCAGAATGTGGCGTTGACCACGCCGCTGCTGTTCGACCCCGGCGAGAGATGGAACTACGGCATCAACATCGATTGGGTCGGCAAGGCGGTGGAGAAGGTCAGCGGACAGAACCTCGAAGCCTATTTCCGCGACAACATCTTCGGGCCGCTCGGCATGCGGGATACCGGCTTCAAGCTCGATGCTTCCCGGCGCGCACGGCTCTCCGGCATGCATGCGCGCCAGCCCGACGGATCGTTGCAGGAAATGCCGTTCGAGCTGCCCCAGGAACCCGAGTTCCACATGGGCGGCGGCGGCCTGTACGGCACGGCGGGTGATTATCTCAAGTTCGAGCAGGCTTTTCTGCACGAGGGCCGCTTCAACGGCGCGCAGGTGCTGAAATCCGAGACCGTGCGATCGATGGCCCAGAACCACATCGGCGATCTCCATGTGCGCCGGCTCGAGACCGCCATGCCGCCCTATTCCAACGACGCGGAATTTTTTCCCGGCATGGTCAAGAAATGGGGCCTGGGGTTCATGATCAACACCGAGCGCGTGCCGGGCCGCCGCGGCGCAGGGAGCCTCGCCTGGGCGGGGCTGGGCAATACCTATTTCTGGATCGATCCGGATGAGGGGGTGGCGGGCGTCATTCTCGCGCAGCTCATCCCGTTCGCCGATCCGAAGGTGCTCGTCCTGTTCGAACAATTCGAAACCGCAGTCTACGCGGCGCTGCACTAGGTCGAGCGCAATGCGGACGGCCGTCAGGCCCCGGCTCGAGCTTGCCGCCGTGGTGCTTGCCGCCGGCCTATGCTGCGCCGACGCCCAGACGCCGGAGCGGATCGCGCCGGATGCGGACTGGGCGAACGCCATAACCGTGGCCGTCACCATGGTGAACTACGAATTTGTTCCGGACCGGCTCAGCTTTCGCCGTGGCGTGCCCTGTCGCCTGCACCTGGAGAACCACGGATCCGAGATTCATGATTTTTCCGCGCCGGAGTTCTTCAAGGCGGTCGAGCTGAGAAATCCGGAGGTGCTGGGCCCCTATGCGACGCGGATCGTGGTGCGGCCGCACGAAACAAAGGACATGTATTTCATCGCGACGCGACCCGGCTCCTACGAGCTGACTTGCGCCGACCACGACTGGGCCGGCATGACGGCTCGGATCACCGTCGAGTGATGCCCGGCATCTAACGGAAAGGCCGTCGCTCGCGCGCATAGCAGGCAGCCGAACGGAACAAATTCTCGGCCATCAGCCCGGGCTCGGCGCCGGCGCGCGCTTCATAGATCGCCGCAACCACATCGCCGACTTCGGCCGCCTCCGGGCTGCACTCGAGCGCGAAATCGGCGAGATGGCAGGCCAGGCGCAGGTCCCCGGATCGGGCCAGCTCCCGCGCGCGGCGAGCAAGCACGTCACCGCCGCCGCAAAGCTGCGCGATCTCCGGCGCCAGCGCCTCGCGCGACGCCGGCTTGAGCTCGCTCGGGCGTCCGTTCCACCAGCCGCCGTAAAAGCGGATGATGTTGCGGACGATGAACTCGGCTTCGTCGTAGACGGGCTGCAGCCAGGGTGAGCCCGACGCCGGAGGCTCTACGCGGTGCACGATGTCGGTGTGAGGCGGCGCTCCGTCGTTGAGCGCGGCGAGCGTCTGCTCGACGATCGCTTCCAGATATTCGGCGGTCTCGATCAGCATGCGCTGGATTTTCGCCGGATCGCGGACCACCGGGCCGCCGTGGCCGGGACAGAGGCTGCTGGGCGCGAGCGCCGCGATCCGGCGCAGCCCGTCCGCCCAGTCCCAGGGATAGCGCTGCACCTTCTGCGGATTGCCGGCGTTCGGCACCGCGTTGATGATCAGATCGCCGGTGCACAGCACGGAGCGTTGTGGACACCAAACCCAGCAATGGTCGTCGGTCTCGGCGCGGCAGTGATGGATTTCGAACTCGAGCCCGCCGACTCGAAACGCGAAGTCGCGGTCGAACAGGGTGTCGGGCAGCAACTCGGGGCGGCGGAAATTGTCGTATTCCCCGCCCGCCTGCGTGCGCTCGGCGCTGCCACCGAATTGCCGGGCATTGATGGCGGCATTGTAGCGGTGGGTCCGCTCGTATCGCTCGAAACGGTCGAGAATCGTCCGCTGGGCGATGATCCGCGGCTTGGGCTGTCCGGGTTGTAGGAACGCCGCAAGCCCGAAGGCATGATCGACGTGACCATGGGTGAAAATCGCGGTGTGGATCGGCGCCGCCGTCTTCTCGCGCAGCAGGGCGGCGAGCGCGGGCGCGAGCGGCGCCATTCCGGAATCGACCAGCACGATTCCCTCGTCGGTCTCGAACGCGGTAACCCCGCTGAATCGCGATTGGAACCAGGTCCGTTCCGCGACTTCGACCGGGCCGCCGGACCAGAAGAATTTCGCCTCCTCGGGGCTCTTGCCGCGCATCGCGCGAAAATGATCGGCGGCCTTCATGCTCGCTCCTCCCCGCAGGATTTCATCCATCGTGCCGACGCGATCGGCCGGCAAATCCGAGTTTTCCGTGTAGCACATCGGCGGATCGCGTGCCGGAGACGATGCGGCCTCAGCCGGCGGGAACCAAGTCGCGCCGACATAGTTGTTTGCAGGTACAAGCGAGAGCGGGAGGAGTTAGGAGCGTACATTGTTCACGACACTGGTCTTGATCTGCTCGCTGGCGATCACGCCCGATCTGCGCGAGTGCAATCGCAATAATGCCGTTCACGTGGTCCGGGTACCCGAACAATACGCGGTGCCCGGCTCCTGCTTCATGCATGGTCAGGCCTATGTGGCTGGGACCTCGATCGGCCAGCAATTGGCCGAAAACGAGAGCGTCAAAGTGCTCTGCATCAAGGGCACCACCCCGACCAAGAACGTCGGCTGAGCCGCTCGCCGCTCGATTGCATGGCGGCCCCGCTTGCCTCCGAGCGCGCGCGCCCCCCGCGCCGGGCGGCGGCGCGCTTGCGCGGCCTTGATCCGCGATTGGCAATCGCGGCCCGTGTCCACTAGCATCGTGCCGAGCTGCGCGTGCCGGGGTGGTCGATGGCGGGGTGCGTTCGCGTCACTGCAGCAGGGATGCTGGTGCTCGTGCCCGCCGCGGCATGGGCACAAGCTTCCCCGCGTGCCGTCGAGCTGCCGACCATCGAAGTCGTCGAATCCTCGCCGCTGTCGCCGGCCGATCTCGACCGCGACAAGGTTCCCGCAAACGTGCAGAGCTTGTCCGCGCCCGATTTCGACCACGCAAAATCGCCGGACTTGCTGCAGGCGATCGGGCAACATCTGCCCGGCGTCACGCTGAGCGACCAGACCGGCAACCCGTTCCAGCTCGACCTGAATTACCGGGGATTTACCGCCTCGCCGGTGCTGGGAACGCCGCAGGGCATCGCGGTTTATCAGAACGGGGTGCGCATCAACGAAGTATTCGGCGACACGGTCAACTGGGACCTGATCCCGGAAATGGCCATCCAGCGCATGACGCTCGTTCCCAACAATCCGATCTACGGACTCAATGCGCTCGGCGGCGCGCTCTCGCTCGAGATGAAGAACGGCTTCACCTATCAGGGCGTCGAGGGCGAGGTGCGCGGCGGATCGTTCGGCCGGCGCGCCGTGGCCGGCCAGGCCGGGGGCCAGAACGGCAACTGGGCGGCCTACGTCGCCGCCGACGCGATCAACGACGACGGCTGGCGCGACCATTCGCCCTCCCAGCTGCGCCGGATGTACGCCGACGTGGGCGCGCGCGATGACAAGAGCGAGTTCCATGTCAATTTCACCGGGGCTTCCAACGACCTCGCGGGCATCACCGTCACGCCGATCGAGCTGCTGAGCCGGCGCTGGAACAGCGTCTATACTTGGCCGCAGACCACGCAGAACGATCTCGCCTTCCTGACCGCAAACGGCAGCTACCGAGCGACCGACACGCTGTCGTTCCAGGGCAATGTCTACTATCGCGGATTTTGGCAGCGGCATGTCGACGCCAATACCTCGGAGGCGCAGCCCTGCACCGACCCGAAGTTGCTCTGCATCGGCGACGACACGACGTCCCTGATCCAGGGCCAGAAAGTTCCAAACCCCTTTCCCAGCGGGACGGTATTCGGCGAGATCGACCGCACCCGCACCGCCGCAAACGGCTTCGGCGGGTCGCTGCAAGCGACGAGTACCCAGCGGGTGTTCGAGCACGACAACCATTTCGTCGTCGGCGTCAGCCTCGATCATGGTCGCGTGCAGTACACGGGCAACAGTGAGCTCGGCACCATCGGCCAGGACCTGTTCGTCACCGGCACCGGCGTCTTCATCGACCAGCCGGCAGGAGACGTTGCGCCGGTCGCCCTGCTGGCGACGACACGCTACACCGGCATATACGCCACCGATACGCTCGACGTGACGGCGAAGCTCGCGGTGACGGCCGGCGGGCGCTTCAACATCGCGCAGATCAAGCTCGAGGACGAGATCGGCACCGCGCTCAACGGCAACGAAAGATTCTCCCGCTTCAATCCGGTGATCGGCGCGACCTACAAGATCGCGCCGGAGCTCACGGCTTATGCCGGCTATTCGGAGGCGAACCGTGCGCCGACCCCACTCGAGCTCGGCTGCGCCGATCCGACGCGGCCGTGCCTGATCGACAATTTCCTGGTCTCCGACCCGCACTTGAAGCAGGTGGTCTCGCACACCTACGAGGCGGGCCTGCGCGGCCGGCTGGACCTGGGCGAGGGCAACGGCCGCCTGAACTGGAGCCTCGGCCTGTTCCGGACCGGCAATACCGACGACATCATCAATATTGCGAGCCCGATCGCCGGACACGGATTTTTCCAGAACGGCGGCAAGACGCGGCGGGAAGGCCTCGAGGCCAGCGCCTCCTACAAGCAGGACCGCTGGACCGCGTATGCCAATTACACCTTCATCGACGCGACCTTCCAGAGCCGGCTGACCCTGTCGTCGCCGAACAATCCTGCGGCCGTGAACGGGGAAATCTTCGTCGTTCCCGGCGATCATATTCCGGCGGTGCCGCAGCATCGCTTCAAGGCCGGCGCCGAGTACGCGGTAACCGAGCCGTGGAAGATCGGAGCGGATCTCAACGTCGTCGGCAGCCAATATTTGGTCGGCGACCAATCCAACCTGAATCCGAAGGTGCCGGCCTATTGGGTGGTGAATCTCCACACCTCGTACCAGGTCTCCAAGCACGTCGAGCTGTTCGGCCTGGTGCAGAACCTGTTCGATCGGCGCTATTACACGTTCGGGACGTTCTTCGATCCCCACGCGATCCCGTTCCTAGGACTGACCGACCCTCGCACCTTGGCGCCCGGCATGCCGCTCGCGGCCTATGCCGGACTGCGCGCGACGTTTTGATGCCTCAAAACTCCAGCCCGAATTGCACCTTGGCCTGATGGCGCTCGAAATTGGTCAGGTCGAGCGAGCCGGAAAAATTCGCGGCGCGGCCGGCAATCTGCGGGCTCCAGGCCGCGATCACCCACAGGCGTTTCGACAGTCGCGCATACAGCGTCGGGCCGAACAACAGCGCCTGCCCGGCGAATTTTTCGAGCGCGAAACCCTGATAGGCGCGCAGATAACGGGCTTCGGCACCGATGAGAATGCCCGGCTCGATTTGGACCATCAGTCCGGCGGCGGGCCCGAACGTGGCCTCGCGCGACCAGGCGCCGGTGAGGCGCGAGTGCGTCGCCTCGGGCTGGTAGACCAGGTTGAAGGCGGCGAGCACCCGATCGGGCACGAGCTCCTTGTCGAGCAGGAGCGAGAGATCGGCGCCGTAGCGGTCGACCGGCTCGCCGCTCGTGGGGTCGACACGGCCCCAGTGCGGCTCCGCGTCGATGGCGAGCCCAAATCCCGCCTGCCGGCGCTCGATCAGCCGGTATCGCAGATCGAACGAGAGCGAATCGAAAGCGCCTTGCCGGCGGTCCTCGAGCCCGGCAATACGCGAAATATCGTGATAGGCCGCGGACAAGGTTGCCGAAGCGCGCAGATTCTCGATCGGTACGAACTCGGCTTCGAACGCCGGAGCCGCGGCGAAATACGATCCGGGCCGCTTGCCCCAGCGCGCGACGGTCTCGCCTTCGATCTCCTTGTCGCCGGGCTCGCCGACGTCGGTCCCGATCATGAATCCGAACAGATGCTCGGTATCGATGCGCTGCGCGTGGGCGGGCGCTGTAACGAGCAATGCGAACGCCACAGCCGCGGCGACGACCAATATTGTTCGCCGAAGCGGTGGGGTTCCCCTCCCCCCACGCGGGGCGGGGTCCCCACGACGCATTGGCGTCGTGGGGTGCGCCGCGCGGCGGGGAGGGGTTAAGGGTGGGGGGTGCTTCGCGATTGAATGTTTTCGACCCCCCACCCGGCTCGGTGCTCCGCACCTCGCCACCCTCCCCGCCGCTTCGCGGGGGGAGGGTATCTGCCGTCGCTGTTTGGGACTGAATCTCGAGAACTGTGAGGCCATGAACGCACTCACTCCGCGCACGCCAGCAAGGCGAGCGCCGCCGCGGGCGCGCAATGAGACGCCGCCGCGCGCGCATGCGGCGCGACATCGAGCAAGCTCTCGAAGCCGACGCAGGTGCGGCCGAGACGGCGCGCGACTTCGCCGATGATCGCGCCACCGATGCCGGCCGCGACGATCGGCGCCTCGCCGGGCAGTTCTCCGCGGGACACGACCAGCAGGGCGGCATCGGTGATGGTGCGGATCTGGGCCTCGGCGAACCATCGTGCCAGCAGGGTCCAGTCTTGGCCGTCCTCCACGTCGCGCCCCACCATGCGGGCGAGCCGGGCGCGCGAGGCGGCGAGCGTCTTGGGGCGGCCGTCCGCCGTCGGCATCTGGTCGACGCCATCGGCCAGGTTCTCCAGCAGCCGGTGAACGTCGGCCATATTCGCGAAATTCTCGGCGACCAACGGCGTCCAGCTGCCGGCGACCGGCGCGCGTTCGGCAGTCGCCATGACGAAGCTGCGCACCAGCCCGGTGTAGACCAACTCGCCGCAAGCGAGCCGTTCGGCATCGGTGTAGCCGCGCGCCGCGATGGCGCCCGCCGCGACCGGAACGATGTCGGTCGTGGTCGATCCCATGTCGATCAGCAGCGCGGTGCCCGGAAGCTTTGCGAGCAGCGCCGCAGTCGCGTGCCAGTTCGCCGAAGCGATGTCCTCGGCGTGGCGCACCGCCGCTTGCGGCGCGATGAAACCCGCCCGGCCGGCATAGAGCACGACCCGTTCCGGCTCGAGTGCGCACACGGCCGCCGCCGCCAGCCGTTCGACCCCTTCGGTCCGGGACGCAAACGTGTCGGCCAGTTCGCCGGTCATGGTGCAGATGTGGCGGTCGGCCCTGCCCATTTTCGGCTTGGCTCGCGCAAAAGCCTGCTCGAGCGCCTCGAGACCCAGCCGGAGCGGAGATGCGACCTGTACGGCATCGACGATGCGGCCGCCCTCGGCGCGCGCCGCTTTGAGATGCGCGCCACCGATGTCCCACCCGACCACACAAGCCATGTCCCGACCGCGCCGCCCCATGATAGCGTCGCGGCACAATACACCCGGCATCGGCCGCTTGGACAAGACGCGAACCATGGAGGTCATTCCGGTTCTCGATCTGATGGGCGGATCGGTCGTGCGGGCCCGCATGGGGGATCGCGCGCACTACCGGCCCATCGCGACGCCGCTCTCTCCCGGCAGCGATCCGCTCGACGTGGCGCGTGGATTGTTGCGCATCGGCGCCTTCGAGCGCTTCTACGTGGCCGATCTCGACGCAATCGCGGGCAAGGGCGAGCATCGCGCCGTGCTGCGCCGGCTGCGATCCGAGCTCGACCTGGAATTATGGGTGGACGGCGGCATTGCCGATCTCGCCGCCGCGCGCGATTGGCTCGACGCAGGACTGGGTTATTTGGTGCTCGGCAGCGAGACGCAAACGGATGCGGTGCCCGTGCGCCGCCTTTGCGGCGACCCGCGCGTCGTGCTCTCGCTCGATTTCCGCGGCGAAGATTTCCTCGGGCC
>WNFD01000544.1_pt1 | contig 37525 bp, 34 predicted proteins | sample 5400491 | NCBI WGS metagenome assembly WNFD01 (sample SAMN13153343, study PRJNA577476) | soil metagenome | isolation source: 120 cm saprolite under Douglas fir tree site 2 hole 2 replicate 2 | place: USA:California | collected 2015-04-18 | reverse complement strand
GTCATCACGATCGCGAGGATCGGCAGCATCATCGGAAAGGTGATGTAGCGGAAGCGCTGCCAGGCCGTCGCGCCGTCGAGCATCGCGGCCTCATAGAGCGAGGGCGAGATGGTCTGCAGGCCCGCGAGCAGCGAAATCGCCACGAACGGTATGCCGCGCCAGATGTTGGCGGCGATCAGCGAGAACCGCGCCGGCCAGGCGCTGCCGAGGAAGTCGATATTGGTGGAGCGGATATGCAGCACGTCGACCAGGAGATAGGAGATGATGGAAAATTGCGGATCGTAGATCCACCAGAACGCCAGTGCCGACAGCACGGTCGGCACGATCCAGGGCAGCAGCACGATCGCGCGCAGCAGGCTCTTGAACGGAAAATGGTTGTTCAGAAGCAGCGCCAGCCAGAAGCCGAGCGCGAATTTTCCGAACGTCGCGACCGCCGTGTAGAATACGCTGTAGAACACCGCGCCCCACCACAGCGGGTCGCTCAGGAGATACTGGAAATTCTCCAGCCCGACGAAGACCCCGCGCCGACCGATCGTGGTGTCGGTGAAGGCGAGCCAGACGCCGAGGCCGAGCGGATAAGTGAGAAATACGGTGAGGAGGCCGATCGCCGGCGTCAGGCAGACGACGATCAGGAATGGCTTGTAGTCGAACAGCCGGGCCAGCCAGTTGGGCTGTCGTAGCGTGGCACCTCGCGGAAGTGTCGTCGTGATAGACATCGACTGCATGTCCTCTCGTCATTGCGAGGAGCGAAGCGACGAAGCAATCCAGGGGCTGTTTTTCCGGGCTCTGGATTGCTTCGCGGAGTTTATCATCGGGCGGCGCTTCGCGCCGACCCGTTGGCTCGCAATGACGTTGTTTAGTCAGGCCGGCGCGCGCCTCACCGCCGGAAATACCGCTTGGCGCGGCGTTCGGCCTCTGCGGCGGCGCCTTCCGGGGTTGCCGCATCGGTCGCGACGGAGGCGCACATCTGCACCAGCACGTAGTCGGCGTTGATTGCGCCGGTCGCGGTCGAGATCGGGCCGGCATAACCGTTCCAGTACTTGTTGGACATGGTGTCCTTGAAGATCTTGACCTTGGGATCGCTGGTCCACACCGCGGACTCGCCATAGGCTGCAAGCGGATGCGCCCAGTAGCCGCTGTTGGCGTTGAGCCAGGGATCATATTGCTCGTGTTCCAGCATGAACTGCAGGAACGCCTTGGCGGCGTTGGGGTAGGGGCTGTGCTTGAACACCATCGCGTTCATGGTCAGTCCGCCCATCGGCGAGCTCTTGGCGAGCCCTATCGGCAGGAACTGATGCTCGGTATCCTCGGCGATTTTCGCGGTCGCCGGATCCTTCTTCAGCGAGAAGTAGAGCGAGACCCCGTTCGCGGTCAGCGAAATCTCTTCGGCTGAGTAGGCGCGGTTGTTGCTGACGTCGTTCCAGGAGGGGGTGCCGGCGATGAAGGTCGGATAGAGCTGCTTCAGATATTTCAGCGCAGCGATGGTTTCCTTGCTGTTGATCGAGACGTTGCCTTCCTCATCCAGCAGTGCCGCGCCGTGCGACCACACCAGCCAGTTGGCAAAGCCGTTGCCGTCGCCGACGGCGTTGCCGAGCGCGAAGCCCGCCGGCTTGCCGGCCGCCTTCAGCTTCTGGCAGAGGTCGAGAAGTCCGGCGTGGTCGTCCGGCACCTTCTGGTAGCCAGCGGCCGTAACCAGCGACTTGCGATAGACCAGCGGGCCGCCGCTCGCGCCGAACGGCAGCCCGATCCAGACATTGCTCTTGTGGCGCCGGCCGTATTTTGCGGCGAGGAACTGCCAGCCGCCGTAACGCTTGCCGAGATAGTCGGCGACGTCGGTAAGCTCGATCAGCTTGTCGACATAGATGTGCGGCGCATCCGAGAAGCCGATGATGATATCGGGGCCTGCGCCGGAATTCGCCGTTACCGCGGTCTGCTGGTTGATGTCCTCCCAGCCGACGAAATCGACCTTGACCTCCACGCCGGTCTTGTCGGTGAAGCGCTTGGCGTTGGCGCGGAAGACGTCTTCGTCGGGCTGCACGAAGCGCACCGGCCGCAGCATGCGCAGGCTGGCGCCCTTTTCGATCGCAAGCGGAGGCACGGGGACGTCGGCGGCCTTGATCGTCGCTTCGGTATCGGCCGATGCGCCGGTGGCGGCGAGCACAGCAGTGGACAGGCCCAGGGCCAGCGCGTCACGGCGGGTGACCTCGTTCGTCATGGTTTCTCTCCCTAGTCTCGTTTTTTTGTTTTTGCGTCCCGGTGTTGGATCGCCGGTGAAGCGTAGAGGTAGCTAGCTGTTCGGTCCCCGATCCATGCCGACAGGCTGCCAGCGCCGGAGCGCGGTATTCTGCAGCACGGACGGATTGACGCAGCTTACCGGCCACATTCCTTGCAGCACCAGTGACAATTCGTAGCCGACGCGCCGCTTGCGCGCTTCGTCGAATCGTGCCGAGGCGGACGCGACATGCGCGGTCAGCGTGACATTGTCCATGTGCAGCATCGGATTGTTATGGGAGGGCGGTTCCTTCTCCAGCACGTCGAGCGCGGCATGCGCGATCCAGCCTTCCTGCAGCGCCTTGATCAGCGCCTCCTCGTTCACCGTCGGGCCGCGGCCTGTATTGATGAAGATCGCGCTCTTTTTCATCTGCTTGAAATGCGTCTCGCCGAGCATGTGATGCACTTCCGGCCGCGCCGGGGCATGCATCGACACGAAATCCGATTGCGACAGCACCTCCGACAGCGTCGCCGGCATCACGCCATGGTCGGAGATCAGCGTCTCCTGGATGAAAGGATCGTAGGCCATCATGCGCAGGCCGAAGGGGGCGGCGCGCTTGGCGACCGCGCGCGCGACCCGCCCGAAGGAAATGAAGCCGAGCGTCTGTCCCATCAGCCGCGGGATCTTCAGAAGCGCCGGTCGTCCCTCGGCCCAGCGGCCTTCGCGGACCATCCTGTCCTGCTCGACCAGGCGGCGGAAGCCGGCCAAAAGCAGCATCATCGCGTGATCGGCGACCTCCTCGATGAACGTGTCGGGAATGTTGGTGACGGGGATGCCGCGCGCGGTCGCCGCCTTGACGTCGACGCTGTCGACGCCGACGCTGCCGAGCGTGATGACCTTGCAATTGTCCAGCGCGTCGATGACGGTCTTGGTGATCGGCATGCCCTTGGCGTAGATCGCATCGGCCGTCTTGGCGGCGGCGATGAATTCCGCCTCGTTGGCGGGCGCCTCGACGATCTCGGCGCCGATCGGGTCGAGCGCTTCCCGCTCGTAGCCGTAGCCGCCGCCGGCGACCGTGAAACTTGCGCCTTTCGGCGTGACGATCTTGAACTTGGACATCAACTGCTCCCGATTGCGGCCCGCGCGGTCCGCGGTCTTGTTGCTTGATCCCTCCATCAAAGCACGGCTGGCCGCTGTTCCGCTAGGCTCCGCCGACGCAGGACGGGCCCTCAAAATCGTGGCGCAGGAAATCGTGGCGCAAGACATCGTGGCGCAAGGCAATTTTCGGACGCTTGTCCGGGCGCTTGGCCGGCGTCGGCCCGCGGCCCGGCCCTCGGTCTGGTCCTGCGTCCGGCGGCGGCGTTGCCCGCCGGCGGTTGCGCAATGATGCGGCGCGATCTCGGACGAGAACCGGGCTAGCGGGAAACATACGGGACGCCCGAACTTCTACGGAGTGCGCCGTAACAGAACGCTAGGGATTACACGCTATCGTAAATGAATCGCTTTTGCCTGTTGTGCCCCCATACCAGTCCCCCCGGAGAACCGCGTGAAGCTGAACAATCTGAAGATTGCGCCGAAGCTTGGCATCGTGGTGGGGCTGGCATTGCTGGGTCTCTGCGCCGCCGGCGTCCTCGCAGGTCATCTGATGCAGCGTGAGATGCTGAATGCGCGCATCGATCAGACCAAGGCGATCGTCGACATGGCGCGCAACATGGCTGCTGGCCTGCAGAAAGAGGTCGAGGCCGGCAAGCTGACCAAGGAGGCCGCGCTGGCCGAATTCGCCCGCCGCGCCAGTTCCATGACCTATGACAAAGGCTCCGGCTACCTGTTCGGCACCAATTATGACGGCATCACCGTGTTGGCGCCCGATCCCAAGCAGATCGGCACCAATCGCATGGAGGTGGTGACCAACGGCAGGAAGCTGTCGCATGAGTTGATGGATGGCGTCCGCAGCAAGGGCGAAATCCTGCTGACCTATGAATATATGAGGCCCGGCGAGCAGACGCCGATCCGCAAGATCGGCTATGCGGTCGCCGTCCCCGGCTTTGACATGTATCTCGGCACCGGCGCCTATATCGACGACATCGACGCCAAGATGCAGCCGATCCTGTGGATGCTCGGTCTCTCCATCCTCGGCATCGCTGTCATCGCGGGCGGCGTCGCCTGGGTGATCGGCCGCAGCATCAGCGGTCCGCTCGGCCAACTCGGCGCCCGCATGCGGGGGCTGGCCGACGGCGCGCTCGATGGCGACATTCCGGGGATCGGCCGCGGCGACGAGGTCGGCGCCATGGCGGTCACCGTTCAGATCTTCAAGGACAATGCGCTGCGCATGCGCGAACTGGAGAAGGCGGAGGCCGAGACGCAGGCGCGCGCCGCCGCGGATCGCCGCACGGCGATGGAAAATCTCGCCAATGATTTCGAGCGCAGCGTCAACGGCATCGTCCGCTCGGTCTCGACGGCCGCTACCGGCATGCAGACGACGGCGCAGTCGATGACCGCGACCGCGAGCGACGCGAGTGCGCGCGCCGCTACCGTTAGCGCCGCCTCGCAGAGCGCCTCGAACAATGTCAGCACGGTCGCCGCCGCCGCCGAAGAGCTGTCGAGCTCGGTCACGGAAATCCTGCGGCACGTCACGCGCTCCAGCGAGATCGCCAGCAAGGCCGTCGGTGATGCCGAGCGCACCAATGCCACGGTGCAGGTGCTCTCGACCGGCGCCGAGAAGATCGGTGAGGTGGTGAAGCTGATCCACTCGATCGCAGCCCAAACCAATCTGCTGGCGCTGAACGCCACCATCGAAGCGGCGCGGGCCGGCGAATCCGGCCGCGGCTTCGCGGTGGTCGCCTCCGAGGTGAAAGCGCTCGCCAACCAGACCGCCAAGGCCACCGAGGAGATCTCGGCCCAGGTTACGGCGATGCAGCAGTCGACTGGCGACGCGGTCGCGGCGATCAGCGGCATCACCGAGACCATCGCCCAGATGAGCGAGATCACGGTCAACATCTCCACCGCGATCGAGCAGCAGGGCGATGCGACCCGCGAGATAGCGCGCAACATCCAGTCGGTCGCGGCCGGCTCGAACGAGATCAGCGCCCATATCGGCGGCGTCACCACGGCGGCCAGCGCCACCGGCACGGCGGCGTCCGAGGTGCTCGCCAATGCCCGCGAACTCGACAACCAGTCGGGCACGCTGCGCAACGCCGTCGACGGCTTCCTCGCCAAGGTTCGCGCGGCCTAGAGCGCGATGAGTGCTCATCGCACTCTAGCTCATAGTCTGAGCATGATCTTTTCGGAAAACCGGTATCCACTTTTCCGGATCATGCTCTAAGCGCCGGACAATCAAAAATCTAGAGCGCGATGGCGATTCAACCTAATCCCATCGCGCTCTAGGCTTTCGCCGCCCCCTGGCGCGAGGCGATCACCACGCCCGCCAGCACCATCGCATAGCCGACCAGGTGAAACAGCCGCGGCTCCTCGCCGAGCAGCAGCACCGCCATCGCCGAGCCGAACACCGGCATCAGGTGGAAGAACGGTGCGGCGCGGTTCGGCCCGATCAGCGCGATGCCGCGGTTGAAGAACAGATACGCCAGCGTCGACGGAAAAATCACCACATAGACCAGCGTCGCCAGCGTCAGCAGGTCATATTTGAGCGTGACGCCGGACGCCATCTCCCAGACCGAGAACGGGAACAGCAGGGCCGCGCCGCAGCCGGTCGTGAACGAGATCAGCGACAATTGATGCGCCACCGGGCGCCGCGGCATCAGCGCCGAATAGAGCCCGAACGCGAGCAGCGCGCCGGCCAGCATGATGTCGCCCTTGTTGAACTCGATGCCGGCGAGTGCGGCGAAGTCGCCGCGCAGGATGATGGTCAGCACGCCCGCGAGCGAGATCGCGATGCCGGAAAGCTGGGCCCAGGTCAGCCGCACCCCGAACAGCAGCAGCGACCACAGCGCCACGAACAGCGGCCCGGACGATTGAATCAACAGCGCGTTCAGCGCCTGCGTGTACTGTAGCGCCCAGTACGAGAGGGCATTGTTGATGGCAAAGCCGGTCGCCGACAGCAGCACCATCAGCGGCAACCGCGCGCGCAAAGCCGGCCAGTCGCGCTTGCGATGCGGCCGCGCGAACGGCCACAATATCAGATACACGCCGACCCACCGCGCGCAGGACAGCGTCATCGGCGGCACATGACCGGCGACATAGCGCCCGAGCACGATATTGCCGGCCCAGAACAGCGAGGTCAGGCTTAGCAGCAGATAAGGCTGGTTGTTGAGCCAGCGCAGCGGGGAATGAAACGGCGATTCGACGGGCAATGCGCTGGGTTCAGATTCTCGAAAGTCGCGGTGGAGCTTGTGCCGAACGGAGCCACCGCGACAAGGCCGCCAAACGGATTGGTGCCATGCGGCGCGACCATTTTCGCGCCGGCGCCTGCTTCCGTGATGCCTGCATCGAAGCCTAGAGCATGGTCCGGAAAAGTGCGTAGCGGTTTTCCCTCGCGACAAACGCAAAGCGTTTGCGCGGAGATCATGCTCAATCAAAAACCTAGAGCGCGATGGCGATTCAACCTGATCCCATCGCGCTCTAGGCGGTCTGCCTGCGAGACGCCACGTAGACGCCCGTCAGCACCAGCGCGAAGCCGATGAAATGAAAAAGCTGCGGGTGTTCGCCGAGAAAGACGATCGCCATCACCGAACCGAACACCGGCACGACGTGAAAGAAAGGCGCCGCGCGATTGGCGCCGATCAACTGCACGCCACGATTGAAGCACAGATAGGCCACCGTGGAGGGAAACACCGCGACGTAGATCAGCGACAGGACGTTCTTCGCGTCGATGTCCATGACCGGGCGCGCGGACAATTCCCAGATCCACAGCGGAATGAGGCATGCCGCGCCGCAGCCGAAGGTGAAGGCGACGAACGACAGGCCGTGAATGGCGGGACGCTTCAAGGTCAGCACCGAATAGATCCCGAAAATGGCGAGGGCTAAGAGGAAGATGAGATCGCCCTTGTTGAACTGGATGTTCGACAGCGCGGTCAGGTCGCCGTGCAGCAGGATCACCAGCACGCCCGTCATCGACAGCAGGACGCCGATCGCCTGCGCCAGGGTCAGCCGCACGCCGAGCAGGATCAGCGACCACACCGCGACGATCAGGGGGCCGGCGGATTGCAGCAGCAGGGTGTTGAGCGCCTGGGTGTGCTCAAGCGCCCAGTATTGCATGGTGTTGAAGACGCCGATGCCGGTGATGGACAGCGTGATCATCAGGCCGAGCCGCGAGCGGATCGCGGGCCAGTCGCGCACGAGGTGCTTCCAGGCAAAGGGAAGGATCAGCAGAAACGCAAACGACCAGCGCAGAAACGACAGCGTCACGGGCGGGATGTGCCCGGCGGCGAGACGGCCGACAATGGCGTTTCCAGCCCAGCACAGCGCCGTGATGCTGAGCAGCAGATAAGGCTGGTTGGCCAGCCAGCGGCCGGGGGACGCCGTGTGTGAAGTTTTGTCGGAAGCAGACATCAATCCTGGCCCGGTTCATAGCGCCGCGGCCCCGGCCCGGCGTCGGCCGGGCCGGATTGATTCCCCGGCCCGTTCAAAGACACGGATTTCCGCTCGTCATCAATTGGGGGAGATGCAACCCGTCCATGCACGGGGCGAGCGCAATGGCGCGTGTCGCGCTACGCAATCTTACGCGCTCCGGTGCGCGTTCGCTCTAGGCGGCGTCGCCGCCCTGGCCGATCTGGCGCTTGACGATTTGTTCGGCCAAATGGATCAGCAACCGCTTGGTGCGATGATCCTGCAATTGGCAGAAGGCCCGCAACAGCCGCAGCTCGAGCAAGGACAGCACCGAGGGCGAAAGATCGGCGGACAAGAACTCCGCTTCCGGCTGTTCGGTCAGAGGAGCCCGATCGCGAAAGACATCGATGGGCATGTCGAGCGCGTGGCTGACCTCCATCAGGCGATCGGCGTCGACGGAGCCGGGGTCGCCGTCATGTTTCGGCGGGCCTCGAAGCACGGCGTCGAGCACCTCGGCGACGTCGTGTTGTGACAACCCGATCTCGAGCCAACCTTCCTTCACCAGCCTGTCGATGTGTCCGTCGGATGTGCTCCCCGTCATCGGCCGGTCCTGGTTGCAGGGCCGGGACACATCAGAACGACCTTTGGGCGTGACGCCTTCTTGAAGCCGGCAAACAGCTTTGCCAGTGGCCTCGAATGCGCATGCTTGCTCACAAACGACGCCATTTAATTCATCCTGCCCGGGATGAGTGTAACCGGAGATGGCGCCGTCGCGCAATCAAGAGACGATGGTAGCGGAAGCCCCAACCGTGGTTTGCCCGGGAACCCCGGCACCGAAAACGTGCGAAAACAGCCGATCCTGACGACAAGCCCAAGGGACCGCGCCGACCGGACCGCGCCGACCGGACCGCGCCGGCACGGCGCGAACGGTTCAGAGGTCGATCAGGCCGAGCGCGATGCCCTTGGCCACGCCGTGGGTCTTGTTCGACGCATCGAGCTTGCGCAACGCCTGCTTGATGAAGCCTTCGACGGTTTCCGGCGAAATCCCCAGGATCTGCGCCGTATCCGCGACCGTCTTGCCGCGGGCGGCCCAGGCCAGGACCTCCTTTTCACGGGGGGTCAACTGAACGAGGGCCGAACCGTCGGACGGCTGAAGGAGTGCCGGCGCGTTGCGCACGTCGCGATTGACCAGGTCCATCGCGCGTTGCACCCAATAGATCATGATCAGATGCAGTTCGTGGCGGTGATGGGCGAACAGCTTCTGGAACCAATGCGGCTCGTCCTCCCAGAAAAAAACCGTGGAGCTGGAATGAATGCCGCCGAGGCGGTCGCGATAGTGAAAGGGGACGACGAAGCCTTCCTTGAAGCCATGCTCCTTGGCCGCGTCCATCATCTTCAGCGCCGGCGGCCGCTTCCTTCCGATTTTCTCCGGCAGCTTGAGATCGCCCCAATGAAAGGGGGTGTTGGTTCGGCGCACCCGCGCGAGCGCCGGGTCGAAGTGGACGAAATCGTTTTGCAGATAGGTCCGCTCCCAGGCCGGCGGATGCGTGCCGGTGTAATAGGGCACGTCGAGTTCGGGGCGGCCCGCATCGATGAAAGTGAAACCTGAGAAGCCGAAGTTCTGAACGATGCGGTGCAGGCAGGAGCGAAGCTCGTCCATCGTCTTGGCAGCTTCGATTGCCGAGATCGCCTCGTCCAAACTCATGGTCAAAAACCCCCGGTTTCGGGGGGTATCACAATTGTCAGTTTCTGTTCCAGATGATGCCTCATTTGGAGACGGGCATGCCGCACCCCTTGGAAAGGTATCATGCTTTAATCACCACGGAAGACATCGACCCTGCTCATGTGCGGGGCATGCTTCGCCTTCGCAAGCGCCTGTTCGTCGATCACTGCGGCTGGATGCTCAACACGGCCGGCGACCTGGAACGCGATCAGTTCGATGCGTGGTACACCGAACACTGCCTGTTATTTCGCGGTCCCGACCTGGTCGGCGGCTTTCGCGCCATCAGAACCGATTATCCCTACCTGACCCAATCGGTATTTCCGCAACTTGCGGTGCGGCGGTTCCCTAACCGCCGAACCATTTGGGAGATCAGCAGATTTGGCGTGCTGCCGGCCGCCGCCGAGGCGCGGTCCGCACGGCTGAATTACGCGCTGATGTTTCGTTTTGCGGAACTGCGCGGCGCGGAAGCGTTGGTCGCGGTGGCCGATCTTACCTATGAGCGCTTTCTGCAGCGAATGAACATCCACACCCGCCGCTTTGGCCCCCCGCAGGTGATCGGGGTCGATCGAAGCGGCGCCGCGCTGACGGCGGTGGCCGGCGAAATCCCGATCAACAAGACCGACAATCCCGAACTGGGTGGCTTCCTCGATCTAGGACGAAAACTGGAGATAACCGATGCGACATATGTTCTCGGACGTTCGAGCATTCCGGCGTGATCCGCTCAATTTCCTGCTCGACAGGGGAAACGACGCCCCCCTCGGCCTCGAGCCGCTTCATCTCGGTCCGAGCCCGGTTTTCCTGGTTACCGATCCGGATCTGATCCGCCCGATCCTGAAGGCGCCGGAGACCGAGATCGGCAAAGGCCGGCTGATCAAGAAACTGACGCCGGTGTTCGGCCGCAGCTCCCTGATGCTGCATGGCGACGAGCACAAGCGGCGCCGCGCGGTGCTGCACAAGCACATGGCGAAGGGCAACGTCGAAAAATTCCTGCCGCAGATGTGCGCCGAGATCCGCGCGGTCGGAGCCAGCCTCGCGCGTCTCGGCTCGTTCGATCCCCACAGCTTCACGGCGGCGCTTGCGCTTCGCACGATCTGCATCGCGGTGTTCGGCACGCAGGTGATTTCGGCGGGCGATGAGGCAGCCCTCGTGCAGGCGGTCGGAATGATCGAGGACGACCTTGCCGACGACATGTTCCGTGTCGTGCCGGTCGGTCCGATCGGATGGCTGCGCCGGAAGAAGCGCCGGAGCTTTGCCAAGCTTGCGATGTCGACCGTGGTGGAAAGGCTGCGCGACAAGGCGCGCACGACCAGTGCACTGAAGGATTTCGAGATCCTCGGGCTGTCGGACCAGGACCTGCACGACGAAATCCTGACGCTCCTGCTCGCCGGCCACCATACCACCGGGACGACCGCGGCGTGGGTGCTTTATCACCTGGCCGCCGACCCCGCGCTGATGGAAGCGATCGCCGCCGAAGCCGACGAATGCCTGGACGACGGCGGCGAGCTCCGTGCCGACGCGGTCAGGCGCGCCGAGCTGAGCGCGACGCTGGTCAGGGAAGTCTGCCGGCTCTATCCCGGCGCCTGGTGGTTCTCCCGTGAGGTCTTGCAGCCCGTCACGATCGCCGGGCGAGACCTCAAGCCCGGCACCTCGCTGTTGATCTGCCCATGGCAGTTGCAGCGCGACCCCCGGCACTGGGAGACGCCCGATCAATTCCTGATGAACCGGCGCTATACGACCGATGCCTATGTCCCGTTCGGCGCGGGGCCGCGCGCCTGCGCCGGCATGGGGGTCGCGATGCTCGAACTGCAACTGCTCGCGCTCGAGATGGCCGCAGCCTATCGCTTCACGGGCGTCGCGCCGAATCCCGCGCCCTGGCCCAAGGCGTCGGTGACGCTGATCCCGCCGAGCATGACGATCCAGATCGAATTGCGGCAGGAGCGAAGGCGGGCCGTCGGCATTCGCGACGAACGCATCGGCTTGCCGTTCGCGCCGCGGATGGGGGTGGCTTCGGCCGGCCGGGCCGCGGCGTCGCCGCGGTGTGCGCGGGGCTGACGTCATGGACCGTATGAGCGCCTCGTCGGCTCGGAGGATCGATATGAACGGGACCAGCGCCCAAGCATTGCGCGACGTCATCGCGCTGCTGACCGAGCAGCGCAAGATCGTGATCGCGCAAGGCGCGTCCTTTGCCGGTCATTTGATCGACCTGGCGATCATGGAGCTGCGTCTCACCGTCAACGACATCTCCGAACGGGAGCTGTCGGTGCTCTGCGACCGTCTCGAGGAGGATCCGGTCGACAGCCAGCAGGTCAACTGACGAGGCGGACGCCACCTGTATCCGCCGGACCGGCCTGTTTCGGCAGGCCGGCCGTTCCCCGCCGGTGTCCCGCCGAACGCACCGCAAGCGGTTTTGCGAGTTCGGCGCAGACGAGATAGATCACGACAAGGCCCGCGATGCCGGCAAGCATCGCAGGCGGTGGCGCCACGAAGCCGAACCAGCCGCCGAGCGGCGTGAGCGGCAATGCGAGCGCGACAACGAGCGCGGTCAGCGATGACGCCGTCAGCACGGGATCGGGACGGTTGCTCCAGGGCCGCAAATTGGTGCGGATGATGAAGATCACCAGGATCTGCGTCGCCATCGATTCGAGAAACCAGGCGGTGCGGAATTCGTCCGGAGACGCCTTGAACAGATAGATCAGCGCGGCGAAGGTCAGAAAGTCGAAGATCGACGACAGCGGTCCCATGATCGCGGCGAACCGGATCAGGCTCGGCATGCTCCACACCTGCGGCCGCGCCGTTGCCTGCGCACTGACCCGGTCAAAGGGAATGCCGAGCTCGGACAGGTCGTAGAGCAGATTGTTGAGCAGGATCTGCGTCGGCAGCATCGGCAGGAACGGCAGCGCGATCGATGCGACCGCCATCGACAGCATGTTGCCGAAATTCGAGCTGGCGCCCATGCGGACATATTTCAGGATGTTGGCGAAGGTGCGCCGTCCTTCCTCGACGCCGTCGGCGACCACCTCGAGGTCGGAGGCCAGCAGGATCATGTCGGCGGCGGCCTGGGCGACGCCGGTGGCGCCCTCGACCGACAGCCCGATGTCGGCGGCTTTCAGCGCCGGCGCGTCGTTGATGCCGTCGCCGAGGAAGCCGACGACCTCGCCGCTGTCCTGCAGCGCCTTGACGATGCGGGACTTCTGGTCGGGCGCGAGGCGCCCGAACGCGTCGGCCGAGCGCACCTGAACCGCAAGCGCATCGTCGCCGAGTTCAGCGATGTCGCTGCCGGACAATATCCGCTCGGGGTTCAACCCGACCAATCCTGCGAGCCGTTTCACGACCACCGGATCGTCGCCGGACAGGATCTTGAGCCGGACGCCCGCCGATGCAAGCCGTGCGATCGCCGCCGCCGCGGTCGGCTTGGGCGGATCGGCGAAGGCGCACAGCCCTTCGAAGACGAGATCGCTCTCGTCGGCGGTCTCCACCTCGCGGGCCGGCCCGCGCCAGGGGCGCGACGCGATGGCGACGGTCCGCAAGCCTTCGGCGGCGAGCGCGTGCACGCGATCCGCCGCTTCCCGCCGCGCGTTGTCGTCCATGGTTCGTACGGCCGCGCCGTCATGGTGCGCGCATCGGCGCGCTTGTGCGCAGAGCGCCAGCACCGCCTCGGGCGCGCCCTTGACCACCAGCAGCGGACCTTCGGGGCCGGTGGCGAGCACCGAGCCCAGCCTGCGGGAGAAATCGAACGCCTGCCGGCCCGCGAGCGTCCAGCCGTCGGCCGCATGCGCGGCGCACGCGACCAGCGCGGCGTCGACCGCGCCGCGATCGCCGCCGAGCGCCGCGGCCATCGCGCCGAGTTGCGATGCGCGCGCGTCCTCGTTGCCGTCGGGATCGAGACTGCGCGCCAGCGTGATTTCCGCCGAGGTCAATGTGCCGGTCTTGTCGGTGCACAGGACCGACATGGCGCCGAGATCGTGGATGGAGGCGAGACGCTTGACGATCACCTTGCGCCCGGCCATGCGCAGCGCGCCGCGCGACAGCGTCACGGTCGTGATCATCGGCAACAGTTCCGGCGTCAGTCCGACCGCCAGCGCCACCGCGAACAGCAGCGAATCCAGGACCGGCCGGCCGAACACCACGCGCACCGCCAGCACCACGACGACGAGCGCGAGTGTCAATCGCGCGATCACGAGGCCGAACTCACGCAGATCGCGTTCGAACGGCGTGCGGGCCTGCGCTTGCGCGAGGGCTGAAGCGGCGGCGCCGAACACCGTGGCGGGACCGGTCTTCACCGCGAGTGCGATCGCTTCGCCCGTCTGCGCGACCGCGCCGCGAAACAACGCGTTGGAAGCGTCATCCGGATCGGTTGTGACGCCGGGATGTTTGGGCACCGGATAGGGTTCGCCTGTCAGCGCGGCTTCGCCGGCGGCAAACGCGGTGGATTGCAGGATCAACGCATCCGCCGGGATGATATCGCCGGCCCGGATGCGCAGGACGTCGCCGGGAACGACCGCTTCGACCTCGATTTCCCGGAAAGCGCCGTCGCGCTTGACCTCGGCTTTGAGCGCCACTGAGCGGCGAAGGATTTCCGCGGTCTTGACCGCGTGTCCCTCCTGCACGGTATCGAGGCCGATCGAGATCGTCAGGATCAGGACGATGATCGAGCCGCCGATGCTGTCGCCGGTCAGAATCGAAATGACGCCCGCGACAAGCAGGATCAGCGACAGCGGTTCGAGCAGGCGGCGCAGCACGGCGCGCAGCGGGCCGACGACCCTGCTCGGCGCGTCGCTATTGGGGCCGTAGCGGTCGAGGCGTTCCGTCGCCTGCTCCGTGGTGAGCCCGTCCGGCGGACAGCCGAGCCGTTCGCAGGTCTGCTCGGGCGAGCAGTTCCAGAAACGGTGCTCGGCATCTTGGGAATCTTTGGCCACAAACTACTCCGGCAATCTGGAGACGATCCAACTGCCCGGCGTGCATGTCGAAATGTTGCCTTGAAAGGCGAGCCTGACGACAACGGCCATTTCGGCGGGCACCAACCTCATTGGACGAACCTCGACGTTCCGAACTTGACCCACGTCAACGAGCTACGGCGATACCGATCATACTTTTCGCTCCTCTTTTGCAGGAGGGCAGCATGGCCACCAGGTACAAGATCGCCCTGATCGCATCTGCTGTCGTGCTTGCGACTGCGCTGTTTGCCACTGCGGCCGCGCGGCAGCCCTCCGGTCCTGGCTCGGCTGACCGGGCAGAGGGTTCAGGTCGGGCTGGGAAAAGTCGCCGACAACCTCGCCATCGGCATGTCGGGTGAGCGCCATGCCAGGGATGACATCATCACGGGATGACGTCGCCAATCGACTCGTTATCCCTGGAGTTTTCGCGGGCCGCCCGCCCGAGCCAGGTCCAGGAATATTCGCGCGCTTCGATCCAGCGAAGAGTTCTCGGCGATGGCTACGTTTTTATAGATGTGGTCAATGTTGGTCGAGGAAACCAAGGTTATACCATCGTCATTGGCCAATAAGGCAGACTTGAAGAGCAGCGTTCTCAGATTCTCCGGCTGGTGCAGATCCAGGCCAACTTCGTCGGACCAGTGCCGCACCAAATCATCGTCGCGAAGAAACAATCGGTGGATTTTTTGCAGGTTTTGACCGGCCACCCAGAAAAATATCTGGAACGTACTCGGAAATAATCGGCTTCCAGAAAATGCGTTCCAATCATATTGGACGACATCCCAGAAGCTGCTGTGGGTTTGAAACACCTCCCTAGCTTGATGAGACCGGGTGCCGATGCCAATTGCGCCAATGCGACCTTCTGCAACGCTTTGGCGGACAGAATCCGTCAACCGTTCATCATCAAGATCATACGCGTCCGGCTCATGAAACAAGAGGACGTCGATGTAACTGCGCTTGAGGAGAGCTGAACTGCGGTTGAGAGATCGCTGCATCTCCTCTGCGGTGTAGTTTGCCTTGTGTCGTGATATCGCCGAGATCTTTTCTTGAAACGGCCATTTCATGCCGGCTCGCATCGATCGATGTGCGGGCTTGAGGAGGACGCGCATGAATCGGGTACGAAACGCCTCGTCGGAGGTGGGCAACAGGCCATACTTCGTTGCTACAGAGATGTCGTCGTGCTTTGACAGAAACTTCCCGACGTAACCTTCTGCAGCGCCGTCCAAATAAAGGGGCGCTACGTCAAAATACCTGATGCCGGCGTCATAGGCCGCGTCCAGGAGCGTGGCCGCATCACGCTCTCGAATTGCAGATCCAAGAGCACACCCGAATCCGAGTTGAGATGTCTTCCTTGCGGATTTTGGCAATAAGACGGACTTCATCTCGAAGCAGCCGCTAACTCAATCGGTTGCAAGTCTGACACTGGTTATTCCTGGGAAGGATCTCTGCCGTGTGACAGCGGACGTGATCCTGAAGCCCTACCCTTAATTAGCCCGCCGGCTTAAAGTTCCCGTATTAGCTGCGACAAATTTGCACGCTAACCTTAGATCGCAGGGGGCCTCACGAGGGGTTCCCGGAACTTCCGGAGCCCTCTTTCGGCGTCACCCAGCGGACATGAATTTTTGGGGGATATCAAAGGGTTGGAGCCATATCCCAGGAATCCTCCGGTGGCCTTCTTGCTTGCCTAGATCGGCCGCTTCCTTTATCCGGTTGGGAGCCTCGCATGCGAGCGGCCCCAGGCCGTGATTTGGGCTGGGCGCATGATCCCGGAAAGGCACGCTTTCGGACGCGATCCGAGGGGCGGGGAATGGGTTTTTCGGAAGGGTCATGCTCGGATGACGCGATAAGTTGCAGAGGGAATATCGGCGGATGGCCAATGTTGTCGTCGTCGGCGCCCAGTGGGGCGACGAAGGGAAGGGCAAGATCGTCGACTGGTTGTCGGAGCAGGCCGACATCGTCGTGCGATTCCAGGGTGGCCACAATGCCGGGCACACACTCGTGATCAACGGTGAAACCTACAAGCTCGCGCTGTTGCCCTCCGGCGTGCTACGGCCATCGAAATTGGCCGTGATCGGCAATGGCGTGGTGTTCGATCCGCAGGCCTTCCTCGATGAGGTCGGCCGGCTGAAGGGCCAGGGCGTCGAGGTCAGCCCGAAAAACCTGCGTGTGGCCGAGAACGTCACATTGATCCTGCCGCTGCATCGCGAACTCGATGCGCTCAGGGAGCAGTCGAACGCGCTCACCGCGATCGGGACCACGCGCCGGGGGATCGGACCGGCCTATGAGGACAAGGTGGGCCGCCGCGCGATCCGGCTGATGGATTTGGCCGATCTCGACACCCTGCCGCACAAGATCGATCGCCTGTTGGCGCATCACAACGCGTTACGGCGCGGACTGAATCTGGAAGAGATCGATGGCGGTGGCATCCTGCGCGAACTGACGGAGCTTGCGCCCAAACTCCTGCCCTATGCCGAAACGGTATGGCGGCTGTTGGATTTGAAGCGCCGCGAGGGCAAGCGCATCCTGTTCGAGGGCGCGCAAGGCGCGCTGCTCGATGTCGATCACGGCACCTATCCCTATGTGACATCGTCCAACACGGTCGCGGCGCAGGCGGCGACCGGAACCGGAATGGGACCGGGCGGGGTTGGCTATGTCTTGGGCATCTGCAAGGCCTATACGACCCGGGTCGGCCAGGGGCCGTTTCCGACCGAACTGCACGACGAGATCGGCGAGGAGATCGGCCGCCGCGGCAAGGAGTTCGGCGTCAATACCGGGCGCAAGCGGCGCGTCGGCTGGTTCGACGCGGTGCTGGTGCGCCAGACCGTGCGGACCTGCGGCATCAACGGGCTGGCGTTGACCAAGCTCGATATTCTCGACGGCTTCGATACGATCGAGGTCTGCACCGGCTATCGGCTGGACGGCAAGGACATCGATCATCTGCCGGCCGGCGAGGGCGCCCAGGCCCGGGTGGTTCCGATCTATGAGACGATCGAAGGATGGAAGCAGCCGACGGCGAACGCCCGCTCCTGGGCCGACCTGCCGGCCCAGGCCATCAAATATGTCCGCCGGGTTGAAGAACTGGTGGGCTGTTCGATTGCCCTGCTTTCCACCAGCCCGGAACGCGAGGATACTATCCTGGTTCAGAATCCATTCGAGGCTTAGACGATATTACCGCGAAGCGCGCATAGTTGAGTTGAAATGGCCGATTACTACCCGCTGATCGCCCGTGCCATCGCCGGACTGGACCCCAGTGCTCCCGGCGAAAGCCGTCGCGCGCTCTATGAGCGGGCGCGCGCCGCGCTGATCGCGCAGTTGCGCAGCGTGCAGCCGCCGCTCAGCGAGTCTGAAATCACCCGCGAGCGGCTGTCCTTGGAAGAGGCGGTGCGCAAGGTCGAATCGGAGGCCGCGCAGCGCGCCCGCGACGCGTCCCGCGCCAACAGCGGCGCGGCGCGCGCGGGCGATGCGTTGCGCCGTGCCAACACGCGCGGCGCCGAGGCGGCGGCCGCGCCCGCGACGCCGCAGCCGGCGGCTTCGGCGCCACGCCCGCGTTCGCCGTCCGCGCGCAACGATCGGCCGGGCGGACCGGACGAGCAGCCGGACCGGCCGCAGGACAAGCAGGATCGGCCGGAGCAGCAGCGCCAGCCCCGCAATTTGCGCGCCGAGGCGCCGCCGCGCCCGCAGCCGCCGCCCTTGGGGCAGCCGCAGGTGACGATGCAGGACCCGCCGCCGGTGCGGGAGCGTCCCGGCGCGCCGCAGCGCCGCGGTGCCGACAACAACGGTGCCGCGCAGGCGCCGGGCGTGCGCGGCTTCCGCGACATCACCGCCGACGTCGACGATCTCGGCCGCGCCGCCGCGCAGGCCAATCGGGCCGCGCGGAAGACCTACGCCAATGTGCCCTCGCCATCGCCGGAGTTCGATCGGCTCGAGCCGAGCCTGGAAAACCGCAGCGGCGAGCTCGACGCGCCCTATTCCTACGACGAGTCGATCGACGAGGCCGAGCGCTACGCGCCGCCGCCCTTGCCCTCGCGCACACGTGTCGGAGGCGACCGCGAACGCGAACCGAAGCGCGCCCGCGGCGGCACGGTGTTTCCGTTCAAGAGCGCGATCGCCGTCGGCATCGTGCTGATCCTGGTCGGCGCCGGGATCCTGTGGGGCAAGTCCGCCGTCAACGCCGTGAGCGGGATGTTCAGGTCCTCGACCGTGGTGGAGGCGCCAAAGGACAATTCGACGCCGCTGTCGAAGCCGAAGATCGCCGACCGCGTCGGCCAGCCCTCGTCCTCCGACCAGGTCGCGCCGGTGGCGCAGCGCGTGGTGCTCTATGACGAGGATCCCTCCGATCCCAAGGGCAAGCAATATGTCGGCTCGGTGGTCTGGCGTACCGAGCAGATCAAGGCGTCCGGCAACCAGAAGGCCGACATCGCCGTGCGCGCCGACATCGACATCCCCGACCGCAAGTTCAAGATGACGATGTCGTTCCGCCGCAACACCGATACGTCGCTGCCGGCGAGCCACACCGCCGAGCTGACCTTCATCCTGCCGCAGGACTTCGCCGGCGGCGGCGTCGGCAACGTGCCGGGCATCCTGATGAAGTCCAACGAGCAGGCGCGCGGCACGCCGCTCGCGGGCCTCGCGGTGAAGGTCACCGACGGCTTCTTCCTGGTCGGGCTGTCGAACGTCGATGCCGACCGGCAGCGCAACGTGCAGCTCCTGAAGGAGCGCTCCTGGTTCGACGTGCCGCTGGTCTATACCAACCAGCGCCGCGCCATCATCGCGATCGAGAAGGGCGCCCCCGGCGAGCGCGCCTTCAACGACGCCTTCGCGGTCTGGGGCGAGTAGGGCAGGACGAACCGCAGCTACCGCCCCGGGCCGGGATGGCAGTTCAGCACGATCATGCGCCGAAATATTTGTTCAAGCATCACACGCTGCTGGTATAAATAGCCGGCAGGCGTGAGGGGCGGAGCATGAAGCGCTACCTGATTTTCGCAGCGACCGGGCCGTTGCTCGGCGGGTTCTGGCTGCTGCTGACCAGCACGATCACGTCGCAATATTGGAGCCATCCGCCGAACGCCGCGGAGGTCACAAAGCTCGTCACGGTCTTCGTCACGACGTTGCAATACAGTTATCTGTTCGGCGTGTTGCCGGCGCTGATGATCGGCGCGGTCGATGACATCCTGTTTCACATCAAGCGGATCGGTCCGGTGCTGCGCATGCTGATGGTCGGGGCAGTGGCCTTCGCCGCGACCGAATTGATGTACGGCTCGCGCGGGCCCGACAGCGGCCTGTTTCAATTCATCATGTATGGGCTGGTCGGCTTCATCCCCGGGTCGGTCTCGTCATGGCTGGTGCACAAATTCGCCGAGGAGGCGCAGCCCGCGCGGCCGTCATGGCCTGAACAAAAAACGGCGGACCCGGACAGGCCCGCCGCGTAACTCGCGCCATCGATGATCTATCGTCCGTTGCCGCGGCAGCCGCCATAGGGGCCGACGTGGAAGCCGCGCGGGCAGGCATGCGCCGCGGGATTTGCAAAGTTGCGCAGGCAGCCGCCATAGGGCCCGCGATGCCACCCGGGTCCGCATCCGCCGGCAACCCGAATGACATTGCTCTCCTGTCGAGAAACGGCCGGCGCAAGCGGCATGGCCTGCGCTCCGATGGCGTAGCCGATGCCCATGCTGGCGGCGATCGCCGTGCCGAGCAAGAGCTTGCGGACCGAGGAGGTCTTTATCATGGTTTCTCCTTTTACGGGTGTTTCCTGAAAACTCGACCAATTGCCGGTTGTGGAAAGCGGCACCGCGATCACCGGAACAGCGTGGTTCGCCGTTTCGGTAAGGCGGCCGGCGCGTTTCGTCTTGGACTGGCGGGCGTTTGCTCGATCCGGAATTGGACTATTCGGCGGAGTTTGAATCGCGTCGCAATGTTGATAGCCTGCCCCGGGTCTTCAGTCTGCTCCTGGCCTTCAGCCTGCGTTCATCTCGTGGCCTTACGCTTCGTTTGTTTCAGTCAAGTCGATTTCGATGACCGTTATCAAGAAAATACTCTCCACCGACATGTTGCCGCGGGGCCTCGACGAGCGGCAGCGCTTTCTTCGCTTTGCGGAATTGTTCGAGCATTTTTCCAACACCGGTGAACTCGATCCGGCCTCCGATGTGCCGTTTCGCGCGGCGATGAATTCCGTCCACATCGGCACCACCCTGCTCGGGCGCTGTGACGGGACTTTCACCACGGTGCGGCGCGAATATCGCCACGTGCTGGCGACCAATGACGACCGCTATTGCCTGACACGCATCGCCGCCAGCCGCGCGTTGAGGTTGGTTCATCGCGGCCGCGAATTCACCGTGCGGCCGGGCGCGATGGCGCTGCTCAAGCTCGACGAGCCGTTTTTCGCCGCCGACGGCAGCAATCACAAGCGTTTTATCAGTGTGAACCTGCCGGTGCCGGCGCTGCGAGCGATGGTGCCTCGTGTCGAGGCGATGGTCGGCCGCGAGCTTGCGCCCGGCGGCGCGCTGTCGCTTGCGATGGATTACAGCAATCTTGTGCTCGACCATCCGAGCGCCGCCGACAAAGCGGGCTTGGCGATCGCGGGGCATCTTTTGGATCTTGCCGCACTGGGGCTCGGCGCGCAGGGCGATCACGAGCTCGCCGCGCAGCGCGGCGGCCTGCGCGCGGTGCGGCTGAAGGCCGTGCTGTTGATCCTGGAGCGGCGATTTTCCGAGCCGGATTTCTCCGCCCAGAAGCTCGCGGCGGCAGCCGGCCTGTCGGAACGCTATGTCAACGAGTTGCTCTACGAGGCCGGCGCCAGCTTCACCACGCGGCTGAACGAATCGCGGCTGCGCAAGGCGGCCGAGCTGTTGACGCTGACCCCGCGCCGCATCAGCGACATCGCCTTCGAATGCGGCTTCAACGACCTGTCCTATTTCAACCGCAGCTTCCGCCGCCGTTTCGGCCTGACGCCGACCGCGGCGCGCGGAAAGTGACGCAACTTGCGTGGCGCTTCTGCGTTACTATGTGATGCCCGTGGACAACAGCGACATTTCCCTGCGCCGGAAACCCTATTCCGGACGAGCCTCCCGCGCCGATTTCAACGGCGGGCGGGCGCGCGGGCCGATCATCGACCAGGACGGGCGGGAAATTCCGCCGGAATCGCTCCGTGACGGCTTTCGCGAATTCCGCTTCGATTTCGGCACCGCCAATCCGTTCGGCAATCTCAGCCGCGAGCAGCGGCTGGCACGGCTCGAAGCGGTGGCGAAGCTGCTCGACGTCGCCTTCATCCTGCCCGGCACCAACATCCGCTACGGCATCGACGGCCTGATCGGGCTGATCCCGGTGGTCGGCGACATCATCGCGACCGCGCTCTCGCTCTGGCTGGTCCGCGAGGCCCGCGCGCTCGGGGCGCCCTGGCACGTCACGGCGCGGATGCTGGGCAATGTGGCGGTGCAGGGCGTGGTCGGCGCGGTGCCGGTCGCGGGCGACGCGTTCGACGTGCTGTTTCGCGCCAACATGCGCAACGCCCGGCTGCTGCGGCGCTGGCTGGACCGGCAGCGCTGATTCCACGATCGAAAAGAAAAACGCCCCCGAATCGGTCCGAGGGCGTCGATGCGCGAGCGGGAAACCGCTTATCTTATGCGGCGTCCTTGTCGCGGGCGGCCGGCGCGGCCTCACGCGGCCGGCGCGGCAGCGGGAAGGCCTCGCTCTCATAGAGCGAGCGGATGCCGCTCTGGTCGAAGCGCGCTTCGTCGACCTGGAGGTAAGCGCCGTTCAACGAATCGGCCGGCAACTCTTCCATCGCAAAACGAACGGCTTCCGCCGCGGTGCCAAAGCGCCGATAGGCGAAGCCAGCGCGCTTCTTCTTGCGGATGGCGGCGGGGAAGAGTTCGGCGGCGGTGTTGAAGTTGAACGGACGCATGGTCGGGGACCTCTTATCTTATTGGCTTGACTCTTGTTGTTTGACGCTGACGCGGGGTCTGGATTTCCACGGCGAGTGCGCTGCAACCGGCGGCGCCGCCGTACCTGTCGCTCTGCCCGCTAATATAGGCTTATTTGACAAAATTGCGAATCCTGGCGCGGCGGATGATGAATCCGGAACCGGCCTTCGGGAGAAACAAATAATTTAATTATTTCAATGATTTATAGCGGCTACAGCTTGCCCAGCAGCAACAATATGATGAGAACGACCAAAATGACGCCCCCGAGCCCCATTCCGGAATGGCCCATGCCGTAACCGTACCCGCCGAGCCGGCCGCTCAAGCCCCCCATGAGGTAAATAATCACCAAAATGATCAGAATTGTCCCGAGCGACATGGCATCCCCTCCCTCAGCGCGCGGCGGCACGGCATCGCCGTACCGCCGCTCAAGCAAAGCATATTCCAGGCCGGGGTTCCACGGGAGGAACGGTCGGTTGAGGCCGTTACCGCCTCTCCCAACGCTAGAAAGGCGGTCGGCCCCCGGCCCGCGCCGCTATCTCGGCTTCAGCTTCAGTGATGCCGAATTGATGCAGTAACGCAACCCGGTCGAGCCGGGTCCGTCCTCGAAGACATGGCCGAGATGGCCGCTGCACTTTGAGCACAGCACCTCGGTGCGGACCATGCCATGGCTCAGGTCGCGCTCCTCGTCGACATGGCTGTCGACCGCGGGCTGGGTGAAGCTCGGCCAGCCGCAGCCGGAATCGAATTTGGCGTCGGATTCGAACAGCGTCTGCCCGCAGCCGGCGCAGGCATAGGTGCCCGGCCGGTGCTCATGCTCGTATTCGCCGGAGAACGGCCGTTCGGTCGCCTTCTCGCGCAGCACGGCGTACTGCATCGGCGTCAATTCCTTGCGCCATTCGGCCTCGCTCTTGATGACTTTGTCTGATGTCTTGGTGTCGGACATGGATACTCCCTTGATTCATGATCCGGCGAAGCCAGCGATCGGGCTGCGACCCGATGGCCCGCGGACCGGCTTTCCGAGGAAGATCGCGCGCGATCGACAGGCCGCGTCAGTTGGAAACGCTCCGCACCAGCGTCGGCTTCTCGATGTAGTTCTCGGCAAAGATCTTCTTCAGGTTCTCGACCTTCGGCAGGTCGTTATAGGCAATATAAGGCTGGTTCGGGTGCAGCGTCAGGTAGTCCTGATGATAGGCTTCCGCCGGAAAAAAACTCTCCAGCGCGCCGACCTTGGTCACGATCGGCTTGGAATAGACCTTCGCGGCGTTGAGCTGCGCGATATAGGCGTCGGCCACCTTCTTCTGCTCCTCCGAGGTCGTGAAGATCGCGGAGCGGTACTGCGTGCCTGAGTCCGGGCCCTGGCGGTTCAGCTGGGTCGGGTCGTGCACGACGGAAAAGAAGATCTGCAGGATCTTGCCGTAGCTGATCTTCTTCGGATCGTACTTGATCTGGACCGACTCGGCATGGCCGGTGGAGCCGGTCGAGACCTGCTCGTAGGTCGCCGTCATCTTGCCGCCGCCGGCATAGCCCGACGTGGCGCTCGCGACGCCTGCGGTGTGCTGGAACACGCCCTGGACGCCCCAGAAGCAGCCGCCTGCGACGACCGCGGTCTGCAGGCCGTCGGCCGGCGGAACATCGGCGGCGGGAGGGGGGATGACCACCGCATCCTCGGCGGCGCGCGACGGCGCGACGGCGAGGGCGGCGATGGCCAGCGCGCCAATGGCGGCGGCGCAGAGCGAGAGGCGGCTGAGATGGCTTCGGCGCATGGCATGTCCTCTTTCGGCATCGGGTCCCGGAAATGGGCGCTAGTCTAGGGCGCTTGCCACGGGCTTCACAATCGCGCGCAGCGCCCTCCGACAACGCAAGATACGCAGCAGGCGCCTGCTTGTTACGCGCGGACGGACACGACTGCGTGAATAGGCCCGTATGCCCCGGCTTTTTGCCGGCGGGGGTAAACCCGCCTCTCGCCACCGTCCGACGAACTATTGGCGGATTCGCGTGGTCTCGCCTAATGAACCGCTGAAGCCATCGAACGACCAACCCAGTACTTGCCGGAGCGTCCTGCCGATGTTGCGCGCCGTTGTTGTCTCGACCATCGCTTCTCTGTCGATCCTGGTGTCCTTCCTTGTGTTGTTCCTTGGGCAGGCGGTCGCCGGCCCCCTGTTGGGCGATGATGTCGCGACCTGCCGCGAGCGGCAGACCGATTTCAAGGCGCGGCTCGATGCCTGCGAGAGGATCATCGCGGCGGGGCAGGTCAAGGGGAAGGATCTGGCCGTTGCGCTTGCCGTGCGCGGCGAGGGGTTTTCGCAGAAGCGCGATTACGACAAGGCGCTCGCGGCCTTCAGCTCCGCCGTCGAGGCCGACCCCGAGAACATCAGGATCGTCAACGGGCGCGGTTGGACCTATGAGCGCAAGGGCGAGGACGATCGGGCCATGGCCGACTACAACCTTGCGCTGCAGAAGCAGCCGAACTTCGCGCTCGCCTATAATAACCGCGGCACGCTTTTCCTGCGCAAGGGAGCGCTGCAAAGCGCGCTGGACGATTTCAACGCCGCGCTCAAATACGCGCCCTCTATGTATTTCGCCCATGCAAATCGCGGGCGCGTGCTCGCCTTGAACAAGGAGTTCGACGCGGCGCTTGCGGATTTCGCCGAGGCCATCAGGATCGATGCCAATGCGCCGCTCGCCTTCACCCTGCGCTGCGTGGCCTACATCGATATGGGCCGGTTCGACGACGCCATTGCCGACTGCAACAGCGTGATCAACAAGGTGCCGAACGCCCAATACGCGATGGGCCGCCGCGCCGAGGCCTACATGGGCAAAGGTAATCTCGATGCTGCGTTAAATGACCTCAACGCCGTGCTCGCCCTCAACCCCAACAATGTGCGCGCGCACATGGATCGCGGCAAACTGTTCGAGCGGCGGCTCGACCTCGCGCAGGCGCGCGCCGACTATCGCTCCGCGGCGTTCGCGCTGACGAAGTTCGACGAGCTGGACGTCGCGATGGCGCGGAGGAGTGCGCAGGAGCGGCTCAACGCGCTGACGGCGCAGGGCCCGGGCACGAATACGGGCCGCCGCATCGCCCTGATCGTCGGCAACGGCGCCTACAAGAGCGTGCCTGCGCTCGACAATCCGCCGCGCGACGCCAAGCTGATCGCAGCCGCGTTGCGCGACGTCGGCTTCCAGACCGTGTCGCTGTCCACCGATCTCACCCGCAACAAGTTCTTCGAGGCGCTGCGCGCGTTCGCCGGCGAAGCCGAAAAGGCGGATTGGGCGGTGGTGTATTATGCCGGCCATGGCTTCGAGATCGGCGGCGTCAATTATCTGGTGCCGGTCGACGCCAGGCTCGCCGCCGACAAGGATGCCGAGACCGAAGCCGTGGCGCTCGAGCAGGTGCTCGCGGCCGTCGGCGGCGCGCGCCGGCTGCGGCTCGTGATCCTGGACGCCTGCCGCAACAATCCGTTCGCGCCGACCATGCAGCGGACGATGGCGTTGAAGCTGGTCGACAGGGGTTTCTCCAATATCGAGCCGTCGGCCGGTTTCATGGTGGTCTACGCCGCCAAGCACGGCGAGACCGCGCTGGACGGCGAGGGCGCCGACAGTCCGTTCGCGGCGGCGCTGGCGCGCGACATCAGGGAGCCGCGGGTCGAGGTTCGAAAACTGTTCGACATCGTCCGCGACGACGTCTGGGCGGCGACCCGGCACGCGCAGCAGCCCTTCACCTACGGCTCGCCGCCGGGACGCGAGGATTTCTACTTCGTGGCGGGGAAGTAGCCGCCGGTTGCGGACGGCAACGCGCGGGCGCCTTCGAACGGCGGAACATTTCTAATAGAAAATTCCTAATAGAAAAATTCCTAACAGACTTGGCGATGCCGCCGATAGGCTGATCCCGGCCGCATCTGTGCGCCGGCAAAATAGGGATTGACGATGCACTGGGCCGGGCGGCCCGACGCCGTCAGGGCGCATTGCGCCATCGAGGTGTAGCGGCAAGAGATGTAGCCGCCGCCTCTGCCGTAGACCTGCAGGCAAACCGGATAGTCCGGATCGTAGGTCTGGGCCCGGGCCGGAACCGCCGTCAAAACTGCTGCGATCGTGATCGCGATCATCGCCATAGCCAGAATTCGCATCAGAGTCTCCTTGGATAAGCGTAGTGGCAGCACATCGTCGGCGGATGCCCGGGGCAACGACTTCGCCCACCTGAAACAGGCCTGCGATGGAAAAAGAACGATGGAATTTCTGCGACGGAAATACGGCGTTAACCTTTCCTTAACCATTAAGATCCAGCTTCGCCTTGTTGTGGTCGGCGCAAGTGCCTGAATTCCAAGATCGTCACAAACTTGTACCGACGCATGTCTTTTTATCGTTCATCATTGGGCGACGGGCGATGCCCGTGGGGGCTCAATGGAGTAACGTTGTGTCCAGGCATGGGGTCCAAGTCGAACCAAATTTGCTTTCAGCATTCGCTTTGATAATTGGTGGCGCATTGGGCACGGGTCTCCCGATTGCGCTCCTGATTATCTGGATTTGTTCCTGAGGCTTCGGCGTCGCCGAGGCGCTAAGAGCAGGATCATCATGCGCGTTGGCGGCGTCGGCGGGCCGCCCCGCGTCATGACGGTTGATGAGCCACCTGTTTGCCTTTCCTATGATGACATGATCTAGTTCTGTCATGTTTTAAGCGATGTTCGATCCACCAATCCTTTAGCTTAGGGCTTTGTCGACCTTGATCGGAAAAGCCGCAGCTTTGGCTGCCCATAGGTCTCGAACACGATAGCGTTTCGCTGATGCCGGTCCACGCCAACCTGTTGAGCAATTATCCGGGCTTTGCGACCAGGGATCCCGAGCAAGCCCGCAGCCAGATGGTGAAGCTTTTTGGCGCGACCCGATTCGAGGCCGCCCCAGGTGCCATTGAGCGCGCGGGGATCAGCGCCAACGTTTTGCGCCTCCGTGAGACCAGCCTCGTCTGGGCTCAGCATGACGGGAAGCTATCGCTGGGTTTTGGCGAGGGGTCCTTTATCCGGCAGTATTTCACGATCGGCGGCAAGGGCAGGTTTTCGGCAGGCGCGCAGTCCGGAGAGATTACGGTGCGCGCGCCGAGCCCCGTCGTTCCGCCCTTTACGCCGGTCGATTTGGAGTTCGAGCAATATAGCCAACTCGTGCTGCGCATCGAGTACAGAGCCCTGACGCGTTATCTGGCTGTGCTGCTCGGTGCGGAACTCGATAAGGAGCTGATTTTTCATCACAACGAATCGAATCCGGCGCTCAACAGCCTGAGGCGTTCGGTCCATCTTTTCGTCTCCGACTACAATGCGCGCGGCAAAAACCTTTCGGACCTCGTCTCTGCCGAGACCGAACGCATGCTGACCATGAAGTTTCTGATGAGCAACTGGCACAACTATACGCTCTCGTTGCTGCGGCAGCCGCCCAACTCGACGCCAACGGCGGTCAGGAAGGTTGAAGAGTACATCGAGGCGAACTGGGACAAGCCGATCGACATCGAGGCCATGGCCCGGATCGCCAATATCAGCGCAAGAAGCTTGTTTCGAGAGTTCAAGCGAGATCGCGGCTATTCCCCGGCGGCATTCGTCAAGCAGATCCGGTTGAACCATGCGAAAGAAATGCTGGAGCAGGACGACGGCCCGTCGATCATCCAGATCGCCTACAGATGTGGTTTCCAGAATCCCAGCCACTTCGCCAAGGATTTCAAATTGGCGTTTGGCGAGCTGCCGTCGGAAACGTTGAAGCGCCTGACGGGGCAACGAACGTGATGGGGTTGGCTCGCAAACCCCGCTAAACCACCACGCTCAGCCGCTTTGCCGCCCGCGTGATCCCCGTATAGAGCCAGCGCGCGCGGCTGTCCTGGAACGCAAAGCTCTCGTCGAACAGCACGACGTCGTCCCATTGCGAGCCCTGGGATTTGTGCACGGTCAGCACATAGCCATAGTCGAACTCGTCATAGGGCTTGCGCTGTTCCCACGGGATTGACTCGATGCCGCCCTCGAAACAGTCGCAGCGCACGGACACTTTCGTGACCTTGTGATTGAAATCCTCATCCGGCGACAGCCGCATGGTGATGATCCGCGAGGTCTTCGCGCGCGAGGCGGCGCGCGATTTCACCCGCCACAGCCCGCCGTTGAACAATCCCTTCTTGCGGTTGTTGCGCAGGCAGACCAGCTTGTCGCCGGCCACCGGCAACGGCTCCTCGATCTGCTGCCGCTGCCGCATCCGCATGTTGTAGGCGCGGCGGGTGTTGTTGCGCCCAACCAGCACCTGGTCGGCGCTCATCACCCGGCTCGGATCGAGCTCGGCGCGCGCCACCACTTCGCTCTCGCCGTAACGGCCGATGTCGAGCGTGCGGCCCTCGCGCACATCCATCGACATCCGCACGATCGGATCGTCCTGCGCCTGGCGATGCACCTCGGTCAGCATCGCGTCCGGCTCGTTATCCGTGAAGAAGCCGCCGCCCTGGATCGGCGGCAGCTGTGCGGGATCGCCGAGCACGAGCAGGGGGCATTCGAACGACATCAGGTCGCGGCCCATCTCGGCGTCGACCATCGAGCATTCGTCGATCACGATCAGCTTGGCTTTCGAGGCGGGCGCGTCGTCCCACAATTCAAAACTCGGCTGCTCGACGCCGGATTCGCGCGCGCGATAGATCAAAGAATGGATGGTGGAGGCGTTGTCGCAGCCCTTGTTGCGCATCACGAGCGCCGCCTTGCCGGTGAAGGCGGCGAATTTCACCTCGCCGTCGACGGCTTCGGCGATGTGCCGCGCCAAGGTCGTCTTGCCGGTGCCGGCATAGCCGAACAGCCGGAACACCGGCGGCGTGCCGTTCCTGCCGGGTTTGGCCTTGAGCCAGTCGGCGACGGCCTTCAGCGCGGAATCCTGGTGCGGCGAGAAACTGGTCATGGGGCTTTCGCGGAGGGGAGAAATCGGCGGCGGTCGACCGCGATTCCTTCCCCCGCAACCTAACCATTCGTGCGGTCGGCGCAAGGCATCTCCCGTCCGGCGGAATAGCTGAACGGTGGACACCGGTAACCCCGCCACTACAATGCCGCCAATAACAAGAACCGTGCGAAGGACTGTGGGAGAGACGTGCATGAAATTCGGGATCTTCTATGAGCTGCAACTGCCGCGCCCATGGCAGGACGGCGATGAACTCAGGCTCTACCAGGACGCGCTGACTGAGCTCGAGACGGCCGACCGGCTCGGCTACGACTACGCCTGGGTGGTCGAGCACCATTTCCTGGAGGAATATTCCCACTCGCCGGCGCCGGAATCCTTCCTCGCTGCGGCGAGCCAGCGCACCAGGGACATCCGGCTCGGCCACGGCATTTTCCAGCTCACCACCAATCATCCTGCGCGCGTCGCCGAGCGCATCGCGGTGCTCGATCTGTTGAGCCGCGGACGTTGCGAGTTCGGCATGGGCGAGAGCGCCTCCATCACCGAACTGACGCCGTTCGGCCGCGACATGGAGACCAAGCGCGAGGTGTTCGAGGAGGCGGTCGCTGCGATCTTCCCGATGTTTACCAAGGTCGGCACCGAGCATCACGGCAAGTATTTCGACATCCCGCTGCGCAATGTGGTGCCGAAGCCGGTGCAGAAGCCGCACCCGCCATTGTGGATGGCGTGCTCGCAACTGCCGACCATCGAGCGCGCAGGCCAAAATGGCTTCGGCGCGCTCGGCTTCCAGTTCGTCAGCGCGGATGCCGCGCATGCCTGGGTGCACGCCTATTACAACGCCATCACCAAGCGGCTGAAGAGGCTCGCCGACTACGAGATCAATCCGAACATGGCGCTGGTGTCGTTCTTTATGTGCGCCAAGACCGACGAGGAGGCCCGCGCCCGCGCCGACGGCGCGACCTTCTTCCAGTTCGCGCTGCGTTTCTACGGCGCCTCGCAGAACCGGCAGCGTCCGGCGCCCGGCACTGTCAACATGTGGGACGAATACAACAAGTGGAAACGGGACAATCCCGAGGCGCAGGAGGCCGCGCTGCGCGGCGGCCTGATCGGCTCGCCCGAGACCATCGCGAAGAAGCTCCGGCGCTTCCGCACCTCGCATATCGACCAGGTGATCCTGCTCAACCAGGCCGGCAAGAACAGCCACGAGCATATCTGCGAATCACTCGAACTGTTCGCCAAGGAAGTGATGCCGGAGTTCCAGAACGATCCCGAACACGACGCTTGGAAGCAGGGCGTGATGAGCGGCGCAATTGAGCTCGAGGAAATCGACACCCAGGCCTTCACGGACCGCTACGGCAAGCTCGCGGTCAATGTCGCGCCCGCAAAGGTCGCGGCGACCGGGTAGCGCCGGCAGCAAAGCGTCGTTGTTGCAGCGCCCGCCGATCGATCTCGGCGGGCGTCGTCATTTCGGCGTCTGCTCAGCGGCTCTACGGAGGCGACGAAAGCGTCTTGATGGGTCAAGCGTTCATTCTTTCTCTTCGGGCGCATCTGCGTAGAACAGTGTTGTTGGCCCGCCCCAAACAAAAGAATTCTGTGAGATTGCCGCCGGCCGGCCTTCGCCTGCAAGATTACGCCCGATGCGGATTTCGCCGGTTGCGGCGTGCCGATGAAATCCTGTTCGAGACACCAAATCGGGGACTTCGAATGTCGGACCTTGCGATCAAGGCGTCGGAGCCGATTGCACTGAAGGCGCGGTTGAACGAAGACTGGCTTGCGGTTGTGATCGGCCTCGCGGTTTACGCCGCGGCCCTCGTCAGCATCAGCGGCACGGATCTGCTGGGCTGGGCGGTCACGACATCGGTCTATACCGACCTCGCCAAGGCGTTAAGTCCTGTTGCCAAGACCTATGCCTGGCTCGGCGGCGGAGGCGCGCTGCTTGCAACCTATGCCGCGCTGCTCGTCGTGCTGAGCGCGGGCGTTGCGGCTCTGGGCGCAGATGTCAGGAGATTCGCGATCGCCTTCACCGTGGTGTTCGCGATCGCCTATGCGAGCTGGATCGCGGGCAGCTATGCCTATCTCGCGGCGGTGACGCCGGCCGAGCAGCAGAAATTCGGCATCGCGTGGTCGCTCAAACTGACCAATGAAGGCGGCTTCATCGTTGCGCTGCTGTCGGGACTCGTGATCGCGAATTTCTTTCCGCGGTTCGCGGCATGGCTCAAGGAAGGAGTCCGCCCCGAACTCTATATCAAGATCGCGATCGTCATCCTCGGCGCGACGGTCGCGGTCACGGCTGCCGGGCGGCTCAACCTCGCGTCATCGCTGCTGTTGCGCGGCGCCGCGGCGATCGTCGAAGCCTATCTGATCTACTGGGCGGTGATCTATTACATCGCGCGCAAATGGTTCGGTTTCAGCCGCGAATGGTCCGTGCCGCTGGCATCGGGCATTTCGATCTGCGGCGTCGCGGCTGCGATTGCAACGGGCGGCGCGATCAGGGCGAGGCCGGCGGTGCCGGTCCTGGTATCGTCGCTGGTGGTGGTGTTCGCGGTGGTGGAAGTGCTGATCCTGCCGTTCCTGGCTCAGACCTTCCTGTGGCAGGAGCCGCTGGTGGCGGGCGCCTGGATCGGGCTTGCCATCAAAACCGACGGCGCGGCGGTGGCGGGCGGCGGCATCACGGAGTCGCTGGTGATGGCGAAAGCGGCTGCGGAGGGCATCCGCTATCAGCCGGGCTGGATCTTGGCGACCACGACGACTGTCAAGATCTTCATCGACATCTTTATCGGGATTTGGGCGTTCGTTCTTGGCTACATCTGGACCAACCATATCGACAAGGGGCTGGACCGAGCGCGACCTGTGGAAATCTGGCAGCGATTTCCAAAGTTCATTCTTGGCTTCATTCTTGTCTTTGCTCTCTCGCTGTGGCTCGCGGTGGGCTCCACGCCGGACATTGCAAAGGCGCTTCCCGCCGCGGCCGGCGAAGCCAACGTCTTCCGCGTCATCTTCTTCATTCTGACGTTCTTCTCGATCGGCGTGCTCTCCGACTTCCGCAAGCTGTGGCAACAAGGCTTTGGCAGGCTCGCCGCGGTTTATTTCGTCAGCCTGTTCGGGTTCGTGATCTGGGTTGGCCTCTTGATCTCGTGGCTGTTCTTCAGCGGCTTCAAGCCGCCGCTCGCAAGCTGACGTCCTCAGGAGGATAGGCTCATGTCAGTGCCGGATATCGAGAATGAAGCCAAGGTGACGGCGGCCGAGCCGTTGCTGCCGGTCGAGAAGAAGCTGATCGGCTGGAGCCTCGGAATCGGAATAACGCTGCTGATCGTCCTGATTGCGGTCAATCACTTCGTTCCGATCAAGCTGTAGGCCGGCGCTGACTAGCCGTCATTGCGAGCGAAGCAATCCAGACCTTGTGCTTGGGGCTCGGGATTGCCTTGCGTCGCTCGCAATGACGGCTCGATGGATTGCCTTTTCGGTCAGACGCTCTCGATCGCGCGAGTTCCTGTTGCCCAATTCATGATGAAGAGACCGCGCTGGCGCGTCGGCTGAAAGATTTGCGTCGCGATGGATTGCGATCCCGCAACAAATACGTTGCCGCGGATGCGCCCGACAGCAGCGGCATTGCTATTTTTGCGAAGCACTCGACACCTCCAAACAGCTTCACCATCATCTTTCGCAGCGCACGATCGCTTGTCGTCGCGGCATGCTTGTCGGGAGATTGCAATGAAGCGTCGGGAATTCGTTAAGCTGTCCCTTGGGGCCGCGGCCATGGCGGCGCTGTCGTCGCGCGCAAAAGGCGAGACGGCGCCGAAGGAAATCCGGATCGGCACGCAGAAGGGTGGGTTCTTCCCGGCGGTGAAGGCGCGGCACACGGTGGAAGATGTCTTCCAGCCGCTCGGCGTCGACATCAAGTGGGTCGATTTCCAGTTCGGTCCGCCGCTGCTCGAAGCGATCAACGTCGGCAGCGTCGACTTCGGCTATGTCGGCGACTCGCCGCCGATCTTCGCCCAGGCGGCCAATGCCAGGATTCGCTACGTCGCCGCGGTCAAGCAGGAGGGAAATACCCAGGCGATTGTTGTCCCGCAGGACTCGCCGATCAGGACGCTCGCTGATCTCAAGGGCAAGCGCGTGGCCTTCGGTAAGGGCTCGAGCGCGCACAATCTGCTCGTCGCAGCGCTCGAAAAGGCCGGGCTCGCCTGGACAGACATCACGCCCGCGCCGCTTGCGCCCGCGGACGCGACGGCGGCGTTTGTGAAAGGCTCGGTCGACGCCTGGTCGATCTGGGATCCTTATTTCGCCTTGGCTGAGCTAAAGGAGCACGCACGCGTGATCGCGCTCGACAAGGACGTGCACAAGCCGAATTCGTTCTATATCGCGGGCGCGGATTTCGTCGACAAATACCCGGCGCTGGTCGCCCGGCTCAACGCGGTGTTCGCTCAAGAGGGCGTGTGGGCCGACACACATCATGAAGATGTCGCCAAGGCGCAGGCCGAGGCGACGGGCGTCGATCTCGAAGCCATCAGGCGCTTCGTCGACCGCTCGACCTACCGCGTCGTGCCGGTGGACAGCGAAGTGATCCAGAGCCAGCAGGCGGTCGCCGACCGGTTCGCGCGCCTTGGTTTGATCCCGAAGCCGATCAACGTCTCCGATATCGTCTGGAAATGGACGCCAGGCTCGTGAGCGCGTGTCATCGCGGACAAGACATCAACGGTACAACGGCCGATTCATGAGCACCCAACAACCATCCAAAGCCAACATCCTCTGGTTCCTGCCGACCCACGGCGACGGGCATTATCTCGGCACCACGACCGGCGGACGCGAGGTGAATTTCAACTATCTGCGCCAGATCGCGCAGGCTGCCGACCAGCTCGGCTATTTCGGCGTGCTGCTGCCGACCGGGCGGAGTTGCGAGGATTCCTGGGTCGTCGCGTCAGCCGTGGCGCCCTGGACCGAACGCTTGCGCTACCTCGTCGCGGTGCGGCCGGGCCTGCAATCGCCGAGCGTCGCCGCGCGGATGACGGCGACGCTGGACCGGCTGTCGAACGGAAGGCTGCTGATCAACGTCGTCACCGGCGGTGATCCCGTGGAGAACGCGGGCGACGGCGTCTTCCTCGACCACGATGCCCGTTACGCGGTGACGCGCGAATTTCTCGAGGTCTATGGCGACCTGTTGGCCGGCGAGACCGTCAATTTCGAAGGCCGGCATATCCGCATCAAGGATGGACGGCTGCTGTTCGCACCCGTCCAGTCGCCGCGTCCGCCGCTTTATTTCGGCGGCTCATCGCAGGCCGGCATCGATGTCGCCGTCGACACCGTCGACAAATATCTCACCTGGGGCGAGCCGCCGGCCGAGGTGGCCGACAAGATCGCGCGCGTGAAGGCGGCTGCGACCAAGCGCGGACGCAAGCTTTCCTTCGGCATCCGTCTTCACGTGATTGTTCGTGAAACCAATGCGGAGGCCTGGAAGGCCGCCGACGATTTGATCAAGCATGTCACCGACGAGACGGTCGCCTCCGCGCAGACGATTTTCTCGCGGATGGATTCGGTCGGCCAGCAGCGCATGATGCAATTGCACGGCGGCCGCCGCGACAAGCTCGAGATCAGCCCGAACCTGTGGGCCGGGGTCGGTCTCGTGCGCGGCGGTGCGGGGACCGCGCTGGTCGGCGATCCCCCGACCGTCGCCGCGCGGATCAGGGAATATCAGGAGATCGGCATCGACACATTCATCATGTCGGGTTACCCGCATCTCGAAGAAGCCTATCGCTTCGCCGAGCTGGTGTTTCCGCTGCTGTCGGTGGCCGAGTCGAGAGACGTCACGCCGATCCGGGTCAATACCGGGCCGTTCGGCGAGACGATCGCCAATGCGCATCGGCCGCTGGTCAAGGCGTCGCAATCATGAGCGTGCTCGAGAGTCTTGCGCGCAGCCGTCCGCTGCGGTTGCCGCGGGCCGACGGCCTGACCCCCTGGATCGTGCCGTTGGTCATCGTTGCGATCTGGCAGGCGGCTTGCGCGACCGGCTTCGTGCCCGCGCGTGTGCTGCCGGCGCCAAGCGATGTGGCGCAGGCGGGTTGGAAACTGGTGCTATCAGGCGAACTGGCGCGCAACATCTGGGTCAGTTTCTGGCGCGCCGGCATCGGCTTTTTGATCGGCGGCGGCATCGGCTTTGCCTTCGGACTGGCCAACGGGCTGTCGCAGCTTTCCAACCGGCTGACCGACACGACGCTGCAGATGGTGCGCAACATTCCGCATCTGGCGCTGATCCCGCTCGTGATCCTGTGGTTCGGCATCGACGAAACCGCGAAACTGTTTCTGGTGGCGCTCGGGGTGTTCTTTCCGATCTATATCAACACGCTGCACGGCATCCGGACTGTCGATCCGCAACTGATCGAGATGGGCCGCATCTACGGGATGACCGACCGCGAATTGTTCCGCCGGGTGATCTTTCCGGGCGCGCTGCCGTCGATCTTCGTCGGCCTGCGCTTCGCGCTCGGCATCATGTGGCTGACCCTGATCGTGGCCGAAACCATCGCGGCATCGTCCGGCCTCGGCTACATGGCGATGCAGGCGCGCGAGTTCATGCAGATCGACGTCGTGGTGCTCTCGATCCTGATCTATGCCCTGCTGGGAAAGCTCGCCGACAGCGCCTCGCGCGCGCTCGAGCGGCTGACGCTGTCCTGGCATCCGGCTTTCCAGACATAGCGAGACATTGAGATGCAAGAGGCCCTTTTTCATCTGTTGGGCGCTGAAGCCGTGGATCGCGCTGATTTCGGCGAGCAGGCGCGGCTGAGGCGGCGCGGTTCGGAGCCTTCGTTGCACGGGCTTTCGCTCACCATCCGTCATCTACGAAAGTCATTCGGTGATCATGTGGTGTTGCGCGGCATCGACCTGCATATCCCGGCCGGGCAGTTTGTCGCCATTGTCGGCCGCAGCGGCTGCGGCAAGAGTACGTTGCTGCGCCTGATCGCGGGGCTCGAGTCGATCGATGCCGGCAGCGTCGGATTCGGCGACAAGGTCAGGCCTGAAGATGTGCGGGTGATGTTCCAGGAGCCGCGCCTGTTGCCGTGGGCGCGGGTGCTGTCGAATGTCGAGGTCGGTCTTGGCCGCGATCGTGCGTCGGCCGGCGCCCGCCATCGCGCCGAACAGGCGCTGATAGAGGTCGGCCTTGCCGACAAGCGCGGGCAGTGGCCTGCGGTGCTGTCCGGCGGGCAGAAGCAGCGCGTCGCGCTGGCGCGCGCGCTGGTCGCGGGCCCCCGGGTGCTGGCGTTCGACGAGCCGCTCGGAGCGCTCGATGCCCTGACGCGGATTTCGATGCAGCGGTTGCTGGAGCGGGTCTGGCACGAGCAGGCCTTCACCGCGATCCTGGTGACGCATGACGTATCGGAGGCGGTCGCGTTGGCCGACCGCATCTTGGTCATCGAGGATGGCCGCATCGCGCACGATGTGAATGTCGACATTCCGCGCCCGCGTCGCCGCGGCGCGGCCGACATGGCAGCACTTGAGGGTTCGATCCTGCGACACCTGCTGCGATCCGGGGATGATGCAGCAAGCCCGTGAGGTCGGCATGAAATTCGCCATTGCCGGCGTCATGGTCGACCGCGTGTTTCCGGGCTGGCCTTTTGCCGGCCGGCGCTCTAAAAGCCGTCCTGATGAAACGTGTCGCGGTCTGGGCTTTTTACGCGGTGAGCGTGCTGGCGATCCTGTATCTCGCGCTGAACGTCTATGCGGCGTTCAGGGGGCCTCACCTCACGCCCGGCGAGCCGATCCGCATTTTTCGTAATCCCGATGCGCCGAGTTATTCGTGAGAACCGATCCGGACGCCGTCAGTCCCTTTCGGTCATGCTCCGCAACCGGGTCTCGCCTTCGGCGCGCCCGATGACAGGCTCCAGCGGGGATAGCTGAAGTACAGGCCGCAGTATGACGTCGTCATTGCGAGCGAAGCGAAGCAATCCAGGGCTGCGCGGAAGGTCTGGATTGCTTCGTCGCTTCGCTCCTCGCAATGACGGTCTGAGAGGCTTCGCTTTGTTGACTCGATAGAGGAAGTTTCACCCCACCGGCGCGGCGCGCTGATAGTCGCCGGTGCCGGGCGGCGGAATCGGCACGCCGCCATCGGCATACTCGTTCAGCTTGTTGCGCAGCGTGCGGATCGAGATGCCGAGGATGTTGGCGGCATGCGTCCGGTTGCCGAGGCAATGCTTGAGTGTCTCCAGAATGAGATCGCGCTCGACGTCCGCGACCGTGCGTCCGACCAGCGCGCGCGTCACCTGCTCGGCGGCGAGCGTCGCATGCGCCACCGCGGGCGGGGTTTTTGCGATGTCGAGCCGGTCGCCATCCGGCGTCAGGATGGCGTCCGCGC
>WNFD01000847.1_pt1 | contig 37533 bp, 37 predicted proteins | sample 5400491 | NCBI WGS metagenome assembly WNFD01 (sample SAMN13153343, study PRJNA577476) | soil metagenome | isolation source: 120 cm saprolite under Douglas fir tree site 2 hole 2 replicate 2 | place: USA:California | collected 2015-04-18 | reverse complement strand
TTTGAAGGTGACCGCGCGAAGCGGTTAACCCCTCGGATGCGAAATTTCAAAGACATAGGCAAGGATTTACGGGAGTTGCTGGGGCAGCGTGTCCTGATGCTGGATGGCGCCATGGGAACCATGCTGCAGCAGCGCGACTTAACGGCCGCGGATTTTGGCGGAGCTACGCTCGAAGGCTGCAACGAGGTGCTGGTGCGGACGCGGCCGGACGTGGTGCTCGATATACACCGGGCATATTTTGCGGCTGGCGCGGACATTGTGGAGACGAACAGCTTTGGCGGGACGCCGCTGGTGCTGGCGGAGTATGGGCTAGATGCCGAAGCGCACCAGTTGAACAAGAAGGCCGCGGAACTAGCGCGAGCTGCAGCGGACGAATTCCACACGACGGCGAAGCCGAGGTTTGTGGCTGGGTCGATGGGGCCGACGACGAAAGCGATTACGGTTACCGGGGGAGTGACGTTTGAAGGGCTGCGGGAAAATTACTACGTGCAGGCCAAGGGGTTGGTGGAAGGCGGCGCGGATTTGTTGTTGGTGGAGACCTGCCAGGACACGCGGAATATTAAGGCCGCGTTGTTGGCGATTGCAAGGCTTTCGAAGGAGATAGGCAGCGAAGTACCGGTGATTGTGTCGGTGACGATCGAGCCGATGGGAACGATGTTGGCGGGGCAGACGGTGGAAGCGATGTGGGCGTCGCTGCGGCATGCGAAGCCGCTGGCGTTTGGGATGAACTGCGCCACCGGGCCGGAATTCATGACGGATCACATTCGAACGCTGAGTGCTTCGACGGGAGAGTTTGTTTCGTGTTATCCAAACGCGGGATTGCCGGATGAGGAAGGCAAATATCTGGAGACGCCGACTTCATTGGCGGCGCAACTGGAAAAATTCGTGGACCACGGCTGGTTGAACCTGGTGGGCGGTTGCTGCGGAACCACAGAGAAGCACATCGCCGCGATTGCGCAAATGGTGCAGGGGAAAAAACCGCGTGTGCTGCCGCGTGAGATGCACCGCGCTGTTTATTCGGGGATTGAAACAGTCGAGGCAGAGGATAGTACGCGGCCGCTGCTGGTAGGCGAGCGAACGAACGTGATTGGTTCGCGCTTGTTCAAGAATTTGGTGGCGGAGGAGAAGTGGGAAGAGGCCAGCGAAATTGCGCGGCGCCAGGTGAAAGGCGGCGCGCAAATTGTGGATGTGTGTTTGCAGAGCACGGATCGCGATGAACAGAAGGACATTCCGCCGTTCTATGAAAAATTAATCCGCAAAGTAAAAGCGCCGGTGATGGTGGACACGACCGATCCTGCAGCAGTGGAGCAGGCGCTGACGTACTGCCAAGGGAAAGCGATCATCAATTCAATCAATTTGGAGGATGGCGAAGAAAAGTTCGAGAAGGTGGTGCCGATTGCGCATGACTACGGCGCGGCGGTGGTGGTGGGATGCATTGATGAAGACAAGTTGCAGGCGCAGGCGTTTACGCGAGAGCGGAAACTGGAGATCGCCAAGCGATCTTTGCAGTTGTTGACAACAAAATACCAGATGGCGCCTGAGGACATTATTTTTGATCCACTGGTGTTTCCATGCGCGACGGGAGACGAAAATTATATTGGCGGCGCGGTGGAAACGGTCGAGGGGATTCGAATCATCAAGCAGGCTTTGCCGAATGTGCGGACGATTCTGGGAATTTCCAACGTTTCCTTTGGATTGCCGGCAGGCGCGCGGGAAGTGGTGAATTCGGTTTTTCTGTATTACTGCACCAAGGCCGGGCTGGACCTGGCGATCGTGAATACGGAAAAGCTGGAGCGGTTCGCGTCGATTCCGGAGCAAGAGCGGGAGCTGGCGGAGAATCTACTGTTTCAGCATCCGCCGAAAAAAGTCGCTGCCGGAAATCCACGAGCGGAAGTGTTGAAAAACGCTCCTGCAGATTGGCGCGAACAGAATAAGGAGCTGCGCGCTGCGATCAATCAATTCCATATTGCGGCGATCACGGAACATTTCCGAACGACCAAGAAAAAAGAAAAACTGCGGGCGGAAGATATACCGCTGGATCAAAGACTCGCGAACTACATTATTGAAGGCACGCGGGACGGATTGATCGACGATTTAGAGAAGAAGCGGGCAGAGGGAGTGCCCCCGCTGGAAATTATCAATGGGCCACTGATGGCGGGAATGTCCGAAGTAGGCAGGCTTTTTAATGCCAACGAGTTGATTGTGGCGGAAGTGCTGCAGTCCGCGGAAGCAATGAAAGCTTCGGTGAATCACCTGGAACAGTTTATGGAGAAGGCGGACACGGCGAAGCGTGGGCGAATCGTGCTGGCGACTGTCAAGGGGGATGTGCACGATATCGGGAAAAATCTTGTTGAGATTATTTTGAAAAACAACGGATATGACGTAGTGAATCTGGGGATCAAGGTGCCGCCGGAAGAACTGATCAAGGCATATCAGCAGCATCACCCGGACGCGATCGGGCTATCGGGATTGCTGGTGAAGAGTGCGCAGCAGATGGTAATTACGGCAAATGATTTGAAGGATGCAGGGATTTCGATTCCGCTGCTGGTGGGTGGAGCGGCGCTATCTGGAAAATTCACACAGACGAAAATCGCGCCGAGTTACGGAAGCGCTGTCTGTTATGCAAAAGATGCGATGACTGGACTGCGGTTGATGAATGAGTTGATGGACCCGGCGACGCGAGAGACGGTGCTGCGCGCGCATGGTGAAGCAACCAGTGGAGTGAGCGTAACGACGACAGTGACGGTGAAAGAGCTGCCGGCGGTGATGCGGTCGCCGAAAGTGCGTGCGGATTTGCCGATTCGGCCAGTCGGTTATCTCGATCGCAAGGTGCGTCTGGTGCCGGATTTGCGCGAAGTGTGGAGCTACATCAATCCTTACATGCTGTTCGGGCGACACCTGGGTTATCGAGGGAATTTTGAGCAGCAACTTGCCGCGAGGGAGCCTAAAGCGGTGGAACTCTTCGCGGCCATGGAAGAAGTCAAAGAAGAAGCGGCGAAATTTATGAAAGTGCGAGCGGTGTGGCAATTTTTTGAGGCGGAGGCAGATGGCGAGCACTTGCATGTATTTGCTCCGGGCCAGAGTTCGCCAGCGCACACCTGGAAACTGAAGCGGCAAAAAATCGGGGACCGGCTTTGCCTGAGCGATTACATTCTTCCCGCGAACGATGGAAAGCGCGATCACGTTGCAGTGTTTGTGGTTTCGGCTGGCGAAGGAGTACGGGAACGGTCGGATGCAGCGAAAAACGCAGGATATTATTTCCGTTCGCACGGATTGCAGTCGCTGGCGATCGAGGCGGCTGAGGCGTGCGCAGAATGGCTACACCGGCGAATACGGGAGGATTGGGGATTTCCGGATCCACCGGAGATGACCATGGCACAGCGGTATACCTCGAGGTACCGAGGCAAGAGGTATAGCTTTGGGTATCCAGCATGTCCCGACCTAGAGGATCAAGCTGGTATCTGGAGATTGCTGAAACCAGAGGAGATCGGTGTCGTACTGACTGAGGGATTCATGATGGACCCTGAGGCGAGCGTTAGCGCACTGGCGTTTATTCATCCCGATTGCACGTATTTCAGTGCGGGCGAATCTCCCGACAGCTAACAACAACTCGCAAAAAAAGTTAAGTCGCAGAATCTAGAAGGCTTAGCCGAGTAACCTTGGCGATGATGATCCCAAAAACCTGAATCGCCCTGCCCGGTGTCACGGGCACCAACATGGGCGGGGCTAAATCGATCGGCCGTCTTGGCGAGACATTTTACGCTTTCGTGATACGTCGCAAAATCTATTTGCGTCGATGGGAACGCTCGGTCCGACGGTTCACGCGCGTGGAAGCCTTTTTGTTTCCATTCTCGGGCTCTAGTACACTGCTTGAACATGGACCGAGTTCAGGTCGTGATCATAGGGGAGGGGTCGTCGGTTGTGCTGTCGCTGGCCGGACGTATTTCTTCTGGAGCAGATGCCGAAGCTCGGAATGATGACGAGCTCGCGAAACAGCGGGGTAATTCATTCCGGCGTTTATTATCCGAAAGATTCGCTGAAGGCCCGCCACTGCCTTGAAGAAAACCGCTTGACGTATGAATTCTCCGCGGCGCATCGCGTTCCGTCCGCACCTGCGAACCGGCAAGTTGATTGTCGCCGTGCACGCTGGCGAAGACGAAGAACTCTTGGCATTGAAAGCGCGTGGCGAAACGAACGGGGTAGAGGGAATTCGCCTGGTGGGTCGGGCGGAAATCCGGAAACGCGAGCCCTACGTGGATGGGGTCGCCGCGCTCGAAATTCCTTCGACTGGTATTTGCGCGGCGGAGGAAATGGTGCGCGCCCATGCGCGCATTGCGGCGGAACAGGGCGCGCACATTCTGACCCACGCAAAAGTCAAAGCATTGGATCCTACCGGCGAATCGATCCGCGTCACGGTAGAAATTGGCGATTCAGAAGTTGCCGCCACGGAGACCATTGAGGCACGTTGCTTGGTGAATGCAGCGGGACTATTCGCCGATGAGGTCGCCGGACAGCGGGGGAACTATTCGTGGAAAATTTATCCGGTCCTCGGTGAGTATTGTGAAATTCGGGGCCCAGGGCTTCACTGATCCACGGACTGGTGTATCCGCTGCCACATCCCGATGTCCTGAGTTTGGGCGTGCACTTCACGAAGACACTTTGGGGGACCGTGCTCATCGGGCCAAGTGCGACGTACGTCGAGGAGAAGAACAACTACGAACGCGACCGGCTTCCGATCGCGGAATTCACAACCAACTCTTATAAGTACTAGTACATAGCGCGGGTCAGGCCAGGCGGGTGCGGCGACTGGTGGCGACATTTTGTAGAAAGGTAATTTTTTCACATTTAGAACCGGCGGTTTCCTGTCTGTCGAACGTACGGCACAGCGCATTACGAGAACGCGAGTTTATGTTGTTTTGTATTTATCAGTAAAATATGAGAGTTAACGCGGTGGCTGATTGATTGCAACGTGATTGGAAAGGTCCCAAGAATGGAGATAAACCGTTGCGTCGTAGGAATGTCGGCTATCTGCGAGAAATGGAGAGGTAGGCTTTCGCTGCCTTGACAGAGTTGCTTTGGCGGTCGCATTTGCGGACACAACGATAGGCTCGCAAGGCTTCTCAGGAATGAGATGAAAGATAACCACCCAGTCGACTCAAGAATCATTAGGGATTTCTACGGGATAAGTCCCGCCGTACTCGATCTTTGGGAGAGTCGGGTGCCGCAGAACCCACCAGGATTCTTTCGCTTTGGTTCGGACCTCGTGTGTTATGGCAAGTCGAGTAGCGGAACTTCTCATGATTTTCGGGCAGGAAAGGACTACGACGCTTTAGACGCTATTCGAATCACGAACTCTGGCACGTACTTGCCGTTTGAATTTTCTTCCGTGATTGAAAATCTCAGGAGAGAACGTTACGTCGTCGCCAGAAACCCGCTGGCATGGAAAGCCTATTACTCCGTCCGTGAGTTCTTACCAGCAGGAATTCGTCGGCCCCTACAGAAAGCGTATTTCAAGGGTTGGCAGGAGATCCCTTTCCCCAGCTGGCCGGTCGACTTCACTGCGGATTCTCTTCATCAGGAACTCCTTAAGCTCGTGATGAGAGCCCAAGGCCTGGCTAGGATTCCATTCATTTGGTTTTGGCCGGATGGAGCTGATGCCTGTGCAATCCTGACGCACGATGTTGAGACCTCAGCGGGCCTCGGTTTTTCATCCAGGCTGATGGATATGGACCTCTCTCACGGTTTCAGGGCTTCCTTCCAGGTTGTCCCGGAAACGCGTTACGTGGTCCCGGCGAGCTATTACAACGAAATTCGAAGCCGCGGTTTCGAGTTCAATGTCCACGATATCAATCATGATGGTCGCCTCTTTCAGGATAAAGCCCAGTTTGAACGGCGAGCTAGGTTAATTAACCACTACATACGAAAATACGGAGCTCGAGGATTCCGCGCCGGCAGCATGTATCGTAATCTTGACTGGTACGATTGCTTTGAGTTTTCCTACGACATGTCTGTGCCGAATGTGGCTCATCTTGAGCCGCAGCGAGGTGGTTGTTGCACTGTCATGCCGTACTTCGTGGGGAATATTTTGGAGCTCCCTCTCACTACCATTCAGGATTATTCCCTTTTCCATATTCTCGGTGACTATTCCATTGACTTGTGGAAGAAACAGACCGAACTCATTCGCAAAAGAAACGGGTTGATTAGCTTCCTTAGCCATCCAGACTACTTGATCAATTTGAGATCTCGCGGCGTCTATGATTCCCTGCTCTCCTATCTTCGGGAGATCTGTGATCACCAAAACGTGTGGAATGCTTTGCCTGGTGATGTGGATCGCTGGTGGCGTGCGCGCAGTCAAATGAGGCTCATCCAAGCCAACAACCACTGGCGAGTTGAAGGCCCGGAAAGTCATCGCGCGCGCGTCGCGTATGCAACTCTTGAAGGCGATCGTCTCGTCTATGCCCGTGGACAGTGAGCGGCAGCCCGCTTCAACCGACTGCTGTTCCTACACTTAGTGCGCTTCCCGGATGGTTGGCTCGGTGCAACCCAGATTACACAATCCAAAGGTTGAACTGCGCCCCCACTTTCAACCAGTGCACCCTCACAGACTATTTCGAAGATGGAGGATTCCATGGTATACCGACCCCGACGAATTTGGGGTCAACCAGTGCTTTGCAGGAAAGACTGGCGCAAGCATGGCCGCTCGCAGACTGACCGAGAATACCAGCCCGACCGTGCCTTAACCCTTTTTTTTACAAATACTTGAATACTTGACGACCAACAACCTCGACATCTGCACCGAAGCAGTCGCTCGGACCGGTGACATCCACAGAGGGAAAAGTTTGCCACTATGGGGCAAAAGCCTTCTTACCCCAGCACATTGTCGTCTAGCGCACCAAGATTGCATTCACTTCAGAAGAACTATCTGTTTTCGATAGAATAGCTTAGGAGTGACCGGCCCGGACTGGTAGTGGCATCCGTCGTGCGACCTACTTGGCCCGGTAGGAGAGCTCTGCACTGGGAGTTTAACCGCGGTAGCTTGCCCAAACAGAGAGGGAATGCGTACGCAAATGGAGAATCCTGATGAAAGGGGAAGCCGAACTCACCGGTGCACAGTTTCCTTGGTTCGCCTTGCAAGTGCGCACAAAGCACGAGTTGAATGTCGCGAACCTTCTTCGCGATAAGGGATATGCCCCTTTCGCGCCCCTGTGCCAACGCCGGAGACAGTGGTCGGACCGCATCAAAGTTGTTGAAGGACCCCTGTTTCCTGGCTATTTATTTTGCCGCTTGAATCTTCAGGACCGACTGCCGGTTCTTAAGACCGCGGGTGTCAGACAGATCGTCGGCTACGGTCGAGTGCCAGTAGAGGTAAACGAAGCCGAAATCAATGCCCTACAGGCTATGGTTGCGTCCGGGCTCCCTAGCCAGCCATGGCCCTTTCTGCAGGTAGGTGAGCTCATGCGAATTGAGCGGGGTGTCTTACGCGGACTTGAGGGTTTTCTGTTAGAAGTGCGGGGAGCGCACCGTCTTGTCCTATCTGTAAGATTGCTGCAACGCTCAGTAGCGGTAGAGATTGACCCCGCGTTCGTTAAATCGCTAGCCCCCGCTCAGCGTCCTTCCCAAGAACATACGAACAAACACGATTTGCACCTCGCATCCAAGAAAGACGTTAGCATTCGTTGACAGATTTTTTCACAAACTGGCTCATTATCACTCGGGGACCAGTGCTATGTTTTTCCGCATCTAACTGAAAACAAAGCAATTGCCATAACGCCGATTGATGGCATTCATCGTGCAGCTAGTCATTCCCAGGATCGTAGGGAGTGTAGTCCGAGTTGTAAATAGAATTCACGCAACACTATTCGCGCCCTACGCGGGATCGGGCAAAAATCAAGGGTGAAACCGTGAGTCGGATTTCTGCAATGAAGCAAGACGTCGGACCAATGCGAAATGTGCGTGCGAGCGCTCCGATCAGTTGGGAAACGAGTGCCCGCTTCCTGTTATCGGAAGAACAATTTCAGCGCATGTTGTGTGGAGAGAGAAAGCGGTCCGAACGCTCCCGCAAGCATTTGCTTTTGATGCTGATCGATTACCGCAACGGGTCTGGGCAGAATGATTCGTCTCCCCTTCCACTGTTGACGCAAGTAGCCAAGGCCTTGAACTCGGCAATTCGGGAGACGGACATTGTGGGATGGTTTGAGGCCAATTCCGCTCTGGGCGTGATCTTTACCGAATTTGGTGATTCGAATGTAAGCCTCGCCGCTGAGTTGATTGAAGCTAAGGTAACGGCAGTGCTGCAGCGAGGTTTTTCGCCTCAACAGCTGAGCAAGGTTTACATTTCGTTTTACGCCTTTCCTGACAACTGGTCTAAGAACGGGAAGGCTATCAACTCTGTGCTGTACCCCGATCTGATTGAAGTGCAGCAAAAGCGGAGAGCGTCCCTGTTGACGAAGAGGGGCATGGACATTATCGGAAGCTTGTGTGCCTTGTTCATACTTTCACCGATATTTTTGATACTCGCTGCCCTTGTCAAGCTGAGTTCACGCGGGCCGGTGATGTTTCGCCAAGAGCGTGTAGGCCAGTACGGTGCGCGGTTTATTTTGTTGAAGTTCCGCTCCATGAATCTTTCGACGGATGAGACGCTGCATAAGGAATACGTCACGAACTTTATAGCGGGACGCGCGAATTCGGATTCTGGCACTGGAAAGAAGAAGAAACACTACAAGATGACCAACGATCCGAGAGTCACGTGGATCGGCAAACTTATGCGACGCGCCAGCCTCGATGAGCTGCCGCAGTTTTGGAACGTACTTCGCGGCGACATGTCACTCGTCGGGCCTCGCCCCCCAATTACGTATGAGCTGGAAGCGTACGATCTATGGCACCGGCGGCGTTTGTTGGAAGCGAAGCCCGGAATTACGGGTTTGTGGCAGGTGCATGGGCGAAGCAAGACGACCTTTGATGAGATGGTGCGCCTGGATTTGGAATATTCCCGGTCGTGGTCCCCGATGCTCGATGTAAAAATCCTACTTCAAACTCCCCGTGCGGTAGTCTCGGGTGATGGCGCCTACTGACGCCAAGCGCGATTCCTAGCTCTGTCGGCTGTGGTTCTGGAGGCTAGCCGCGTGCCCCGTTCTCGTCTGGCGGAGTAGTTAGGTGCCATCCATCTTCGGTCCTTTGTTCTCAAGTCCTTACATACCCAGGAGTGCCAAATGCTGAAAAGTACAGGCGTGGAAGTACCGCAAACCGCGCCGAACACAGGTTATGCAAGCTCAAGCGATCAGAAGCGCGACTTTATTCGCATGGGCGTGATTGGGTACGGCTATTGGGGACCGAACATCGTTCGAAATTTCCACGGGCAGGACCGGTCACAAGTGGTCGCAGTTTGCGATAAAAGCGCAAAAGCGCTGAAACGAGTGCAACATTCGTTTCCGAATATGACCGTCACGTCTGACTGCCAGGATTTATTGACTTCGCCGGAAATTGACGCCATCGCAATCGTGACTCCTGTTTGGACTCATTATGAACTGGCAAAAGCCGCACTTGAGAACGGCAAGCATGTGTTCGTGGAGAAGCCCTTTACTTCGACCTCAGCGCAAGGCGAAGAGTTGATCGAGCTCGCCGAGCGAAAGAAATTGAAGATTATGGTGGACCACACGTTCCTTTTTACAGGAGCGGTGAAGCTGATTGAAAAGCTCATCGGCGACGGAACGCTTGGGAAATTGTATTACTACGATTCCACGCGGGTAAACCTGGGGCTACTGCAACACGATGTGAACGTGATTTGGGATCTGGCAGCGCATGATGTTTCGCTGATGAATCACCTAATCAAGGAAAAACCGGAAGCGGTGGTGGCGACCGGTGAGCAACACTTGAACGGGCTCGTGGACATCGCCTTCCTGACAATCTACTATCCCGGGAACATCATCGGCCACGTCAATGTAAATTGGCTTTCGCCTGTAAAGGTGCGCACAACGCTGATCGGCGGCGAACGGAAAATGCTGGTTTGGAACGATCTTGAGGCGGATGAGAAAATCAAGGTATACGACAAGGGAGTTGCGATCACCTCTGGCGAAGCGCTCTATCAGACGCTGGTAAGCTACAGGACCGGTGATATGTGGGCGCCAAGGGTTGAGCAAGTGGAGGCGCTGAAGATCGAAGCCGCCTACTTCGTGGATTGCATCCTCGATGACAAAAGGGCATTCAACGATGGCATCGCTGGGCTGGAAGTAGTTCGAATGCTCGAAGCCGCAGACCGATCCCTTCAGCAAAAAGGCAAAATTATCCTGTTATGAGCGATTATCTGTGCATTGCTGCAGACGTTAAGCTGGGCCAAAACGTCAAGTTAGCGAAATTCATAAATCTTTACGGCTGCCAGATCGGGGACAACACCAAGATCGGAGCTTTCGTCGAGATCCAGAAGAAGGCCACGGTTGGCAGCAATTGCAAGATCTCGAGCCATACCTTCATCTGCGAGGGGGTAACGATCGAGGACAACGTGTTTGTCGGCCACGGTGTGACGTTCATCAACGATTCCTATCCGCGGGCAACCACGGCCGACGGTTCTTTGCAGACCGAGGCAAATTGGATCGTCGAACCCACCGTGGTAAGAAAAGGTGCATCGATCGGCTCCGGGTCAACGATCCTGTCCAAAGTAACCATCGGCGAGAACGCAATTATTGGTGCGGGCAGCGTGGTGACCAAGGATGTGCCAGCAAACAGCATTGTGTGTGGAAATCCAGCGAAAGTGCGCCGCGTCTTGAATGCGAGCCACACAGCAGAGGTAAATCATAATGGCCAATGATCAGATCCCGTTTCTCGATTTGGTAACTCCACATAAAGAAATGGAGCAGGAACTCGTCAACGTGTTCCGGAGCGCGTTGCATTCTGCGGGCTTCATCGGTGGGAGTGCTGTCGAGAATTTCGAGAGAGACTTTGCGGGTTTCTGTGAAGCCAAACATTGCGTCGGCGTCGCAAACGGAACCGATGCTCTGCGTTTTGCGCTGCTGGTGGCAGGAATCACAGCCGGAGACGCGGTGGTAACGGTCCCCAACACTTTCATTGCAACCACAGAAGCGATTTCGCAGGCTGGCGCACGCCCGTATTTCGTGGATGTGGACGAACGCACCTACAACCTGGATCCGGCCAGGTTAAGGGTATTTTTGGAAACAAAGTGTTCGCGAAATGTGAATGGCGAAATCATCATGAAGGATCTCGGGCTGCGGATCAAGGCGGTAATTCCAGTCCATCTATACGGGCAGATGGCGGATATGGACGCAATCGCGGAGATTGCGGAGGAATTTGGGATCCTGGTGATCGAGGATGCTTGCCAGGCTCACGGAGCCGAATACTTTTCGAAGAAGCGTAATGCCTGGTTAAAGGCCGGTTCGGTCGGATTTGCCGCGGCATTCAGTTTCTATCCTGGCAAGAATCTGGGAGCATGCGGCGAAGCCGGCGCGGTGACCACCAACGATGAACAAGCTGCAGCAAAGATCAGGATGATCCGCGATCATGGTCAAGCCAAGAAGTACTACCATGACATCGAGGGTTATAACGGAAGGCTTGACGCAATCCAGGCCGGGTTTTTGAGTGTCAAACTGAGACATTTGGCGAAGTGGACCAACCAGCGCAGGGAAATCGCACACTGGTACAACGAATTGTTTATGGAGTCAGGCTCAGTAGTGACGCCATTCGAACCAGACTGGTCTCGAGCCGTTTACCACCTCTACGTGGTAAGGGTAGAGGACCGTCAGAAACTGCAAGCTGATCTGGCGAGTCAGAATATCGGCACGGGTATTCACTATCCAGTGCCCCTGCACCAGCAGAAGGCGTATGCGCATCTGGGCTATCGAGCTGGAGATTTTCCCGTCACTGAGCGATTGGCTCCCCAGATCGTCTCCTTGCCTATGTTTCCGCAATTGACCGAACAGCAAATGCAGCGAGTCGTGGCCGCCGTAAACAATGCGGCGCTCCAGACCAGCGGGTCTCGTTCATTTCGTTTATAAAAGACAATCAAGACGGAAAAGGGAGCCTGGGGTTGAACATGGCTAGTTTAGTCCAAGTCGGCAGCGGTTCCGATAGCTCTGCTAGCCAGCGAGACGTGAGGGAGGGAAAGATTTGGGTCGATCTGGACAATTCTCCTCACGTTCCATTTTTTCGTCCAATCATTGACGAACTTAGAGCCCGAGGATATGAAATTGTCGTCACGGCGCGAGACGCATATCAAGTCCGAGAGCCCCTGGAATTCTATAAGGTTCCTTGCCAGGTTGTGGGGAAACACTACGGCAAGTTCAAAGTTCTAAAGGTGTTGGGCACCTTGTGGCGCGCATTGTGCGAAAAGAGGGAGCACACCTTTCAATCTGTCACGGTTCGCGGGCATGTCTGCGGGCGTCCGCAATTCTGAAAATTCCGAACATTACGCTAACTGACTATGAGTTTGTAGGCAAAATTCCCACGATACGACCGGCATGGCTGATGGCACCTAGCGTTATTCCCGACAGTGAATTGGGAAGCACCGGCTCAAAAATTGTCAAGTATCCGGGAATAAAGGAAGACGTTTATCTTTCACGGTTTCAACCGGATGGGGATTTAAAGGCGCGGCTCCGGATCGCACCTGGAGATCTGGTGGTTCTCGTACGACCGCCTGCCACCGAAGCTCACTACCACAATCCGCAAAGCGAAATTCTGCTGACAGAGACGCTGACCAGTCTGCTAGCCGACAAGAGAATCAAGATTATCCTCCTGCCGAGGAATGAGCGACAGGAGACTCAGCTGCGCTTGGCGTGGTCAGACGCACTTACTTCCGGTGGCCTGGTAATCCCCAGCCGCGTGGAAGATGGCTTAAACTTGATCTGGAATGCGGATTTGGTGGTCAGCGGCGGTGGGACGATGAACCGTGAAGCGGCCGCCATGGGAGTGCCGGTCTACAGCATCTTTTGTGGGAAGATCGGAGCGGTGGACCGCTATCTTGTCGAGCAGGGCCGCCTGATCATGGTGCAGTCCGTAGAAGAGGTAAGATCAAAAATCAAAGTTGAACCGCGGCGAGAGTTAGAGCGAAATCTGGAAGGGTCTCGGATCCCGGCGCTCGAGACGATAGTCGACAATGTTGAGGCTATTTTGAAAGCTGAGATGCTGCGACGGGCTCCGATAGTCTGAAACGAAATGCGATACTAGCGGCAATGCATGTGCCAGGCTCGGCTGATAAGCGAGATTGGACTTGGATCTAAAATGGCAAGCGCGGCAGATTTGGCTCCGAGCACCTGTATTCATCGGGCGGCACACGGGTTCGAGCCTCTAAACGACCCTCGCTGGGACATTTTTCTGACCCGGCACTCCAGTGCGTCAGTGTTCCATTCCTCTCCCTGGCTCAAGGCGCTCAACCAAACATACGGTTATCCGGTTGTTGGTTACACAACCTCTGCGCCGGGCGAAGACCTGGAAAATGCGCTGGTATTTTGTCGGGTGGAAAGCTGGCTCACGGGCCGCCGATTGGTGTCACTTCCCTTTTCCGACCACTGCGAACCATTGGTTGACCGGAATGAAGATCTGCAAATCCTGGTTAATGCAGTCGAAGAAGAAACGCGGCGTGAGAAATGGCGCTACGTTGAAATACGTCCTTTAACGCCGCTAACCGTCACTACGTCCTTACACGTCGCGACGACACAATACAGCTTTCATGAGCTTGATCTGCGGTTCGACCTGGAAACGATATTCAGGAACCTGCACAAGGACTCGATTCAGAGAAAAATCCGGAGGGCTGAGCGCGAAAAGCTCTGCTATGAAGAGGGCACAAGCGACTCGCTCCTGAACGACTTTTACCAAATGCTCGAACTGACACGCCGCCGGCATCGCCTGCCGCCCCAGCCAAAGAAGTGGTTCCAAAATCTGGTGAGCTGCTTTGGAGACTCCCTTAAGATTCGAATTGCACGGAGGGATGGGCGGGCCTTGGCAGCAATGCTGACCATACGTAACGAGAATACATTGATTTACAAATACGGCGGTTCCGACACTCGTTACAACAAGCTGGGCGGCATGCACCTGCTTTACTGGACGTCAATTCAGGAAGCAAAAACTGCCGGACTGCAATTTTTCGATCTGGGCAGAACAGATCCCGACCAATCCGGACTGATCACGTTTAAAAGCCGCTGGGGCGCGAAGGAATCGTCGTTGACATATTCGAGATACACGCTCTCCGGGGAGTTGTCCCACACATTTAATTCGTTCGGCGCGAATGCAAGATCAGTGGTTGCAAGAGACCTGCTTGCATATCTTCCGAACAGCCTTGTGTCCCTGCTCGGTCGGGCCCTGTACAAACATATTGGCTAGTCTCCGATGCCTCAACTGATTTTCGGTCCATCGGTCCAGGAGCGCATCGGATGGTGAGTGCTTTCAAAGCTGCAGGATGTTTCGACAGCTCGACGCTCAGATTTAATCTGCGCGTCGGCATGTTCTGTCATTAGAATCATCTGATTTTGGATCCGAGGTCTTCGGTTTTGGGGAACTCAATACCGGTCGAGGCGGAGCGAACTTGATACCTGAGAATCTGAGATTCGGAGGCGGAGTCTCCGACACCATCCTCAATCCGTTTGTGGCGGTGCTCATCGTCCTGGCCGGCGTATTGATGATTATCCTGCCGCAGAGAAAGGCCATCGTTCCGTTTCTGGTAACTTCCCTTCTCATCCCAGGCGATCAGGTTCTGGTTATCGCTGGTTTGCACTTTCCTTTGATGCGGATGTTGATCGTTTTCGGAATACTTCGCATTTTCATTATCAAAGGGCCCGGACAGTGGAATGTGTTCAGTGGCGGGCTGAACCGCATCGACAAATTGGTAATACTGTTATCCGTCGTCGGCGCTGTAGCAGGGGTTCTGCTGTTTCGGACTGGTCAAGCAGTTGCGTTCGAGCTTGGAAAGCTCTATTCGGCATTCGGCGTTTACTTTCTTCTTCGCTGCGTCATTCGCAACCACGAAGATGTCGTTCGAGTGATCCGCGTGCTCGCCTTCATCGTTGCCGCGTTGGGCTTGGTGATGATCGTGGAACGGATAGGCGGCCATAACCCGTACTCATTGCTGGGAGGGGCGAAAGCCACCTATTTTGCTACTGACCTGGCGCGCGACGGCCGCATTCGAGCCACTGGCAGTTTCGGTACGCCGATTCTGGCAGGAGTTTTTGGAGCAGTATCGCTGCCGCTATTTATCGGCTTGTGGCTTAGCGACAAGAAGCAACGGTCCGTCGCAGTTGTGGGAATGATTGCCGCGTCGGTGATGGTGATTACGAGCAATTCGAGCACTCCTGCCATCGGGTATTTAGCTGGTCTTTTGGGATTCTGCCTGTGGCCACTGCGTAGCACGATGGGGATTATCCGGTGGGGCATCGCTGGATTGCTGGTCTGTCTTCATATGGTGATGAAAGCGCCGGTTTGGCACCTCATCACGCGCATTGGTTCGTCTGGGTCTGCTTATCATCGCTATGCATTAATAAATCAAACTATCGTCCATTTTTCTGAATGGTGGCTCATTGGTACCCGGTCCAATGGATCCTGGGGCTGGGATATGTGGGATACCGCCAATCAGTACGTTTCGGACGCGGTTAACGGCGGTCTTCTTAGTTTGATTTTGTTCATAGCCATTCTCGTTTATGGCTTCAAATATCTGGGTAACGCGAGACGTGCAGCAACGGAGAACCATCAGGCGCTATTTTTCTGGTCTTTGTCGGTGGCACTGTTCGTTCACGTCGTGTCGTTTTTCGGAATCTCGTACTGGGACCAGAGCATCCTGGGATGGTATGCGCTGCTGGCCTTTATCAGCGCCACTGCGGTGCCGCAGAAAACGAAGGCGCCCATTCCGCAGTTTCGGCGCAAGGTGGAGATGGCGACGGACTCGCGAGCGATGGCCCCTGCGAATCAATTGGCCGCGCGAGTACGCTAGCAGCGAGGACAATTCTTTTCAAAATTCTCTCGCCACTTGCCGGCTGGCGTGCAAAAGTTTGACTATGCGCGAGTGTCGCAAAACAGTGTCCTCGGCCCTTGCGCCCGACGTAGCACAGAAGCTGCTCATAAAAGGTTTGATTCATTGAAACTATCCATCGTCATCATCTGCTGGAATGATCTGAAAGTCATGGCGGATTGTCTGTCCTCGATTGTCGAAAAAACGCACTCCACGGACTTTGAGATCATCGTCTCTGACAACGGATCGACGGATGGGTCCATTGATTTCGTGCGCAAGAATTACCCCCAAGTGCAAGTGATTGAAAACGGAGCGAACCTTGGGTTTGCACGAGGAAACAACGTTGGCATTCGCGCGAGCAAAGGCGAATACGTATTAATTCTCAATCCAGATACATACGTCCATCAAGGCACACTTGACAAGTGGATTGAATTCGCGGATCGCCACCCTGGCGCCGGCGCGTTCGGCTGCCGAGTTCTGAATCCGGATGGTTCCTACCAACAGTCAGCTCGACCATTTCCAACGGTTCGCGGGCAGCTGATTGCAGCACTGTACCTTCGATCGCTCGGATATATTTCGGATTTCTTTGCCTCGGACACGTATGTAGGATGGAGGGGCGAGAGCGAACGGGATATCGACTGGCAATCTGGATGTTGCGTGATGGTTCGTGGCGCGTTGTTAAAGCAACTCGGCGGATTCGACGAGCAGTTCTTTTATCACTACGAGGAAGTGGATTTGTGCCGGCGTGTGTGGAACGCTGGGTACACCATCGCGTACACGCCGCAAGTGTCAATCACGCACCTTGGTGGACAGTCGGTGAATCGGTTTCCGGTCCGCTTTGAGCTCGAAAGGTGCCGTAACCGCTATCGCTATTTCTACAAATATTATGGAAAGCGGGGCGTGCAGCATTGCCGCCGCAACATATTGGTTGGGCTGCGAGTCCGCCAGCTCGGGTACGGCCTCAAACAGCTGTTGGCTGGAAGCGAAGCACTCAGTGGTCGCCTGGCGATGTATCGCACATGTTATGCGTGGAACAAACAGATTGACCCGGTTCGTTTTGTAGAAGCCGGCGACGAGCCGCCTGTGGGGAAGGAACTCGTTCCGAACCCGCGGCCCATCTGATATCTATTAAAAACGACATTGAATTCGGGCTGCAACGCAGGCCCACAATCCTCGAAACGGAGAACAACGGATATGATCACCTCATTAGTCACCGGCGGAGCCGGTTTCATGGGCTCCCACGTGGCCGAACATCTCCTCAGACTTGGTCATCGTGTCATTATTTTAGATGATCTGAGTGGTGGCTTTCGCGACAACGTACCTTCTGGCGCGGAATTTATCGAGGGCTCGATCCTGGACCACAAGCTCATCGATCGTCTCTTCGAACAGAACTCTTTTGACTATGTCTATCATCTGGCGGCCTATGCTGCGGAAGGCCTAAGTCACTTCATTAAGCGGTTCAACTACAATAACAATCTGATCGGATCGATTAACCTGATCAACGCTTCGGTGAATCACGGTGTCAAATGTCTTGTGTTCACCTCCTCCATCGCGGTGTATGGCGCGGGTCAGTCACCGATGAACGAAGCCATGACTCCGATCCCCGAGGATTCCTATGGAATTGCGAAGCTTGCCGTGGAGCAGGAGCTGCGCGTCACGCACGAAATGTTCGGACTAGAGTATATTGTTTTCCGCCCACACAACGTTTACGGCGAGAGACAGAACATCGGTGACCGCTATCGCAACGTCGTCGGCATCTTCATGAATCAAATCCTCAAGGGCGAACCGATGACGGTCTTCGGCGATGGTACCCAGCAGCGGGCTTTCACACACATTGATGATGTGGCGCCGATTATCGCTGAATGCATCGATTACCCTAACGCCAGAAATGAAGTGTTTAACGTCGGAGCCGATGTTCCACACACGGTGAACGAATTGGCCCTGGTAGTCGCCCGAGCCATGGGCTCGGAAGGCCGGGTGAAACACCTTGACCCGCGGAACGAGGTAAAGATCGCATTTTCAGACCACTCGAAGGCAGAATCGATTTTCGGAAAACGAAACAAGGTGGCGCTCGAGGACGGAATCCGAGGCATGGCCGAGTGGGTAAAAGCTCATGGAGCGCGCGCGAGCAGCATTTTCGAAGAAATCGAGGTTGCGAAAAACATGCCTAGCTCGTGGGCGGAAGTCATGCGGACCGCCGCCGTACAACGGTAGCCCGCAGCTTTAGCATAATACTTCCAACTGCAGAAAAACTTTGATGCAGCTCGAAATTCCAGACACCACAACGGATGTGCGGCGGCACGCGGCGGCACGAACATATGTGCTGTTGACAGCCGCCCACGACGAAGAAGCCTTCATTGAAAAGACGATTAGCAGCATCGTGGGCCAAACCGTCGTTCCCAAGCGCTGGGTTATCGTGAGTGACGGCTCGACCGACAAGACCGACGAGATCGTCGAACGCTATGCGAGGCAGCACGAATTCATTTGGTTCTTGAAATTGACGAGACCAGCTGGGCGCAGTTTTGGATCAAAGGGCATCGCGCTGCAGAAGGGTGTCAAGCTCTTGGAAGGGATCTCGTTCGACTTTGTCGGTAATGTAGACGCGGACGTCGCGGTCGAGCCCACTTACTTCGAGAATCTGATCGATCATTTCGCCCGTGATCCGCAACTCGGCATAGCAGCAGGATTCATCCAGGAAGAGCAGGGCGGGCAGTTTCGCAGCCGCGCCGCGAACCGAGTTTATTCCGTCCCCCACGCCGCGCAACTTGTCCGGCGCGAGTGCTACGAGGCAATTGGAGGATACGCCGTTCTCAAGTATGGAGGTGAGGACTGGTTTGCGCAGACGACTGCAAGAATGAAGGGCTGGCGCGCGCAGGCACTACCTGATCTAAGGGTCTTTCATCACCGGCGCACGGGAGCCGCATCCAGCCAGCTGCGTCACCATTTCCGCGCGGGTCAGTCGGATTACTCTCTCGGAAGCGACCCACTCTTTGAGTTTCTAAAATGTGCCGTTCGTGTGTCGGACAAGCCTTGGTTTCTCGGTGCCATTACGAGATTCTTGGGTTTCGCTTGGTCCTGTGTTAGGGGAGAAAAACGCCCCGTTTCGAAGGAGTTTGTTATCTTTTTACGCAAGGAGCAGAGGGCGAAGGTACTGAGCGTTTTTCATGGTACGGGCCTCCAGGGCTAACGACACCTGCAAGCTCACTAATCGTTTATGTTCAATTCTGGAATCATTGCCTAAGCCTGCGGTGGGTTGTTAGCGTAAGTAACGGCTGAGGCCGCGGAGGCAGAGAACCCGACGGCCGCCAATTTCAACCATCCTCGGGACAATTTCACGGTTTGGCAAGAGCTCGCTCATAGGCCGCGAGCAAATTGGGGACGGAGTGCTTCCAGGCTAGCTCCCTTTCCACTCTATCCAGGCCTACTTCGCCCATCTTCTTTCGAACCTCTGGTTTGTCCAGTAACCAGAGGATCTTATCGGCGAAATCACTTACCAGATTCTCAGAGATGCAATACAGTGAAGCCTCTTGGGCGCTGAACTTGCCCTCCCTCGAGTCGAATTGAACGATTGGTTTTCCGAGAGCCATATATTCCATAATCTTAATCATCGTAGAAATGTTATTCATTTCGCATGGTTTATCAGGGTTGACGCACACATCGGCTGTGGACAGGATCTTTAGCAACTCCTCGTCCGCAACCCTCCCTGTGAAATTGACCATGTCCTGCAGATTCTTGGCCCTCACCATTTGCTGCAGAGCTCTTAATTGTGGGCCACCGCCTACGCACGTGAAATGAACATCACTTCTGCCGAGATTCTTGACGCGTAATGCCACGTCAACAAGAATTTGCAAGCCATCCTGGATACCCATACTTCCGACGTAGCCGACCAAGAACGGCTTTCCGTGTTTTAGGGCTGGATCGGGAGGGACGGGTCTTAATCTCTCATCAGGTCCATTACGAACAATGAATACATCGCTGGAAACCAGACCACCTCTGGTTAATGCCAAATCCTTGTAACTAGCATTGGTCGCCATAACTACATCGCTGACACGATAACTAAGTTTCTCAAGTCTCAACAAGACCCAATATAACATGCCAGGTCTGTCAAATTTTGATAAATACAGCTCTGGGTTTGCGTCGTGATGGTCAAAAATATATTTGATTCCCAGGAGTTTGAACGGCAAGACAATTAGGAAAATATCGTCGGGGGGGTTGCAGCCCTGGATGACGTGGAATCCATGGCGAAGATAGATCCACCACGTAAACAAGAATTCCCAAAACAACGCGCAGCCATATTCCAGCAAGTATGCTATACGGCCGGTCCCCGGTTCGAACTGTGGATGTCGGTAAACGCGAATTCCGCCGATCATTTGGTGGACTTGAGGGCAATCACTGCTCCGCGGGCATAACACGGTTACCTCGTACCCGTTGCTGTGAAGCGCAATGGCTTCGTTTCGCACACGAGTATCCGAAGGGTATGATGCGTTCTCCACAATTATGAGGACTTTTCGCTTCATGATATGTCTCATTCTATGCGAAGGAGTATTTCTTGAAAATCAGCATTTTCGGCTTAGGCTACGTCGGTACCGTGTCAGCAGGTTGCCTTGCGCGCGACGGGCACGAAGTCATAGGCGTAGATCCGCTCCGAGTAAAGGTCGAGTTGATAAATGCAGGCCGGTCTCCCGTCATCGAGGCAGACATCGGAGATATCATTGCTGCAGCTGTTAAAGCTGGCAGGCTCCGGGCAACTGAGGATCAAGATCAAGCCATAAGCGAAACTGAACTCTCCTTCGTCTGCGTCGGCACTCCGAGCCAAGCGAATGGAAATCTAGATATTAGCTACGTCAGACGGGTCTCCGAATTATTAGGCCAGTCGTTGAGGAACAAGCAGCGGCGTCACACCGTCGTGATCCGCAGCACGATTTTGCCCGGAACGATGCATGGAATCATAATCCCGGTGTTGGAGGAATATTCCGGGAAAAAAGCTGGTATTGATTTTGGCGTTTGCAATAACCCCGAGTTCCTTCGCGAAGGTTCAGCAGTAATGGATTACAGCTTTCCTCCCAAGATCGTGATCGGTGAGTTAGACCGCGCAAGCGGCGACCTTCTGGTTAGGCTTCACGCGGATTTCGATGCCCCGTTGATCAGAACCGATCTTCGAACCGCCGAGATGGTAAAGTACATCGACAACAGCTGGCATGCTCTAAAAATTGGCTTTGCGAATGAAATGGGCAATCTGTGCAAATCTCTTTCTATCGATGGCCATAAGGCTATGGAGATCTTTTGCCAAGATAAGAAACTCAACATTTCTCCTGCCTACCTCTTGCCTGGCTTTGCCTTTGGAGGTTCTTGCTTGCCGAAGGACCTCCGTGCGCTGGCCTACAAGGCCAAGTTGCACGATTTGGAATTGCCGATCTTGAGCTCGATTCTGCCCAGCAACGAACTGCAAGTAATGCGGGGCCTTCGATTGATCATGAAAAATGGGCACAATCGAATTGGCATCTTGGGCTTCAGTTTTAAAGCAGGAACAGATGACCTGCGGGAAAGCCCAATGATTGAGATTATCGAGAGACTCCTTGGGAAGGGCTATGATCTGCGGATTTATGACAGAAACGTGCACGTAGCCAGTTTGGTCGGTGCCAACCGAGATTTCATCCTCAATCGTATTCCACACATTTCCAAACTGATGGCCGAAAGCATGGACGCCGTTCTAGCTCATGCGCAAACGATTGTTATTGGCAATAATGATCCTGACTTTGCTCAGGTGCCTGAGCAATTACATAGCGATCAATACTTAGTGGATTTTGTTCGGATTACTGAGCGCAGGAGCGAAGACGGCAATTATGATGGCATCTGCTGGTAAGTAATCTAGGGTTTTTTAGCTGTTCCGGGATGCTCGAGCATTTATCTATCAAGCTGAAATAGTAGGCAGCCATGCGCCTGACTGTCAAAAAAGCCATCATAACTCTGCAGAGTGAATTGCCTTTCCTCAAAGAAGTAAAAGATGCCTTTTACTACCATACGAGGCGATTGGAGGATACCCCGTTTTCAAGTATGGCGGCGAGGACTGGTGCGCGCAGCAATGCGCAAAGATGAAGGGATGGCATGCCGAGCCAGTTCCCGCTCTAAAGATTTTTCATGCGTGATACACCGGAACAGCTAGTAATCTGCACGGACACCACTTTCGCCTTGGCCGGCTGGATTATTCGTTCTACAGCGTCCCAGTTTTTGAGCTGCTGAAGTGTGGTCTGCGCATATCAGGGAAACCTTGGTTGCTGGGAGCTATTACCAGGTTCCTAGGCTTCGCATGGTCTGGTATCAGCGGAGAGAAACGACCTGTCTCCAAAGAACTTGTTGACTTTTTGCGAAAGGAGGAACAAAGGGCAAAGGTGCTGGGAGTTTTCCGTGGCAGTCGCGAGCGACTTGTACGCGTGCAAACTCCTTAATCTTCGGCGTTGCTTGTGCGTTCCGGGCGATTTCCTTACTTTTTCGCAGCGTTCGCCTAGGATGTCGTCTCGAACCGGCGGCGCTTCTTGATTCGGCTGGACGGTAGGCCAGGCCCTGTACACTGTCCGAAACTTGGCCTCTTGGAGCGTTGCATTCGGTGGCGGTTGGTGGTTATTGTACGTGTGACGGCTGAGACCGCGGAGGTGAGGAATTGGTACGGCGCATTCATTATGTTTTAGTTTTGACTATCGCTTTGATCGGCCTTGCGAGCTTTCCAGTTGCTGCACAGTCGGGCAGAACTTTCTATATCGACTACGCGAGCGGGTCGAACAGCAATAACGGCACGTCGAACAGCGCTCCGTGGAAAACGCATCCCTACATGCAGACCTCCGCTGCCTGCACCGGTACCGGAAGTGCCCCGGCTTACTCGCATCAGGCAGGGGATCGGTTCATCTTTAAGGGTGGCGTGACTTGGCCTGCAGCGTGTTTTGGGATGAACGTCGCTGCGGGCGGTTCGTCATCTTCCATGACGGACTACTACGGGGTAGATACAACATGGTTCACAGGTGGCTCTTTTACCCGGCCGGTATTCGACCTGGCTAACACCATTCCCGTATCCACAGGTTTTAGCGGTGGCACCTCATTCAGCGTGATCATGGTGAAGGCCGCGAACGTTACCTTCGATAACATTGAAATCAAACGGCAATTTATCCATAGCGCCGGACACATCGGGCCAAACAGCGGGTACGATTGTGGAATTTACTTTGATGGCTTTTCTGGTGCTCAGGGTGGCCTAGTCAAAAACGGATTTTTCCATGATTGGGTGAGTGACACCGCGAATATCAGCGCAGGGTGGAGCAACTGTGCTGGGGGCATCGGCCAAAACGGCGGCAGCAGCAGTTACAACGTGGATAGAACAACCGTCTCCGGTCAGAATTCGATGGACTTGACTCGCGGCGTGCAGGTTAGCTTCGGCGGCTGTTTCCAAAATGCAACTGAAGTAAAAAACAGTTTTTGTGATCACGCAGGGCAAGGGGCAGTGGGATTCGGTTCTGTCCACGATTCGCAGTTTGACCATTTAAGTAACGCAGGGGCAATCAGTCCATATACCAATGGCCTCCACACGAACGTGATCCACGATACGTTTCCGGGTGGCGGACGATTAGTCTACAACAATATCATGTTCAACAACGCCGTGGGCGAAGTCGTGGGGATGTGCCCCACGACTGACGTTTACAACAATGTAATGTGGAACAATAGCGGAGCTGGGGCGGATATTCTCATAGACACGGGCGTGAACGCCTGCACGGTTAACACAAGCACCGTAGCAAACGTTTATAACAACTCCGTGGATTGCTCGAACGGACAGAGCTGTTTGCGCGTGATACGGGCAGGCGTCACTATCGGGACTGTGAACGTCAAGAACAACCATTGGATTACAAACAGCTCGCCAGTATCCATTGAATTGGCGATCGCGGCGTTGAACCAGAGCAATAACATCACCATGAGTTCCTCTGCCGCCGCATCGCAGGGTTACACAGTCTCAAATAACCTTATGCCAACATCCAGTAGCGCCCAGACGGTGAATAGTGCCCTAAATCTTGCGAGCCTTTGCATCGGCAACCTAAGTGCGTTCTGTTTTGATCGCTTGCATGCGCCACGGTTGTCGTCTTGGGATGCGGGTGCCTACCAGTTCGGTTCGCAATCATCTTCGAAGCCGAATCCACCCAGTGGTCTGAGTGCTGTGGTCCAATAGTATCGTTTCGGCATGGTGGCCGCTATGGAACCCAGCGGCGGCCACCATGCCAGATTAAGGCTGCTGACCTGCGGACACACCTCCTTCAGTGAAATCCCCATCACGCCTATTTGCGCGGCTGTACCGAGTTTCAGTTCGGTTGCGCTGCAAGATTTTTTCCCTGCTCGTTTCCGGCGCGTTTGCCCATTTTGGCAGGAAGACGGTTCTGATGTACCCGATTCGTCTTAACGGCGAGGAGCGGATCGCTATCGGCGATCACGTGTTTATCGGGCCGGGCTCCTGGCTTCAGACGTTGCCAGATGCGGAGAACGCGTCGGTGGCTGTGTCGATCGGCAAAGGCAGCAGTTTCGCCGGCGCGTGCGTTATCTCCGCTGTGCGAAGTGTGACTCTGGAAGAGAACGTACTGCTCGCCCGCAACGTATACATCTCCGACCATAGTCACAAATACACTAATATAGACATGCCCGTGATGGCTCAAGGTCTGGACAAGATTCAACCTGTACTTATCAAACGAGGAGCCTGGCTTGGCCAGAACGTCGTAGTCTGCCCTGGCGTGACCATTGGTGTGGGCTCCGTTGTGGGTGCCAACTCCGTCGTTGTGAAAAGCATTCCCGATCATTGTGTCGCAGCAGGCGCTCCGGCACGGGTTTTGAAGACCATCGTATCGTCCATCGATCAAGGCGCAGGCTGATGCAAAACGGCAATCCAGTCGTGAGTGCGGTCATTCCCACCTACAATCGCGCACACGTCATTTGTGACGCGGTGGAAAGTATTCTGGCCCAGACTTATCCACACATAGAAACCATCGTGGTCGACGATGGCTCGAAGGACGACACGCTAGCGCGCCTCGAGCAATATGGCGATCGAATCCGTGTGATCAGTCAGGCCAACGCGGGACCAGCCGCTGCCCGTAATCGCGGCATCGCGATCGCACAGGGCGAACTGATTGCTTTCCTGGACTCCGACGATCTGTGGCTGCCCGAAAAAACAGAACGCCAGGTTGCCCTGTTGGAGCGAGCAGGCAAATCCGTGCCATGCTGCCTGAGCAACATCATGATGAAGTGGAATTCCGGCGATCGAGCTTCGTTCGATATCGCTTTCCTGAAGCCGTCTACTGAAGAAGGGGTATGGTTGAACGTAGATGAAGTTCTCGCCACTCGGTTCGTGCTATTCAATCAGGGCATCATAATCCGTCGCGAAGTGCTGGAGAGAATTGGCGTTTTCGATGAGAGCATCCGTTATCTGGAAGATGTCGAGTTTCCGCTACGTTTGTCTCTTGAAGGGCCATGGGCGTTTATCGAAACACCTCTGGTGACCTGGCGCGAAAGCATGACCAATAGCGTCTACAAGAACTCCAAGCGCGATGAACTCTGCACCAGCGAATGCATGGTTAAAGTGTTTGAAACACATTTAGCGAGAGTGGACAAAGCCGGCCGCAACGGACGCCTTCGAAAGTACGTGAGTCGTGAACTGAGTAGGGCTCGCCAGCATCTTTGGCTAACCAAAATGAGCCAGAGAAGTTCGTGGGGCTCGGCGCTTGCAGCCCTTGTTCGAACTGTGGACCGATACGAGAGCGCTCTGTTTCGGAGATCGCCATGGTTTCCGAAGATGAAGGTCGCACCCATGCACTCAGTAGGGGTCGGGCAATGAAGGTTTCTGCAGTTATTCCCGCCTTCAATCGCCGAAGCTATCTGCCACGAGCCATCGACAGCGTGCTCGGGCAAACTGTTCCGCTCGACGAAGTCCTGGTTATCGATGATGGCTCGACAGATGGATCGGCGGAACTCATCGCGACGCGCTACGGAAATCGCGTCCGGGTGGTGCGACAAGACAATTCTGGCGTGGCTGGCGCGCGTCGGCGAGGCATCCAAGAAGCGCGCGGGGAGTGGATTGCCTTTCTCGACAGCGACGACGAGTGGCTTCCGAGCAGGAACGGCGAACTGCTGAAAGCAGCGCAGTCGGTGCCTTCCGAAGTTGCGTGGATTTTCGGTGATTTGCAACTGGTGACTGACGGCGGAGAGGGACTGACTTTGTTCGAAGAACACGGGCTTACGATCGGGGAATCTCCGTATATATTCCCTGACTCAATCGAAATTCAGTATCCCTATCAATTTCCAATGTTGCAAGGCAGCTTCATCCGTCGAAATGCGCTCGTCGAACTTAAGTGTTTCACCGAAGGGCTGCGCAGTGACGATGACTTTCTCGCGGGCTTTCAGATTGCGTGTCGTTACAAGTTCGCCGCAGTGCCAACGGTGGTCGGGAGATATTTTCGAACCTCAGATTTGGCGGCGAGCTCAGTCGTCGTCAACGGCAACTTTGGTCCGGACTATTACCGGTCAAGAATGCTAGCTTTCGAGCGGGTCATAGAATCGGGCCGACGACGACCATGGAACGCTCGTTATGCCTCTTCGGTTCGCGGATTCTGCCAAGTCCTGGCGCGGCAAGGAGCTTACAGTCGAAGACTCGCGTGGCAGCAGTTTCGATACGGCGGGCTGTCGTCGAAGGGAGTTGCGTTCCTGTGCGCGGCCGTCCTGGGCTCCAAGGCACTGCGGATATGGGACTCGGTTGCTGAATTTGCAAGGCGATACTTGCGTCCGGCGAGACCTGCCACCGTAAAGCAAGACGGCTTAGAAGCATACCTTCAGTCCGTGCGCCGAAAATCGTAGTACATAGAAGTCGCCACCGAGTGGCAAAGGAACGCCACTGGATGCGCACATTCGGGCGTGCCGTATTAAATTCCAACTCACGCTGATCCGCGCGAATTGGGGAGAGGCAGGACAACTTATGCATATTCTTCACGTAGTTGGTGCAAGACCCAACTTTATGAAGGCAGCGCCGGTTATGTCGGCCCTCCAGCATCGATCGAACGTGGTTCAAACTTTGGTACATACCGGTCAGCACTATGACAAGAACATGTCGGAAGTGTTTTTCGACCAACTTGCGATTCCCTGGCCGGACAAGCCGCTTCGAACCTGTGGTGCTTGAGAAGAAACCCGATCTGGTTCTGGTCTACGGAGATGTGAACTCCACCATGACGGCCGCAGTGGTCTGTTCCAAGCTTTTGGTACCCGTCGGCCATGTAGAAGCGGGATTGGGCTCTCTAGATCGAACCATGCCAGAGGAACTTAACAGACTAATTACTGATCAACTTTCGGACTTGTTGTTCACGCCGTCCGAAGATGGTGACCGAAATTTGCTTCGTGAGGGCATCGGCCCAGACAAGATCTTCCGAGTCGGAAATGTGATGATCGACTCTCTGGTGCGGTTGCTACCGATGGCAATGAAGTGCAAAGCGAACGGATTTCCCGCCCGCTATGCTCTGGTCACTTTGCACAGTCCATCCAACGTCGATAATAGCCATGCCCTGCGGCAAATTCTTGAGTGCATGGTTGGCATAGGTACCGAATTAGGTGTCGTATTCCCGGTGCACCCCCGTACCCACCAGCGGATCCGTGAGTTTGGCATCGAGACCACGAATCTCCACCTGACCGAGCCGCTGCCGTACATCGAGTTTCTCGCGCTGCAGGCCCGAGCGACGGTGGTCATTACCGATTCCGGAGGCATCCAGGAAGAAACCACCTTCCTCGGGATTCCTTGCCTCACACTGAGGCCCAACACCGAACGACCTATCACGGTCGAGCTCGGGACCAACATTCTCGTCGGCGACGATACAGCCAGGCTGCGGGCCGAACTTGCGAACGTTCTCTCAGGCAATGCCAAGCGTGGTTCGATCCCGCCGCTCTGGGACGGCCATGCAAGCGATCGGATCGCCGATCTTATCGCGAGCCGACCAACGGGTCGGGCGGTGACCCACTGAGCGTTTCGACGCGGAGCGATTTGTGACCGCCGGCCGGAGACTCATGACTAACTCCGCGAGCGGCCTTGCGGAGCGCTTCGTAAATCTTTTCGTTCAGGTGTGGCTCTATCAGTACCTGATCAAGAGGATCAGCCCCGAGGAGTACAGCCTCTATCCCGTGGTCACAGCGCTGATGGTTTTCGTTCCGCCGTTTCTTGTTGTGGTCACCGCCGGATTCCTGCGGGGCAGCGTCGAAGCCCACATCCGGAAGGATGAGCAACGCATCACTGCCATCGCCTCGACATCATTCCCGGTGCTACTAGTGACCTCGGCAGGATTGGCCGTGCTTGCGATCGTGCTGGCTCGTTACCTCGGCTCGGTCCTGAATATCGCGGCGGAGGACCTGCCGGAAGCGCGCCTGATGGTCTTTCTCCTATTCGGCTCTTTGGCGCTTCGCGTGGCCCTGCTTCCCTTCTCGGTCGGTTTGTACGTCCGCCAGAAGTTCGTGACCACCAATACGCTGGCCATGGTGCAGACCCTGGTCCGCGTAGCGCTCCTGTTCGTTCTTCTGTTTGGAGCCGGAACGCGGGTGCTCTGGGTCGTCGTGGCGACGGTTGCCGCAGACGTCGCCACCGTTCTGACTACGACAATTCTGTCCGTCCGATCGTTGCCGGCCCTCCGGTTTCGGCCGAGTTCGATCCGTTGGGAGCTGTTCTCGGGCCTGGTGGGCTTCGGGTTCTGGAGCATGATCGGCTCGATCGGGGCTATGATCCGCAAGAGCTCGGACCTGTTGATCCTCAACCACTTCGCCACACCGGTCGATGTGAACACGTTCCAACTGGCGTCGCTGACCGACAATCAGATCGATGCGGGGCTCACCAAGATGCAGGAGCCGCTGTTGCCTCACATGATGGCGCTTCATACGACCGGCGGCGCAATAGCTCTCCGAGCGCCTTACACGCGGGAAGGCAGGTACTGCCTGTGGGCGGCCCTGTTTGTGGCCACTCCCTTGATCGCTTTTCGGCAGCCGCTCTGGTCACTCTACCTCGGCCCGAAGCTCGCAGTCTACGCCGACGTGCCGGTGGTTACGGTGCTGCTCCTGGTGCGCTACTGGATCGAGACGCCGGTCTATCTGACCGGGCAAGCAGCCTATGCCATGAATCGCGTGCGGATGCTCTCGATTCTTGTCATCGCCTCGTCGGTATCGAATGTGGCCACCACAGTGTACTTCGTTCATGTGCTGCAATGGGTGCGGTCGGTTCGGCCCTCGGGACGCTGGTCTCGGTGGTGGTCTGGAGCCTGTTTGTCGTGGAAATACAGCCTCAGCCTGCTCGGACTCGAGTTCTGGCCGTGGTTCAGGGCCGTAGTCTTGCGGGGCCTTCTTCCGGGTGGGGTGGCTGGACTGTTTGCCCTGGCGTGGAATTACTGGATCGGGCCGGAGACTGTTACGGATCTGGTCGTCGCCGTAGCACTGGTCGTCACGGTCTATCTCGCCTCGATTGTGCTGTTTTGCCTTGACGAAAGCGAGCGAGGCCAGCTCAAGCAACTGTTCGCGAGCCCTTCCTCGCAAAGGGGGATGCCGGCGTCCAGCAACGAGTCGTGAATTTGGCATCGAGTTGTGGGAACGGATTTTTAAGCAGTCGGATCGGCAGTCGGCCGATTCTGTGGTACGTCGTGAAGCACTATGCACACTACGGCCACAAGGAGTTCTACATCGCGCTCGGATACAAGGCGAAGTGATCAAGCGCGTAAGCGTTCGCTTCTGGCCGTCTTGTGTCGAAGGGATGCAGCTGCTAGGGGCGCTGCGATTTTGCCGGCGGGTTGATCTCGTCGGTAAAAATGTCGTCGGTGTGAGCCCTGGCGATAGCGAGATCCAGGCGGGACAACAGCTGTGCTAGCGATTCACCTTTTCGGCGTTTCAGCATGGCCAGGGTGTTTCTTCCTTCGTGGGCCACAGCGACACATTCTGTGAGAGGAGGAATGACTCCGATGCTGATTCCACCCTGTTCGATTGTCTCTTCGATGTATGGGAAGTCTGGAAAACCACTGGTGGGAGCGTTCGTGGCGGCGTCTTCGTTTAGGCCGCTTCTTGGTTGGGGAGCTGTAGACTTGCGGCGACGTTCCAAGGTAACAACTCCTCGATGCGCTTGATCGGATGTTCCGCGATACGAGACAACACGTTCCGTAGATAACTTTCGGGATCGATTCCGTTCAACTTGGCGGTGCCCAGCAGACTGTAGATCGCCGCGGCACTTTCTCCACCACTTTCGGCCCAGAGCCACGACCCGCAACGCTCGTTCCGCAGCATTATTATCGATTTCGATGCCGCCGTCATCACAGAAGCGCAGCAGTGCTTCCCAGCGTCCGAGTGCGTAACGAACGGCCATGGCCGTATCGGATTTTCTCGAGAGTTTCCCTAGAGTTTCCTCGAACCATTGTTTCAGCGATTCCAACAAGGGCCTGCTGCGCGTGTTGCGAACCTCACGCCGTTCGTCGGGTGGACGTCCTCGGATTTCTTTTTCGATGGCATACAGCGCCGCGATGCGTTCTAGAGCCTCAGATGCAACGGGGGATTTATGTGCAACCTCGAGATCGTAAAACTTTCTTCGCACGTGCGCCCAGCACGCCGCTTCCTGAATGTGCCCTGCTGCGTAGATCTGACCAAAGCCAGCGTAACCATCCGCTTGCAGTGTGCCGGTAAAGTTGCTCAGGTGAGATTGCGGATGTTCGCCCTTGCGATCCGGTGAATACGCGAACCACACCGCGGCTGGTGTGCTGTTACCTGCGGGACGATCGTCGCGCACGTACGTCCACAGCCGTCCCGTTTTGGTCTTGCCCAACCCTGGGGCCAACACCGGAACTGGCGTGTCATCCGCGTGTAGTTTCTCCGCAGCCATCACGTGACGTCGCAACGCTTCGACCAGCGGTGCGAGCAGACGGCTGGATCCGCCAACCCACTCCGCCAGGGTGGAGCGATCCAACTCCACGCCTGCGCGAGCATAGATCTGCGACTGACGATAGAGAGGCAAGTGGTCACAGTATTTCGATGCCAGCACGTGCGCCAGAAGCCCAGGACCAGCAATGCCTCGCTCGATCGGTCGGCTCGGCGCTTCGGCCTGCACGATGCGATCGCAACACCCACAAGCCAGCTTGGGACGAATGTATTGGATAACTTTGAGACTGGCTGGCACGTACTCCAAGATCTCAGAGATATCTTCGCCAAGATGTTTCAGCTTTCCTCCACAGTCCGGACAAGCTTCTTGCTTCGGAAGAACCTTTCGCACTTCCCGTGGCAAGTGATCGGGCAACGGTCGCCGCACAGGTCGCACTGCCGCAGTGCTTGGTGGGGCTGGTTCCTTCACCGCAGCCGTTTCTTTCGTTCGTCTTGCTTCTAGTTCTTCCAGCCGCAGTTCCAGTTGTTCGATCTGGTATTCCCTCTTCTCCGACGAGCGGCCGAACTGCTGGCGACGCAGTTTTGCGATCAGCAGCTTCAAGTGTTCGATTTCCGCGTCGCGCGAAGCCAGCTGTTTCTGATGCGAGAAGACTTGCTCACGCAGCGTCAGGATGAGTGCCTTTAATCCTTCGGAATCGAGTTGATCGAGATCGCGCGGTGTGGCGGTATCCATTGCACACGAACATACCGCACTTTTTTTACAGCATGATGAAAACGCATCAGAAAATAGAAAAAATCTTTTCCCTCACACCGCCATTTGCGGATCATAACTGCGTACCGGACGCCGCCAATCGATTCCTTCAAGCAGCATGGATAACTGTGCGGGTGTCAGCGAAACCGTTCCACTCGTCGCTTGCGGCCAGATGAATCTTCCTCGCTCGATTCTTTTTGCAAAAAGACACAGACCATCGCCGTCCCACCACAACATCTTGATCAAATCACCTCGCCGTCCACGAAACACAAACACCTGACCAGAAAATGGATTCTCTTTGAGCGCCGTCTGCACCATTCCGCTCAAGCCCGTAAATCCTCGCCGCAGATCCGTTACTCCTGCAGCGATCCAGATTCGCGTTCCCGCTGGAAGCCCGATCATCCCAGCAAACACTCCAGCACTGTGCGCAATGCTTCTGCTTCCACACTCCCCGTTACGCGAAGTTGTCCCTTCGCAAGCTTGATCTCCATCGTCCCCACAGCGAATGGCGAAGACCCACCACTGGCTCGTCCGGATTTATTCCATGAGATGTCTGACAGAGTTACAGGCAGAAGCTTGCTGGACTGGTTCTTACCCAGCCGTCCTTCACGATACTTCTTGCGCCAGTAAAAAACCTGGTTGGCGTTGACTGCGTGCCGCCGCGCTACTCGCGCTACTGAGGCCCCAGCCTCTAACGTCTCTTCCACGATGCGGCGTTTCTCTTCGACTGATCGCCGCCGTCTCTTTTCCTGCTTGGCATTCTCAATCGCTGGCTGCTCGAGTGTGTCCACTTTTCCCTCGTGGACACTTAGCGATGTGCCCACATCCGGCAGCATCCTTATTTACTCTCACTTCGTCCAGACGGTTTAGACCAGTCGCTTACTCAAGCGCTACATCGTGGATCACAGCTCCTTGCAGGGCGATCTCACCGTCGACTTCGCAAAGGCAGCGTTGAGCAGAGCGTCAATGAAATACACGAACTCGACTGGGTCGTTCATCTGGTTGAGACCGGCGGCGACGAAACGCAGACCGGCGGCAGAATCAAGCAGCTCGCACCCCATATCGGCAAAGACCCCGCAAGATATACGCCGCTGGCCCAATCGGTGGGATCAGAATCCCCTGGAACCGTGATGGTGTAGGGATTCGTCCAGTGACATTCGACCAGTCCTGTGGCTGGGTCTGGCGCCGGAATCTCCCGCAAGGCGTAGCCCCCAATCCTTCCATTCGTCGCCGGGTTGGTAAGTTACCAATTCGGTGTACCGAGGTTGGCAAGTGCGCACGCTATGCGTTAGCTGCGAGTTCGGGTGTAGCAACCGGTGATCCCCCTCTCGCCAGAATCTGAAAGTAGACGAAGCACCCCACCGCTTCGAGCCAAACCACGATGAACATTACGACGTAGAGAGCGCGCACTATGCGGTTCCAGCGAGGCTCGCCGGCCCTGGACCGAGGTTGCAACGACTAACTAATCGGGACTTGACCGCGCAGCGCTCGCTGGAAATGTCAAGTGGACCAACATTTTCTTCGACAATCATAATTTGATGTAGGATGATCCGGCGATGCGAACACTATTCCGAAGGCTTAGAGGTTGGCGGCGTGTGCCAGAGTCCGCGCCACGCGAAGCGATCACTTCCATCGGAGAGCCATTTGTCAACGTACTGTGCTCCATGTATGACGGTGATCCGCAGCTTGGGAGTGATGGGGAAATACACTCCATGCATGATGCGCTTGCCCGCCTCGAGCCGCAGCAAGGGATGTTGATTTACGGACTTGTCCGTGACACCAAACCGGAAATTTCCTTGGAAATTGGTTTGGCCTATGGCTTTTCGACCATCTATTTCCTTGCCGCGATTCAGGCCAATGGAAGGGGCCACCACATCGCCGTTGATCCCTTTCAATACGAGTGGTGGCGTGGCATCGGCGTCGCCCGTGAGAAGGTTCTCGGCACTAAGCCCGGCGTATTCGAGTTCAGCCAGGAAACTTCGGTCCAGGCTCTCGCGCGGTTTGCCAGAGAGCAGCAGAGATTCGGTGTAATTTTCATCGACGGAAATCACACATTCGATGCGGTACTGATTGATTTTTCGCTGGCATCGTTGGTCTGCGAACCAGATGGCTATATCATACTCGACGATATGTGGATGCCATCGATTCAACGGGCCGCGTCCTTCATTCGTCTGAACCGCGCGGATTTTACGGAAGTTCCGACAGCGGTTTCGAGCCTCGCAGTTTTTCGGAGGACTGGTACTGACGAACGCAGATGGGACCACTTTGTGCCGTTTTTGACCTGAAGCCGCTAAAAACCCTGCCATACCATTTCAGGCGCCACGATAACTGCGGGTGATCCCGAGAAACTTTCTCGACTTTTTGCGGCTAAGTCTGGTGGAGGCATTTTCCGGAGATGTGGGTCCCGGTACGCGGGCCTACGGAGAGCCGCCATCAAATGGTCTTGCCACCGATTCTTCGTTGAGATAGATAAGTGGCGATGAATGCGCATACTCGTTTGCACTGTTTGCCGTTTCTGGTTCTAGCCTCGCTTGTCCTTGCTCCCGTGGTTTCGCCGAAGCCATCCAGGCACACGATTCGGTTCATTTTCTCCTACGATTTCAGGATTACTCCCCCTTGTTCTTCCACCGTAAAAGAAGGATGTGTGCAGCAATTCAACTTTTATGAAATTGCGCCGGGAATATCCAACCGTGTGAAGCTGGGTTCGATGCCCGCACCCGCTGAGGCCACCGGGTTCGTTAAGGGTATTACTGGCACCACCAAACCATTTCTATTCACCTCTGGAAGTCACATGGTTGCTGTTTCAGCGCAGATGCCGGACGGCTCGGAGTCGGATTTGAACCAATGCACCAAGATAATCAAAATCCACTAAAGCCGTTCCATCGGCTTACGCAGCAAATTCGCGAATCCACAGTCGGGAGAAATAGCCTTTTGGTGGGTGTGACTTGTGTGGTTTCCATACTGCTTGTTAGATTAGCAACCGTCAAAGAACCTGTTCAAAGGAATTCCAGGCGGAAAAAATCCTAACTCCTTCCATGAGAAGGCCGGTATGAGTCAAGTATGTTTTTTCTTCCTTCCTGTGGTTGCTTGCGTTCGAGCCGAGCCGCCTCTGTCGCCATCCTTCCATCCGCACTCTTTGTTGAGCGATTTTTCGCTCGGTGCAAGTTGGCGTCCTCAATTCAGCAGGTGCTGCTACCTGATAATCGACCTCGGCTCCCATCTTTTCAACGGGAGCTGGGCCAGGAGTTAGTCGCAGTCACCTGAACTCGGCGGTTGAGCTTGGCTCTTGGCAGCAAACCCTATGCTGCTGCGCGCACCACTTTGTGGTTGTTCCGCAGTGGTTCATAAACTTCTCAGCTCACCCATAACTTGTGCAGCAGTACCGCCAACTTCCGAGCTACCGCAACGACGGCTCGTTTCTTGGCATTCTTTCCTCCCCGCTCGGCGAGCTTTAGTCCCCAGCGCCGCAGATCGCTGTCCTGTCCGATTATCTGAAAGCGAAGCTCGGCGACAAGGTTCGACTCGAGCGATTCGACGGTGACGGCCACGCACTGTTCGTCGATGTCCCGGAGAAATTCAACCGGGTGCTCGAAGAATTCCTGCAGAGCCTGCCCAAATGATTCACGAAGAGGGCGCTGATGGCTAAGTCTGATAACCGTGCTTATCGGAGTGCCTTCTTCTTTCGCTTTTTCTCGGCTGCCATTAGCGTCATGAATTTGCGAAAGGTTGTGGTAGATTTAAGCGTTCTCAGCTCAATTTTGTAGATGTTTCAAATTCGTTTATCGCGGGCCCGCTTTCGCCACGCCCAGCAAGCACAAAACCTCTTCCATTGTGTACGAATGCTTCGATCTGTTCGTACCACTTGTCCCAACTGGAATCTGGCCTCGAAACAGTTTTTAGGGTCAGCAACGCCAAATCCGGATCCTCTATCGCTCTTCTCAGTTCACCAGCTTCTGCGAAGACCTGACCCCGACCGGATAACGCCATGAAGTCGCTCGGCTCTAATTCTAGAGTGCGCGAGTAGTCGCGAATTACTTCGCCAAGCCGCCCCTCCCAGATACAGCTTCCGCCATAGGTGTGCAAGAGATTGGCCAGCACAGCACGCTGGCTAGCTAGCGCTCGCTCCTGTATTCCTTCGTGACAGGCCAAGTACAGCGAGCGCCATCAGTGACAAATACTGATGTGGCAAACCATCTGTGAGGACTAGTTAAAGCCTGTTGCAAAACTCACGGCTCAACCCCTTGATTGCCGCGAATAGCTGACGCAACAGCCTGCGCAGCGACACGACGGTCGTGGAAAGCAATGTTCACTATCCCACTGACAGCACCCTTTTGGGCGACGGCATCCGGGTGCTCAGCCGCAGTCTCGTACGGATCGCCGCCGAGTGTAAGGACGGAGCTTTGGACGTGGTGCATCACGGACGCGCGGTGAAACATCGTCTATTGGAGATCAGCCGCGCCGCCAAGTCCCTCACCGAGGCCAACCGACAGCGGATGCGGGATAGTTACCAGAAGTTAGTGGAGCTGACCCGGGGCGTGCTGCGACAGTCCAGCGAAGTGGTGCAACGATGGGGGAAGGGACGGCTGAAAGTAGTGGGCCAGCTCCTGCGGGTAGAAGCACAGATCGGCCAGTTGCGGCACTTTCTCCCTTTGGTCGAGAAGGTGATCACGCAAACCAAGCAACGAGTGTGGGGTGGAAACTGCCACGTGGCAGGCAAAGTGTTGAGTCTGTTCGAAGCGCACACCGAAGTGATTCGCAAAGGGAAAGCACACAAGCCCAACGAGTTTGGTAGGCTGGTGCGGATTGACGAGGTGGAAAACGGCATCGTGAGCGGTTACCAAGTTCTGCCCGGCAACCCGGACGATACCACGGCCTGGATGCCGGCCCTCCAACAACATCAAGCTCGCTTCGGGCATACGCCGCAGATGGCTACCGCCGACCGAGGTTTTTTTTCCGCCAAAAACGAACGGGAGGCGCAGGAGCTAGGAGTGAAGAAAGTGGCGCTGCCGGCGCGCGGACGCCTCTCGGCCCAGCGGGCCAAACAGCAGAAGCAGCGCTGGTTCCGGCGAGCACTGCGCTGGCGGGCCGGCTGTGAAGCTACCATCAGCACCTTGAAGCATCCCTTCTCCATGTTGCGAGCCAGCTACAAAAGAGACTCTGGATTTCAGCGCTACGTGGGCTGGTGTGTGATTACCAAGAATCTGTTTTCCATCGCTCGTTATCAAGAGCGCAGGAGGGGCCATGGCCAGATCGGTTGATTCTGCTGCCCAACGACGCAAGCTGCTGGGCGAGATTGCACGTCTGGCAGAGATCGTTATCTTCGGAACGCTATCGGAAACGTACCGCACTTGTGGACAAGCGGGCTGCCATTGCCAGGGAGATGGACCCAAGCATGGTCCGCATCTGAATGTCAGCTACCGCGGGGAGAAGGGCAAGACCACCGGCTACTATGTTCCCAAGGGAGCGCAGGAGGCCACGCGCCAAGGAGTCGCCGCTTGGCAGAAAATGCAGGAATGTTTACGAGCACTGGCAGAGTTGAACAAGGACCGCAATTTGCGGCGTGCCCGCGAGACCGCTTCGCGATGAAGCTATGGTTCCGTTTAACCATCGTCTGCTGGGCACTGGTGTGTCTGTTCCTCAGTCTTAGTCAGCAACTCAGTCGGAACCACCAGCCACATCTTGTCTGCTCAAAACCATGGATCGATCGATGTAGAGAAGCCGCGCCCGACTCTCCCACAGCCGCGATGGTCAGCAGCAGGGAATTCGATCCGGTTCGCGCTGGACCGCTCACATCTCTGGTCCTCGACAGTCCGTGGACGGCGGGCAATATTGGTCCACCAGGCCAGGAGACCCATGGGCCACCGGAGCCGATCGAGCCTTGGCGAGTTGCCAGTTCAAAGCCGGCAGCTCAACGCAAGCATCGAGCCACCTTTTTCCAAGAAATTCTTGG
>WNFD01000541.1_pt1 | contig 37608 bp, 31 predicted proteins | sample 5400491 | NCBI WGS metagenome assembly WNFD01 (sample SAMN13153343, study PRJNA577476) | soil metagenome | isolation source: 120 cm saprolite under Douglas fir tree site 2 hole 2 replicate 2 | place: USA:California | collected 2015-04-18 | reverse complement strand
CGATCGTGGCGAGATCGAGGATGTCGTTGATCAGCGCCATCAGCCGGTGCGAGCTGTCGAGAATGCCCCGGCTGTAGTCGAGCTGGCGCGGCGCCAACGGCCCGAAATACTGGTTCGCGAGGATCTCGGCAAAGCCGATGATCGCATTGAGCGGCGTGCGCAGCTCGTAGGAGACATTGGCGATAAATTCGCTTTTCAGCCGCCCGGCGGTTTCCAGCGCCTCGTTGCGCTCGCGCAGCGCGCGCTCGACGCGAGCGGTGTCGGTGACATCGAGGTACGTCAACAGCACGTTGCCGTCAGGCAGCAGTACCGTCGCCCGCTGCAGGACCGACCCGTCGCGTCGGTCGAGCGGGCCGTTCGAATGCGACTGCGCGGTGACCTCGGCGATGATATGGTCGCGCATCGCCGGCCAATCGCCGCCATCCTCGTAAAAATCCCGGGTCTTCTCGACGATGTCGCCGACATGCGGCTCGCCGGCGAGGTCGGCTTCGGCCAACCCCCAGATCGTGCGATAGGCCGGATTGTGCAGCTTGAGCCGGCCATCGCTGCCGAACACGGCGATGCCCTCAAACAGATTGTCGAGCGTCTCGCGCTGAACCTCGATCAGGGTGTTGTACGAACGTTCGAGCGCCAGCCGGTCGGTGACATCCTCGTAGACAAAAATGAGGCCACCCAACGGGTGGGGCGATACCGACACGCTCAGCGTCCGGTCGTCCGGCCGATGCATCAGCTCGGTCTGCGGCTCGATCAGCGAGGTGAACATGGCGAGCTGCTGGCGCTTGAAAGCGCGGAAGTCGGCGTATTCCGGGACGCGGCGGCGCTCGCGCAGACGCTCCAACAGCTCGTCGAGCGACGGCTCGCCGGCGAGCCACTCCTCTTCGATCCCCCACAGCCGGGCAAACGCCGCATTGAAAAAGCTGAGGCGCTTGTCGGCGCCGTAGATCGCGACGGCGGCTTGGATGCTTTCGAGGACCTGGCCATGGGCATTGACGTGCCGCGACAATTCGCCCTCGGCGCTTTCAAGATCGGTGTAGTCGATGGCAAAGCCGATCGTCCCCCCCGACCGGTCGGGTGCTTCGCTCAGTTCCAACAATCGGCGCGAGCCGGCGATGACGACATGGCACCGCTCGCTTTGGATCGTCCCGGCAGCGGCCACCCGGGCGAGCGCCAGCGTCCGGTCGCGTTCGTTCTCAGGCGCCAGCTCCGCGGCCTGCGCCAGGACCGCCTCGCGCGGCAAATCGAGTGCCGCGGCGAAAGCGGCGTTGCAATCGATGACGCGCAGGTCGCGGTCGCGACGCCAGACCGGCATCGGCAGCGAATCCACCATCGTGCGCAAATCCGCCGCATCGGCGACCGCCGTGCCGCGCGCCGTCTCGGCGCGCCGCATCGCCGAGACCTCGGCAAGCCACATCACGCTGTCGCCGCTCGCGGTCCTGCGGCCCTCGATCTCGTAGGCCGCGCCGCCCGGCGCGGAAACCGCCGCGGTGAATGCGGTACCGACCCGTTTCAAATCCTCGACCGCGGCGGCGACGCGCGCGGCATCGGCGGTCTCGATCCCGGCAAGAAAGCTCGCATAAGAGAAGCCCATGCCGCCGCCCGGCAACCCGCCGAGCGCGATTTCCTCCGAATCGCCGTGCCAGCAAAACACGGCGAGCGGAAGCGTGCCAAGCACCGCCGCCATGCTGGCACGGCTCTGTTCCGCCGCGTCGCGGGCCACCATCGCCTCGCGCCACCCGGCCCGCGCGCGCCACCACAAGGCGGCGCAGACCGCCACGGCGAGGAAGCAGATTCCGGCAGCGAACTCGATCACCATATGCCGCCTCTCGGCGCGACGCGCTCAACCTGGTCAGCGGCTTCCGACTGACTGAATAATCCGGCGTTCTTCTCGAAAAGAAAAGAGGCGAGTCTTCTAGAGGATCGTCATACCTGCGACTGCGGGTCGCTGATCTCCCCAGTCTCGATCAGTATCGATAGTAGTCCGGCTTGAACGGACCGGCGCCGGGGACGCCGAGATACTCGGCCTGGGCCGGGCTGAGGCGGGTCAGCTTGGCGCCGAGCTTGTCGAGATGCAGTTGCGCGACCTTCTCGTCCAAGTGCTTCGGCAAGACGTAGACCTTGTTTTCGTACTTGCCGTGGTTGTTCCACAGCTCGATCTGCGCCAATACCTGGTTGGTGAACGAGGCGCTCATTACAAAGCTCGGATGCCCGGTCGCGCAGCCGAGATTGACGAGGCGGCCCTTGGCCAGGACGATCAGCCGCTTGCCGTCGGGAAAGACGACTTCGTCGACCTGCGGCTTGACCTCTTCCCAGACATAGTTGCGCAGCGCGCCGATCTCGATCTCGCTGTCGAAATGGCCAATGTTGCAAACGATTGCGCGGTCGCGCATCTGGCGCATGTGGTCGAGGGTGATCACATCGACATTGCCGGTCGCGGTGACGAAGATGTCGCCGTGCGGCGCGGCGTCGTCCATCGTCGTGACCTGGTAGCCCTCCATCGCCGCCTGCAAGGCGCAGATCGGGTCGATCTCGGTGACCATGACGCGCGCGCCCTGGCTCCGAAGGCTCTCCGCCGACCCCTTGCCGACATCGCCAAAGCCGCAGACGACGGCGAGCTTGCCGGCGAGCATCACATCGGTGGCGCGCTTGATGCCGTCGACGAGGCTCTCGCGCACGCCATAGAGGTTGTCGAATTTCGACTTGGTGACGCTGTCGTTGACGTTGAACGCCGGGACCTTGAGCGTGCCCTCGCGCATCATCTCGTAGAGCCGGTGCACCCCGGTCGTCGTCTCCTCCGAGATGCCGCGAATCTCGCCCAAGAGATGCGGATGGCGATCGTGGATGATCTTGGTCGCGTCGCCGCCGTCGTCGAGCACCATGTTGGGCGTCCACCCCGATGCGCTGCGCATGGTCTGCTCGATGCACCATTCGTATTCTTCCTCGGTCTCGCCCTTCCAGGCGAACACCGGGATGCCGGCGGCCGCGATTGCCGAGGCGGCATGGTCCTGGGTCGAAAAGATGTTGCACGAGCTCCAGCGCACCGTGGCGCCGAGATTGACCAGCGTCTCGATCAACACCGCGGTCTGGATCGTCATGTGCAAACAGCCGACGATGCGCGCGCCGGCGAGCGGCCGCGCCGCACCGAACTCCTGGCGCAGCGCCATCAGCCCGGGCATCTCGGTCTCGGCGATCGCGATCTCGCGCCGGCCCCAACCGGCGAGCCCGATATCGGCAACCTTGTAATCGGTGAACTCGGGCATCCGTGAAACTCCTGAAATCAGCGCATCCGCCAGTGGCTAATTCAACATATAAAGATATCTTTATGTCGTCAACCCGAGTGTGAGGCCAAGCGCCATCTCATTCAGGCCGATCCGCAGGCGTCGACCCCAACCGGGACAAGCAGTTCGAACCCCGCTGCCAGGCGCGGAACGGAAGCCATCCGAACCCGCGGAAATCCTCGCCGATCGCGTCGTTCTTGCTGCATCTGCAGGAGATTTGCAGAAAATTTTTCCCGTTCGTGGCGGAAATCCTCGGTTTTCTGTTTTTGCGAGCAGCAAATCTGCAGCGAATCCGCAGCGAAGATCCGTTGCAAATGCGTTGCAGACGAGCAAACGCAGCGGCGGCGGGATTGCCGGAATCGACCGCGCGCCGAGGGGGCGAGAGATCAGGATCAAGTGATTGAGATTCCATGGTGCGTAATCCAAAAAACAGCGAAATAACAGCGGCGCCCGATGTCCCGGCATCGATGGGGCTCCCGGCGGCGAGCGAACCCGGAATATAGTTCCTGGTACGTTCTTTTAAAGGATGATCCGGACCGTGCAGGCGTTTCAGCTCGAACTGTCGGTTATCGGTAGGCGAGCAGTCCTTTGCTGACCTCACGGCCAACAGCACGGTTGCGCCGAAACCGGGCATTGAGGCGCAATGGACCTATTCCACGATGTCCGGCTTGGTGCTGTTGACGAATCCTAGAACCTCCGCACGTTCGGCGGCCGGTACCGCAAATACATTAAGGGTAGCATCAAGGTGCTTCAGGAAGATTTGCCAGTCGCTCTCGCTGACGCCCATCCCTCGGTGCGAGGTTTTCATGTCCCGTCCGACATAATAAAGCGGCCCGCCGGACGAGGCGCACAGGAAATCAATCAGCAGCTGCTTTTCCCGGCGAAGGCCATCCTCGGCCCGGTTCTGCCAGAACCGGGCGAGCTGGGGGTCCGCCATCAATCGGGGCAGCAGGTCGTCGGCAACGGCCGCAATCGCATCGTACCCGCCTAGCCGCTTATAGAGCGTATCCACCATGGTCCCCTCCACAATCGCCACGGAGTCAATTGATGGTTTCGATAGGATCGCCGCCGCGGATCGTTCCTTCGACGAGCACGGCCGCGTAAACGCCGGCCATGCCGTCATGTGTTTGCACGACGCGGCGCAAGACCTCCGGGTTCTGTGCCGCCGTATCCGGATCGAGTGTGATCATCTTGCATCGCGGGTCGCGTTCGAGAACCCAGACTACGACCTTGGACCCGATGCGCACTTTACGGCCGACCAAGTTGTTCTCCGAAAAGCCCGCAAGGTTTGGGAGATCGAGATAGACGTTTGCGCGGAAGCGCCGCTTGTCGAGCGCAGCGTCCACCTCATTGCCCAACTGCCGCGCCGTTTGCAGCGAAAGCAGCGAAATCGGTCGGCAATCGGTCATCGATCGCTCCGACCGCAGCAAGGTTAAGACGCGGCCATCGTCGGCTCCCTCGGCGAGCTCCCCCAACAACCTGGGATCATCGATTGCCAGCACCTCGCCCGACGGGGTCTCGACATCCACCGCAAGGTCGTCCGAGTCGGCGCCGACCGGGTTCAGATTAAGGCCAGGCGCCAGCTCCTCCGCAGCGGCGAGATTGGGCGGTAGGGCAGCTTTCTGAGGGTGGCGAAAACGTGGGCCGTACAACAGCATCTCCGGTCGCTCCCGCCCGGTAAAATAGGGAAAACCGGCCGGCGCAGCTGAGCTCTTGAACGCGAAAAGCCGGTCGCCATAGACCCCCGCAAAGCCGACGAAAATCTCGGGCAACGCCTCACCGCGCATGCTTTTGACGGGATAGCGCCAGACGCTTTCGACCTGGCCGACAGCACTCATTGGATGTCTCCATATCGATCCTGCGCCATATCAGCCGATACCGCCGGTATCGCTCGTTGACGGCGCGCCGCTTGAGGTTCGATCGATTGATTCTCAGGCATCATAAGACGTCCCGGTCCGGCCAAGCAATGGCCGGAAAGGGGCCAGGCTGTGTAAAAACGCTGGGAACAGCGGTCATCACGCAACAATAGAATCGAGGTGGTGCTGTCCGTGAATCTTTGATGCGCGCGCAGGGTACTGTTTGAATCAATGTTGCGCCCAACTGGCCCGAAGAATCGTTTTTACACAGCCTCGGGCAGATACGGCCGTTCGATCCCGATCGCGCGGGTGGCCGCTTTAGGGTGAAGACAGACCTCTCCAACGGCCCGGGCAAGGGCGCTGCACGTCCCGGTCCCCGGCGCGGGCGGACGGAAAGGCGATGACGGGCCACATCTGACAAGCCCCAGTCGGGGCGCCCGGTGAGGTCCTGGGGTCGATTCTGAAGCCCACCAGCGCGTCTTTGGCTTCGGGCGCCCCTAGGCGGGGTCGCAACGGCAAGTGCACTGCACTCGGGGCGCGTTTATAGCGACCTGCCGCCGCCGGGGCGCAAGGGGTTGGGAATGGCACGGGCGGTCTCAGCTTATGCGCCTTTTTGACGACCGCCCGGAGGCCCTCTCGATTCGAGGATCAGGTTCTTGCGCTTTACCGCGCCCGCTGACTAGCCCCGTTCGCCGCGGATAATCGGCCGAACCGGAGGTGGCGGCGGCGGCGGGGGCTGATAGACGACCGGTTGCGGCGGCGGTGGGGGCGGCGCCGGCGCCAAGCACCCCGCGAGGAGCGCCGCGGGAACCACGGCGGCAACCATCGCCGCATTACGCAACAGCCTGCGGCGGGCCAAGTTTTTCGCAACGTCGGACATCCGTTCCTCCACGGTTGAAACCTTCGCAGAACAGCTCAATCTAAAAGCGATGGCTGGCAAAGAGTCAACACGACTATCGCGTATAAGTTTCCCACAACTCGATTCGGAACCGCGAATTCGCGCCGCGGTTTTCCACTACCGGAAGCGCCAGTCGCGCCGGAATCACGCTTCAGGTGAGGCTACCTTGTACCCATCATGTAGCTTCTCGAGACGAGGCCGCCTGGCATCCGTCGGACCGATTGCAGGCGGCACGATCGCGCTCGCCGCAGCATGTGCGCTTGCCGCGTCGGCAGTCCTTGCGGCGCCGCTGGAGCCCGTTGCAGTCTCCGTGCTGGCGCCGTCTGCCCCCCTGCCGCCGCATGGCAGTACCGAACTCGCCAACCGGATCGATAGCGCTCCCGGGCTCGTCGTCGCCGGCGAACGGCTGAACGCCGGGTTACTGCGGCGCTTCTACGCGGCCCATGGCTTCGAGCCGGTATGGTCGACCCGGCAGGCGCAGGCGAATTCACTGTTGAATGCCGTATTGCGCGCCGGCGATCACGGTATCGCGCCTGAGCTTTTTCACGCGAACCTGCTGCGGAATACAGCGACGTTGCAGCCGCTCGACCGTGAACTGTTGCTGTCGGACGCCTTTCTCTCGTATGCCGACGCGCTGGCCCACGGCGCCATGCCGGTCGAGCGTCGAACGGATGACGAGGCTCTGAGGCCTGAGCCGATCGATGTCGCTGCCGCGCTCGACACCGCGATCGGCCGCCCCGATCCGGCGGCGGTGATCGAGGCGCTGGCGCCGACGACGTCGACCTACCGGGCCCTGCGCCAGGCTTTACAGAGCTATCGCTCGGGCACCCCGGACGGCGACAAGGCCGCGCCGAACCGCTTGCGCCAGATCGAGGTAAACCTTGAACGCCAGCGCTGGCTGCCGCGGCGGCTGCCGGCGGAACGCGTCTGGGTCAACGCTGCCGACGCCCGGCTGGTGCTGTACCGCGCCGATCGGTCGGTTTTCTCGACGCGGGTCATTATCGGCCAAGATGGCAAGCCCAATCAGAGCCCGGAGTTCCGCGCCGCCATCGACGCTGTTTTGTTCAACCCGCCATGGAACATCCCGGAGTCGATCGCTACGGAAGAGATCCTGCCAAAGATCAGTCACGACCCAAATTATTTGAAGCAGCATAACCTGGTGATGAGGCCCACTGGCGGGCTCCAGCAGCTGCCGGGGCCCGGCGCAGCGCTCGGACAGATCAAGTTTGAGATGGAGAACCGGTTCGACGTTTACCTGCACGACACCCCGTCAAAAAATCTGTTCAGCCGCGACAACCGCCGCATCAGCCATGGCTGCATCCGGGTGCAGAACCCGCGCGAATTGGTCGCGCTGCTGATGCAGCAACCGATCGATGCGATCGGTCAAGCGATCGCGACGGGCAGCACCACCCGAAGCAATCTGCCGGTGCCCGTATCGGTATTCGTGGTCTACCAGACCGCGTTTGTGGATATCGACGGCACGTTGCAATTTCGCCCCGATGTATACAACCGGGACGCCGAGATCTGGCCGTTCCTGCATCCGGTGCGGCAGCCGGTGGCGGAACGCGAGCCGCCGAGCCAAATTCGGGGCTGACCTTAAACGCATCGTTGGCGGAAATGGCAGACCAGCAGACTGCCAGCCACCCGATTACAAGCGTGCAAATGCGATCGGATCAGATCAGGCCGCTCGCTGCGTTAGAGCGCGATCCGGTTAAGTTGGATCACGGCCCGACCGCGCAATATTTTACCCTCTCCCCCGCCGGCCGGGGGAGAGGGAAGGGTGAGGGGGCCGAGCAGCACAAAATGCCCTAATTCCGCTTCACTCGATCGCATCGGGCGCACTCTCTGCGGCGGGAACCCCCTCACCCTGCCCTCTCCCCCCGAAGCCGGGGGGGAGAGGGGGAAAAGGCGAGCGGAGGGAATTACGCCGGCTCGGCCATTGCGTTGAAATCGTCGAGGAGGGCGGCGATGCGGCCCGAATCGGCCTGGTCCATGATCGCCCGGGCGCGCCGCGTCGCGGCGACCATGTCGAGGCTGCGGATGCGCTGTTTGACCCGCGGGATGCTCTGCGGCGTCATCGACAGCTCGCGTAGTCCGAGTCCGAGGAGGAGCGCCGCATAGCGCGGGTCGCCGGCGAGCTCGCCGCAGACGCTGATCGGGATGCGGCGGCGCGACGCGGCCTCGACGGCAAACTGAATGAGCCGCAGCACCGCCGGGTGCAGCGGGTTGTAGAGATGGGCGACCTGCTCGTCGCTGCGGTCGATCGCCAGCGTGTACTGGATCAGATCATTGGTGCCGACGGCGAAAAAATCAGCCTCGGCGGCGAGCGCGTCGGCGGCCAGCGCCGCGGCCGGCACCTCGATCATCGCGCCGAGCGGCGGCAGCGCTTTCGGCAGCTTTACCCCGCGGCGGTGCAGCCGGCGCGCCACCTGCTCCATCGCCTCGCGGGCATGGCGCAGCTCGCCGATCGTCGAGATCATCGGCAGGAGGATGCGCACCGGCCCCTCGGCGGCGGCGCGCAGCATCGCGGCGAGCTGCGCATCCAGCAAGCGGCGCTCCTTCAGCGACAGCCGGATCGCGCGCAGCCCGAGCGCCGGGTTGGCCGAGTCGGCGGCGGCGTAATGGGCGAGCGCCTCCGGCAGCTTGTCGCCGCCGACATCGAGGGTCCGCAGGGTCACCGGGCGACCCGCCATCCCGGCCACCAGCTCGCTGAAGAACGCGTATTGCTCGTCCTCGCTCGGCAGGTCCTCCCGGTTCATGTAGAGGAACTCGGTCCGCACGAGGCCGAGCCCCATGGCGCCGTTGGCCAGCGCCTGTTCGAGCTCGACCGGCAATTCCAGATTGGCTTCGAGCCGGATCTCGACCGAATCGCGGGTGATCGCCGGGACGCGCCGCATCCGGCCGAATTGGCGCCGCTCGCGGATGAACTCCTCGTGGCGCTCCTGATAGTCCTCGACGGTCTCGGGCGACGGGTCGATGATGACGGTCCCCGCCGAACCATCGACCACCAGCCTGGAATCGGCGCGCGCCCGCGCCAAAAGGCCCGGGACACCGAGGACCGCCGGCAGGCCGAGCGCGCGCGCCATGATCGCGGTGTGGCCTTCCGGCCCGCCGTACTCGGTGGCGAAGCCGCCGATCCGCCGCGGATCCATCAACGCCGTGTCGGCGGGCGTCACCTCCTCGGCGATGATGATGGCGCCGCCGCTCAACCCCGAATAGGCGATGTAAGGCTTTTTGAGCAGATTGCGGATGAGCCGCGCGCCGACCACCCTTATGTCGTCGATGCGCGCCGCGAGATAGGGGTCCTTCATCGCCGCGAAGGTCTTGCCGATCTCCTCGATCTCCAGCTGGATCGCGCGCTCGGCGTTGATGCGCTGGCGGGCGACGCGCTGGTGGACGCCGCGGATGAGGCGCGAATTCGCCAGCATCGCGAGATGGGCATCGAGCACATAGCCGATCTCGTCGGCGGCCGATCCGGGAAGCGCGGTGGCGCGCGATTTGAGCTTGCGCAGCTGCTTGGCCGAAGTCGCGACGGCCTCGGCAAAGCGGGCGCGCTCGGTTTCGATGTCGGATTCGGCGATCCGGCTCTCGCTGACCGATAATTCGCCGCGGTCGCCGATATAGGCCGGCCCGATTGCGATCCCCGGCGATACGCCGATCCCGGAAAGCCTCTGCTCTTTTCTGGCTGCGGCCCCGGGCGTCTCGTCAAGCCTCATCAAACTTGCATTCGATCAGGTGGGCGAGCGTCTTGACCGCCGTCGCCGCGTCGCGCCCGGTCGCGCTGATCTCGATGACCGTGCCCGAGGCGGCGGCCAGCATCATCAGCCCCATGATCGAGCGGCCCGACACCGCGGCGCCGTTCTTGCGCACCTGGATATCCGCGTCGAACTGCCCGGCCATCTTGACAAAGCGGGCGGCGGCGCGGGCGTGCAGCCCCTTCTGGTTGCAGATCGTGCAGGTCAGCCGCACCGTCGCCGCGGCAGCGCCGCCAAGTTGCTCGGGGTTGCCGTCAGGGCTCATCGGCGGGCGTCCGCCAGGAGCTGGGACGCGACGTTGATGTATTTGCGCCCGGCCTCCTGGGCGCCGAGCGCGACCCGATCGAGCGCCTCGGTCTGGCGCAGGCTGGCCAGCTTGATCAGCATCGGCAGGTTGACCCCGGCGATGACCTCGATCTTGCCGCGGTCCATCACCGAAATCGCCAGGTTCGATGGCGTGCCGCCGAACATATCGGTCAGCAGCACCGTGCCGTCGCCGGTATCGACCTCGGCGATCGAGCGCAGGATGTCGTGGCGGCGCTGCTCCATATCATCCTCGGGCCCGATGCAGATTGCGGCGATCTGAGCCTGCGCGCCGACGACGTGCTCGAGGGCGGCGACGAATTCGATCGCCAGCCGCCCGTGGGTGACCAAGACCATCCCGATCATCGCAACCCCATCGCCGGGCGCCCGGCCGGCCGGGCGCAAGGGCACGCTTCAGCTGAGGCCCGTCCGGCTGTTCCGGCGGCGCCGCAGGTCAAGTTCGCAATCATGAAGTCGGTACGGTTACGCAGGGCAGATGCCACTTGCCGCTCGCGCCGGAGGTAGGGGGTAACCCCGTCGGCGGGAGTATGGGGGGTATGCCGGCTCGATATAGCGCGGCGCGAGGCATCCGTCATCACGCTTGATGAACAGCGGCCCCGGCGGCTCGGCTCCGGCGCGGCCGTCGGCTGCGGTGCCGTGGACACCGTCGCTCGTCATGTCGGCATGATAACCGGAAGCCCCGGCCCGGTAAACGCGCGCAGTGCGAGGCGCAACTTGGCGGCCGCCGATGCCTCGAACGGCGCCAGTGCGATCAGCGGCAGGGCGAGCCCAAGGATCGTCTCGCTGCGCCGCGCCGGCAGCCGCTCAAGGGTTTCCGCCGGAATCAGATCGACGATCAGCGCGACAGGCGCCTCGGCCAGCGCGTCGAGCCTCAAGATACCGATGCCGCGAACTTCGACGAGCCCGGCGATCGTCGCCGGCGCCCGCACGATGACGCTGTCGCCGCGCCGATGCAGCTCGCTCTGGTCGTCGGCAACCAGGCGGGCACCGGCGTCAATCAGTCGCAGCGCCAGATCCGACTTGCCGGACCCCGAGGCGCCGCGCAGCAGCACCGCACGGCCCTCGATCGCGATCGCGGTGGCGTGAAGCAGCAAGCAATCGGTCATGTCTGGGGTGGTCACGATTGGACCGGCAGGCGGATCAGGAAGCGCGCCCCGCATACCGCGCCCTGAGCGTTGGTCCGGTTCTCCGCCCAGATGCGGCCGCGATGCGCCTCGACGATCTGTTTCGAGATCGACAACCCCAGCCCCGAATGCGTGCCGAATTTCTCGCCGGCCGGCCGCTCGCTATAGAAGCGGTCGAAGATCGCGCTCAGCTGGTCCTCCGGGATGCCGGGGCCTTGGTCCTCTACGGTGACGAGAACGGCCCGGCCGTCCGGGGCGGCGCCGATGCGAATCTCGCCATCCGGCGGGCTGAACGAGACGGCATTGGCGATGACGTTGAGAAAGATCTGCGACAGGCGGCTCTCGATCCCGGGCACGACGAGGGCGCGGCCGCGCCCGTGCGGGTCTGCCGGCAGGTCGAGGATCAGGCGCGGCGAACCGTCCGCGCGGGTCGTGTCATGCATCTCGACGAGCGCGCGCAGCATTGCCCCGATATCGGTCGGCGACAGTTCGAGGCGGCTCAATTCCGCGTCGAGGCGCGAGGCGTCGGAAATGTCGGTGATCAGCCGGTCGAGCCGCTCGACATCGTCCTGGACGATCGCCATCAACCGGCGCTGCTTTACCGGGTCGTCGAGGCGGGCGGCGGTCTCGACAGCGCTGCGCAGCGAGGAGAGCGGGTTCTTGATCTCGTGCGCGACATCGGCCGCGAAGCTCTCGATCGCGCTCATCCGCTGCCACAGCGCAGCGGTCATCTCGCGCAGGGAGCCCGCCAGCTCGCCGATCTCGTCATTGCGTCCGGTGACATCCGGGATTTCGATGCGGGCGCCGCGCCCCCGGGCGCGCTGCGCCGCCGCCGCCAGCAAGCGGATCGGCCGGGCAATCGTGCTCGCCAGATAGAGCGACAGCAGCACGGTAACCAAGAGCGTCACGCCAAAGATGCGCACCAATTCGAGCCGCACGGTGCGCAGCTCGTCCTCGATCTCGCGGTTGCTGGTCGACAGCATGACCGCCCCGAGCACCTGCTTGTAGCGCTGCAGCGGAACGGCGACGGTGATCACCAGACCACCGGTCTGGTGATCGCTCTGCACGGCGGATCCGCTGGCGCCGCTCAAGGCCTGCAGGGCCTCGCGATAATCCTGGGCGGTTTGGCCCTCGCGATACGCCGGATGCTCGCGGCGGCCGGGCAATAAATTGGCGAACCAGTCGTATATCGCGTCGGCCGGCGCCAGCAGCAGGCCCCGGCGCTCGGCGGCCGGCAATTCGGTCACCTGCACCGCATCGCCCGGGCCGCGCAGCAGATTGCTGTCGGCAATCAGCGTGCCGGCGGTATCGAACAGCCGGGCCCGGGTCCGCGTCGGCTCGACCAGGCGGCGGATCATCTGTCGCGCCAGATCGGGCAGCAGCACTTCGCCTTCATCGGCCGAGTCGAGCACCGCCCCCTCGCTGAGCGCGGCGGCGAAAATCTCGCCCTGGGTTCGCAACGACTCGATCTGCTGCCCGATCAGCGTCGCCTCGAATTTGCCGAGATAGAGAAACCCGACAGCCAAGAGCGCCAGCGGCAGGACGTTGACGGCAACGATGCGCCGCGTCAGCGGCGATACCCTGGGCAAGCGCCACCGCCGCGCCGCATCGGCCCGGGCGTCGATCCGGGACAAGCCTCGGGCTTCGCCGTCTGCGGACCACTCGGCGTCGGCTCCCGGGGCTTCCGGGCGCGGCGTAGGCGGTTCGGGCGGTTCGGTCGGCGGCGCCGCCGCCTCAGCGTTCGCGGTATCGGTAACCGACGCCATAGAGCGTTTCGATCTGTCCGAATTCCGTATCGATGGCCTTGAACTTCTTGCGCAGGCGCTTGATGTGGCTGTCGATCGTTCGGTCATCGACATAGATGTGCTCGCCATAGGCCGCATCCATCAGCTGGTCGCGGTTTTTGACATGCCCCGGCCGCTGGGCCAGCGATTTGAGGATCAGGAACTCGGTCACGGTCAGCTCGACCGGCTGGCTGCACCAGGTGCACAAATGGCGGCCCGGATCGAGCGTCATCTGACCGCGTACGAAGACCGGCTCGCCCTGGCCCTCCTCGCGCTCGCGCGCCAATTCGCCGCGGCGGATCAACGCACGAATCCGCTCGATCAGCAGGCGCTGCGAAAACGGCTTCTTGATGTAGTCGTCGGCCCCCATGCGCAGGCCGAGCAGCTCGTCGACCTCGTCGTCCTTCGAGGTCAGGAAGATCACCGGGATGTGACTCTGGCGGCGCAACTGGCCCAACAGCACCATCCCGTCCATCCGCGGCATCTTGATGTCGAGCACGGCGAGATCGACCGGTTGCGCGGTCATTCCCTTCAATGCCTCGGCCCCGTCGCTGTAGCAGCGGACCGCAAAACCTTCCGCCTCGAGCGCCATCGACACCGAGGTCAGGATGTTTCGGTCGTCATCAACGAGAGCAATCGTGCTGGTCACGGATCGTCCCCCAAAGGTCACCGCGGCGCCCACAGCGCACCACGGCCGCAGATTCTCTTGCCTAAATATGGCCGCTCGGCGGCAAACACAAAAGGGTGGCGGGGAAATGCCTTTCGGTCGCGTGCCATGGAACTTTTCATCGCGAAGCGCGTTTAGGCCCAATGGTTCGCCTTGCGGTTTAACAGTTGCTAAACTATTTCGCCCGATTCATCGGGCGCAGCGCTTTAGAAGGGGTCGATGATGAGGTTCGGCGCTATCGCCTCGCTGGGGCTTGCCATGTGGCTCCAAGGGTGCGCCGCGGCCGGGCTCGCGGTAATGGGCGCCGGCGCCGGGGTCGGGTTGGGCACCGGGGTCGAGCACACCCTCAACGGCGTCAATTACAAGACCTTCGCCATCCCGATCGACAACGTCCATCTCGCCGCACGCGCGACATTGCAGCGGCTGGGCATGCCGATCACCGCCGATGCAAGAACCCAGACCGGCTACACCCTGACCGCCAGCGCCACCGACCGCACGATCGATATCCAGCTCGAGCGCCTGACGCCCCAAACGACGCGCATGCGCGTCGTGGCCAACGAAGGCGCGCTGTTTTTCAAGGATAGCTCGACAGCAACCGAGATCATCCTGCAGACGGCCCAGGCCCTGCAGGACGACCCCACCGGCGCCAGACGCCATAGGAGGACCGCATCATGAGGCTCTCAACCCCCTGTTACCTGACAGTCGCGATGTTGGTCGCGACCAGCCCTGCATGGGCACAATCGCCGACGACGATTACGGCGACGAGCACAGCGACCGACACGGTGACCAACACCGTTACAAACAGCATGACGAACACCTCGACGATCACGGCGACGAACCCGGCAATCAACCCGCCGATGAACCCAGGGATGAACCCGGCGGCGAACCCGGGGATGACCCCGCCGACAAACCCCATGCCCGACCCGGCGACAGCCGGGGATTTTCAGAAGCTGTCGCCCGGCAACCAAAAAATTGCCCAGGCTTTGTTTGCGTCGCAACGTCCGGCGACGGCCGGTCCGAGACTGACCCTTGACCAGATCGCCGAGCTCAAGGAGACCGCGGGGTGGGGAAAGGTCTTCCGGCAGATGAAGGCCGACGGCTTGATCCAGGCGCGCAATTTGGGTCATGTGGTCAGTTCGTATGAGCACACGATCCATACGGCCGGCCGGACCGGATCGACCGGCGCCCGCGCCGGCGTAACCGGTCGCGGAGCCCCCATGGTCATTACCAACGGCGCCGGCCGGAGCACAGTGGTCACGAATTCGACGCACTCGAGCCCGGGCGCCAGGTTCGCGAGCGGCGGCGCGCATCACGCCGGCGGCGGCGCATCCGGCAATATCACCACGGCCGCGGGATCCGCTCCATCCGCCGGCGGGGTCGCGCATGGCGGCGGCGGCTCGGAGCATGGCGGCGGGCACGGCAAATAGAGGCGATTTCAGCCCGGGATGGCGATCACCGAGGCCGAGGACCAGGGTACCCTGGCGCGGCGCCTGATGCGCAGCCGCGACCATGTCGCGCTAGGCACCAGTCTTGCCGGCCATCCCTATGTCTCGCTCGTCGCGAGCGCCTGCGAGGCTGATGCGCGCCCGCTTCTGCTGCTGTCCGATATCGCCCAGCATACCAAGAACCTGCTTGCCGACCCGCGGGTCTCGCTGCTGTTCGAAGACACCGTCGGCCATCCCGACCCACTCGCCGGCCCCCGGCTGACACTGCTGGGCCGGGCCGAACGCTGCGAGGATCCGCGCAGCACCGCCCGCTTCGCCGCCCGCCACCCGGCCAGCGCGCGCTATGCCGGCTTTGCCGATTTCCACCTCTACCGGGTCGCCATCGAGCGCGGCCACCTCGTCGCCGGCTTCGGCCGGATCGCCTGGATCGAGGCCGAGCAGCTCGGCTTTCAGGGCGACGCATCCGCGCTCGCCGAAGCCGAGGCGGAGATCATCGCGCATATGAATGCGGACCACGCCGACGCGATCGCGCTTTACGCCGAGCGCCTCTTGGGCCGCCAGGGCGAGGGCTGGCGGATGACCGGGATCGACCCCGAAGGCATCGATCTGCGGCGCGAGGGAGGAACCGCGCGGCTCGATTTCGCCGAGCCGGTGTTGAACCCAGCCGCCGCGCGACGCACGCTTGTGGCGCTCGCCGAAAAAGCCCGGAGCGCTCTGCCGCCCGCGTAGGGTTTGGACCGCGGCCGTCTCGGCCGCATGCGGGCGGGACGCCCGCGGCCCCAGTTTTGCCGCTTGCCCGTCGGGCGAACCCTACCGGCGGTTTCGTCGCAATCGGTTTGCTTGCCGAGGCAATCCGCCGGGTTTATCCTGCCGCCCAATCTTTAGGCTGCCGCTGACGGCATGCCCTATGCATGGCATGCCCGGCGATGATGGAGGAAGGCTTGGACCAGGCGGAAAAACCGTTGGCAGCGGCGCGTACGCCCCGCTTTGGCCTCGGCGAGCAGGGTATGCACCACCTCGGCACCGTGCATTGGAACCTGACCGCGCCCTATCTCTATGAGCATGCGGTGCAGCGGCGCGAGGGCCAGCTTGGGATTGGCGGCAGCTTTGTCGTCAACACCGGACGGCATACCGGCCGCTCGCCCAAGGACAAATACATCGTCAACGAGCCCGGGACGAAGGACACGGTCTGGTGGGGCGACATCAACCAGCCGATCGTGCCGGAGCGCTTCGATAGCCTGCAGCAGCGGATGCTTGCCTATTTGCAGGGCCGCGAGCTGTTCGTGCAGGATCTCTATGCCGGCGCCGACCCGGAATACCGCCTGCCGGTCAGGGTGATCAGCGACGGCGCCTGGCACAGCCTCTTTTCGCGCAACATGTTCATCCGGCCGCCGGAGGCCGAGCTGGCGAATTTCCAGCCGGCCTTCACGATCCTCCATGCGCCTGAGTTCCGCGCGATCCCCGAAATCGACGGGATCCGCTCGGAGACCTTCATCCTGGTCAACTTCGCCACCGGGTTCGTCTTGATCGGCGGCACCCGCTATGCCGGCGAGATCAAGAAGTCGGTGTTCGGCTATCTCAACTTCATGCTGCCGGCGCGCGACGTGTTGCCGATGCATTGCTCGGCCAATGTCGGGCCGAAGGGCGATTGCGCAATCTTCTTCGGCCTCTCTGGCACCGGCAAGACGACCTTGTCGGCCGATCATTCGCGCACCCTCATCGGCGACGACGAGCATGGCTGGAGCCCCAAGGGCATCTTCAATTTCGAGGGCGGCTGCTACGCCAAGGTGATCAACCTGTCGCCGACCGCCGAACCGGAGATCTATGCGACGATCACCCGGTTCGGGACGGTCCTCGAAAACGTCGTGCTCGACGCGGTGAGCCGGATGCCCGATGTCGACGACGACAGCCTCACGGAAAACACCCGGGCCTGCTATCCGCTCGACTTCATCGCCAATGCCGACGAGCATGGCATGGCGCCGCACCCGAAAAACGTCATCATGCTGACCTGCGACGCGTTCGGGGTCATGCCGCCAATCGCCAAGCTCTCCAGCGAGCAGGCGATGTACCATTTCCTGTCGGGCTATACGGCGCAGGTCGCCGGCACCGAGGTCGGCCTCGGCAAGGAGCCGAAGGCGGTGTTTTCGACCTGCTTCGGGGCGCCGTTCATGCCGCGCCACCCCGCGGAATACGCCAAGATGCTGGGCGAGCGGATCGCGCGCTACAAGGCTGATTGCTGGCTCGTCAACACCGGCTGGTCCGGCGGCGCCTACGGGGTCGGGAAGCGCATGGCGATCGCCCATACCCGCGCGCTTCTGCGCGCCGCGCTCGACGGCAGCCTTGCCGGGACGGCGATGCGCCAGGACCCGAATTTCGGGTTCCTCGTGCCGGAGAGCTGCGCCGACCTGCCGCCCACTGTGCTCGACCCGCGCGGCACCTGGTCCGACAAGGGGGCCTATGACGAGGTCGCGCGCAACCTACGCGGCCGCTTCGCCCACAATTTCACCGAGTTCGAGCCGTTCGTCGGCAGCGAAATCAAGCGCGCCGCGATCCGAGCGGCCGCTTAGGAGGCGCGGACCGCGGGCGTCCCGCCCGCATGCCGCCGAGACGGAAGCGGTCCTATCGCGCGCGCCTCAGTGCCGCATGAAATAGACGCGGCGCAACTGCTCGCGGAAGCTGGCGCTCGCCTCGATCGCGGTGCGGAAATCGCCTTCGCCCAGGACATAGGTCTCGAGCGGATCGGCGGCGGTCACCGTCGCGTTGCGCGGCGCACCGCTCATCAAGGCCAGCTCGCCGAAGAACTCGCCGGGACCGAGCCGGGCGACCTCGCCGCCCGAGCGCTCGACGCTGACCGCTCCCTCGGAAACCAGGAACAGCTCGTGGCCGATCTCGCCCTCGCGAATGACGATTTCGCCCGGCATGTAGTGGCGCTTGGTCATGTGCTCGGCGACGTAGGTCAGCTCGGTCGGGGTCAGGTTCTTGAACGCCTCGACCCCCTTCAGGAACTCGCAGATGCGCAGCGCATCGTTGAGCATGATGTCGGAGACGATCCGGCCATCGACCATGTGAACCAGCCGGTCGGCCAGCTCGATGATGCGATGGTCGTGCGTCACCATGACGATCGCGGTGCCGTCTTCGACGGTCAGATCCTTGAACAGGCGGACGACATTGCGGGTCGATTCGGGATCGAGCGCCGCGGTCGGTTCGTCCGCCAGGACGAGCCTCGGGCGATTGGCGAGCGCGCGCGCGATCGCCACCCGCTGGCGCTGTCCGCCCGATAGCGAGCGCGGCTTGTACTCGGTACGCGCGCCAAGCCCCAGCTCCTCCAGCATGGCGACGCCGCGCTGCCGCATCGCCGCGGCCGAAAGGGTGCCGGCGAGCTGCAACGCCATCTTCACGTTCTCGTACGCGGTCAACGATTCGAACAGATTGTGCATCTGGAAGATAAAGCCGATGTCGCGCCGGACGCGCACCAGCCCGCTCGATCCGAGCCGCGAGAGGTCGTTGCCCAGAATGTCGATCCGGCCCTGTTGCTGGGTGCGCAGCGCGCCGACCAAGGTCAGCAAGGTGGTTTTCCCCGAGCCCGACGGGCCGGTCATCACCACCAGCTGCCCGGGCGCGACGGCAAGGTCGATCTCGAACAGCACCTGGTTGCGCGCGTCGCCCTCGCCGTAGGAGAAATTGAGGCCCTCGACCCGCACGACCGGGTTCGGCTCGAGCTCGGGGTCGATCAGCGGGCGGTCGGACATCAGAAAACCTCCGCCGGGTCCGCCGCGATCACCCGGCGGACCGCCAGCAAGGCGGACAGGAGGCACATTCCCAGGGTCAGCCCGAAGCTCAGCAAGGTCAGCCCCCATGTCATGTGCAGCGGCAGCAGCGAAACGGCGCCGATCACCCGGTAGACAACCAGACACAAGAGCCAGGCCGGCAGGTACCCGGCCAGCGCCGACAGCGCCGCCTGCTCGAGCACGATGCGCACGAGATAAGCGTTGTCATAGCCCATGCCCTTCAAGGTCGCATATTGCGGCAGCTGGTCGGACAGATCGGTATAGATGATCTGGTAGGAGATCAGCATCCCGACGACGAATCCGACCACCGTCCCCAGCCAGAAGATCGGCCCGGCCGACGACAAATCGGCCTGGAAATCGTGCTCGAAGGCAACAAGCTGCGGCTTGGTCAGCACCCGGATTTGATCAGGCAGCGCGGTGCGCAGCGCCTGTTGCACGGTCGAGGCATCCTGTCCCGCGGCGATCTTGACAATGCCGAATTCGACGGGCAGGGCGGCGGCGCTCTGAGGGGGGCCCAGCACGTGCCGGGCAAAGGTGGCCTGGCTCATCATCACGGTGCCGTCGCGCATGAAATCGGGGCCGAGCGAGAAGCTGCCGACGAAATGCACCGGGCGGCCGTTGATCTCGGTTTCCCCGGCGCCGCTCGCCATGCCGAGAAAACTCCGCGCGAGCCGGTCGACGATCACGGCATCCTCTTCTTTTAGCTGCGCACCTTGCGCCCGGATTTCCGGCAGGAGGAAGACGGGGCGATCGGGATCAAAGCCGAACGCCTGGACCGGGTAGACCCGGTCGCCGGCCGGGTCCTTCCAGAGGAACTCCTGCCACGATGCATAGAGCGGCGCCACGGAGGCGATCCCGGCGACTTTCGCGGCGCTGTCAAGGATGCGAGGCGTGAACGGGTCGGCGCTGCCGAACGCATATTTGCTCGCGCTCATGATGACGATATCGCCGTCAAGCTGACGCACCGTCGCGAGCGAGGCGTCGAAAAACCCACGCTCAAAGCCGAGCTGCACCAGCATCAACAGCACGGCGAACCCGATTCCGGCGCTCGACCGCACCAGACGACGCTTGTTGGCCAGGAGGTTGCGCAGCGCCAGCGGCACGAACCGAGTGCCGGCAAAGCGCGCACTCGACTGCACTGCGGTCACCGCGCGGCTCCCTTCTCCACGTCATTCCCGCGAAAGCGGGAATCCAGGGTCGCAGGCTTCACCGCTTGCCCTGGACCGCCGCTTTCGCGGGGGTCACAATAACTCACCTGAGCCGGTTTCATTTCGAGCAAGATCAGAAGATTTCAGCGGGGTCGGCCCGCCGCAGGCCGCCCAGCGAGAGAAACGCCGAGGCCGTCGCCATCACCAGGGTGATCGCGAACACCGCGCCGAGCTGCGGGACGCTCAAGGCAAGCGGCAGCAAGGTCTCGGCGCGGACCAGCGCATAGATCGCGAGCGCCGCGCCGAGCGCCGGCACGAACGCGACCGCCATGATCAGCCAGGCTTCGAACAGGACGACCCCACCGAGATAGCGGTCGCTGTAACCGATTGCCTTCAGGGTGGCGAATTGCGGCAGCTGGCGGGTGATCTGGGTTGCCAGCGTCTGGTACAGCACCATGATCCCGACAACGAACGACACCACCAGACCTGACCCGAAAATGAGCCCCGTGGCCGTCCGAATCGTCCAATAGGCGACCTCGTGCGCGACGAGATCGGCCCGCGTGAAGACCTGCATGTCCGCCGGCAGGACCGCGCGCACGGCCTTCGCGGCGCTCTCCGGGTCGGCGCCGGGTTTGAGCATGACGAGGCCGAGGTTCACCGTGTCCGGCGGGCGGGCCGGGAACATCCGGAAGAAATTCCCCTCGCTGGAGAGCACGATACCGAGCCCGAGAAACCCGGTGCCGAGCTTGTATTGACCTCCGATCGTCATGCGCCGCCCGGCGATGTCGACGATACGGCCCTCTTGCAGCGGGCCGAAGAGCGAGCGGGTCGCGCTGTCGATGAGCACGGTGTCGGGGCGCTCCAGCACCGCCTCCTGGCTCTCGATGTCGGGTACGGCAAAAACCGCGGAGCGCGGGTCAAAGCCGATCACGGCGATGTCGAGCTTCAGGCCGCCCTTGGGATCCTGCCATTTGCCGCCGCCAAGATAGAAGGGGCTGGCCTTGGCCACCTCGGGGACCGTCATCGCTGCCGTCAGCCGGGCGCGCGGAAACTGCCCGGATTGCGACTGGAAGACGTATTTGTTCGAGCACACCAAGAGATCGAACCGGAGATGGTCATAAATCAGCATGCCACCCTGCGGCACCGCCACGAAAAAGCCGAGCTCGACAAAAATCAACAGAATCGCGATGAAGATGCCGCCGGTGGCGAGCGCGGTGCGCCCCTTCTGGTCCACCAGGATTCGCCAGGCAACCTGGAGCGGCATTAACCCCGACCCTTCGCTGTAAATCCATTTCCGCGTCATTCCCGCGAAAGCGGGAATCCAGGGCCGCGAGAATTTCGATGCTTCCCCTGGATTCCCGCTTTCGCGGGAATGACGGTTAACACAATGATATTCTACCGTCCATTTCCAGTCGGCGGGCTTCGCTCGGCGGCCGCAAAATCGTCTTGTCATTCCCGGGCGCCGCACAGCGGCGAGCCCGGAACCCATAAACACAGGCCTCTGGAATATGGGTTCCGGGCTCACGCCTTCGGCGCGCCCCGGAATGACGGGGCTTTTTGTGTAGAGCCGAGTCTGTAGGGCGCTATTCCGCCCTACGCGAGCTACGGTAACGTGCTTCCGGCTGAAGAGGAGAGAAGGCGATGAAGGTCACCGGACTCGAAGTGCTGCGCTGTGACGCGGGCTGGCGGAATTATTATTTCCTCAAGCTGTCGACCGATGACGGCATTGTCGGGTGGAGCGAGTTCGACGAGGGCTTCGGTTCGCCGGGCATCACCGCGGTCATCGAGCGCCTCGCGCCGCGCATCATCGGCCAAGGGGTCTTCGACCACGAACGGATCTATGCCGAACTCTATTGCCTGACGCGTCCGGCGGCCGGCGGGGTAGTTGCCGAGGGGCTCGGCGCGATCGAGAACGCGCTGCTCGACGCCAAGGCCAAGGCGCTCGGCGTGCCGTGCCATGTCCTGCTCGGCGGCAAGATCCGCGACCGGGTCAGGGTCTACTGGTCGCATTGCGCGACCTGGCGGATCAACCATCCGAGCTACTTCAAGCCGGCGATCACCGACCTCGACGGCGTCAAGCAGATCGGCGCCGAGGCGAGGGAGCGCGGCTTCACGGCGCTCAAGACCAACATCTTCCTCCACGACGAGCGGCCCTTGCACGGCTGGCGCCCGGGGTTCGGCGTGCCGTTTCTGCCCGAGCTCAATGTCGAGAAGCGGGTGCTGCGCAATCTGCGCACCCATCTCGAAGCGATCCGCGACGGTGCCGGGCCCGACATGGACCTCCTGCTCGACCTCAACTTCAACGCCAAGACCGAGGGCTATCTGAAGATCCTGCGGTCGATCGCCGATATCGAGATGTTCTGGATCGAGATCGACAGCTACGACGCGGAGGCGCTCGGCTACATAAGGCGGCAGAGCCCGCATCCGATCAGCTCGTGCGAGACGCTGTTGGGCCTGCGCGAGTTCCTGCCCTATTTCCGCGCCCAGGCGATGGATGTCGCGATCGTCGATGCGGTGTGGAACGGGGTGTGGCAATCGATGAAGATCGCCAATGCCGCCGAGGCGCACGAGGTCAACATCGCGCCGCATAATTTCTACGGCCACCTCGCCTCGTTCATGAATGTGCATTTCGCCGCGGCGGTGCCCAATCTGCGGATCATGGAGATCGACGTCGACCGGCTGCCCTGGGATGGCGAATTGTTCACCCACGCCCCCGAATTCGTCGACGGGCATTTCGCGGTGCCGGACCGCCCGGGCTGGGGCACCGAGCCCCGCGAGGAAGCCCTGCGTGCGCACCCGCCAAAATCAGCCGGCGGGCTGATGAGCTATCGCCAGAAGAGCTGAGAATTCTGCGTAAGGTTGATGGGTTTCGCTACGCTCAACCCATCCTACGTCCCATAGCCCGCCTGTAGGATGGGTTGAGCGGAGCGAAACCCATCAGATCCCAACCTCTTTTCGTACCCGGGCACTGATCGACTGGCGCAGCTGGGGCATCTCCGCCCAGGGGTCGGATTTGAGCTTCTTGAGGCGGGTGGGGACGGTCAACACCGTTAAGGCCTCGGGTTTGACGCCTTTTTCAACTTCATCCCAGAACAGTGGGGTCGCCACCGGCGCGCCGGCGCGGGCGCGCGACGAATAGGCGCCGACCGCAGTCGCGCCGCGGCCGTTGCGCAAATAGTCGATGAAGATCCGTCCAGTGCGCGCCCGTTTCGCCATGTTCGATGTGAAGCGGTCGGGATAGGCGGCGACAAAGCGTTCGGCCACCCACCGGGCGAATTCCTTGATCGCGTCCCATTCGAGCTTCGGCGCCACCGGCACGACGACGTGGAGGCCCTTGCCGCCGGTCGTCTTGGCAAAGCTCTGCAGCCCGATGCCGAGCAGCGCTTCGCGCATCTCGATCGCGGCAGCGGTCACATGTTGCCAAGGCAGGCCGACATCGGGGTCAAAATCAAAGGTGATCCGGTCCGGGGTTTCGAGCTTGTCGACGGTCGATCCCCAAGGGTGGATCTCGAGGATCGACAGCTGCACCATCGCGGTGAGGCCGGCCGCGTTCTCGATGACGAGGTAGGTGTCGGTCGACGATTTCTCGGTGATTTGGACGCGCCCGACGACATCCGGCACGCCGGACATGACGTGCTTCTGGTAAAAGCACTCCTTGTCGTACCCCTCCGGACAGCGCACCAGGCTCAGCGGGCGGTTGGCAAGCTGCGGCAGGGCCCAATCCTTGATCGCGGCGTAATACTGCGCCAGGGCGAGCTTGGTGATGCCGCAATCGGGGTAGAGCACGCGGTCAGGGCTGGTCAGCCGCACCCCCTCGAAACTGATGCTGCCGTCGCGGGCTCGCGTCATGCCTGTTGAGGCGGCCTCACCTACCCCCACCCTTCCCTCCCCCGCTTGCGGGGGAGGGTTAGGGAGGGGGCGAGGCGAGGTAGGGGGGTGATTGGGGCGGGAGATGGTGGTCGGCCTGTCGGGGTCGGCCGCCTGAGGGTCGTTGCCTGGCATATGGTGATAAACCACCTCCGCGGGGCTTTTGTCCTCGCGCAATCCCTCGAACGAGGAGTGGCGCAGGATCGCATCGTCGGTCCAGCCGCTGTACCGCACCTCGGCGACAAGGCGCGGCTCGGCCCAATGCACGCCCTTCGTGGATACGCCTTTGGGGATCGGGGCGGGCGAGTCGGGGCGGCCGGTTGCGTCAAGCCGCGCCCGCAGGTCGTTCAATTGCCGGTCGTTGAACCCGGTGCCGACGCGGCCGGCGTAATGCAGCCGACCCTCTCGGTCGTAATAGCCGAGGATCAACGCGCCGAAGCCGTGCCGCGTGCCGCTCGGCTCGGTGAAGCCGATCACCACGAACTCGTCGCTTTTGTGGCATTTCATCTTGCGCCAATCGCTGCTGCGGCCGGACCGGTAGGGCCGGTCGCGGCGCTTGGCGATCGTGCCCTCGAGCCCATATCGGCAGGCGTGGCGGAAGAAATCCGGGCCGTGCCCCTCCTGATGGTCGCTGTAGCGGATCATGCCGGCCGCCTGGCGTGGCACGATCTCGGCGAGCATGGCCTTGCGGTTTTCGAGCGCGGCGCCGGTCAGGTCGTAGCCGTCGCGGTAGAGCAGATCAAAGGCGAAGAACACAAGGTCCGACGTGTCGCCGCCCGCGATCCTGTCCTGCAACGCGCCAAAGCTCGTGGTGCCGTCGGCGGCGAGCGCCACCACCTCGCCATCGATCAGCGCGCTGTCGACCGGGAGCGCGGCGAGGGCGCGCGCCAGCGCCGGAAATTTCTGCGTCCAGTCGAGCCCGTTGCGGGTGACCAGCCTGACCTCGCCGCGGGCGATCCGGGCGAGCAGACGGTAGCCGTCGTATTTGATCTCGTGCAGCCATTCCGGCCCGTCGGGCGCGATCTCAGCCTGGCTGGCAAGCTGCGGGACGAGTTTTTCGGGCATCGCTCGCTTGCGCGCACCGGCCAGCGCGGATTTTTGCACCGGTTTGGGCGCCGGGGCGGCCACCGGATTGCCGGCGATCTCGCCGCCATGCTGCGAGTCCCACACCCGGTCGCGCTCGGCGGCGATCGTCTCCATCGAGCGCTTGGTCGCGACGCTGAGGGGGTTCTCCGCTACGACCGCGTCGCCGCTGCCGGGCGCGGCGACCGGGTCGCGCTCCTTGATCAGCAGCCAGTTCTCGTGGCGCTCATTGGCCGCCTTGCCGCCCATGCGCACGAGCGCCCAATTTCCGTGCAGTTTCTCGCCGTCGAGGCGGAACTTCAGCGCGCCCTTCCCGTAGGCGGCATCCGGGTCGGGATCGAGCGGGGTCCAGGTGCCGCGGTCCCACAACAGCACCGTGCCGCCGCCATACTGGCCCTTGGGGATGACGCCCTCAAACCCGCCATATTCGATCGGATGGTCCTCGACATGAACCGCGAGGCGCTTTTCGCCCGGATCGAGGCTCGGCCCCCGCGGCACCGCCCAGCTCAACAAGACCCCGTGGAGTTCCAGGCGAAAGTCGTAGTGCAGCTGGCGCGCCGCATGCTTCTGCACGACAAACGAGAGCGCCGCCGCCGGCTTTTTGCGGCGCGGCGCGGTGCCCGCGGGCTCCGGCGTCTTCCGGAAGTCGCGTTTGCGCTGGTATTGCTCAAGCGCCATGGCGGGTTCGATTCCCTTTGGCGAAACGGCCCGGGATCGGCCGGGTTCCTAACACACTGTCATTGCGAGGAGCGAAGCGGCGAAGCAATCCCGATCGGGCCGAGCTCCGTTGACCACGAGATTGCTTCGCTGCGCTCGCAATGACATCTGTCCGCTAAGCCCCGAGCTGCGCCGCCAGATCCTCAAAGCTGGTGGCGACGTAGGTGAAATCGTGCTCGGCCTTGAAGTCGCGGCTCTGTTTGGTGCCGTGTTCGTAGGGCCGGGTGATATAGGCGGTCTTCATGCCGTGCGAGGCGGCGCGCTCGAGGTCGTTGTTGTGCGCCGCCACCATCATCACCGCGCTGGGGTCGCCTGACCCCAGGAACTCGATCGCCGACTGATACATCTCCGCATCGGGCTTGTAATGCCTGACGAGATCCGAGCCGAGCACTGTGTCCCACGGCAGCCCGCAATGCTTCGCCATGTCGGTCAACAGCCGCACCGTGCCGTTCGACAAGGTGGCGATGATGTATTTCTTCTTGATCCGGGCCAGGCCCGGCACCGAATCCGGCCACGGCTTCAGCCGGTGCCAGGTCAGGTTGAACCATTGCTTGTCGGCTTCCTCGAGCCCGGTGATGGCGAATTTCTCGATGAGCGCGTCGAGCCCCATGCGGTGGAGCGCATCGAGATTGGTCCACGGCAACTCGCCGGTGCGCACCCGGTTCATCGACGGCGCGTAGGCGCCGCGCCATTCGTCCGCGAATTGCTGCCAATCGACGCCGGTGATGCCTTTGCGCGCGCCCAACGCCTGCCCGTCGGCGGTCACCGCCGAGCGCCAATCGACGACGGTCCCAAACACGTCATGAACCAGGGCGGCTATTTCACTCATGGCGGCTCCTTCAGGTTTATAGCCCCCACCCCAACCCTCCCCCGCATGCGGGGGAGGGAGGGACCCGCCGCGAAGCGGGTGGGAGGGCGGGGGCTTTTCATCGCAACCCCGCGAGATGGCCCGCCTTGTCGGCGAGGCCGAGAACCCGCCGGTAATAGTAGCGGAAACGCTGGTCCTGGGTCTGGCCGCGCACATAGCGGATATAGATCTGCTGAATGATCACGGCGAGCTTGAAGGCGGCGAAGACCTGGTGCCAGCCGATCGCGGCGACCTCGAACCCGGTGTGCGCGGCATAGCGCTGGATGGCGTCGGCGCGGGACGGGAAACCCTCGCGCCAGGTCGGCATCGCGGCGATTTCGCGCCACGCCGGGTCATCGCTCGGCTCGACCCAGTAATTGAGGAGATAACCAAGATCGGCGAGCGGATCGCCCTGGGTGCACATGTCCCAATCGAGCACGGCCGCGATATGCCCGGGATCGAAGCTGTCGAGCAGGCAATTGTCGAGGCGGTAGTCGTTGTGCAGGAGCGCGGCGCCGTGCGAAGTCGGCAGATGATGCCCGAGCCAGTCGAGCACCGGCGCCATCGTTGCCGCGGCGCGCTCGGCCTCCTCGCCGCCCTGGGCCGCCTGCCAGCGCCGCATCCAGCCGGCGAGCTGGCGCTCGAGATAGCCCTCGGGGCGGCCGAGGCCGTCGAGCCCGATTTCGCCCGGCGGCACGAGATGGAGGTCGGCGAGCCTATCGACCAGCGCTTCGCCGATGCGCTGGTTGAGCGCCGGCCGGCCGGCGAATTCAGCCGGGATGTTGTCGCGGATCACAAAACCGTGGCGCCGCTCCTCGACGATGAAGACCGCACCGATAACGCTTTCGTCCTCGCATAACAGAAGGCTGCGCGGCGCCGGCGAAAAGCGCCGATGCAATACCGAAAGGACGCGATGCTCGCGGCGCATGTCGTGCGCGCCCGGCGGGATCGGCCCCAAGGGCGGCCGGCGCAACACGAACTCCGTCGCGCCAAAGCGCAGGAGGTAAGTCAGGTTGGCCTTGCCGCCGGCAAACTGGCGCACCGCCAGCGGCCCCTCCGCGCCCTCCAGATGGGCGCGCAGATAGGGTTCGAGCCGGCTGGTCTCGAGGCGCTCGTCCGGGCGCTCGCCGATCAGCTCGGCCGTTTCGAGAGTTGCTGCATTCACTTCCGCAATTCCACCCGCGCCACCGCGCGCTTATGGACCTCGTCGGGGCCGTCGACGATGCGCATGATGCGCGAGCGGGCCCAGGCATAGGCGAGGCCGAAATCGGCCGAGACGCCGGCGCCGCCATGCGCCTGGATCGCGCGGTCGATGACGTTGAGCACCATCTTCGGCGCCACCACCTTGATCATCGCGATCTCGGCCTGCGCCGCCTTGTTGCCGACCGTGTCCATCATGTGCGCGGCTTTAAGGGTCAATAGCCGCGACTGCTCGATCTCCATGCGGGAATCGGCGATCCACTCGCGGATGACGCCCTGATCGGCCAACGGCCGGCCGAAGGCGACCCGGCTCTTGACCCGGGCGCACATCGCTTCGAGCGAGCGCTCGGCGACGCCGATCATGCGCATGCAATGGTGAATCCGCCCCGGACCGAGCCGGCCCTGGGCGATCTCGAAGCCGCGGCCTTCGCCCAAAAGGATGTTTTCGATCGGCACGCGCACGTCCTTGAACTCAACTTCGGCGTGGCCGTGCGGCGCGTCGTCGTAGCCGAAGACGGTGAGGGCGCGAACGACGGTGACGCCCGGCGTGTCGCGCGGCACCAGGATCATCGATTGCTGCTGGTGGCGCGGTGCGTCGGGGTCGGTCTTGCCCATCAGGATGAAGATCTTGCAGCGCGGGTCCATCGCACCCGAGGTCCACCATTTGCGTGCGTTGATGACGTAGCTGCTGTTGCCTTCGCGGCGGATCGAGGCTTCGATGTTGGTGGCGTCCGACGAGGCGACCGCCGGTTCGGTCATCGCAAACGATGAGCGGATCTCGCCGTCGAGGAGCGGCTTCAGCCAGCGCTCCTGCTGCGCCGGTGTCGCATAGCGCACCAGCGTTTCCATGTTGCCGGTGTCGGGCGCCGAGCAGTTGAACACCTCGGGCGCGATCGCCGAGCGTCCCATGATCTCGCACAAGGGCGCGTATTCGAGGTTGGTCAGGCCGGCGCCCAATTCGCTCTCCGGCAGGAACAGGTTCCACAACCCCGCCGCCCGCGCCTTCGCCTTCAGCTCCTCCATGACCGGCGGGATCTGCCAGCGCGACGGCGCCTCGGCCAATTGCCGTTCGAACACCGCCTCGGCCGGGTAGACCTCGCGGGCCATGAATTCCCGCACCTGCGCCTCCAGGCGCTTCACCTTGTCCGAAGGCTCGAAATCCATGCCGCTTTCCCCTGTGGAGCCGCGAGTCGCAGAGCGTAGCGGATACCGAAACTTCGTTCACCGACGATCGAACGCGTCGAGTGAATCACTTCGGGGCTCGTCATTCCCGCGGAAGCGGGAATCCAGGGCAACCGCTGTGCCGCTGGCCCTGGACCCCCGCCTCCGCGGGGGTGACGCGGGATGTGGCCGCCGCTCCGGGCTGATCACACGGCCTCCAAGCGCTCGTAGGCGGCCTTGAGGCGGTCGCGGTCGCGGCGGATGTCGGCTTCGCGGTCGCGCTGCTCGTCGACGATCCCGGCCTTCGCGTTGGCGAGAAAAGCCGGATTGGCGAGCTTGGTTGCCACCTTCGCCAGATCGCCCTCGGCTTTGGCGATCTCCTTGGAGAGGCGCGCTTTCTCGCGGGCAAGGTCGACGACGTCGCCGATGTGCAGCGCAAAGGTGGCTCCGGCCCCGATCGCCTGCACGGTGCCCTTGGCCTCGGAACCGGCCGCGGTCTTGAGGGTGACCCGCGCGAGGCGTTGGAAATGTTCGGCATGGTTTTGGATCCTGGCCGCTACTGCCGGGTCGGCGTCTCTGACCTCGACTTCGACGCGGGCGCCGGGCGGAATGTTCAGCTCGGAGCGCACAGCCCGGATCGCCGAAAGATCCTCGATCAGCGCCTCCATCTCGGCCGCGGCGGCCGGGTCTTCGAGGTCAGGCGAAAGATCGGGCCAGGGCGCGACGATCAGCATCCCGGCGCCGGCGCCGGCCAACTGGTGCCAGATTTCCTCGGTGAGGAACGGCATGATGGGGTGCAACAGATGGACCGTCTGCGCCAGCACCCACGCGGTCGTCGCCTGGGTTTCGGCGCGGGCGCCGGCATCTTCGCCTTGCAGGATCGGCTTGGTGAATTCGAGATACCAGTCGCAGAAGGTGCCCCACACGAAGTGATAGAGGCGGTGCGCCGCCTCGTCGAAGCGAAAGGCTTCGAGTGCCACCGTCACCGCGGCGGCGCAATCGCGCGTCGCGCCGGCGATCCAGCGGTTGACGGTGAGCCGGCATCCGCGCGGGTCGAACCCGGGCGCCCGTGTGCAGCCGCTCATTTCGGCATAGCGCGCGGCGTTCCACAGCTTGGTCGCGAAGTTGCGCGAGCCCTCGACCCGGCTCTCGGCGAGCTTGATGTCGCGGCCGGGCGAGGCGAGATTGGCGAGCGTGAAGCGCAGCGCGTCGCAGCCATAGCGGTCGATCAAATCGAGCGGGTCGATGATGTTGCCGCGCGATTTCGACATCTTCTGGCCGCGCTCGTCGCGCACCAGCGCGTGGATGTAGACCGTGCGGAACGGCACCTCGCCCATGAAGTGCAGCCCCTGCATCATCATGCGGGCGACCCAGAAGAAGATGATGTCGAAGCCGGTGACCAAAACATCGCCCGGGTAGTAGCGCGCCAGCTCAGGGGTCTCTTCCGGCCAGCCCAAGGTCGAGAACGGCCACAGCCCCGAGGAGAACCAGGTGTCGAGGACGTCCTCGTCGCGCGTGAGCGCGGTCGCGCGGCCGTAATGGGCCGCCGCCTCGCTCGTTGCCTCCGGCTCGCTTTCGGCGACGAACACGGTGCCGTCCGGGCCGTACCAGGCCGGGATCTGGTGGCCCCACCACAATTGCCGCGAGATGCACCACGGCTGGATGTTGCGCATCCATTCGAAAAACGTGTTTTCCCATTGCCGCGGCACGAACCGGGTGCGGCCGCTCTCGACCGCCTCGATCGCCGGCTTTGCGAGTTCGGCGGCGTTGCAGAACCACTGGTCGGTCAGCCACGGCTCGATCACCTCGCCGGAGCGGTCGTGGTGCGGCACCATCAGGACGTGGTCCTCGACCTTCTCGATCAGACCGGCGGCTTCGAGATCGGCGAGCACCTGCTTCCTCGCCGCAAAGCGTTCGAGCCCGCGGTAGCGCTCGGGCACCGCATCGTTCAGGTGCGCGTCGCGGTCGAAGATGTTGAGCACCGCTAGGCCATGCCGGCGGCCGACCTCGAAATCGTTGAAATCGTGCGCCGGGGTGATCTTGACCGCACCGCTGCCCATCTCGGGGTCGGCGTATTCGTCGGCGACGATCGGGATGAGCCGGCCGACCAGCGGCAGGCGCACCGATTTGCCGACCAGATCGGCATACCGCGCATCCTCGGGATGGACCGCGACGCCGGTGTCGCCGAGCATCGTCTCGGGCCGGGTCGTCGCGACGATGAGAAACCGGCCCGGCTGGTCCTCCACCGGATAGCGGATATGCCACAGCGACCCCTTGGTCTCGCGGCTCTCGACCTCGAGGTCCGAGATCACCGTGTGCATGACGGGATCCCAGTTGACGAGGCGCTTGTCGCGGTAGATCAGCCCTTCGCGGTAGAGCGTCACGAACACCCGGCGCACCGCGGCGGAGAGCCCGGCATCCATCGTGAAGCGCTCGCGCCGCCAATCGGCCGAGGCGCCGAGGCGGCGCAGCTGAGTCGTGATCGTGCCCCCCGATTCCGCCTTCCATTCCCACACCCGCTCGACGAACTTCTCGCGCCCGAGGTCATGCTTGTTGATCTGGCGCTCGGCGAGCTGGTTGCCGACGACGATCTCGGTGGCGATGCCGGCATGGTCGGTGCCGGGCTGCCACAGGGCGTCGCGCCCGCGCATCCGCTCGAAGCGAATGAGGATGTCCTGCAACGTGAAGGTCAGTGCATGGCCCATGTGCAGGCTGCCGGTCACGTTCGGCGGCGGCATCATGATCGTGTAGGGAAGCTTGCCGCTCGACGGATCGGCAGCAAAAGCGCCCGCGCGCTCCCACGCCTCGTAAAGGCGGGTTTCCACAGCAGCGGGGCGATAGGTCTTGTCCAGCATCGCCGAACCGTCCATCAGTCAAGTGTCATAGCGAAAACGCTCGGGAGGCGCCGACGACCGGGGCGATTTCAACCGTGATCGAGGAATGCCGAGGCTAAATTAGGGAGATCCGCGGCGATTTGCCAGCGGCACGGCGGGGGTCTATTCCTTCAGCCCGCCGCCAAACCCAAGCCACTTGTCCTTTACCGATTTGTAGTGGCGCTCCATGTCGTAGAGCTGCACCGGGAGCTTCAGTTCCGGCGCGATCAGCCGGCCGATCGCCGCCGCGAGGTTGAACTCCTGAAGCGCCGCGTCGTGCTGGGCGGTAACCAGCTGGGATTGCGTGGTGAACAGCTGTTGCTCGGCGATCAGCACATCGAGCACGGTGCGCGAGCCGACGAGCGCCTCCTGCTGGGTGCCCTCGAGGGCGATTTGCGCCGCCCGCACCGCGGTGCCGAACGAGGCGATCGCGGCACGGTTTGCTTGCAGTGTCTCCCAGGCCTGGGTCGCGGTCTGCACCGCCAGGCGGCGTGCATCATCGACCTGGCTGCGCCGCTGTCCGACGGTCTGCTGGGCGGCGCGGGTTTGCGAATAGATCGCGCCACCCTCATAGAGCGGCATCGTCACCTGAGCCGTCACCGAGGCCGTGTCCTGACGCGTGTTGCGCAGCGTGAAGGTCGGGGCAAAGCTGCGGCTCAGATCGCCGACGATGGAGACCTGCGGCAACAGCTGACCCCGGACAAGGTCGACGTTGTCGCGCGCCGCAAGTTCGGTAAACGAGGCGGCGATGACGTTCGGATTGTCGCTGGTGGCGAGGCTCAGCGCCTCGTCGCGGGTCGCCGGCAGCACCGGCCTCTCGCGCGGCATGATCAACCGGCCGGGCGGATGGCCGACGGCGTGGGCGAAATTCGCCCGGCTGGTCTCCAGGTTGCCCTCGGCCTGGATGCGCTGTGCGGTTGCCTGCGCCAGTGACGATTCCGCCTGGGCAACGTCGGTTCGGGTCACTTCGCCAACCCGGAACCGGTCGCGCGTCGCATCGAGCTGCTTGCGCAGGACCGCTTCATTGTTGCGCGCGACTTCGACCAGGGTCTGGTCGCGGACGACGTCGAGGTAGGCCTGGGCGACCGCCTGGAACACCGTGGTTTCGATCCCGAGGGTCTGCGCGCGGGTCGCCTCCACCGTGTTGATCGCCTGCCGCGTCGCTGCCTCGGTGCGGCCGCCGCGATAGACCGGCTGGGTAACCCTCAGATCGAGCGATTTGTTGACAAAGCTCGAAAATTGCGTCGGCGTCGAACAGGTGGCTCCGATCGGGCCTCTGCAGGGGGGTGCGAATATGTTCGCCGTAGTGTTGGCTGCCGGCTGCTCAAACCCGTCGCGGGTAAACCCGGCCGAGCCGGTAAAATTCACCGTCGGCCGCCAGTTCGACAACGCCTGCGGCACGCCTTCGTCGGTCGCCCGCAGGTTGGCGCGCTGTGCCAGAAGCTGCGGATTGTTGTTATAGGCGTAGGCGAACGACTCGGTGAGCGTCTGCGCCGACGCCGATGCCCCGCCAAGCAACAACAGCGCCGCCGCGACGCTTGCGACGCGGCTCGCACGGACCCGCGGCGACCGATCGCGGCGGCGGCACCCCCCAGGCAGCGGCATCCACCCCCTCAAAACACAAAGGCCGGCTTCGCGACAAAACTCGGAAGTAGCGGCGTAGCGGCATCAAATATAACGCGCAACGCGAGCACTCCGCCAGCCCGTGTTATCAAAGTGGCACGCCCGACACATTCATGTGGCCGCAAAACCACAGCGATTCGCCCGCCTTCGGCAAGCTGGCCGTCGATTTCCGCAGGGATTTCCGTGACTGCGCCGGCGAACAGGATCAAATCGTAGGGCGAGCGTTGCCGGTGCCCCAGAGGCAGTGGTGCCTCGACATAGCTGACCGAAGCGATTCGGTGATCGACCAAAGCCGACCGTCCGATTCGCGCGAGCTCCGGGTTTTCTTCGAGGGCGACGACACTACGCGCCAAGAGCGCCAGCACCGCCGCCTCGTACCCGACCCCGGCGCCGACCACGAGCGCGGTGTCCTTTGCTTCGACCATCGCGGCCTGCAGCAGCCGCGCCGCGACCATCGGCTTCATCATGGTGCGCCCGCCGCCGAGCGGCAGATCGTCGTCGACATAGGCGACGCCGCGCAGCCTCTCGGGCACGAACAGCTCGCGGCGGATCCGCAGGAAGGCACGAATCACCCGCTCGTCGGTGACCTTGTTGGGACGCAGCTGGCTCTCGACCATATTGACGCGAGCGGCTTCGTAGACGGTCATCGGATCACCGCGGCAGCCTCGTAGGCGACAGTCTTACCGGTGTCCCGGCGCAACCACAATCACCGGCGCGAAGCATTCCGATCGCCAAACCCGCGAATCGGCTGGCCTGGCGGCAGGCGGCGGAGCAGCTCGCTTGCGGTCGCTCCGAGCCGTGGATGGCGCCAATGGGGAGCAATCTCAGCCAACGGTGCGAGGACGAAGCGCCGCTCGTGCAGGCGCGGATGCGGCAGCGTGAGGCGCTTGGTCGCGGATCGGCGGCCATCGTAATCGAGCAGGTCGAGGTCAAGGGTCCGGGCGGCGTTCGCCACGCCGCGGCGGCGCCCGAAGCGGGCTTCCAGCCCCAACAGCGCCGCGAGCAGCGCCGCCGGGCCAAGGCGTGTCTGGATCACGGCGACCGCGTTGACGTACCAGGGCTGGTCCGAAGGCGGGACCGGCTCCGACAGGTACCAGCGTGAACACCGCACCACCGCGATGCCGATCGCCGGCAATCGCGCCACCGCCACGCTCGCCGTGTCCTCGGGCGAGCCAAATCGCGGCGCGGCAAGGTTGCTGCCGATGCCGACAAGGATCATCCGAAATGACCCGCGCGGCCGCGCTTGACGGCAAATGTCGTGGGCATGAGAATAACCGACATTTTCGATCTTACTGGGGTTTCAGATGATATTTTATCCACAAGAACGCATTGCGATATTTATCGACGGCGCCAATCTCTATTCCGCCGCGCGGAGTCTGGCGTTCGACATAGACTACAAGCGGCTGCTCGATCTGTTTCGGTCGAAAGGACGGCTGATCCGTGCATTCTACTACACGGCGTTGATCGAAGATCAGGAATACTCGCCGATCCGGCCGCTCGTCGATTGGCTCGATTATAATGGCTATACCATGGTCACCAAGCCGACCAAGGAATTCACCGACCCGATGGGGCGCCGCCGCATCAAGGGCAATATGGACATCGAGCTGGCGATCGACATGCTCGAGATGGCCGGCTACATGGACCACGCGATCCTGTTCTCCGGTGATGGCGATTTCCGCCGGCTCGTCGAAGCGGTGCAGCGGCGCGGGGTGCGCGTGTCGGTGGTGTCCACGATCCGCTCCTCGCCGCCAATGGCTTCCGACGATTTGCGCCGCCAGGCCGACAGCTTCATCGAGCTGCAGGAACTGGCGCCCAGCATCATGCGCAACCACCATCCGCGCGACGAGATGGCGCGCCCCCGCACCGAGCCGGTCGAGACCGAGTGACCGATAGGCACCGGCCCTGACCGCCGACCTTCCGGAGCGCGCCCCGGGACGCGACTGCCCGCTGTGTCCGCGGCTGACCGGGTTCCGGGCGGCCCAGCGGCTGGCGCATCCCGACTGGTTCAACGCCCCGGTCCCGGCCTTCGGCGATCCCGCGCCGGCGCTCTTGATCGTCGGGCTGGCGCCCGGTCTGCGCGGCGCCAACCGGACCGGCCGTCCGTTCACCGGCGATTTTGCCGGCGATCTGCTCTATCGCACGCTCTTGAAGTTCGGGCTTGCCGAGGGCGATTACGGCGCCCATGCGGCGGACGGGCTGGCGCTCCGCCGCGCCCGCATCACCAACGCGGTGCGCTGCGTCCCGCCTCAGAACAAGCCGGAGACGAGCGAACTCGGCGCTTGCCGGCGGTTTCTGGCGGCCGAGCTGACGGCATTGCCGGGCCTCCGCGCGATCCTCGCGCTCGGCGCCATCGCGCATCTTCAGGTGCTCGCGGTCAAGGGATTGCGCCGCGCCCCTTACCCGTTTACGCATGGCGCAATGCACGAGCTGCCGGACGGCATCGTGCTCGCCGACAGCTATCACTGCTCGCGGCTCAACACCAATACCGGCAGGCTCACGCCGGCGATGTTCGAAGCGGTGATCGGCGAGATCGCCGAGCGCCTCGCCGGCTGAGCGTCACAATTCGCGCGAGCGCATGAGGCGGGCGCGGCTCCTCTGCCAGTCGCGGTCGCGCTCGGCCTGGCGCTTGTCGGCCTTCTTCTTGCCGTGCGCGAGGCCGAGCTCGACCTTGGCGCGGCCGCGCTCGTTGAAATAAATCGCCAGCGGCACCACCGTGACGCCCTCGCGCCGGATCGCGCCCAGCAGCCGGTTGACTTCCTTCCTGTGCAGCAGGAGCTTCCTCGCCCGCCGCGGCTGATGGTTGAAATGCGCCGAAGCCTTGTATTCGGGGATGTTCGCGTTGACGAGGTAGAGTTCGCCGCCGGCCTCGTCGGCGTAGGCCTCGGCGATGCTGGCGCCGCCCTGGCGCAGCACCTTGACCTCGGTGCCGTGCAGCACGAGCCCGGCTTCGAGCGTGTCCTCGATCAGGTAGTCGTGCCGGGCGCGGCGGTTCAGCGCGGCGTAGCGGTCGGTCGCCCGCACGTCGCCGCCTGACCCGCCTCTAGTTGATCAGCCCGGCGCCGCGCATCGCCCGCTGCACCTTTTCCTGCGTCTCGGGCATCGTGTGCCACAGCGGCTGGCGAACCTCAGGGGTGCAACGGCCCAAGAGCGAGGCGGCGTATTTGACCGGCGCGGGGCTCGTTTCGACAAACAGCGCGTCATGCAACGGGATCAGCCGTTCGTTGATCCGCCGCACCGTCGCCACATCGCCCTTCTGCCATGCCTCGTGCATCTCCGAGCACAGAAGGGGCGCGACATTGGCGGTGACCGAGATGCATCCGTCGCCGCCCTGCGCGAGATAGGCGACCGCGGTCGCGTCCTCGCCCGACAACAGCGAGAACTCGCCGTCGATCTCGACCCGCATCCGAAGCGGGCGGGCGAGATCGTTGGTCGCGTCCTTGACCCCGACGATGTTCGGCAATTTCGCCAGGCGCGCCATCGTCGCGTTGCTCATGTCGACGGCGCTCCGCCCGGGAATGTTGTAGATGACGATCGGAATCTCGACCGCGTCGTGCACCGCCTTGAAATGCTGGTAGAGACCCTCTTGCGTCGGCTTGTTGTAATAGGGACAGACGACAAGCGCCGCATCCGCGCCAGCGTTCTTGGCGACCCGCGTCGCGTGGATCGTGTGCGCGGTCGAGTTGAAGCCGGTGCCGGGGATGACCGGCGCCCGGCCTTTCGCGACCTCGACGCAGAGCGCGATCAGCCGCTCCTGCTCGTCGTCTTCGAGCGCCGGGCATTCGCCGGTCGTGCCGATCGGCACCAGCCCGTGGGTGCCCTGGCCAAGCTGCCAGGCGACGTGTTCCTGAAAGGCGGTCTCATCGACAGCGCCGTCCCGGAACGGGGTGATCAACGCGACAAACGACCCCTTGAACATGGCTTCCTCCCGGCTTCAGCCGCGGCCCGTTGCGAACGCTTGGGGCGAACGATAGTCCCCACCGTCGCTCGCTACAACAGCCGCCGGTCGGCGTTGGTTGCGTGCGGCATCGCGCGAGGGGTGTTACAGATCGTTACAGTATCAACTTGCCGATCGCGGCGAGAACCCGTAAAGACAACGCTTCCGTCGCGATGATTGCAGGGAGTGGGGGGCATTGCTCACGCGATATAGCACTTTATTTCTAGTCGTCGGATTCT
>WNFD01003011.1_pt1 | contig 37624 bp, 33 predicted proteins | sample 5400491 | NCBI WGS metagenome assembly WNFD01 (sample SAMN13153343, study PRJNA577476) | soil metagenome | isolation source: 120 cm saprolite under Douglas fir tree site 2 hole 2 replicate 2 | place: USA:California | collected 2015-04-18 | reverse complement strand
CCGCAGGCGGCGAGCAGGGCGGCGAGGAGGAGGATGCGCTTCATTGCAGCACCTGCACGTGGGCGTCCTTGGGCGGATCGAAGCGGAACAGGGAGTCGGGCAGCCCGGAGCTCACCTTCACGTCGCTGAAGATGAGCTGGTTCACGTCCCCCTGGCCGTTGGTGAGCACGCTCGCCAGCACCTGCCCGGCCTTGTCCACCACGAAGACGAGCTTCTGCAAATCGGCGCTCGGCTGGCGCGGAACGAGCTCGATCGCGTCACCCTCGGGCAGGCCTTCCGGCCGAGGCACCGAGCGGACCGCGAAGCGGTCGAGCAGCCTGCCCTTGCCGAAGAGGAAGGCGAACTCGGGGGGCACCTGGTCGGGGCCGAAGCCGCGCTTCACCTGCGCCTCCTTGTCCTCCGGGTTCCAGCTCCACAGCTCCTTGCCGTCGATGATGATGAGCCGGCCGTCGTCGTACTGCCAGCGGAGCAGGACCGGCTTCTTGAGGAACACCTTCCCCGTGGCGTTCTTCACGTTCCCGAAAGTCGGGTACGTGGACGTCTGGGCGAAGCGGGCGCTGAAGTCCTTGATGCGCTCGTAGTGCCGCTGCACGCGCCGGGCGATCGCCGCCGCCGGGTTCTTGGCGGGGGCGGCCTGGGACGGAACAGAGGCGGCGAGCAGGGCGGCGATCAGGACGGGCATGCGGGCTCCTCTTTACCGCGTTCGACGGCGCTCTGCCCAAAGGTGTTCACCGCTTCACGCGCCGGGCCAGCTTCGCCGCCAGGCGCAGGAAGCGCGAGCGGAGCGCGCGCCGTTCCTCCGGCGGAAGGTCGCCCGCCGCCCCCAGGAACGCGCGGCGGCCCGCGCAGATCTGCGAGAGCGCGATCCCCGCCGCCACCGAGACGTTGAAGCTCTGGGTGAAGCCCGCCATCGGAATGCGGAACGTGCCGGCGCAGGCGGCCAGCGTTTCGGCGGAGGGGCCCTCGTGCTCGTTGCCGAACAGGAGCGCCACGGCGCCGTCCGCGGCGATCTCCGTGTACGGTCGCGCCCGAGCGTCGAGGTGGCCGGCGTACACGGCGAATCCCTCCGCGGCGAGGGCGCGGGCCGCCTGCGCTCCCGAGGCGTGCGTCGTGACGTCGAGCCACTTGTGCGCGTCCTGTGTCACCCGGCGGTGCGCGGCGTCGTCGCGCGCGTCGTGCGGCACGACGTGCACGCGGGAAAGGCCCAGGCCTTCCGCGGTGCGCAGGACGGCGGCGACGTTGTGCGCGTCGAGCAGGCGATCGAGGACCACCGTGACGCTCCGCAGCCGGGCGGAGAGGACCGCCTCGATCCGCGCCAGTCGCTGCGGCGTGAGCAGCGATTCCCAGAAGGCGTCGTCGCCCTCCGGTTCCTGCCCTTCTGCATCGCCCTCGCCGCGGAGCACGTCCTCGGTCAGCCCGCCCGGCCCGGCCAGCTCCGCCGGATCGAGGTGGGGCTTGCCGATCCACGCGCGGACCGGGCGGCGGGGGCTCACTTGCGCCTCGCGCGCGTCGCCCGCTCCTTCGCGCGCCGCCCTTCCGGAGGAGCGCGCTCCGCCTTCTCCCGGCGGTCGATCTCGCGCTCGTCCTCGCGCTGGTCCTGCCGTCCGCGCCCGGGCTCCGCGGGCGGCTCGGGGTGGAGGTCGCGCTCGAGCGGCTGCGGAAGGCCCGCGGTATCGAGCGCGCGGACCATGGCGTCGAGCAGCTCCTCCAACCCTTCGCCGGTGGCTCCGGAGATGAGATGGACGGGGATCTTGCGCCGCTTGAGCTTCTTCGCGAACTCCCGGGCGCGCTCGCGCGCCTCGGGGACGTCGATCTTGTTGGCCGCCACCACTTGCGCCTTGCGCCGCAGCGCCGGGTCGAACAGCTCCAACTCGCGGTTGATGGCGTCGAAGTCGGCGACGAGGTCGCGCCCGGGAGCCGCGGCGTCGACGAGGTGCACGATGGCGCGGCACCGCTGCATGTGCTTGAGGAACCGGTGCCCCAGCCCCGCGCCGGCGTGGGCTCCCTCGATCAGCCCCGGCAGGTCGGTGAGCACGAAGCTTCGCCCGCCCTTGTACTGGACCACGCCGAGGTGCGGCTGGAGGGTGGTGAACGGGTAGTCGGCGATCTTGGGCCGCGCGCGGGAGAGGCGCGCGACCAGCGTGGACTTGCCGGCGTTGGGGAAGCCGACCAGGCCCACGTCGGCCAGGAGTCGCAGCTCGAGCTTGACGCGCTTCTCCTCGCCCTCGGTCCCCGGCTGCGCGAAGCGCGGCGCCTGCAACGTCGCTGTCGCGAAGTTCATGTTCCCCAGGCCGCCCCGCCCACCCTTGGCGAGCACCCAGCGCCGGCCGGTCTCGCGCAGGTCGGCGAGCACCTCGCCGCTCGCGGTGTCCTTCACGATGGTTCCAGGAGGCACCTTGAGGAGCAACTCGGCCGCGGCGTGGCCGTTCTGGTCCCGGCCGCGCCCGGGCTCGCCGTTGCGGGCCCGGTGCTCGCGCTTGAAGCGGAAGTCGAGCAGCGTGGTGAGCCGCTCGTCCGTTTCCAGGACGATGTCGCCGCCGTTCCCGCCGTCGCCCCCGGAGGGCCCTCCCCGCGGCGCGTACTTCTCCCGCCGGAACGCCACCGCGCCCGGCCCGCCGTCGCCTGCCTTGACGAGGATCTCGGCTTCGTCGATGAACTGCATGGTCAGACCAGCCGCGGCCGCATCCGGCCGGGCGCTTCTCTTCGCGTCGAGGTGAGTCAGACCTCACGCTTGGGCGGTCGGCTTCCCCGCCACCACGTGCACGTACGTGCGGTCGTCCGCCTTCTTCTGGTACTTCACCTCGCCCGTAACCACCGCGTAGATGGTGAAGTCGCGGCCCATGCCGACGCCGCGGCCGGGGTGCACGCGGGTACCCACCTGCCGGACGAGGATGTTGCCCGGAATGACGCGCTCGCCGCCGTACACCTTCACACCGCGGTGCTGCCCCGGCGAGTCGCGCCCGTTGCGGGAAGACCCCTGCCCCTTCTTGTGTGCCATTGTCTTCGAATCCTCCTATCTCAGTGTGGAGACGCCCGCGATCCCGGTGATCTTCAGCTCGGTGTAGGGCTGGCGGTGGCCGCGGATGCGGTCCCAGCCCTCTTCCTGGGTGCGGAAGTGCCACAGCTTGCGGTGCTTGCCGTGCGAGAGGACCTCGGCCTCGACCTTGGCGCCGCCGACCGTAGGGGTCCCGATCTGGATGCCCTCGCCCTCGCCGACGGCCAGCACCTCGAGCGCTACCGTCGCGCCCACCGGCTGCTCCAGCTTCTCCACCTTGAGCAGGTCGCCCTGCTTGACGCGGTATTGCTTCCCGCCCGTGCGGATCACTGCGTACATCGAACCGCTCCTTGGCTTTTCCGGCTCTTCAACCAGCCGGGCTGGCAGGGAAATCCCGCCGCCCGGCGCGGAAAAGAGCGCGGGATCTAGCCCGCGTTGGCGCGGTCTGTCAAGGAAAGCGCCTCGAGCGCCTGCTCGTACGGTGCCCGAGCGACGCCCCGCTCGGTCACGATGGCGGAGATCAGGCGGGCGGGCGTCACGTCGAATGCCGGGTTGAAGACGCGGACCCCCTCGGCGGCCACGCGCGACCCGGCCAGGTGGGTCACCTCGTCGGCACCTCGCTCCTCGATGGGGATCTCGCGACCGGTGGCTGCGCGCAGGTCGACGGTGCTGATCGGGGCGGCGACGAAGAACGGCACGCCGGCGGCGTGCGCGGCCAGCGCGAGCGGGTAGGTGCCGATCTTGTTCGCGGTGTCGCCGTTGCGCGCGATCCGGTCGGCTCCCACCACCACGCAGCCCACCTTGCCGGACGCGAGCAGCGAGGCGGCGGCGACGTCGGGCAGCAGCGTGACCGGGATGCCGTCCTGGAGCAGCTCCCAGGCAGTGAGCCGCGCGCCCTGCAGCCACGGGCGCGTCTCGTCGGCGTACACGGCGCATTTCTTCCCCGATTCCAGAGCGGCCCGGACGACTCCCAGCGCGGTGCCGTACCCGGAGGTGGCGAGGCCGCCCGCGTTGCAGTGGGTGAGGATGCCCCCGCCGTCGGGGACCAGTTGCGCGCCGTTCTTGCCGATGGCGCGGCAGGCGGCGAGGTCCTCCGCGACGACCTGGTGCGCCTCCTCCAGGAGCGCGTCGGCGATGGCGGCGTGGGATGCCCCTGATTGCAGCAGCGCAGCGCGCTTTCGCGACAGCCGCTCCAGCGCCCAGCGCAGGTTGACCGCGGTGGGCCGCGCGGCGCGCAGCTCCTCGACGGCGGCGGCGAAGGCGCCCTCGGAGTCCGCGGCCCGGGCTGCGTCCCGCGCCGCCAGGGCCAGCCCGTAGGCCGCCGCGCACCCGATGGCCGGCGCCCCCCGCACCACCATCTCGCGAATCGCCCGCGCCGTCTCCGCGGCGCTCTGGACCCGGACCTCCTCCACCTGCCCGGGCAGCTTCCGCTGATCGAGCAGCCACAACGCCCCCTCCCTCCATTCCAGCGTCCTGAACCCCATCCCCGTTCTTCTAACCCGCCCTGGGTCAAAAAGATCAACGCGGAGGCGCGGAGGCGCGGAGATTGCTTTTCACCGAGATCCTCCGCGTCTCCGCGTCTCCGCGTTCGTCTTTTAGAGCTTCAGCTCGAAGTAGAGGGCGCCGGGGATGGGGTTGTCGCGGTACGGAGGGATCTCGTGGAAGCCGAGATCCCGGTAGAGGGCGATGGCGGATTGCATGAGGGAGGGAACGGTGTCGAGGCGGACGGAGCGGTAGCCGAGGGCGCGGGCCTCGGCCAGGGCTGCTTCGGAGAGGGTGCGGCCCAGGCCGCGGCCCCGGAAGGCGGGCCGGACGTAGAGGCGTTTCATCTCGGCCGCGGGCCCGTCCCACTCGTGCAGCCCCACGCAGCCAGCCGGACCGCCGTCCTCGATCGCGAGCAGCAGGCGCCCGCGCGGCGGGGCGTACATGCCGGGCAGCGCGCGGAGCTCTTCGTCGAATCCCTGGAAGCAGAGGGAGAACCCGAGCGACCGGGCGTACTCCAGGAAGAGCGTGCGCACTTCTTCGAGCTGCGGTCCGGCGGCGGCGACCGAAGCGATCATTTCATCCGCTCCATGTGCCCCGGCCGCGGCCGCCGGCGGCGGGAGGTCCGCAGCGCCATGCCCCCGATGAAGGTCGCCAGCAGGGCCGGGCCGCCGAGCGAGGCGAGCACCACCAGCACCTCGTGCCCGGCCGATTGCACCAGGTCGGGCCGCCGGATGCCGGCCGCGGGGATGAGCGGGCTCTCCGTGCGCCAGGCGATCTGCAACAGCGCCACCCCCAGGAAAACCCAGGTGAGCAGCAGCACCGCCAGGAGCGCCACGGCGATCTTGCGGCGGACGCGCTCCGGCGAGAAGACCACCGCGGCATCCAGCGCCAGCGAGATCACGATGCACACCGAGAAGAGCGCGGTCACCGGGTCAGTCGAGGCGCTTCTTGAAGAGCGCGTTGAGCACGCCGGGGTTGCCCTTGCCCTTCAGGTCCTTCATCGCCTGGCCGACGAAGAACCCGAGCAGGTTCTTCTTGCCCGCCTTGTACTTCTCCACCTCCGCGGGGCTGCGCGCGATCACGCCGTCGACCACCGCTTCGAGCGCGGACTCGTCCGAGACCTGCGCGAGCCCCTCCTCCTGCACGATCTGCGCGGGCGCCTTCCCGGTCCGGAGCACCTCCGCGAGCACGTCTTTCGCAGCCGTCGAGGAGAGCGTGCCTTTGTCCTGCAGCCGGAACACCTCCGCGATCTGCGCCGGCTGGAACTTCGGCGCGGAGAGGTCGAGGGCACCTTCGTTGACCAGCCGCGCGACCTCGCCGGTGACCACGTTCGCGGAGCGCCTTCCCGCGTCGTGCCCGGCCGCCTCGACGATGCGGGCATGCAGCTCGACGAGCTTCGGGTCGGCGGTGAGCGTCCGCGCGTCCGCGGCGGGCACTCCCGCCGCCACCAGCTCGGCCATGCGCTCGTGGGGGAGCTTCGGCACCTGCACCTTCCCCACCCACTCGGGTGACACGACCAGCGGCGGCAGGTCGGGCTCGGGGAAGTAGCGGTAGTCGTTCGCCTCCTCCTTGGTGCGCATGGGCCGCGTCTCGCCCTTCTCGTTGTCGAAGAGGCGCGTCTCCTGGACCACCTTCTCGCCGCGCTCGCAGGCCGCGACCTGCCGCTCGATCTCGTGATCGATCGCCTGCCGGACGAAGCGGAAGGAGTTGATGTTCTTCAGCTCGACTCGCGTGCCGAACTTCTCGCTGCCCTTGCGGCGCACGCTCACGTTCGCGTCGCAGCGGAACGACCCTTCCTCCAGGTTGCCGTCGTTGATGCCGAGGTAGATGAGCGCGAGCCGCAGCGCCTTCAGGTACTCGCTCGCCTCTTCCGCGCTGCGCAGCTCCGGCTCGCCGACGATCTCGATGAGCGGCACGCCGCTGCGGTTCAGGTCCACCTGGGACCCGCGCTCGCCGTGCACGTTCTTGCCGGCGTCCTCCTCCAGGTGGATGCGCGTCAGCGCCACCTTGCGAACGCTGCCGTCCGGCTGGGGCACCGGGACCGCGCCTCCCTTGCAGATGGGCAGCTCGTACTGGGAGATCTGGTAGCCCTTGGGGAGGTCCGGATAGAAGTAGTTCTTCCGCGCCCACACGCTGCGCTCGGCGATGCGGCAGCCGAACGCCTTGCCGGCCTTGATCGCCATGTCCACCACGCCGCGGTTGAGCGCGGGGAGAGCGCCGGGGAGGCCGAGGCACACCGGGCACACCTGCGTGTTCGGGGGCGCGCCGAAGGCCGTCGAGCACGAGCAGAAGATCTTGCTCCTGGTGAGCAGCTGGGCGTGCACTTCCAGGCCGATCACGGGCTCCCAGTCGTGGACGCTCATGCGCGTTCCAGGAGCGGCGGGAGACGGTGCGGCAGGGCGAGCGCGCGCTCGGCGGCGCGCGCGAGCCGGAGCAGCGTGCCTTCCTCGAACGGCCGCCCGACGAGCTGCATCCCGATGGGCAGCCCGGCCTGGGTGAATCCGCTCGGGACGGAGATCCCGGGAAGGCCGGCGAGGTTCACGGGCACCGTATAGATGTCGTTCAGGTACATGGCCAGCGGATCGTCCACCTTCTCGCCCAGCCGGAAGGCCGCCCAGGGGCTGGTGGGCGACACCACCGCGTCCACGCCCGCCGCGAAGGCCTGGTCGAAGTCGCGCCGGATGAGCGCGCGCACCTTCTGCGCGCGCAGGTAGTACGCGTCGTAATAGCCGGCCGACAGCGCGTACGTGCCCAGCAGGATGCGGCGCTTTACCTCGGCGCCGAACCCGGCCGCGCGCGTCTTCTCGTACAGCTCGAGCAGGGAGCCGCGTGCCTGGGCCCGGTACCCGTACCGGATGCCGTCGTAGCGGGCCAGGTTGGAGGACGCTTCCGCGGTGGCGACCAGGTAGTACGTCGCGATCGCGTGCGGCGAGTTGGGCAGCGAGATGGGCCGGACGGTGCACCCTTCGCGCTCCAGCGCGGCGACCCCCGCGCGGACCGATTTCTCCACCGCCGGATCCAGCCCCTCGCCGAAGTACTCCTTCGGGACGCCGATGGTCAGCCCGCGCACGGGCTTCTCCAACTCGGCGTCGTAGTCGGGCACCGGGCGCAGGCTGGAGGTCTGGTCGTTGGGATCGCGCCCGGCGATGGCGCGGAGGAGGAGCGCCACGCCCCGGACGTCCTGCGCGAAGGGGCCCACCTGGTCCAGCGAGGACGCGAACGCCACCACGCCGTATCGCGACACGCGTCCGTAGGTCGGCTTGATCCCTACGCAGCCGACCAGCGCCGCCGGCTGGCGGATCGAGCCGCCGGTATCGGTGCCCAGCGTGCCGGGCACGAACCGCGCTGCTACTGCCGCCGCCGATCCGCCCGACGATCCTCCCGGGGTGCGCTCGAGGTCCCACGGGTTGCGGGTGGGCCCGTACGCGCTGTTCTCGGTGGACGAGCCCATCGCGAACTCGTCCATGTTGAGCTTGCCGACCAGCACCGCGCCCGCCTCGCGCAGCTTGCGGACCACGGTCGCGTCGTACGGCGGGTGGTAGCCCTTCAGGATGCGCGAGCCGGCGGTGGTCTCGACGCCTGCCTGGCAGAACAGGTCCTTGAGGCCCACCGGCACGCCGTCGATCGGGGACAGCGGCGCCTTGCGCGCGCGGCGCTCGTCGGCGGCCTTGGCCGCGGCCCGCGCCTGGTCCTCGGTGAGCCGCAGGAAGGCGTGCACCTTCCCGTCCAGCCGGGCCGTGCGCGAAAGGCACTCCTCCAGGACCGCGCTGGGCCGCGCCTCCCCGCGCTCGAGCGCGCGGGACAGCTCTCCCAGCGGGAGCAGGGACGGATTCACTCGAGGATCCTCGGGACGACGAACGCGCTGCCGTCCTGCTCGGGCGCCTCGCCCAGCACCTTGTCGCGGGGAAGGCCCGGCCGGACCTCGTCGTCGCGCATCACGGGTTCCGCCTCGCTGGCGTCGCCGGCGAAGGAGAGCGGCTCGATGCCTTCGATGTCCACCGCCTTCAGCCTCTCGATGTACTCGAGCACGTGCCCGAGCTGAGCGGCGGTGCGCTCCTCCTCCTCCTCCGTCAACGCGAGGCGCGCCAGGCGCGCGACGTGGCGCACCGTGTTCCTGTCGATCGCCATTCTGCCTCACCAGAGCGCATGTCGAGATGTCCGCGCTCTCAAAAACATAGCGCCGCCCTATCCGGCGGCGACTATGGTTTGTACGCCGCCGGCCTGAACCAGTTGAGCACCGCGTCCACCACCGCCTGCAGCCCGTGCGGCTCGGTCGCCTTGTGCAGCCGTTCCCACGAGGTGCGGGGGAGGAAGGCCCCGCCGCAGTTCAGGCAGTGGTACACGATGATGTCCCCGATCTTCTCCGGGACGAGGCGCATGCCGCACTCGGAGCAGTGCCCGTGGTGCAGCCTGCGCAGCTCCTCCTTCTCGTGCTCCTTCAGGCGCCGCATCTCCTCGAAGTGCAGCTGCCGGATGCGCTCGGCGTCCTCGCGCACGAAATACTCGTCCTCGAGCGTCGACGGCTTTGCCCTCGTCATTCCCGCTTGCCCTCTCCGGTCGCCGGCGGCGCCGGCGCGCCGGTCGGGGCCAGAAGCTCCATCGCCATCCGGGCGCGCTCGTGCTGCGGCGAGAGGTCGAGCGTCGCCAGCAGCTCCTTCCTCGCCTCGGCATCCTGGCGCATGGAGAGGTAGGCCACGGCCATCCGGAAGCGGATGCGCGCGCTCCGCGGAGAGCCGGCCAGCGCCGTCTTGAGCTTCTCCAGCGCCCTCGGCCCGCCCTCGTCCTGCGCCAGCAGCTCGGCTCCCTGCACGAAGGCGATGCGCGCCTCGTCGGCCTTGAGCAGCGCGGCGCGCTTCAGCTCGCGGTTCTGGTTCACGCGCGAGCGCGCCGCCCGGTAGTAGTCCGCCAGCGCCACCGCCACCTCCGGCGACTTGGGGTCCATCTTGTTTCCCGCCGCCGCCGCCTCGAACGCGGTCTTGAGGCGCGCCTTGGCGGCGTCCTGCAGGGCAGCCGCCTTCGCTTCCGCGTCCGCCTTCTTCTTGTCGTCGCCCGAGGCGAGGGCCCGGCTGGCCTGCTCGCTCCAGTACCAGGCCTGGTCGTTGAGCGCGTCGGACCAGGCGATCTGCACCTCGGCGAGCTGTGCCCAGGCTTGCGGGAAGTGCGCCTTCGGCGCCGCCTGGAGCGCGGCATTCGTCTGCGCCTCGGCGTCGGCGAGCGATGCGAGCGTGTCCTTCTCGGCGGCCGCGTGCCCGTCGGCCAGGGCATCCATGGCGGCCTGGGGAGGAGCGCGATGCCCCAGCGTCTTGACGGCGAGCACGACGCCGCCGAGGACCAGCACGAGTCCCAGCGCGGCAGCGACTCCGATGACCAGGGCGCGCGGCGGGCCGTGCCACGCCGGGGCCTGCTCCGCAGGCTCGGGCTGTCCGGCCGCTTCCGTTTCCTCGGGCGCGGCGCCGCCCGAGACCTGCGCGCCTGCGTCCTCCTGGCTCGGCTCGGAGGCCGTCTCGGCGCCCGCCTCGCCCGCCGCCGGCGCATCCGCCGCGGGCGCGAGCTCCTCGGCCCGGATCGGGGGCGGCGGAGTCTGCGGCGGAGGCGTCGGCACTTGCGCGGCGGGCGGCCGCGCGATCGCCGGGGGCGCATTGCCGAAGAGGATCGTGGCGTTCGCGCCTTGCTCGCCTTTGACCGGCGTTTTGGGCGGCTGGGCCGCGGCAGGCGCAGCGCCGAAGACGAGGGTCGCGCCGGCCGCGTCGGTGGGCTTGGACAGAGGCTTCACCGTGCCTGCGGGCGTCCGCGACGGGGGCTGGGTCTTCAGCGGCGCCGCCGCGTTGAACATCATCGTCCGGCCGGCGGCCTCGTCGCCCAGCGGCGCAACGGCCGATCCGGCGGGTCCGCCGCCGGCCGGCTTCGCGGGCGCGCGGCCCGGCTTCTGCGCCGGTGCAGAAGCGCGCGCTGGGGCAGCCGCCGCCGGGGGCGGAACCGGAGGCGCAGCGGCGCGGGGAGCTGCCGCGCCGCCGGCCGGAATCACCGCGGCGGCCGCAGTCGGCGGGGCGGAGAACATCACCGTCGCGCCACCGCCCTCGGACGGCTTCGGCGCGGCGCGGGTCGCGGCGGCCGGTGGCGCAGGCGGCTTGGCAGGCACGGGGGGAGCAGCCGCGGGCTTCGCCGCGGCAGCTACGGGAACGGCGGCCCTCGCGGGAGGGGCCGCGGCCGTCACCGGCGCGGGCGCCGGGGCGGGAGGCGCGGACGCAGGCTCGGCCACCGGCTGCGCCGTCTCGCGCGTGGCGCGGAAGGTGTTCCCGCACTTGCCGCACCGCATGGCAAGCCCCTGCGGCCCGACGCGCGCCTCGTCGATCCGATACCGCGCCTGGCACTTGTCGCAGCGAACGTCCATGGTGCGTCCCCTCCAGCGCGAACGCAGCCCGGGCCCTGTGTGGGGCCGGGTGGTGAAAAGCGGGGTACCCTATGCGGACCGTACTCTACTGTAAAGACGGGTACGAGGGGAGGCGGGCGGTCCGGCGAGCGAAAACGTGAGTGAGGCCGGGGTGCAAGCCACCGGGCGCCGGGCCGAAAATTGACGGAATGCCGGCCGCTCTTACAGTCGGACCTGCCCCTGCGCGGCGCTCGTGCGCTGTAGGGGGAGGGAGGCAGCGTGGCGCGCGCGAAGAAGGCGGCGGGGCGGCCGAAACAGGCGGCGTGGAAGCGGCCGGTGGCGGGAATCCTGCTGGCCGGGATCGCCTCGGTGGCGCTTCTCGGGCTGTGGAGCTACGGCCCGCGCGCCCCGGGCGCGAACTGGGCGGGCCCGGTCGGATACACCGTGGCGGGCACGCTCCTCGAAGTGGCCGGGGTCGGCGCTTACGCGGCCGCCCTTTTCCTCCTGGCGGTCGCGATGGCCCTGGTCGCCGGCCGGCCGCGGGTCTCGTTCTCGAGCAGCGCCTCCTGGGTCCTGTTCTGTCTGTCGCTGATCGCGCTCGTGCATCTCGGGGTGCGCGCGCGGCTGCAGGGCCACGCTCCCGGCGGGCTGCTGGGCGCGTTGATCGCGGGCGGCGCGCGGGCGGCGCTGTCCACCTGGGGCGCGGCGGTGCTGATCGGCGCCATCGGCGCCGCGGCGCTGGTGGTCGCCACCGACCTGTGGGCGCTGCGCGCGGCGTTCGCCGCCGGGCGGCTGGGCTTCGCCGGCGGAGCGCGGGCGGTCAAGGGAGCGGCGGGAGCGATCTCCCGCGTCCGCGCGGCCGGCGCCGGGGACGAGGAGGATGGCGCCGAGCCGTTCGAGGCCGATCCGGACGTCCGCATCACGCTGGAGCCGAGCGGGAAGGACGCCGCGCTCCGGCTCGGGATGGACTCCGAGGCGCCGCAGGACCCGCGACTGCCCGGTCCGCCGGCTTCCGACCCGGGACGCAGGAAGAAGCCGCTCGCAGGAGCCACGTCGACCCCGCCCGCGCCGCTCTCGAGCGCTCCGGCGGAAGCGCTGCCCATGGCGCCCACCATCGTCGAGCCCCGGCCGCCGCCGCGCGGTGGCGCGCGCAAGGAGGAGAGGAAGGAAGACCAGGAGAGCGCCGGGGCGGGCTTCACGCTGCACGGCGGCCGGAAGAGCTTCACGCCGCCGCCGATCAGCATCCTGACCGGCGAGGTGAGCGCCATCGGGCCCATCGACCGAGAGGGCCTGACCGCCACGGCCGAGAAGCTGCGGCAGAAGCTGGCCTCGTTCGGCATCCAGGGTCAGGTGACGCAGATCCGGCCCGGTCCGGTGGTCACGATGTTCGAGTTCCTTCCCGCCGCCGGCGTGAAGGTCTCGCGCATCGCCTCGCTGGCCGACGACCTGGCGATGGCGATGGAAGCCCTGCGGGTCCGCATCGTCGCGCCCATCCCCGGCCGCGGCGTGGTCGGCATCGAGGTCCCCAACAAGGAGCGCCAGATGGTCGTCCTGCGCGAGCTCGCCGAGCAGGACGCGTTCCAGAAGTCGCACAGCAAGCTGGCGATGTGCCTGGGCAAGGACATCGAGGGCATGCCGTACATCGCCGACCTGGGGAAGATGCCGCACCTGCTCATCGCCGGCACCACCGGCTCGGGCAAGTCGGTGGCGGTGAACGCCATGATCGTCTCCATGCTGCTGCGCGCCTCCCCCGAGGAGGTGCGCTTCCTCATGGTGGACCCCAAGATGCTCGAGCTGTCCGTCTACGAGGGAATTCCCCACTTGCTGCTTCCGGTGGTGACCGACGCCAAGAAGGCCGCGATGGCGCTGCGCTGGGGCGTGGAGGAGATGGAGCGCCGCTACCAGCTCCTGGCGGAGTGCGGGGTCCGCAACATCGCCTCGTACAACAAGAAGGTGGAGAAGGAGGGGGACGCGGCGCGGCGCGCGCACAAGCCGGCCAAGGAGAAGCGCGTCGTCGACCTGACCGACCCGCAGCTGTCGATCCCGGAGCTGCAGCAGGCCGCCGCCGCGAGTGAGGTCGCGCGCCAGGAGAGCGACAACCCGGCGGTGCAGCTCCTGCGCGAGAACGAGCGCAGGCTGGCCGCGGCCGACGATCCGGGCGCCTCGGAGACGGCGGGCGCCGAGCCGCAAGCCGCGAGCCACGAACCGCTCCGGAAGCTTCCCTACCTGGTGATCATCATCGACGAGCTGGCCGATCTCATGATGGTCGCCTCGCGCGAGGTGGAGACGTACATCGCGCGCCTGGCGCAGATGGCGCGGGCGGCGGGGATCCACCTGATGGTCGCGACCCAGCGCCCCTCGACCGACGTGGTCACCGGCGTGATCAAGGCGAACTTCCCCGCGCGCATCTCCTTCCAGGTCGCGTCGCGGCACGATTCGGGGACCATCATCAACTCCCCCGGCGCCGAGAACCTGCTCGGCATGGGCGACATGCTCATCCTGCCGCCGGGCACCTCGACGCTGACGCGCGTGCACGGGCCCTTCGTCGAAGAGAAGGAGATCCACGCAGTCGTCGAGCACTGGAAGGCGCAGGGCGCGCCGGTCTACGACCCGAACATCTTGAAGCCGCGCGCCGAGGACGGCGAGGGAATGCCGGAGGACGACCACGGTCCGGACGAGCTGTACGACCAGGCGATCGCGGCGGTGTCGGACATGCGCTTCATCTCCATCTCGCTGCTGCAGCGGAAGCTGCGCGTCGGCTACAACCGGGCGGCGCGCATGATCGAGCGCATGGAGCGCGACGGGATCGTCGGGCCCGCGGACGGGGCGAAGCCGCGCGAGGTGCTGATCCGGCCCGTCGGCGAGCTCCCCGGCGCGGGCGCGTAGGCCGGCTGACCGGATGTTCCCTTGACCTGCATCGCGCGCCCCGGTAAACGGACGCGCGCTCCCAGCGGGAGAGCTCGGGGCCGGCCTGCAGACCGCAGCCGAACAAGAAGGACTGTTCCGAATGGCGACCGGTACCGTGAAGTGGTTCAACGACACGAAGGGCTATGGCTTCATCACCCAGGACGGCGGAGGCGAGGACGTCTTCTGCCACCACACCGCCATCAAGGCGGAGGGATTCCGCTCGCTGGCCGAGGGCCAGAAGGTGGAGTTCGAGGTGGTGAAGGGACCCAAGGGTCTGCAGGCCCAGAACGTGCGCAAGCTGTCGTAAGCAAAGCGTCTCGCTGCGAAAGCCCCGAGGCCCGGTCTGGCTCCCCAGGCCGGGCCTCCGTGTTTCGAGCCGGCCGCGGCTGTCAGCCCGCCTGCGCGCCCGGCTGGTCGTCGGCGCCCGAGGCGACCTCGACCACCATGAGCGTCTCCTCGCGCTTGTCGATGCGGTACCAGACGGTCACGTCCTCCACCTCGATGCGGAGGAGGTTCGACTCGGGCGAAAGGTTGCGCGCGAGCGTCAGGCTCGGCGGCGGAGCGATGCTGGCCAGGTCGGCGAGCTCCGCCAGGAGCCGGCCCAGCCGCTGCACGACGTGCGAAGAGAAGGTGCGCAGCCGCTGCGCAGCCGCCGGCTCGACGAGGATGCGGTAGCTCATGGATGCACGCTAAGCATTCGTGCGGGCGCAGCGGTAGGGGGGCCGCCGCGGATCCGGACGAATTTGTCGGAGATCGTGCGGGACCGATGCTCCTTCAGCCTGACTTCCGGGTGGGCTCCGGAAGGGCGGGCGGCAGCTCCCCCGCGGGGCGCGGCGGATCCGAGAAGCTCGACGGCAGCAGGTTGAACGGGAGCAGCTTCACCAGGAGCGGCAGCAGCAGCATCCCGCCGGGGGCGGCGAAGATGGCCAGCGCGGGGATGGTCTTGGCCACGTCGATGAGCTGCTCGCGGACCTTCGCTTTCTCCTGCGGGGTGAGCGTCGCGCCGGCGCTGGCGCGGGCCAGAAGCTGCGCCAGCTCGCCGGTCTCCCGGATCTCCTGCAGGATGCGGTCGAGGTTGTCGGCCACCGCGGCCTTCAGGCGGCTGGTGAGCGCGTCGGCGAGCCCCTCGGGGGTCTCCGCGAGGCGCAGCGCGGTCAGCGCGTCGCGGTTCTGCCGGTAGAAATCGTCGACCTGCACTTCGAGCGCGGCCAGTTCCTCCGCCTCGACCGCGAGCGCGACCGCGAGCCGCTCGACGAAGGCGATCTCGCCCGCCTCGAGCTGGCGGTCCACCAAGGCGGCCAGCAGCACCTGCTCGACGGCGAATCGGCGCAGCGCCGGCGCGCGCATGGCGGGGGCGAGCCGCTCGATCGGCCGCGGGTCCCGGCGGGCGCGCTGCAGCAGGCGGTACTCGGGGGCGGGCAGCTTCTGGCCGCGCAGGACCTGGTCCATGCTGCGCGCCACCTCCCGCCCGTTCTCCTGCGAGGCGGCGAGGCCCGAGAGCAGCTCGACCAGGACGCACCGCCAGGCCAGCGCGGCGCGGTCGGCGATTCCCGTGGCGGCCGGCGAGATGCGCCCGTGCGCGAAGGCGGCCAGCGCCACGCTGGCGCAGGTGCGCACCTCGATGGCGCACAGCCCGTTGTGCAGCGGCAGCCCCGCGAACGGGCCGCCCAGCGCCAGGTAGCGGCGCGACAGGCGGGTGGCGATCCGTGCGGCCAGCCGCTGGAGGGAGGCCTCGCTGGCGCCGAGGGGATTCGCGAACAGGCGCGCGGATTCCTTGGTCCGTCCGGCCACCGCGCCCAGCACCGCGAGGAGCTGGTTGCGCCGCGTGTCGACCGCCACGTCCGGCGTGACCTCCGGCCCGTTCTCGACGAAGTACGGAGCGGCGGAGAGCGCGGCCGCCTTGGCGCACAGCCGCACCAGCCCGGCGACGAAGTGCGCGAAGGCGCGCGCGCCGGGCACGGCGTCAGGGGGCAGCTCCACCGCCGGGTCGACCGCGCCGGTGCCGTAGGCGAGCCCTGAGGCGCGCAGCATCACCTCGAGCCGGTCGCGGCGCTCGTGCAGGGCCAGGCGGTTCGGCGGGCCCTTGGTGACGCGCACGGCGACCGCGCCGACCACGGCGAGCAGCCAGTCGGTGCTGCCGACCGGCAGCTCGGCCTGCCGGCCCTGATGACGAAGCGATTCGATGCTGCACCCCGCGTTCTCCAACGATTGTAGCAGAGCCCCCGGGGGTGGGCCGGCGGCTACTTGACCGCTTTCACCCGGGCGCGCTTCTCGTCCAGCTCGACCGGCGGGGGAGGCGGCGCCGCCTTCACGATGCCGAACTTCTCGTACAGCCTGGTCTCGACGTCGCGCAGCGTGTCCGGGTGCGCCTTGAGGAAGTCGCGCGCGTTCTCGCGCCCCTGCCCGATGCGCTCGCCCCCGTAGCTGAACCAGGCGCCGCTCTTCTCCACGATGTTGTGCTCCACCGCCAGGTCGAGCAGGTCGCCCTCGCGCGAGATGCCCTGGCCATAGAGGATGTCGAACTCGACCTCGCGGAAGGGCGGCGCCACCTTGTTCTTCACCACCTTGACCCGCGTCCGGTTGCCGACGACCGTCTCGCCGTCCTTGATGGCGCCGATGCGGCGGATGTCGAGGCGCTGCGAGGCATAGAACTTGAGGGCGTTGCCGCCGGTGGTCGTCTCCGGGTTCCCGAACATCACGCCGATCTTCATGCGGATCTGGTTGATGAAGACCACCGTGGTGCTCGACTTGGAGATGGTGGCGGTGAGCTTGCGCAGCGCCTGCGACATGAGCCGCGCCTGCAGGCCCATGTGCTGGTCGCCCATCTCGCCCTCGAGCTCCGCGCGCGGGACGAGCGCGGCCACCGAGTCGATCACGATCACGTCGACGGCGCCCGAGCGCACCAGCATCTCGCAGATCTCCAGCGCCTGCTCGCCGGTGTCGGGCTGCGAGATGAGCAGGTCCTCGGTGCGCACGCCGAGCTTGCGCGCGTAGCCGACGTCGAGCGCGTGCTCGGCGTCGATGAAGGCGGCCACGCCGCCGTTCTTCTGCGCCTCGGCGACGACGTGGAGGGTGAGAGTGGTCTTGCCGGACGCCTCCGGCCCGTAGATCTCGACGATGCGCCCGCGGGGAACGCCGCCGACCCCGAGCGCGAGGTCGAGGGAGACCGAGCCGGTGGAGATGGCCGGGATGTCCTGCGCCAGGGGCTCGTCCACGCCGAGCCTCATCACCGAGCCCTTCCCGAACTGCTTCTCGATGGCGCTCACCGCCAGCTCGATGGCCTTCTCTTTCTCCGCGTTCGCCACTCGTTCCCTCCTTCGCGCCCCAGGCGCGATCACTGAATTCTTGTACAGGACCGGATCCATGAGTTCAAGAGTCCCCGCAGGGTGGCGCCATCCGTAGCACCACCCCCCGACATCGCTCGAGAAGTTGGGAAGAAGCGGACTCCCGTGAAGGCGTGCGACCGGGAGCGCACGGGTGCGCAGCCTCTCGGGCGCGGTCACCTTCAAGCGGAGTGTGGCGCCGCCTTATCGGGGGCGGCTAGCGCTGCGCCGTCTGCCGCGTCCCCTTCGCCCGCTTCCACACCAGCGTCGCGGTGCCCGGACCGATCGACGGGGTGGGGTTCGTGACCGTCATCTCGTCACCGGAGAGGGCGACGATGCGCTTCTGATCGGTGCCGCTCCAGTTGGGGAACGTGCTCGCCTCGACGCGGAGGTTCACCGTCTTGTCCGCGTCGCTCACGGTATACGTCCCGAAGTAGCCGATCCCGCCTTGCATCGCCGCCTTGTTCTCGTCCGCGGTCCCGTTCGTGCGGCTGTTGGAGGCGAACTTCGGCACGTCCGGCCGGGTGAGCACGATGGAGAAGTGGCCGTCGCTCGTCAGGATCATGTTGCCCTTCGGGCTCGGGCCGAAGGGCTCGACTTTGGCGCCTCCCTGGTCGACCGTGTCGGACACCATGGTCCATGCGCCGACCAGTTGCTGCTTGAGCTTGCCCATCTTCTGGGTGCCCGCGCCGCGGGCAGCGAAGGCAACGAACGCCAGCGTGGCGAGCACCGGCAGCGCGGCTCGGATGATCGTTCTCATGTGCGTCCCCCTGGCCGTGCCATGAGGTGCACGGCCGCGGGGATTCGAGCACGTCTCGCGTGAGGTGGCTACCGGCCCTGCGTCCTATTGGCGCGGTTCGGCCGCGGATGCCGTCGCCCGCCCTTCCTTGACGCGCTTCCAGGTCACCGTCACGGTGCCCGGGCCCATCGACGGGTTCGGATTGATGAACTTGAGCTCGTCTCCCGACAGCTCAATCGTCCGCTTCTGATCCGTTCCAGTCCAGTTCGGGAAGGTGCCGCCCTCGTCGCGCAGGACGAGCGTCTTGCCGGCGTCGTTCGCTGTGTACGTGCCGAAATACGCGATGCTGCCTTGCACCACCGCCTTGTTCTCCTCCGCAGTTCCCGTGGTGCGGACGTTGGAGGCGAACTTGGGGAGGTCGGCACGCGTGATGATCAGCGCGAACCGGCCGTTGTTGGTGAGGATCACGCTGCCCTTCGGGCCGGGACCGAACGGTTCCGACTTCTTGCCTTCCTGGTCGAGGACCGCGGACACCAGCGTCCAGGTCCCCTGCACCCGCTGCTTGAGCGAACCCGTCTTCTGATTGCTCCCGCCGTGGGACGCGAATGCGACGAACGCCACCGCGGCGAGCGCCGGCAGCGCCGTCCTGCAGATCGTCTTCATGGCACTCCCCCTGGCCGCGCAACGTTACGCCAGCGCGACCGGGGCGGACTCCAGCACGACCCGAGCAAAATGGCCAGCGGTCCTGGTCTTATTGGCCGTTGATGCCGAGCAGCTCGACCTTGAAGATCAGCGTGGCGCCGCCCGGGATGGTCGGCGGGTGTCCATGGTCGCCGTAGGCGATGTCCGAGGGGCAGACCAGCTCCGCCTCCTCGCCGACGTGCAACTTCTGCACGCCCTCGGTCCAGCACTTGATCACGCCGTTGAGCGGGAACTCCGCCGGCTGGCCCCGCTTGTAGGAGGAATCGAAGACGGTGCCGTTGATCAGCCGGCCCTCGTAGTTGACCTTGACCTTGTCGGTCTCCTTCGGGCTCGGGCCCTTGCCGGGGCGCAGCACCTTGATCACCAGCCCGGAGGGCGTCTTCTGCGCGCCCTTCTCCTGCGCCGCCTTGGCGAGGAAGTCCTTGGAGGAGGCCTTCTCCTTCTCGGCGGCCGCGTTGGTGCGCGCCTGCACCAGCTTGGTGATCGCCTCCTGCCGCTCCGCCGGCTCCGTCTTCGCCTTGGACCCGGCGGCGGCGTCGTGGAACCCCTGCTCCACCACCTTCAGCTCGCCGGGCTTGAGCTGCAGGGACTGCACGCCGGAGCCGATGCCGATTCTGTAACCGATCGCATAGAAGGTCTTGTCGTCGTCGCTCTTGAGCGCCTGCGCGCCGGCGGCGAGAGGGAGGGCGAGCAGGGCGGCGACGGCGAGCCGGGTCATGGCAGTCCTTTCGTGAGGCGCGCACTTATGTCACGCGCGCGGCGCGGCGTCAGCGGTCAGTCGCCGCCCATTCCCTGGGTGATGGCGACCAGCAGCGTCCCCGCCTCGGGCTTCGCCGGATCGAGCCGCAGCCCGCCGACGAAGATGGTTCCGCCGCGCTGGATGCTGTAGTCGGTGTGCAGCTTGCGCGAGTGCTCGGGGTGCTCGCCGAGCAGCTCCAGGTGCACCTTGATGCGCCCGTCCGGCGACATCTGCCGCGGGGTGACCTGCACGCTGCGCGAGCCGGGCAGCTCCATCTGGGCGGCGCTCTGGAAGGCCAGATCGAACGTCTCCTCGCTCAGCAGCCGGAAGTTCCGCCAGCGGAAATCCTTGGCGAATTCCGCCAGGTTGCGGGCGATCGGCGCCAGCCTCGGATCGGTCTGCTCGGCCCCGCTCGTGGCCGCGATGGCCCGCACCGTGATGCGCACGCGCGAGCCCTGGGGGGCTGTGCCCGCGTCCGGCGAGCTCTCTGCGGCGAGCACGGCGAGCGCCGCGAACACCGCCCTCATCGCACCACCGCCCGGCCGTCGTCGTCGACCCAGATCACCGTGGTCTGACCGGACTGCAGCACCGCGCCTTCGTGGCTCTCGAAGTCGATCTCTTCGACGGTGGTCCCGGCGCTCGCGTCGGCGAGCAGGGGACCCGGGCGCGGGCCGCTGCGCAGCGGCGAGAGCAGCGCGACCACGGCCAGCGAAGCCGCCACCGCCAGGCCCGCGGCCGCGGAGATGCTGCCCCGGTGCGCCCTCCAGGTCTCCGCGCCCCACACCCGCAGGCGCAGCACCGCGGCGGGCGGGCGGTCGTGGACCACGCGCGCCAGCACGGCGTCCGCCATCCGGGACAGGTCCGCGGCCGCGGCCTTGCGCACCACCGCCTCCCGCACCGCGTCCCTCTGCGCCGCGAGCAAGGCCTTGCGGGTGGTACAGGCGTCGCAGCCCGCCACGTGCTCGGCGAGCCACGCGCGGTCCTCCTCGGGCAGCTCACCATCCATCCACGGCCCGATCAGGGGGACCGACTCCTCGCAGCGCCGCTTCATTCCTCGTCCTCCGCCTCGTCCTTCGTCTCGTCTCCCAGGTACTCGCGCAGCTTCCGCTGCATCTTCAGCCGCGCGTGGAAGAGCCGGCTCATCACCGTCCCCTTGCGGATGCCCAGCGTCCGGGCCAGCTCTTCATAGCTCAGGCCATCCACCTCGCGCAGCAGCAGGATGGCGCGATGGTTCTCCGAGAGCGTGGCGAGGGCCTCCTCGATCTTCCCCTTCAGCTCCGCGTTGAGCGCGGCCCGGTGCGGGCCCGCCAGCGCCGCCGAGGGCGGGTCCATGCGGGCCTCGATCTCCGCGTCGCTCTCGTCCAGCTCCACCCGCTCGCTCCGTCCCCGCTTGCGCGCCGAATCCAGGCACAGATTGGTCGCGATCCGATACGTCCAGGTGAAGAAGGACGAGTCGCCCTTGAACGAGGGCAGGTAGCGGTGCACCCTGACGAACGTCTCCTGGGTGATGTCCATCGCCTCGTCCGAGTCTCTCACCATCCCCAGCGCCAGTTGGTAGACGCGCCGCTGGTGCCTCTCCACCAGAGCCCGGAAGGCCTGCGCGTCGCCGCCCTGCGCGGCCCGAACGAGCGACCTGTCGTCCGGCGGACCTGCGCCCCGCTCGGGCGGCTTCCTGCTCTCGGTCATCGGACGCGCCCGATCGAGCTTCTATTCATGAGAACAACGTTCGCGGCACGCCTGCCCGCTCGCAGGCGTGGCGGGAATGGTTGCCCGTACGGCTGCCCGTCTGCAGACGTGTCGGGAATGGTTGCCCGTACGTCTACCCGTCCGCAGACGTGGCGGGAATGGTTGCCCGTACGTCTGCCCGTCTGCAGGCGTGGCGGGAATGTAAGCCCCACGTCGTTGTCTAGACTACGATGCTTTTGCGGGCTTTGAGTCCCGCAGATAGACCCACATCCTTGGCCGGTCCGATGCAACTGCCGCAGCCGACAGCGGAGATCCCCGAGCTGGGCGGGCTCCTTCCCTCCCGCCTGTCGGCGCTGGCGGAGCAGGGGGTGGCGGCCCGGCGGGAAGTCGACGCGCTGCTCGGCCGGGCGCGGCGGCGGGCGCGCGGCCTCGCGCTCCTGCGCGCCGCTGCGTTGTTGGCCGCCGGCGCCGCGGTGGCCGTCTGCACCGGAGCATTGCTCGGTTCGTTCGCACCGGCGGCCGTGGCGCGTGTGGCGGCAGCGGTGGTGCTCCTCGCCGCCGCGGCAGGGGTCGTCGTCTTCTCCCTGCGGTCTCCGTTGCAGCGCGCCGGCGCGCGGGACGACGCCGCGCTGGCGCGGCTCCTGGCCGGATCGTCGGAGCTGCTCTCGAGCGTGGAGCTGTCCCGCGCCCCCGAGCAGCCGGGCATCTCGCGCGACCTGCTCGCGCTGCTCCACGTGCGAGCGGCGGGCCAGTCGCGCTCGCTCGACGTGCGCGGGAAGCTCCCGCTGCGCTCGGCCGGGCTGCCCCTGGCGGTCCTCGCGGGTGCGCTGATCGCGGCGGGGCTTTTCCAGCTGGCCGCGCCGCGGCGCTTCGCGCTCGGGCTTTCGCGGCTGCGCGGAGGCGACGCGGCCGCGCCCGCGCCGGAGCTGTCCCCCATCGTCGGCGATCTGACCATCACCTACCTGTACCCACAGTACACCGGACTCCCCGCGCGCACCGAGGAGGGGACCGCGGGCGATCTGCGCGCGCCGCGCGGGACCGAGGCGCACATCACGGCCCGGGCCGACCGCGACCTCGCCGAGGCGGCGGCGGTCGTCAACGGCAAGCCGGTGAAGCTCCTTGCGCAAGGGCCGGGGCGCCGGCAGCTCTCCGGATCGCTCACGCTGACCCAGCCGGGGCGCTGGAGCTTCCGCTTCCTCGACGCCAAGGGGCGCACCATCGCCCAGGGGCCGGAACGTCCGGTCGAGATCGTCGCCGACCAGCCGCCGCAGGTGACCATCGAGGCGCCCTCGGAGAAGACGCTGGAGGTCGATCCGCAAGGGCGCGTGGTGCTCAACTGGTCGGCGACGGACGACTACGGCGTCTCGCAGGTCGCCCTGCTGTTCCAGCTCGCGGGGGACAAGGAAGAGCGCGTCGTCCTCCAGACTCCGGGGCAGGCGGCGCGGCGGCTGCGGGGGACATACTCCTGGGAGCTGTCGCCCTTGCGGCTGCGCGCCGGGGACAAGGTCACCTACGCCGTCGAGGCGCGGGACAACGACGCGGTCGACGGTCCGCAGCGGGGCGCGTCGGCCACGCAGGTGCTGAAGGTGTTCTCCGCGGCGGAGCACAGCCGGGAGGCGCTGCTGCGGGCCCAGGCGCTGTGGGAGCGGCTGGTGGCGCTCGCGGCCGACCGCATCGAGGAGAAGCCCGCGCCGCCCACGGACGGGGCGGGCTGGTACGCGGCGACCGGCTCTTCGGACCAGCGCGCGCTGCAGCTCGTCTCGGAGCTGCAGTCCGCAGGGACCGCGCTGATCAAGGACAAGCTGGCGCCGCGCGAGGTCGGGCGCGCGCTGCGCTACGCGGCGAGCTCGCTGGGGCCGGCGGTGCGCCGCACCTCGCTGGCGCGCGCCCCGCTCTCGCGCGGGTCCGCCGGCCTCGACGGCGCGTACCGCAACTTCTCGCGCGCCCTTTCCGCCGAGATCGCCGAGGAGGAGAAGGACATCCTCTACCTGCAGGACCTGCTCGACAAGGCGCGGCTCGACGCCATGCAGGAGATCGGCAAGGAGCTGGCCGCCTCCCGCCGCGAGCTGGCGCGGCTGGCGGACAAGCTGCGCAAGGCGCCCGACGAGGAGACGAAGCGGCAGATCCTCTCCGAGGTGGAGCGGATGCGGGAGCGCATCCAGGATCTCATGGCGCGCATGCAGGAGATGGCGCGCGGCATCCGCGACGAGCACCTGAACGCCGAGGCGATGGAGAACGTGGAGCGGCAGCAGGACCTGCTCTCCCAGCTCTCGGACATCCAGCGCAAGCTGCAGAGTGGAAAGGTGGACGACGCGCTCAAGCAGCTCGACCAGCTCGGGCAAGATCTGGAAAAGCTGGAGAAGGGGCTCGCCCAGCGCGCGCAGGAGGAGCAGGGCGGCCAGTACTCGGAGGAAGCGCAGAAGCTCTCGCAGGCGGCCCAGAAGCTGCGCGACATCACCGCGCGCGAAAAGGCGCTGCAGCAGCGCACCGCCCATCTCCGCCGGGAGATGGGCGCGGAGCAGCAGAAGCGGTTCGACCAGCGCGGCGGCAAGGACCTGGCCAGGCGGCTGCGCGAGAAGGTGGAGCAGGCCCGTCAGGGCGTGAAGCAGATCGACTCGAAGCTGGCCGAGCGCATGGGCCTGGAGGATGTGCTGGAGGCGGCGCAGTCGAGGGTCGACGACCTGTCGCGCGCGCTGGAGTCGGGCGATTTCTCCGAGGCGCTCGAGCAGGCCGAGCGCAGCCTGCGGGCGGTGGAGACGCTGCAGGCGCGCCTGGGAATGGAGGAGCAGCTCGCGCAGCGGTATCCAGGGTTCGTGCGCGATCCGGAGGCGGTGAAGCGCGGCATGAAAGGCGTGCAGGGCGCCGCGCCGCCCCTGCGCGAAGTGGTGAGCGAGTTGGAGCAGACCATGCCGCGCGGCGAGCCGCTCACGCCGCAGCAGATGGAGGAGATGCTCCGGCAGCAGGCCGAGCAGAGGAAGATCGGCGAGGACCTGCAGCAGGCGCGCAACCAGCTGGGCGAGGTGGGCCGCAAGGTGCCCATCTTCGGGCCCCAGCACGAGCAGATGCTGCAGCAGGCGCAGGAGGGGATGGGGCGCGCGGAGCAGAGGCTGGGCCAGGGCGAGCCGCGCGGCGCGCAGGCCGGCGAGGAGCAGGCGCTGGAGCAGCTGCAGAAGTTCGAGGACGCCATGCAGCAGATGGCCAAGCAGGCCGGCGGCAAGGGCCAGAACGGGCCGCGCATGCCGATGCCGTGGGGCGAGCCGGCCGGCGAGCAGGGCGAGAACGACTCCGGCGACATGGACACGCAGAAGGTGGAGATCCCCGACGCCGAGGCAGGGCGCGGGCCGCAGGAGTTCCGCAAGGAGCTGCTCGACGCGATGAAGCAGAAGGCGCCGGAGAAATACCAGGAGCGGGTGAAGCAGTATTACGAGGAGCTGGTCAAGTGACGGCTCACGGCTTGCGGCTCGCGGCTGGCGGTCTTCCGCGGTCGCTGCTCCTGCTCGTCACCCTCGCGGCGCTGCCGGCCCCGGCGCGCTCCACCTCGCAGATCGCGGAGCGGATCGACAGCGACCTGGAAGCCTGGGACATCGAGGGGGCGCAGCGCGGGCTCGACGAGCTCACCTCCGAGGATCGGGGGTCGGTGGCGGCGGCGTACTTCCGGGCGCGGGTCTTGTTCGAGCAGGGCAAGTACGCCGAATCGGTCGCGGCGTTCGGGGAGGCCCGTTCGCGCGGCGCCGCGCAGATCGACGGATTCGAGGCGCAGGCGAAGCTCGCCCAGGCCGGGGCCGACGAGGTGAAGGGCGACGAGGCGCACGAGAGCGCGCACTTCGTCGTGTACACGCGCCCCGGGAAGGACGCGCTGCTGGTCCCCTACGCGCTGGAGGCGCTGGAGAAAGCGTACGCCGCGCTGACGCAGGACCTGGGCTACTCGCCTCCGGCGAAGGTGCGCGTCGAGGTGTACGAGACGGCGCAGGCGCTGGCCCGCGTCTCCCCGCTGACCGTCGCCGAGATCAAGGCGAGCGGCACCATCGCGCTCTGCAAGTACAACCGGCTGATGATCACCTCGCCCCGCGCGCTCTTGCGCGGCTACGCCTGGCTGGACACGCTCTCGCACGAGTTCGTCCACTACCTGGTCACTCGCAAGGGCCGGAACGCGGTGCCCATCTGGCTGCAGGAGGGGCTGGCGAAGTTCCTCGAGACCCGCTGGCGCGGCGCCCCGGGCCAGGCGGTGGACGAGACGTCGACCGCGCTGCTCACCAGGGCGGCGCGGGACCGCAAGCTGATCACCTTCGCCGCCATGCACCCGTCCATCGCCAAGCTGCCGACGCAGGAGATGGCCGCGCTCGCCTTCGCCGAGGTGGAGTCCGCCATCAAGCTCCTCCACCAGCGCGGAGGGCAGCAGGCGCTGACCGAGCTGGTGGCGGCGATGGCGAACGGCTTCTCCGACGAGAACGCGGTGGCGCAGGCGTACGGCAAGCCGTTCGCGCAGTTCGAGCAGGAGTGGCGCGCCGACCTGCTCAAGCCGCGCCGCGAGCCCGCCACCCAGGCCCCCGGCTCGGCGCGCCCCCTCGCCTCGCGCAAGCTGATCTTCAAGGAGGACGCGAAGAAGAAGGGGGCGGCTGCCGCGCCGGACCCGGGCGAGGAGCGGCCGACCGATCCGGAGGCCAAGCGAGCGGTGCGCCTGGGGGAGATCTTCTTCGCGCGCCGCCGCTGGGCCGCCGCCGCGCTCGAGTACGGCAAGGCCCGCGCGCGCCTCTCCCGGGAGGTGCCGCTGCTCGCGCGCCGCTACGCCTTCGCGCAGATCCAGCTGGGGCGCCTGGGCGAGGCCGAGAGCGCGCTCGCCGCGGCCGTGTCGCGCGACCCGCAGGATGAGGCGGCCCAGGTGCTGTACGCGCGGGTGCTGGAGAAGCGCGGCGAGTACGCCAAGGCGCGCAGCGCGCTGGACGCAGGCATCTCGGTGGACCCGTTCGACCCCGAGCTGCACGACGTCTACCTGGCGGTGGCGAAGGGCCTGAAGGACGACGCGCTGATCGAGCGCGAGAAGCGCGCGCTCGCGCTCGCCCTCGGCGAGCGGCCCGCGCCCAAGGACACCAAGGAAGGGGCTCCATGAGCGAGGCACTGGATCTGAAGACCACCGGCCCGGCGTCCGACGCCGAGCTGATCGCCGAGCTCGGCCAGGCGCGGGCCCGCATCCGCGCCGAGATCGGAAAGCGGGTGGTCGGGCAAGAGGCGGTCATCGACCAGCTGCTGGTGGCGCTCTTCTCGCGCGGCCACTGCCTGTTCGTCGGGGTGCCGGGGCTGGCCAAGACGCTGCTCATCTCCACCCTGGCCGAGGCGCTCTCGCTCAGCTTCAACCGGATCCAGTTCACGCCCGACCTGATGCCCTCCGACATCACCGGCACCGACGTGCTGGAGGAGGACCACACCACCGGCCGGCGCGCCTTCCGCTTCGTCCCCGGTCCGGTCTTCGCCCACGTGCTGCTCGCGGACGAGATCAACCGCACCCCGCCCAAGACCCAGGCCGCGCTGCTGCAGGCCATGCAGGAGCACCGCGTGACCGCGGGCGGGCGCACCTATCCGCTCGAGGAACCGTTCCTCGTGTTCGCCACGCAGAACCCGATCGAGCAGGAGGGCACGTACCCGTTGCCCGAGGCGCAGCTCGACCGGTTCATGTTCATGGTCGACGTGAATTACCCGAGCGCGGAGGAGGAGGTGCAGATCGTGCGCGCCACCACCTCGGGCGCGAAGCCCGCCCTGCAGAAGGTGCTCGCGCCGGAGCAGATCCGCAGCCTTCAAGACCTGGTGCTGCGCGTCCCCGCCGCGGACCACGTGATCCGCTACGCCGTCGAGCTGGTGCGGCGCACGCGGCCGGGCGAGTCGGCCGACCAGCACGTGAAGGACCACGTCGCCTGGGGCGCCGGCCCCCGCGCCTCGCAGGCGCTGATCGTCGGCGCCAAGGCGCGCGCCGCCCTCGACGCCCGCCCCGCCGCCACGGTGGACGACGTGCGCGCGCTGGCCGAGCCGGTGATGCGCCACCGCGTCCTCACCAACTTCCACGCCGAGGCCGAGGGAGTGGACTCGCGCGCGGTGGTCGCGCAGCTGCTCCGCGACGCGCGCGCATGATGCTCGACCCGGCCCTGCTGGCGCGCCTGGGCCCCTTGCAGGTGCGGGCGCGCAAGGTGATGGAGGGAGTGCTCACCGGGCTGCACCAGAGCCCGGTGCACGGGCAATCGGTGGAGTTCGCCGAGCACAAGGAGTACGCGCCCGGCGACGAGATCAGGCACATCGACTGGCGCGCCTACGCCAAGCTCGACAAGTACTACGTGAAGCGGTTCGAGATGGAGACGAACCTGCGCGCCCTGCTGGTCGTCGACGGCTCGGGCTCGATGGCGTACGGGCGCGGCGCGATGACCAAGCTCCAGTACGGCGCCGTCTGCGCGGGGGCGCTCGCGTACCTCCTCGCGCGGCAGGGCGATCAGGTGGGGCTCATCGTCGCCGGCGACGCGGAGCCGGGCAGCACCGAGCGGCTGCCGGCCGGGGTGCGCAGCTTCCTCCCCTTCGCGGCGTCCAGCGCGCACGTGCAGGAGGTGCTCCGGCGGCTCGACGCGGCCGCCGGGCGCGGGCCCACCGATCTGTCGGAAGCGCTGGACTTCGCCGCCGAGAAGACCGGCCGGCGCGGGATGGTGGTGCTCTTGAGCGACCTGTTCGACCCGACCGAGCGGACCGTGCCCGCGTTGAAGATGCTCCGCGGCCGCCGCCACGACGTGCTCCTCCTGCACCTGCTCGACCGCGAGGAGCTCGACTTCCCCTTCGACGATCCGACCCGGTTCCTCAGCCTGGAGGACGAGCGCCAGATCGACGCGCAGCTCCGCGAGAGCTACCTCCAGGAACTGCGCCGCTTCCTCGAGGACACCAAGAGGGAGCTGACCCGCGCGGACGTGGAGTACGTGCAGGTCCCCACCGACCGCGCTCCGGACCGCGTGCTGCTCGAGCTGCTCGCCCGCCGCGAAGGGAGCGCGTAATGGGCCGGCTCGTCTTCGCGCATCCCGCCTACCTGTGGGGCCTCGCCGCGCTGGCGCTGCCCATCCTGGTGCACCTGTTCAACCGGCGGCGGCCGCGCCCGCTCGCGTTCGGCGCGATCGAGTTCGTGCTCCGTTCCCAGCAGCGCCGCGTGCGGCGGCTGCGCCTCCGGCAGATCCTGCTGCTCGCGCTGCGCTGCCTGCTGATCGCGGGCGTGGCGCTGGCGCTGGCGCGCCCGTCGCTCGAGCCGCGCGGCGCGCAGGCGGCGGTGTCGCGAGGTCCCCAGGCGACGGCACTGGTCATCGACGCGTCGCTGTCGATGCGCTACCGCCGCGGCTCGCAGACGCTCTTTGCGCGGGCGCGGAGCGAGGCGTTCGCGGCGCTCGAGCGGCTGGGCCCCGACGAGCCGGCGACGGTGGCGCTCTGCGCCGGCAATCCCGCGCCGCTGGCCGCCCCCAGCTTCGATCGGGTGGCGGTCCGGCGCCTCCTCGAGGACGCGAGGCCCACCCATCTCGGCTCCGATCTGACCGGCTGCATGGCGGCGGCTGCGCGGGCGCTGGGCGAGAGCCCGGTGGCGGGGAAGCGCATCGTCGCCTTCACCGATCTCGCCGCCCACTCGCTGCGGCTCGATGCCCCGCCGCCCCTCGTTCCGCCTCCCCCGGGCTCGCCGCCGGGGACCCGGCCGGTCCGTCCCAACGTGGTGCTGGTGGACGCGGCGCAGGGCAACGAGCTGCCCAACGCCGCCGTGGTCGCCACGGCCGTGCAGCCCGCCGCATCGATCGGGGCGCGCGGGTACGAGGTGATCGCGACGATCGCCAACCACTCGGCCGCGGCGATCTCCGGACTGCCGGTGGCGCTGCGCATCGGGCAGCAGACGCTCGCCAAGGGCTTCGTGGACGTGCCCGCGCACGGCACGGCGAAGAAGACCTTGGGGGCGGTGCTGCCGCCGGGAACGGTGGCGGGACGGGTGGAGATCGCCCGGGCAGAGGGAGAGGGGCTGGACGAGGACGACGCGCAGGACTTCACCGTCGAGGTGCCCCGCGACCTGCGCGTCCTGGTGGTCGACGGCGCGCCTTCGGCGCTCCGCACCCGGGACGAGGCGTTCTTCGTCGAGGCGGCGCTCGCGCCGGCGCGCACCGGCGGCCGCGTGGCGCTCACCGTGCTCGACGCGGAGGCGGCGCAGGGCGCGTCTCTGGAGGGCTACGACGTCATCCTGCTGCTCGACGTGATCGCGCCGCCAAAGTCCTTCAGCGAGAAGCTGCGGGCGCTGGTGGCGAACCGCGGGGTGGGGCTCTTAGTGTCGCTCGGAGATCACGTCGACCCCGATGCGTACAATGACGCGTTCGGCGATCTGCTGCCGCGCCCGCTGCACCTGATCAAGACCGCGGCCGATCCCGCCGGCGAGCAGGGCAAGGGAGATCCCCGCCTCACCGACCAGGCGGCGCGGTTCGGGGTGGTGGAGTGGACGCATCCGCTCTTCCGCGTCTTCTCCGCCGCCGACCGCGAGGGCCTCCTCGGAGCGCGCACGTTCAAGTACGCGCTCCTCCGGCCCGATCCTTCGGGCGGCTCGCGCGCCCTGCTCTCCTACGACGACGGGGCGCCCGCGCTGGTCGAAGGGCAGCACGGGCAGGGGCGCGTGCTGCTCTACACCAGCACGGTGTCCCACGCGTGGACCGACTGGCCGGTGCGCGTGAGCTTCCTGCCCGTGCTGCAGCAGTCGGTGAGCTGGCTGGCGGGCTCGCTCGAGGAGAAGGCGCCGCCGCCGTCGCAGGTGGGGAACGATCGGACCGTGATCGCGCCCCAGGGGACGCGGATCGCCGCCGTGCTCGGCCCCGGCGGCTCGCCGCTGCCGCTGCGGCGGGAGAAGGCCTCGCCGCAGGCGCAGGACTCCGTCTCGGTCCAGGCGCTGGAGCCCGGCCTGTACCGGGTGCAACTGCAGCCGGCGGGGGGCGCGGTGCGCGTCGAGCCGGCGCTGGGGTTCGTCGCGCGACTCGACCCAAAAGAAAGCGATCTGCGCCGCGTCGACGAGGCCGAGCTGAAGGCCCAGCTGGGCGGCGCCGGCAGCGCCCAGGTCGCCTCCAGCGCCCAGGCCGCCGAAGGCGCCCGCGGCACCCCTCTCTGGGGCAGCCTCCTCCTCCTCGGCGTCCTCGCCTTGCTCGGCGAGGGCGCCCTCACCCGCCGCTGATGAATCAGCCGCGCTGGACTACAGGATCAACGCGGAGGCGCTGAGGCGCGGAGACACGCGTCCCAATTCTCTTCTCCGCGCCTCCGCGCCTCCGCGTTCGTTTGTAGGCAATCGCAACGGCGGGGACGATGCAGAGGTCAGGCGCGGCGCCATTCCGTGGGGTCGCGGTGCTGGGAGGCGACGGCGGGGGGAGCCAGCAGCTTGGCGACGAAGTCGCGGTGCTCCTTGGTTCCGCAGCGCGCCGCCGCGCGCGACGGCTCGATGGCCGAGGCTGGCCGGGCGAACTGGAGCAGCTTCTCCATCCGGCCGGCCGCCTCCGCGAGGCGGTCGCGCGGCAGCGGACCCGCATCGGCGCCGCGCGCGATGCTCTCGATCGCATCGTGCTGGAGCTTCAGCGTGTGGCAGACGAGCACCGCGTCCACCCCGGCGGCGATGGCCAGCTCGGCGCCGTCCACCACCCCGTACGTGTCGGCGATGGCCTTCATCTCCAGGTCGTCGGAGATGCACGCGCCCTGGAACTCGACGTCCTTGCGGAGGAGCTTCATGGCCTCCGGAGACAGGGTGGCCGGCAGCCGGTCGAACGCCTCGAACCGGATGTGCGCGGTCATCACCGAGGCGAGCCCGGCGCGCGCCGCCGCCACGAACGGCACCAGCTCCACCTGCCAGAGCCGCTCGCGGTCGTGGGCGAGGCGCGGGAGCGTGAGGTGCGAGTCCTGCGAGGTATCGCCGTGGCCGGGGAAGTGCTTCCCGCAGCTCGCCACCCTGCCCGTCTCCAGCCCCTTGCCCAGCGCGACGCCCAGGCGCGCCACCCGCGCCGGGTCGCGGCCGAAGGAGCGGTCCCCGATCACCGGGTTGTCCGGGTTGGTGTCGACGTCGAGCACCGGGGCGTAGTCCTGATCGATGCCGCAGGCCGACAGCTCCTCGGCGATCAGCAGGCCCAGCTTCTCGGCGATGGCCGTCCCGTTCATCCCCGGGATGCCGCCGGCCGCGTCCAGCTCGCCGATGCGGCGCATGCTGGGCAGCTCGGTCCAGTGCGGGGGGCGGAGCCGCTGCACACGGCCGCCTTCCTGGTCGATGGACAAGAGCAGCGGCCCGGGCGCGGCCGCTTTGAGCGCGCGCGACAGCTCGGCGACCTGGGTGGGATCCACCACGTTGCGCTTGAAGAGGATCACGCCCGCGATGCCCCGCCGGACCAGATCCAGCTCCTCCGGGGTGGGTGTGGGACCCTGGATGCCGGCGATCACGCACCGTGCGGCGAGCTTCTCGTAGTCCATGGCGGCCCAGAGGAATCTCACAATGTCCGCGCCGTGAAAAGCGCAGCGCCGCCCTAGGCGGCGACTGACACGGAACACTGGCCCGGGGCAGTCAGGAAGGAGGCGGGCCAGCCGATTGTTGGCTGGTCGCATCCCGAGGGAATTGTCGCCTGCTGTTTCGTTGCCCGGCGGCCAGGCGGTTGGTAGAGATCGAAAGGCGGGCGAGCCCGCCGAAGCGAGGTCCCCCTGTCTCGGCTGCAGCATCGGATCCTTCTCTCCACCGTGGCGGTGTGCGCGCTCTGCACCGCCCACACCGCGTCGGCTTCGCCCGCCGATCGGCAGGCGTTGCGCAGCGCTTTCGACGCCTTGCTCTCGCAAGCGCCCCTCACGGGTGCGCGGGCGTCGGTGGAGGTGGTTTCGCTCGACGACGGTTCGGTGATCTACTCGCGCGGCGCCGACAACCAGCTCAATCCAGCTTCGAACACCAAGTTGGTCACGGCCGCCGCCGCGCTGCTGCGGCTGGGTCCCGACTTCCGCTTCACCACCGATTTCCTCGGGGACCGCAGCCCGGACCGCCGCGGGCACGTCCAGACCCTGTACGTGAAGGGGCGCGGCGACCCCACCCTCAACACGGAGCGGCTGTACGGGCTGGCCGCGGACCTGTGGCACCGGGGCGTGCGCCAGGTGGGCGAGATCGTGCTGGACGACACCTATTTCGACGCCGAGAAGTGGGGGCCGGGCTGGGAGCAGGAGACCAGCGACAAGGCGTACGCGGCGCCGGTCGGGGCGCTCTCGCTGAACCACAACGCAGTGGCCATCTACGTCTCGCCCGGCGACCGTCCCGGCCAACGCGCCCGCGTGGAGCTCGAGCCGGACGCCGACTGCTTCGTCCTGCAGAACAACGTCACCACCGTGCGCGAGGACGCGCGGCGCAAGCTGCGGCCGCACACGTACGCCGAGGGCGAGCGGACGCGGGTGGCCATCGACGGCCGGCTGCCGGCCAAGGCCGACCCGGTGGTGCTGTACCGCCGCGTGACCCATCCGGCCATGTACTTCGGCCACACGCTCCGCCTCGCGCTCAAGCAGCGCGGCATCCACGTGGGGCCACGGGTGAAGCTGGGCGCCGCCCCCGCCTCGGCCGCGCTCATCGCCTCTTACGACTCCGACGAGCTGTCGGACGTCGTCCGCGACATGAACAAGGCCTCCTCGAACTTCATCGCCGAGATGCTGGTCAAGGCGTTGGGGGCGGAGCTGAAGGGCGCTCCAGGCACCTGGCCGAAGGGCATCGAGGTGACGCAGGAGGTGCTCGGCGAGCTGGGCATCCCGCGAGGCTCATACCAGCTGCGCAACGGGAGCGGGCTGAACGATACCAACCGCTTCTCCGCGCACCAGATGATCACGCTGCTCACCGCGGTGTGGAAGCGGTTCCCGGTGGCAGCGGAGTTCGTCTCCTCGCTCGGCATCGCCGCACGCGACGGCACGATGCGGCTGCGGATGGAAGGCACCGACGCGGCCGGGCGGCTGCGCGCCAAGACCGGGACGCTCGACAAGGTGACTGCGCTTTCCGGATTCGTGCAGAGCCTGGGCGGGGAAAGGTTCGCCTTCTCGGTCCTGGTGAACGACTGGTCCGGACGGAGCGCTGCGGTGGTCTCGAGCGTGGACCGGCTGGGGGGCATCCTCGCCTCGTCCGGCGGTCCGGACAAGGAAGCGCTGGCGGCGCTGGCGCCGGCCGAGCTGTCCCCTGCGGAGCTTCGCGCGCGGGTGGTGACGTACGCGGCGATGGCGCAGTCCCCGGACAAGAAGAACCTCGCGTTCCTGCGCAGCGCGCTGCGTATCGAGCGCGATCCGCTGGTGCGCGTGGTGGTCGCCGATGCGCTGGTGCGGAGCGACCCCGAGCAGGGCGGTGGGCCGCTGCTGGAGGCGATGCCTTCATCGACGGACCTGTTCGTGAAGCTCCGGGCCGTCGGGCGCGAGCTGTCCCTGCCCGTCCCCGCCGTGTCGCCGCTCCTGGACATGGCGGTCGACGGCAACGCCGAGGCGCTAGCGCGCCTTTTGGCGCTGGCGCCGCTCGCGCGCGGCGCGCAGCACGACGAGCAGCTCGAGACGCTCCTTTCCAAGGGGCTCGCGGACGTGGCGGACGCGTCGGCGGACGAGCTGTTCGCAGCGCTGCGGGCGGCCCCCGCCGTGCAGGCGCAAGCCGCCGTCGAGCTCGCCGCCATCGGCTTCATCGCGGCGGAGTCGGACCCGGCGCGCTCGGCGCTGGCCCGTGTGTTGAAAGAGGCTCGCGGAGCGGACGCGGCGCAGGCGCAGGTGTTGCTGGCCGCCCTCGAGCGGCACGTCGATGCCGCTCCCGCGCCGGCACCGTCCAAGGAAGCAGCGCACGCGGTCGCGGCGGCGGCGCCCCCGGCGCCCGCATCGTCCGGGGCCGCGCCCGTGGGCCCGGCCCAGGCCGCGCAGCCGTCGGGCGCCGCGCTTCCGCGCCCCGCCGCCCCGATCACGGCAACGACCCTGGCTCCGGTCGCGTCGGCGGCCGCCGCGGCGCTGAGCCCGGCGCAGGCCGCCGTGAACGCGTCGTTCGGCGCCGCCGATGCCGACTGGCCAGTGACCGTGATCCCCAATCCCGTGTGGGCTCCGTCCCGCGCGAACGGCGCCACGAGCTCTCCTCCGGCCGCGCCCGCGGCTGGACGCGCCGCCCCGCCTACGCAGCAGCCGGCCTGCACGGCCGAGGCGTCCCGCTGCCCGCCGCGCGCCGCCCGCCCCGGCGGGTAGGTCCCCTCGAGCCGCATCGCCGCCCCGCGGGGTGCGCCGCGCGCAATCTAGAACGGTATGTCGTCCTCGGCGGCCTTGGGGCCGCCGCCCTCGTCCATCGCGGGCGGGGGAGCGCCGAACTCGTCCGGAGCAGCGCCGCCGCGAGAGGCGCCGCGGCCCTGGCCGCGCTCGCCGCCGGAGAGGAACACCACCTGGTTGGCGACCACCTCGGTGGTGTACTGCTTGGCGCCCTCCTTGTTGGTCCACTCCCGCGTCTGCAGCCGGCCCTCGAGATAGACCTGCCGGCCCTTGCTCAGGTACTCACCGCACAGCTCGGCCTGCTTGCCCCAGACCACGATGCGGTGCCACTCGGTGCGCTCCTGCTTCTGCCCCGACTTGTCGGTCCAGTTCTCGTTGGTGGCGATGGTGAAGTTCGCCACCGCCTGTCCCCCGGGCGTGTAGCGCACCTCCGGGTCCTTTCCGAGGTTGCCGACCAAGATGACCTTGTTGACTCCGCTGCCCGCCATGAGTGCCTCTTCGTTTGAAGGTCGCGGCACGGTAACACAGGGGTCCGACACGGTGGCAAACGCATTCGGACCGCTCGGCGCCGCCGGCCGCGCCCGGCTCGACGCCACCCAAAAGGGGGAACCCTACGCCTCGAGCGCGAGCCGGATCTCCGCCAGCGGCGCCGTGAATGGCAGCCGGCGCCGGACGGCTGCGACGTCGCCGTTCATTCCGCGGGCGGCGAGCCGGATCGCGTCGACCCGGCCTTTGCCCAGGAGTCGCCCGACGTCAAGGTTGCGCCCCGCGCGGCGAAGCTCGCACAGCCGGCGCGCCACGTCCGGCGCGGCGATCCGGGTGCGCTCGGCGATCTCGGCGAGGGTCGCGCCCCCGGCGCAGAGCTGCCAGACCGTCTCCAACTCGCCCGCGCCGGCGGGATCGCGCGCCACGGGCGGTTCGGGCGGGGGCGGGACTTCGAAGGCGTCGTACGCCGGCGCCGGCCCGGGCCCTTCGTCCGCTTGTGGACGAGACACGCCGCGCCGCGGTTCCTCCGTCGTGGCGGGCGCCGCGGCGTGCGCGCGCCCCTTCCGCGTCACCGCGAGCACGCGCTCGCCGTAGCGTTGCCAGCGGCCGGGCCCGGCGCCTTTCACGGCCAGGAAGCCGCGCTCGTCGTGCGGAAGCGCGCTCGCCAGCTCGCGCAAGGTCGCGTCATGGAAGACGACGTAGGAGGGCACCCTCGTCTCGCGCGCGATCTCGGTGCGCAGGGCCCGCAGCTCCGCCAGCACGGTCTCGTCCATGTCCTCCGGGACCTCGACCGGCCGGGCGGCGCGCGGCGCTCTCCTGCCGCGCTCCACGGACACCTCCTCGGCCGCCGGCGCCCGCTGTCCGACGCAGCGGTCGCAGGCCGGGCAGGAGCGGGGCGCATCGGGATCGCCGAAGTACCGCAGCAGGTTGCGCCGGCGGCAGCCTTCGGTGTCGCAGAAGCGGACCATGCGGTCGAGCATCTGCCGCTCGTGCGCGACGCGCATCGCGGCGCGCTCGAAGTCGACGGCGGGCTCCTCTACGTCCGGCGTGAGCACCGAGAAGTCCTGTCCTCGCCGCGCCAGGTGGCCGGCGGCTTCCAGCAGCTTGAGCGCCGCTTGCGCGTCCGCGGGGTGGGCTCCGCACGCCACCGCCACCTGAGCGGCGCCGCCCGAGCCGAGGCTGCGCGCCGCGTCCCACACCTTGCGGACGGTCTCCTCCTTCGGCCGCGAGCCTTCGATCATGCGCTTCTGCAGCATGACGTCGGCGTAGTTGAAGAGGAGCAGGGCGAGGCTCCCCGCCCCGTCGCGGCCGGCGCGCCCGATCTCCTGGTAGTAGGCCTCGATCGAGCGCGGGACGTGGAAGTGCGCGACGAACCGGATGTCCGCCTTGTCCACGCCCATCCCGAACGCGTTGGTCGCCACCACCACGGCCACCTCGCCGCGCAGGAACTTCTCCTGCGCCGCGCTCCGCTCTGCGTCGTCCATGCCGGCGTGGTACCCGGCCGCGTCCACGCCGTTCGCGCGCAGCGCCAGGACCACCTTCTCCACGTTGCGCCGCGTGGCCGCGTACACGAGGCCGGGACCTCCCCGCCGCGCGAGCGCGACGATGCGGCCGACCTTCTCCTGGTCGCCGGAGGCGCGCGCCACCTCGACGAACAGGTTGGGCCGGTCGAAGCCGGCGACGAACACCTGGGGGTCGTCGAGGCCGAGCGCCCGGGCGATGTCCTTGCGCACCTCGGGCGTGGCGGTGGCGGTGAGCGCCAGGATGCGCTCGGCGCGCAGGTGCCCGCAGGCCTCGGCGAGCTTGAGGTAGTCGGGCCGGAAATCGTGTCCCCACGACGAGATGCAGTGCGCCTCGTCGATGGCGAAGAGCGGGACGCGCACCTGCGCGATCGCCTCCCGGAAGGAGCTCGACCGGAACCGCTCGGGCGCGACGTACACCAGGCGGTAGGCCCCGGCGCGGATCCGCGCCTGGCGCTCCTTCCGCTCCGCCTCCGAGAGCGAGCTGTTCACGAAGGTGGCGGCGATGCCGCGCGCGGCCAGCGCGTCGACCTGGTCCTTCATCAGGGCGAGCAGCGGCGACGCCACCACCGTGGTGCCCTCGAGCAGCAGGGCAGGGAGCTGGAAGCAGAGGCTCTTCCCGCCGCCGGTGGGCAGGATGGCCAGGGTCGGCCGCCCGGAGAGCACGGAGCGGATGATCGCCTCCTGGCCCGGCCGGAACCCGTCGTAGCCGAAGTGAGTGGACAGAGCCTCGCGAACGTCCTGCATGTTCCCCCCTTATGCCACGGCCCTCTGCCGCGGCGGCGCCCCCGCCCCGGTGCGGGCGCTGTGGAACCCGTCGGCGGCGATGACCAGGTGATCGACCACGCGGACGCCGAGCGCCCGCCCGGCCTCGTCCAGCATCAGCTGGAGGCGGTGGTCGTCGGACGAGGGCGTCGGGTCGCCCGACGGGTGGTTGTGGGCGAAAGCGACGCAGGGCGCCGCGTGCACGAGCGCGGGCGCGAACGCCTCGCGCGGGAGCACCGAGCACTGGGTGAGCCCGCCGGAGGCGACGCGTACGCAGCGGACCTCCTCCATGCGGGCCGTCATGAGGAACGCCCAGAACTCCTCGTGCGAAAGGTCGGCGAGGAGCGGCCAGAGCCGCGCAGCGATCAGGTCGGGCGAGAGGAACCGCTCCCGCTCGCGCTGCTCGGCCGCCATTGCCCGGCGCCCCAACTCGAGCGCGGCGACCAGCCGGGCGGCTTGCGCGGCGCGCACGCGCGCCTCGTGCAGCACCTCGCACGGCGTCATGCGCCGCAGCCGCAAAAGCCCGCCCTCGAGCAGGCGCGCGGCGACGGCCTCGGGCCGCTCGCGCCGGCCGGTGCCCGCGAGCACCGCGGCGACCAGCTCCACGTCGGACACCGCGCCGGGCCCGACCTCGAGAATCCGCGACACGTCGGGCGGCTTTGCAC
>WNFD01000775.1_pt1 | contig 37634 bp, 24 predicted proteins | sample 5400491 | NCBI WGS metagenome assembly WNFD01 (sample SAMN13153343, study PRJNA577476) | soil metagenome | isolation source: 120 cm saprolite under Douglas fir tree site 2 hole 2 replicate 2 | place: USA:California | collected 2015-04-18 | reverse complement strand
AGGAGAACGCATTCCCGTGGATCGAACGCGATTGCGGCATCGCGTTCGACAAGTGGAACATGCCCGAGGTCGATCCCAAGACGTTCGCCTCGACCCATCCGAAGGTGTTTTTCGGCGGTGACGCCGCGTTCGGCCCGAAGAACATCATCTGGGCGGTGGCGCATGGCCACGATGCCGCGCTGTCGATCCACAGGATGATCTCCGGCGAGGACATCAGCGAACGCCCGCTGCCCGAGGTGAATGTCTCGTCGCAGAAGATGGGCATTCACGAATGGAGCTACGACAACGACATTTCCGTCGACAAGCGCTACAAGGTGCCGCATCGCGACAAGGTCATCGCGCTGAAGGACATCCGCGCCGAGGTCGAGCTCGGCTATGACGTCAAGCTCGCGCTCGGCGAAGCGCATCGCTGCCTGAACTGCGACGTCCAGACGGTGTTCTCCGCGCCACTCTGCATCGAATGCGACGCCTGCGTCGACATCTGCCCGATGGACTGCATCACCTTCACGCAGAACGGCGAGGAGGCCGATCTGCGCCAGCGGCTGAAAGCGCCCTCGCCGCATACTGACCAGGACCTCTACGTCTCCCCGGATCTCAAGACCGGACGGGTGATGGTGAAGGACGAGGACGTCTGCCTGCATTGCGGGCTGTGCGCCGAACGCTGTCCCACCGGCGCCTGGGACATGCAGAAATATCTCATCGACATGACTCAAGCAGGTTCGACATGCCCGAGCAAACGCCGATCAGCCGCGTAAACGACTTCGTCGTTCGTTTCGCCAACGTCAACGGCTCGGGTTCGGCCAGCGCCAACGAACTGTTCGCACGCGCGATCCTGCGTCACGGCGTGCCTGTCTCGCCGCGCAACATCTTCCCCTCCAACATCCAGGGCCTGCCGACCTGGTACGAGGTGCGCGTCACCGAGGACGGCCATCTCGGCGCCCGCGGCGGCGTCGACATGATGGTGGCGATGAACCCGCAGACCTGGGACAAGGACGTCGCCTCGATCGAGCCCGGCGGCTATCTGTTCTACGACTCCACCAAGCCGATGCCGACGTCGAAATTCCGCACCGACATCACCGTGATCGGCGTGCCGCTGACCGCGATCACCAACTCGACCTATAAGGATCCGCGCCAGCGCCAGCTGTTCAAGAACATCATCTATCTCGGCGCGCTGTCCGCGCTATTGGACATGGACCCGAAGCTGATCGAGCAACTGATCGGCGAGCAGTACAAGGGCAAGGAAAAGCTGCTCTCCTCCAACGTCCACGCGCTGCATCTCGGCCGCGACTGGGCGCTGCAGAACCTGAAATGCCCGGTCGGACTGATCGTCAAGAAGGCCGACAAGGTCGGCGACCGCATCTTCATCGAGGGCAACAGCGCCGCCGCGCTGGGCGCGGTCTATGGCGGCGCAACTGTTTGCGCCTGGTATCCGATCACGCCCTCCTCATCCGTGGCGGAGGCCTTCACAAGTCACTGCAAGAAATATCGCCATGATCCCGCGACCGGAAAGGCGAAATACGCGATCGTGCAGGGCGAGGACGAGCTTGCCTCCATCGGAATCGTGATCGGCGCCTCCTGGAACGGCGCGCGGGCCTTTACCGCGACCTCCGGCCCCGGCATTTCGCTGATGACGGAATTCATCGGCCTGTCTTATTTCGCCGAAATTCCGGCCGTGATCATGAACATCCAGCGCGCCGGCCCCTCCACCGGCATGCCGACGCGGACTCAGCAATGCGACATCATCGCCTGCGCCTATGCCTCGCATGGCGACACCAAGCATGTGCTCTTGTTTCCCGAAGATCCTGCGGAGGCTTTTGAATTTGCCGCAGCCGCGTTCGATCTCGCCGAGCGGCTGCAGACCACGATCTTCCTGATGCTCGATCTCGACATCGGCATGAATCACCGGCTGTGCCGGCCTTTGCGCTGGGACGACGCGCGGCAATACGACCGCGGCAAGATCATGACCGCGGAGATGCTGGAAGAAGGCCGCGACTTCGGCCGCTATCTCGACATCGACGGCGACGGCATTCCCTACCGCACTTATCCCGGCACCCACCCGACCAAGGGCTCCTACTTCACACGCGGCACCTCGCGCGACCGCTATGCGCGCTATTCCGAGGAAGGCCCGGTCTACGCCGACAACATGCAGCGCCTGGTGCGCAAGTTCGAAACCGCGCAGGACATGGTGCCGCGGCCGTTGCAGGCCAATGCCGCGAAACCGACCAAATATGGCGTGCTCTATTTCGGCTCGACCGCGCCGGCGATGGACGAGGCGATCGGGCTATTGGAATCGCGCGGGCACCTGCTCGACCGCATGCGCATCCGCGCCTTCCCGTTCCATTCCTCGGTCGCGAGCTTCATCGCCGATCACGATTTCGTTTACGTGGTCGAGCAGAACCGCGACAGCCAGCTTCGTTCGCTGATCGTGAACGAGAACGGCATCGACCCGGTCCGGTTGATCCCGATCGTGCATTACGACGGCTCGCCGATAACGGCGCGCTTCATCGCCAAGTCGATCGGCGACCATCAGGACCGCCTCAAGGTGACCCCGCTCCGCAAGGCCGTATCATGACCTGTCTTTCGGTCTCTCCGGCTTCATGCCGGGCATCCACTTCTTCTCACTTCCTGGCCAAGACGTGGATGGCCGGGACAAGCCCGGCCTTGACGAGGCGGGGACTACAGGTGCTGTCATGACCTATATCGCAAAGCCGAAATTCCATCATAAAGGCCTGAAGAAGAACGAGCTCGGCTTCACGCACCGCGACTACGAGGGCAAGATCTCGACCTTGTGCGCCGGTTGCGGCCACGATTCGATCACGGCCTCGATCATCGAGGCCTGCTTCGAGCTGTCGATCGAGCCGCATCGCGTCGCCAAGATTTCCGGCATCGGCTGCTCGTCGAAGACGCCGGACTATTTCCTCGGCAGTTCGCACGGCTTCAATTCGGTGCACGGCCGCATGCCGTCGGTCCTGACCGGCGCCAACCTCGCCAATCGCGACCTGATCTATCTCGGCGTCTCCGGCGACGGCGATTCCGCTTCCATCGGCTTCGGCCAGTTCGCGCATTCGATCCGGCGCGGCGTCAACATGACCTATATCGTCGAGAACAACGGCGTCTACGGCCTCACCAAGGGCCAGTTCTCGGCCACCGCGGACCGCGGCTCGAAGTCCAAGAAGGGCGTGCTGAACACCGACAACGCCATCGATCTCGTGGCGATCGCGCTGCAACTGGGTGCGAGCTATGTGGCGCGGAGCTTTTCCGGCGACAAGAGCCAGCTCGTGCCGCTGATCGCAGGCGCGATCCAGCACAAGGGGGCGGCCTTCATCGACGTCATCAGCCCCTGCGTGGCCTTCAACAACCACGCCGGCTCGACCAAGAGCTTCGATTACGTCCGCGAACATAATGACGCGGTCAACCGGCTCGACGTCATCACCGGGCGCGACCCGATCACGGTCGATTACGCGCCGGGCACCGTGCAGGTGGTCGAGCAGCATGACGGGACGAGGCTCGCGCTGCGCAAGCTCGACGCGGATTACGATGCCCATGACCGTGTCGGGGCCCTGTCGTTCCTGCAGAAGCACGCGGCCAAGGGCCAGATCGTCACCGGACTGCTCTACGTCGATCCAGATTCCGACGACCTGCACACCCACCTCAACACGGTGGAGACGCCGCTCAACGTGCTGGACGCGAACGATCTGTGCCCGGGCTCCACGGTGCTGGACAAGATCAACGCCAGCCTGCGTTAAGCGATCACAACAGTCTCGCCCACGCAGTCTCGAGGCGCGTCAGCGCATCGGGAAGCGGGGGTGCGGAGAAACCGCCGCTGGCTTCGCAAAGCAGATCGAGGTCTTTAAGCCGCGCCAGCGCGCCGTCGACCTCGAAAGCGACCCTCATGCCGAACGCTTTCACGAGCAGTTCCTCGATGCGCGCGCCGAGCGCCTCGCGGGTGAGCGGCGCCTTGGCGGTTAGAAGGCCGTAATAGGCCAGTAGCGCTTCCTTCCAATCCTGCTCCTCGGCCTCTCCGATGATGTAGTTGAAGATCCCGGAATTGTTGTTGACGTTGCGATAATAGATGTTGTCGGTGATCTGCTTCTGATGGATCAGCGACTGGCGGTGGAAATTTCCCCATTGCCGCAACACAAAGGCGCCGAGCGCGAACAAACCGCTGAGCGCGGCCAGCGCCTGCTGGGTGTCGTTGTCGTGCATCGTGCCGTTGAGGCCGAGATAGAAACCGGCCACGACGAACAGGACCGTCAGCGTCGAGGCGAGCTTGAGCAGGATCGGCACGCCGCCGACGATCGCCGGCACGCCGAGCGCAAGCTGGTCGAACAGGCTCATCACCACGCGCGCGTTGGGAAACAGGGCTTCGAGATCGCCGCGCGCGATGTGGCGGAAATATTTGAACAGCACCGCGCCGCCACGGATCGTTTGTCTGCCTCCCCTGCCGCGCGCGCCTGCCTTGCGGGGCTTGGCAGACGGCACGCCGTCCGGCCGGGTCGCCACCATCAGCACCACGTCGTCATAGACTTCGAACTCGAGCGGACGCCGGCTCAAGCCGAACCAGACGGGAACGTCAACGGTCTCCTTATGGCGGCCGCGCCGGAACATGCGGACATCGCGATAATCCTCGACCTTCACCTTGATCTTGACGCGCACCAGGGCATGCTCGGCAAAGGCGCGGATGATCTCGTCATGCGGGATTTCGCTGAAATTGGCTTCCGTGACGACACGGACGAATTCGTCGCTGAGGGTGCGATAGGCCGCGTCGAGATCGTTCGCGGGGCGGCAAGCCTTCGAATCGACCTCCGGATCGAAGTCGAAATACGCTTCCCGCAGCCGGTCGAGCTCTTCGAAATAGCGATAGTGAAAGATCGCGCTCAGTGCGCGGGCCAACCGCCGAAAGCTTGCCTGCTGGGCATCGTCGAGGCCGCCGTCGGCGATGAGCCCGCCGACAATATCCGACTTCCGCAGCGGAATGAAACGATCCCGCGGCTCGGGCGCGGCCGTTCCGCCATGCGCCTCGTTCACGACGCTATCGCCAACGCTACCAGTACCATCGTCCGATGGTTTAGCCCGCAAACCCCAAGCCGACAATAAGAGGCCGACAATAACCCGTGTCGCCGGATGCGTCCGTCAGGCCGCCGCGGCGGTGCCGCGCGGGTGCAGCACGTATTCCTTCAACACCTTGTCTGACGTGTCGACCTCGGCCAGCGACACGTCATAGGTCCAGAGATCGGCGAGATGCTGAAGCACGCGCTTGGTATCGACCTCGTTGAGCTGCGCGCCCTTCACCACGGTGTGGCGCAGCATCAGACGGCGGTCGCCGGCCAGATCGACATCGACGACTTCGATATTGGCGTCGATGAAGCCGACGTCGTGCTGCTTGGCCAATTCGCGGCGGACGCGGCGGAACCCGCGCTCATCGTGGATGGCGTCGACCTTGATGCCGGCCCGCTCCTCCGGATCGTCATGCAGATGGAACATCCGGAACTGCCGCATCAGCCGCGGGCTCAAGAACTGGCTGATGAAGCTTTCATCGCGATAATTCGACCAGACATCGCGAAGCACCCCCATCGCATCGCCTTTGCCGGCGATGTCCGGAAACCACTCGCGATCCTCGTCCTGCGGATTGGTCACGATGCGCTCGATGTCCTGCATCACCGCAAAACCCAGCGCATAGGGATTGAAGCCCGAGAAACGGGGATCGTCGAAATCGGGCTGGAACACCACATTGGTGTGCGACTGCAGGAACTCGAGGAAATTGCCGTCGGAGATCCGTCCCTGCCCGTGCAGCCGGGTCATGATGCGGTAATGCACGTAGGTCGCGGTGCCCTCGTTCATCACCTTGGTCTGGCTCTGCGGATAGAAATATTGCGCGATATGGCGCACGATGCGCAGCAGCTCGCGCTGCCAGGGCTGCAGCCGCGGCGCCGACTTTTCCAGGAAGTACAGCAGATTTTCCTGCGGCAGTCCGAGCAATCTGCGGCGGCGTTCGACGCTCAGGATCGCGGCGCTCTTGGCGGGTCCGGTCGGGACGGTTCGCCATAGATCGTTGAACGCGGCTTCCTCATGCACGCGGCGCTGTCCGGCCCGCTTCTCCTCGGCGCGCAGGTCGAGCTTCTTCTTGCCGGGGTAACGGTCGATGCCGTGCGACATCAGGGCATGCGCGGCGTCGAGCGTCTGCTCGACCGCGAGCCGGCCGTGGCGCTCCTCGCATTGCGAGACATAGGTCTTGGCGAATTCGAGATAATCGAGAATCCCGTCCGCATCGGTCCATTGCTTGAACAAATAGTTGTTCTTGAAGAAATGGTTATGGCCGAATGCGGCGTGCGCGATCACCAGTGCCTGCATCGTCGCGGAGTTTTCCTCCATCAGGTAGGAAATGCAGGGCGAGGAATTGATGACGATCTCGTAGGCGAGCCCCATCAGCCCCCTGCGGTAGGACGCTTCGTGGAACGCGAAATGCTTGCCGAACGACCAGTGCTTGTAGAACAAGGGCATCCCGACCGACGAATACGCGTCGAGCATCTGCTCGGCGGTGATCACCTCGATCTGGTTGGGATAGACGTCAAGCCCGAGATCGGACAGCGCGACATCCTCGCAGGCATCGTGGATGCGCTGCAACGTCAGGAAATCCCAGTCCGCTCCCTCGAACAGTCGGCCGGCTATTGCGGTCATGGCGCCACCTTTTCCTGTTTCCCACGGCGCTGGAACAGGTCGTGAAACACCGGGAAAATCTGGCTGCGGTCGCTCACCTTGCGCATCGACAACGGCGCGCCGTGGGCACGCAGCCGCTCGTACAGCGTCCAGAGCGAGGAATCCGGCATTTCGAAGCTGTGCCCGCCGGTTTCGCCGACCTCGAGATAGGCGAAGAACTGGCTGACCGGCAAGATCATGTCGGTCAGGATGCGCCCCGCAAGCTCGCCGTCCGCGATCGAGTTGTCGCCGTCGGAGGCCTGCGCAGCATAGATGTTCCAGTCGGCGGGACGGAATCGCGCCCGCACGATCTCGTGCATCGCCTGCAGCGCGCTCGACACCAGCGTGCCGCCGGACGCCGGCCCGTGGAAGAAGGTCTCCTCGTCGACCTCCTCGGCACGGTCGGTGTGCCGGATGAAGACGATCTCGACATGGCGGTAGCGCCGCTTCAGGAACACGTAGAGCAGCATGTAGAACCGCTTCGCGAGATCCTTCATGTGCTCGGACATCGAGCCGGACACGTCCATCAGGCAGAACATCACGGCCTGCGCGACCGGCTTGGGCACGGTCTCGAAGCGGCGATAGCGAATGTCGATCGGGTCGATGAAGGGAATTCGCTTGGCCTTTGCCTTGAGCGCCTCGAGCTCGGCCAGCAATTCGGCGCGCCGCGCCTCGTCGCAGCTCTCCGCCAGTTCCGCCTCTAGTTCGGCGATCGTTTCAGCCCGCGGCCGCCGCAACGCGACCCTGCGCGCCAGCGCCCGGCTCACGGTGCGGCTGATTGAAATATTGGCAGGCGATCCGGAGGTCGTATAGCCCGCCCGCTGCAGCCCCTCGCTTTCCGCCTCGGCAAGCTTGCGCTTGGCGAGATCGGGCAGCTCCAGGTCGTCGAGGAACAAATCGACGAATTCGTCGCGGCTCAAAACGAAGCGGAAGGCGTCCTCGCTGTCACCCGTCCCCGGCGCGCTCCGCCGTCCTCCGCCGCCTTCGCCCGAACGCGGCAGGATGTCGCCTTCGATGAACTTCTTGTTGCCGGGCAGCACCATGTCGCGGGTGCCGCCCTCGCGGCGAAAACGTGGCTCATGCATCCCATCGAGTGGGATCGTGACCTCGCCCCCCTCCAGCACGTCCTTGATGTCCCGGTCTTCCGAGGATTTCTTGACCGCACCCTGAACCAACGCCTTCGCACGACGCAAGAACCGCTGCCGGTTCTCGAGACTCTTGCTGCCCGGATTCAGGCGCCGGTCAACGATGTGATTGGCCACGTTTTCATCCGTCTCATCCGGCTTGTTTTACGCGCATGTACCACTCGACGAGCCGCCGGACCTGACGCTCGGTGTAGCCCCGCTCAACCATGCGCGCGACGAATTCGCCGTGCTTCTTTTCGGTCTCCCCGTCCTTCTTGGAACCGAACGAAATCACCGGCAAAAGATCCTCGACCTGCGAGAAGATGCGCTTCTCGATGACCTCACGGATCTTTTCGTAAGAGGTCCAGCCTGGGTTCTTTCCACCATTCTGAGCCCGCGATCGCAGCGAGAATTTGACGACCTCGTTGCGGAAGTCCTTCGGATTGGCGATGCCGGCGGGCTTCTCGATCTTGGTGAGCTCCTGATTGAGGAGCTCGCGATTCATCATCTGGCCGGTGTCGGGATCCTTGAAATCCTGGTCTTCGATCCAGGCATCGGCGTAGTCGACATAGCGGTCGAACAGGTTCTGGCCGTAGTCCGCGTAGGATTCCAGATAGGCCTTCTGAATCTCGTGGCCGATGAACTCGGCATAGCGCGGCGCAAGCTCGGCCTTGATGAATTCGAGATAGCGCTTTTCGACCTCGTCCGGAAGCTGCTCGCGCCGGATCGACTGCTCCAGCACATACATCATGTGCACCGCGTCGGCGGCAAGCTCGTTGGTGTCGTGATTGAAGGTCGCGGCCAGCACCTTGAACGCGAACCGCGTCGAGATGCCATCCATGCCCTCGTCCACGCCGGCAGCGTCCTTGTATTCCTGGACGCTGCGCGCCTTGGGATCGGATTCCTTCAGGCTTTCACCGTCGTAGACCCGCATCTTGGCAAATATCGTGGAATTGTCGTGCTTGCGCAAGCGCGACATCACCGAAAAGCGCGCCAGGGTCTCCAATGTCGAGGGCGCGCACGGCGCGGTCGAAAGCTCGGAGCCGGAGATCAGCTTCTCGTAGATCTTCTGCTCCTCGGTCACCCGCAGGCAATACGGAACCTTGATGACGCAGATACGGTCGATGAAGGCCTCGTTGTTCTTGTTGGCCTTGAAGCTCTGCCATTCGGCCTCGTTCGAGTGCGCCAGCACGACGCCGGTGAACGGGATCGCGCCGATATTTTCGGTGCCGATGTAGTTGCCTTCCTGCGTCGCGGTCAGTAGCGGATGCAGCATCTTGATCGGCGCCTTGAACATCTCGACGAATTCGAGGATGCCCTGGTTGGCCCGGTTCAGTCCGCCGGAATAGGTGTAGGCGTCGGGATCGTTCTGCGCGAACGTCTCGAGCTTGCGGATGTCGACCTTGCCGACCAGCGAGGAGATGTCCTGATTGTTTTCGTCGCCTGGCTCGGTCTTTGCGATCGCGATCTGGCGCAGCTTGGACGGCTGGATCTTGGCGACGCGGAACTGCGAGATGTCGCCGCCAAACGCCTCGAGCCGCTTGTAGCACCAGGGGCTCATGAGTCCGGAAAGCCGACGGCGCGGAATGCCGTATTTCTCCTCGATCATCGGCCCGAGATGCTCGGGGTCGAACAGGCTGAGCGGGCTCTCGAACACCGGGCTCAATTCGTCGCCGGCCTTGAGCACGTAGATCGGGTGGACTTCCATCAGCGATTTGAGCCGCTCGGCGAGCGAGGATTTGCCGCCGCCCACCGGGCCGAGCAGATAGAGGATCTGCTTGCGCTCTTCGAGACCCTGCGCGGCGTGGCGGAAGAATCCGACAATGCGCTCAATGGTTTCTTCCATGCCGTGGAAGCCAGTGAAGGCCGGGTAGGTCCGCACCGTCCGGTTGGAAAAAATACGGCCAAGGCGTGAGTCCTTGGCCGTATCGATCATCTGGGGCTCGCCGATCGCCGCTAGCAATCGCTCGGCGCCGTTGGCATATCGCATCGGGTCGCTTCGGCACGACTCCAGATATTCTGTCATCGACACGTCGCTCTGGCTTCGAGCTTCGAAGGACCGGGCGAACGCGTTGAACAGAGAATCGTTATACATGCTCTCTCTCCGCATCAGGTCGGCTCCGCTGTCGAAACGGATCGTGATATCGTAAGCCGCTGCGTCCGATATCGAATCAGCGTAAGCAAATTAGGTCGATTGGACACTCGCCGTACTCCTTTGCGCAATGCACAATCGAGGCACCAAACGAGTTACGAACAGGCATTTGCCTAATTCTTGAGCGAAACGGCGCAACGTCGCGCCGAATCTTGTCCGATGTAGCCATGAGGCCACAACATCGTGGCATTGGGAATTACGGACGGTACCGGTAAGTAAATAACCGGAGTACCGCGTCGTTCCCGCGATGGAACTCGCTTGAGCCCCTCTCCCGCCCACAAGCCCACTTGCGAAGCCGGTCGGACAGCTATGCTGCCCGATATTGCGACCAAAAGCCACGCGAATCTCAAATACCAACTGACACCCACCTAGAAGGCCGTGCGCGACGGCGACGGGCCGTCCGCACCGCGCTCCCGTCCAACAGGCAACATCGCCTGCTTTTATTTAGTTGCACCAAGCAGCTTCTGAACCAGCTTGGCCGCAAACACGACTTGTTGAACGTGACCTTGGTCTCCCGCGACCAAAGTGTCGGATCGCCAACACATCACAAGATAAGCCGTTCTCTGCTGAACGCGCGCTGAACGCGCATCGGCGTAGCGCGGGCTTGGCTCAGCGGACGGGAACATGAAATGATCAAGCACCTTTGCATGACGGTACTCGCCGTCATGCTGGCCGGATCGACTGCCCTCAGCCACGCGCAGGAAGCGACCATCGACAAGGCGGCGGCCGATGCCTTTGACGCAAAACTATTCACGGGGCCGCCTGGAAAGAAGGCCTATGCCTGCTTCGTGCGGCACTACGACGCGGATCATCTCGCCCGGCACCCGAAGCAGAAGGTGTCCGCCATGCAACTCCTGATCACGGCCGAAATCCCGCCTGAGGAAAAAACGATGAGCTATTCGTTCCGGCTTGGCGTCAAATATCGCCACCGGCCGGGCGATTTCGACTCCAGCGGTTATTGCAATCACACCCTGGCCGAGGATGCCGGCAAGGAACTACGGTTCGGGTGCGGCGTCGATTGCGAGGGCGGCGGCATCAATGTGGCGCTGTCCAAGGACGACAAGTCGGCGATCGTCCGGCTCGAGCGGATCACGATCTGGCAGCGCAACAAGCCGGACGAAGAGGCAGGCGATGCGTTGCTTGCCGGCGCCGACGACAAGATCTTCCGGCTGGATCGCGCCGACACGCGCGACTGCGCGGCTTTGGTGACCGACCGCAAAGAACTCGCGGCCATCAGGCACAAGTGATACACTTATAGGCTGTGGCGCAAAGGCCTAGCCTTGAAAGGCCTAGCCTTGGAGGACACAATGTATCGGCGTAACATCCTGTGGGGCGCGTTGTCCGCGCTCGGCATGGCCTTCACGGCGTCGCGCGCAACGGCTGCCAGCGAGGCCGACCCGCCGCCGGGCAAGCTCAAGGTCGTCTATCACCTGGCTGATATCGACAAGGTTCATTTCGTTCTCGGCAATATTCAAAATCACATCGATGGCGTCGGCGGACCCGACAACGTCACGATCGCGCTCGTGGTGCACGGGCCCGCGCTACGGGCATTTCACGCGGAATCGGCCAACTGGGACATCGCCCACCGGGTCGGCGCGTTTTCGAAGGTGGGAGTCGAGCTCGACGCCTGCGGCAACACCATGAAATCGCAGAACATCACGCTGAGGGATCTGCTGCCGGGTTTTGTCAGTGCCGAGAGCGGGGGTGTCGTGCGTCTCGCCGAGTTGCAGTCCCGCGGATATCTTTACCTGAGGCCTTGAACGGCGCCGCTGACAAATCCCCGCGAGAATCGCTGCCTCCGGCAGACGTCGCGGGGATCGATCTGATATGAATGGCGTTATCCCACTCCATATTCACATTGGGATGCTCATATTCCTGCCATCGTTCCGCGGCGGGTCGCGTTGATAAGATTCAGCGTCCTGCCGAATGCTGGAACCCGAACAATAAACCTCTGAACAGAAAACAGGCATCATGAATCCCGTCAAAGCGCTCGAAAATCATGGCCAGGCGGTCTGGCTGGACTTCCTGGCCCGCGGCTTCGTCGCCAAGGGCGACTTGAAGAAGCTGATCGACAGCGACGGCGTCAAAGGCGTCACCTCCAATCCGTCCATTTTCGAGAAGGCGATCGGAAGCTCGGACGAATATGACGCCCCGATCGGCAAGGCGCTGAAAACCGGCGACCGCCCGGTCGCCGACCTGTTCGAACAACTCGCCATCGAAGACATCCAGCACGCGGCGGACGTCCTGCGCCCGGTCTACGATGCGCTGGACGGCAAGGATGGGTTCGTCAGCCTGGAAGTGTCGCCCTATCTCGCGATGGACACCAAGGGCACGATCTCCGAGGCCGAACGGCTCTGGGAGCACGTCAAGCGCAAGAACCTGATGGTCAAGGTGCCGGCGACCCCGGAAGGCCTGCCTGCGATCGAGCACCTGATCGGCGAAGGCATCAGCATCAACATCACGCTGTTGTTCTCGCAAAAAGTCTATCTGCAGGTCGCGGAAGCCTATCTGGCGGGGCTCGAAAAATTCGTCCGCAAGGGCGGCGACCCCTCTGATATCGCAAGCGTCGCCAGCTTCTTCGTCAGCCGCATCGACACCATGGTCGACAAGGAGCTTGACGAGAAGATCGCGAAAGCCAACGACCCGACCGAGAAGGAGCGCCTCGCCGCGCTGAAGGGCAAGGTCGCGATCGCCAATGCCAAGCTCGCCTATCGGGACTATAAGCGGCTGTTTTCCGGCGCGCGCTGGGACAAGCTCGCGGCCAAGGGCGCCAAGCCGCAGCGGCTGTTGTGGGCCTCGACCGGCACCAAGAACAAGGACTACAGCGACGTGCTCTATGTCGAGGAGTTGATCGGCCCCGACACCGTCAACACCGTGCCGCCGGCAACGCTGGATGCCTTCCGCGACCACGGCAAGGTGCGCGACAGCCTCGAGGAAAATATCGAGGAGGCCAAACACGTTCTGGCGGAACTGGAGAAATCCGGCATCTCGCTCGATGCGATCACCGCCGAGCTGGTCAAGGACGGCGTCAAGCAATTCGCCGACGCGGCCGACAAGCTTTACGGCGCGGTCGCGCATAAGCGTGCAGCCGTGCTCGCTGGCGGCATCGATCGGCAGACATTGGTGCTCGGCGCCAGCATCGAGAAAGCGGTCGAAAAAAGCACCGAGCAGTGGCGCGCGTCGGCCAGGATCCGAAAGCTCTGGCAGAAGGACAAGTCGGTCTGGACCGGCGACGATGAAGACAAATGGCTCGGCTGGCTGAACAGCCCGGCCAAGGCCGACGTCGCCGATTACGAGGATTTCGCGCGGCGGGTGAACGGACAGAAATTCACCGACGCGGTCGTGCTCGGCATGGGCGGATCTAGTCTTGGGCCCGAGGTGCTGGCGGAGACCTTTCCGAAGAAATCCGGCTTCCCGAAACTGCACGTCCTGGATTCCACCGATCCCGCGCAAGTGCGCGCGACGGAAGACGCGGTCGATCTCGGCAGGACGCTGTTCATCGTCTCCAGCAAGTCCGGCGGCACCACCGAGCCGAACGCGATGAAGGACTATTTCCTCGATCGCGTGGCCAAGACGATCGGCGCCGATAAAGCGGGCCACCGCTTCATCGCCGTCACCGATCCCGGTTCGTCGCTGGAGAAAGTTGCGACCAAGCAGGGCTTTGCGCGCATCTTTTACGGCGAACCCTCGATCGGCGGACGCTATTCGGTGCTGTCGCCGTTCGGGCTCGTGCCCGCCGCGGCCGCCGGCATCGACGTCCGCGCGCTCATTGATCATGCGCTCGCGATGGTGCGCTCGTGCGGACCGGACGTGCCGCCGCACGAAAACCCGGGCGTCCAGCTCGGGCTCGCGATGGGTCTTGCCGGCCTCGAAGGCCGCGACAAGGTGACGATTTTCTCGTCGAAGGCCATCGCCGATTTCGGCGCCTGGGCCGAGCAATTGATCGCGGAATCGACCGGCAAGGAAGGCAAAGGCCTGATTCCGATCGAGGGCGAGCCGCTGGACGAGGTGTCGGTCTATGGCAACGACCGCTTCTTCATCGACATCCGCACCGAGGGCGATGACGACGCGGACCATGATGACAAGCTCGCTGCGCTGGAACGGGCCGGTCATCCCGTCGTGCGGATCGTGATGAAATCCGTCGACCATGTCGGCCAGGAATTCTTCCGTTTCGAGATGGCGACCGCGGTGGCAGGCGCGATCCTGGGCATCAATCCATTCAACCAGCCCGACGTCGAATCCGCCAAGATCAAGACCCGTGAACTGACGGCGGCGTTCGAGAAGACCGGTGCGCTGCCCACCGAGGAACCCGCGATGTCGTCCGAAGAGGCCGATATCTATACGGACGATTCCAATGCCGCGGCCTTGCGAACAGCGGGCGCGAATGGCGACCTCGGCTCCTGGCTCAAGGCCCACCTGTCCCGCATCCACCCGGACGACTACGTCGCCCTGCTCGCCTATATCGAACGCGACGCCGATCATATGGCGGCCCTGCAGGACATGCGGCTGAAACTGCGTGACAGCCGCCATGTCGCCACCTGCGCCGGTTTCGGTCCGCGTTTCCTGCATTCCACCGGACAGGCCTACAAGGGCGGACCAGACAGCGGCGTGTTCCTGCAGATCACCGCCGACGACGCCAAGGACCTTCCGGTGCCCGGCCAGAAGGCGAGCTTCGGCGTGATCAAGGCGGCGCAGGCGCGCGGCGATTTCGACGTGCTCACCGAGCGCGGCCGGCGCGCGCTGCGGGTACATCTGAAGGGCGATCTGAAATCCGGCCTGAAGATGCTCGATGCCGCGATCACGGAAGCGTTGAGTTAGAGCATGATCCCGACCCGAAGGGGGCGCGCCAGCGCAAAGTGGAAACCGGTTTTCGGATCAGATCATGCTCAAAACTAACAAGGAAAAAGAACAATGCAGCTCGGGATGATCGGCTTGGGCCGGATGGGCGGCAATATCGTCCGCCGGCTGATGAAGGGCGGACATACGGCCGTCGTCTACGACAAAAACGAAAATGCCGTCGCGGCGCTCGCCGCCGACGGCGCGGCCGGCGCCAAGGCCTTGGAGGATTTTGTCGCCAGGCTTACGACGCCGCGCACCGCCTGGGTGATGCTGCCGGCCGGAAAGATCACCGAGGCGACGATCGAGGCGCTGGCGAAACTGATGCAGCCCGGCGATGTCATCATCGACGGCGGCAACACTTTCTGGCAGGACGACGTCCGCCGCGGCAAGGCGCTGAAGGAGCACGGCATCCATTATCTCGATGTCGGCACCTCCGGCGGCGTCTGGGGCATCGAGCGCGGCTATTGCATGATGATCGGCGGCGACAAGGCCGTGGTCGACCGGCTCGATCCGATCTTCGCGTGCCTTGCACCGGGGATCGGCGACATCCCCCACACACAAGGACGCGAGGGCCGCGATCCGCGCATCGAGCAGGGCTACATCCACGCCGGCCCGGCCGGCGCCGGACATTTCGTCAAGATGATCCACAACGGCATCGAATACGGCCTGATGCAGGCCTATGCGGAAGGATTCGACATCCTGAAGAACGCCAATATCGAGGCGTTGCCGCCGGATCACCGCTTCGATCTCGACATCGCCGATATCGCGGAGGTGTGGCGGCGCGGCAGCGTGATCCCGTCATGGCTGCTCGATCTCACGGCGTCGGCGTTGGCGAAAAACCCGACGCTCGGCAGCTATTCGGGGTTTGTCGAGGATTCCGGCGAAGGCCGCTGGACCGTGAACGCCGCGATCGACGAAGCGGTGCCGGCCGAAGTTCTGACTGCAGCGCTGTTCTCGCGCTTTCGCTCCCGCAAGGATCACACCTTCGCTGAAAAAATCCTCTCGGCGATGCGCGATGGTTTCGGCGGACACAAGGAGCCGCAGCCAGCCGCGACCGGCGCCGGCAAACCGAAAGCTTGACCTCGATGGCGAATGGCCAATTCACGCAAAAGAAACCCGAATCCTGCGTCTTTGTCATTTTCGGCGTCACCGGCGACCTGACGCACCGCCTCGTCATCCCCTCGCTCTACAATCTCGCCGCAAGCGGCCTTTTGCCGGAAAAATTCTGCGTGGTCGGCGTTGCCCGCAAGGCGCTGTCGCACGCCGCGCTGCGCGAGAGCCTGATGCAGGGCTTGCGGAAATTCGCGACCCGTCCGGTCGTGGACGCGGTTGCCGAGCGCCTGCTCGAATGTGTCACCTCGGTTGAGGCCGATCCCGGCGATCCCACGTCTTTCGATGGGCTGAAAGAACAGCTCCTGAAACTGGAAGCCGCGCGAAGCACCGGCGGCAACCGCCTGTTCTACCTCGCCACGCCGCCCAATGCGTTCGCGCCGATTGCGCGCGAGCTCGGCAGGGTCGGCCTCCTGCAGGAAGAAGACGGCGCCGCATGGCGGCGGCTGGTGGTGGAAAAGCCGTTCGGCACCGATCTCGAATCCGCGAAGGCATTGAATGCGGAGCTGCTCAAACTCCTCACCGAGCACCAGATCTACCGGATCGATCACTATCTCGGCAAGGAGACGGTGCAGAACATCCTGGTGCTGCGCTTCGCCAACGGCATGTTCGAGCCGATCTGGAATCGCCACCACATCGATCACGTGCAGATCACCGTCGACGAAAAGCTCGGCGTCGGCCACCGCGGCAGCTTCTACGACGCAACCGGCGCGCTGCGCGACATGGTGCCGAACCATCTGTTCCAGCTATTGTCGCTGGTCGCGATGGAGCCGCCGGCCCGCTTCGACGCGCACACGGTGCGCTCGGAAAAGGCCGAAGTGCTCGCCGCGATACAGACCCCAAGCGAAGAGGAAGCGCTCAAGAACTCGGTGCGCGGGCAGTACGCGGCCGGCGCGATCGGCGACACCGAGATCCCGGATTATCGCAAGACCGAGGACGTCAGGCGCGACAGCACCACCGAAACCTATGCCGCGCTGAAACTGACCATCGACAATTGGCGCTGGGCCGGCGTTCCCTTCTATCTGCGCACCGGCAAGGCGCTCGGCCTCAAGCGCACGGAGGTCGCGATCAAATTCCGCGAGGCGCCGTTCGCGATGTTCAACTGCACGCCCGTGCAAGAGCTGGCGGAGAACTACCTCGTCATCGGGATCGAGCCCACCGAGGGCATCACGCTGCAGTTCAACACCAAGGTGCCGGGACCGACGGTGGTGACCGACGGCGTCGAGATGAAGTTTCGCTACAAGGACTATTTCAAGGCCGAGCCCGCCACCGGCTATGAGACGCTGATCTACGACTGCATGATCGGCGACAACATCCTGTTTCAGCGTGCCGACAGCGTCGAGGCCGGCTGGCAGGCGGTGCAGCCCTTCCTCGATGCCTGGAAAAAGGCCGGCGCCAGGGGCGTGGAGGCTTACAAGGCCGGCAGCGAGGGCCCTGCCGGGGCGGCGGAGCTTTTGAAACGCGACGGCCGCAGTTGGCGGAAGCTGTCATAGCGATGACAGCGGCCGACCATCGCCGGATCGTGACGGTCGCCGATCCCGCCGCGCTGGCGAAAGCGGCGGCGGATCGTCTGACGGCGCGGATCGCGGCGAATGGGGGGCGCATCGCGATTTGCCTCACCGGCGGATCGAGCCCGAAGCAGCTCTACGCCTTGCTGGCGACCAAGGCCTATCGCGACCGCGTCCCCTGGGACCGCGTGCACTGGTTCATCGGCGACGAGCGTTTCGTGCCACCGGCCGATCCGCTCAACAACATGGCGACGGCGCGCAAGATCGTGCTCGATGCCTATGCGCCGCCATCGAACATCCATCCGATTCCGACCGATGCCGGAAGCCCGGACGAAAGCGCCGGGCGCTATGCGCGCGAACTCAAGGCGTTCTACGGATCGGATCGGCTCGATGATGGGCGGCCGCTGTTCGACCTGGTGCTGATGGGAATGGGTCCCGACGGCCACACTGCCTCGATCTTTCCGGATTTTCCGGCGATGAACAAAACCGAACGGTGGGTGGTTGGCGTGCCGAAAGCAAATGTCGAACCCTTCGTGCCGCGGGTGACCTTGACCTTGCCCGTGCTTGCCTCCTGCCGCGAAATGCTGTTCGAAGTCGCAGGTCCCGACAAGCGCGCGATCTTGACGCGCGTGCTTTCCGGCGAGAACCTGCCCGCTGGTCGCGCGCGATCCAATGGCGAGATGGTCTGGCTGGTGGATCAGGCCGCGCTTGGTGGAGAGTTTTCGCGGTGAATGGCACCCACCCCGCACCGTGCGCGCTGATCGTGATGGGCGTGGCCGGTTCCGGCAAAAGCACGATCGGCGAAACATTGGCGGCGCGGCTCGGCTGGGTCTTCGAGGATGGCGACAGGTTTCATCCCGCAAGCAATGTAGCCAAGATGAGCGCCGGCCAACCCTTGACCGACGAAGACCGCTGGCCGTGGCTGAAGGCGATCGCCGACGAGATCGACCGCCTGTGTGCCGCGGGCGAGCGCGCGGTCGTCGCCTGCTCGGCGCTGCGGCGGATTTATCGCGACATCCTGGTCCACGGGCGAAACGACGTCCGGATCGTCTATCTCGACGGCACGCAGCAACTGATCGCGGATCGGCTGGGCCGGCGCAAGGGCCATTTCATGCCGCCCGGCCTGCTCGCGAGCCAGTTCAAGACGCTGGAGCCGCCGGCCAACGGCGAACATCCGTTCACCGTCTCGATCGACGCGCCGGTCGAGGCCATCGTCGACGACATCGTGCGTCAGCTCAAGCGGAGCCAGCCGCCCCTCCAGCCCAACAGGAACCGCACATGACCCGCATCGCGCTGGTGGTTTCCGACGTCGACGGCACGCTGTTGACCAAGGACAAGACATTGACCGATGCGGCGAAAGCGGCGGCGCGGCGGCTTCATGACGCCGGGATCGGCTTCACCATCGTCTCCAGCCGCCCGACCATCGGCATGGATTTTCTGATCGCGCCGCTTGGAATCAAGCTGCCGATCGGCGCCTTCAACGGCAGTTCGATCGTCGATCCGCAGATGAATCCGATCGAACAGCATCTGATCCCGCCTTCCGCCGTCGCGCGCAGCCTTGACATCCTCAACCAATTCGGCGTCGATAGCTGGCTGTTCACCACCGACCAATGGCTGACGCGCAATGGCGACGGCGAATATGTCGCGCATGAGCAACGCGGGATCAGGCACGATCCGACGATCGTTGCGGATTTCACGCCGTTCGTGTCGCGCGCCTGCAAGGTCGTCGGCTCCAGTTCCGACCCTGATCTGCTGGTGCGCTGCGAGGCGGCGATGCGGGAGGCGTTGGGACCGCAGGCCTTGGCCGTCCGCTCGCAGAGCTATTATCTCGACATCACCCCGCCCGGCGTCGACAAGGGCACCTTCGTGCAGGCGATGGCGCAGCGCCTGGGGATTTCGACCGACGCGGTCGCGACCATCGGCGACATGCAGAACGACATCGCGATGTTTCGCACCAGCGGGACTTCATTCGCGATGGGCAACGCCACCGACGACGTCAAGCAGCACGCCACGCATGTCACCGCCTCGAACGAGGACGATGGATTTGCAAAAGCGATGGAGACGATCCTACGGGAGAATGGCTAGCGCCTCGCGCGTGATGCGCGGACCGCGGATTATTTCGATCGTTGCATCGCCGGCTTTCCGCTCGCTCGCTTGGCATCGCAGAGATTGTGCGCGGTGTTGATCAGCGCGATATGCGTCAGCGCCTGCGGGAAATTTCCGGTCTGACGCCCTACCCCGGAATCGAACTCCTCGGCGAGCAGCCCGAGGTCGTTGGCGACCGCGACCACGCGGTCGAACAGCGCCTGCGCCTTGGCAAGCTCGCCCGCCAGCACATAGGCGTCGGCGAGCCAGAGGCTGCAGGCAAGAAACGCGCCTTCGATCGGCTGCCTTTCGTCGGAGATCTCGCGCGGATCGTGCCGCAGCACAAAGCCGTCGCGCAGCATGTGCCGTTCGATCGCGGCGATCGTGCCGCGAATGCGCGGATCGGAAGCGGGCAGGAAACCGACCGCCGGCAGCAGCAGAATGCTCGCGTCCAGCAATTGCGAACCATAGGACTCCACGAACGAATTCAGGCCGGAGTCGAACCCCTTGTCGCAGACGTCGCGATGGATGGTGTCGCGCAGCATCCGCCATTGCGCGACCGGCGCCTTGAAGCCGAACCGCTCCGCGCTCTTGATCGCGCGGTCGAACGCCACCCAGGTCATCACTTTGGAGAACACATAGTGCCGGGCCTCGCCGCGGCGTTCCCAGATGCCGTGATCGGCCTGGTCCCAGACCTCCACGAGATGCGCCACCACCGCGCATTCCAGGGCCCAGCTTCCCTCATCCAGTTTCAGCTCGGTCATGCGCGCCTGATGAAAGGCGTCGATCAGTTCGCCATAGACGTCCAGCTGCAGTTGCGCATGCGCCGCATTGCCGAGCCGCACCGGCAGCGAGTTTTCATAGCCGGGCAGCCAGCCCGCCTCCCATTCCAACAGGCGCCGCTGGCCCATGATGCCGTACATGATCTGCATGTTGGCCGGGGCGCCGGCCACCGCGCGCAACAGCCAGCTATGCCAGGCCGATGCTTCCTCGGTGTAGCCGGAGTTCATCAGCGCGAGCAGCGTGAAGGTGGCGTCGCGCAGCCAGCAAAAGCGGTAGTCCCAGTTTCTCGCGCCGCCGAGCTTTTCCGGCAGCGACGTGGTCGGCGCGGCGACGATGCCGCCGGTCGGCCCATAGGTCAAAGCCTTCAGCGTGATCAGCGACCGCAGCACGAGGTCGCGCCCTTCGCCCTGAAAGGTGCAACGGCCGCACCACTCGGTCCAGAAATCCTCGGTTTCCTGCAACGCAATCGCGGGATCGATCGGCTCGGGCACGGGAAGATGCGACGGACCGTAGGTGAGCACGAACGGCGTCGTCTCGCCTGCGCCGATCACGAATTCGGCGACCGTCGTCATGTTCTCGCCGCGGGTCTCGACCGGGGTACGCAGCACCGTCATGTCCTGCCCGCAAATCGCGAGCAGCGCCGAACGATCCTCGGTGCGCTTCACCCAGGGAATGTCCGCGCCGAAGCCGAAGCGGATCACCAATTCCATCCGCATCTTCACCCGCCCGCTGACGCCCCGGACCAGGCGGACGACGTCGGAGGCGTTGCCGCGCGGCGGCATGAAATCGATCAGCGCGACCGTGCCGCTGTCGGTTTCAAACCGCGTCTCCAGGATCAGCGTGTTGTCCCAATAGCGGCGCGACGATGTCTTGACGTCGTCCGCAGGCGCGATCAGCCAGCGGCCGTTCTTGCCGGTGCCGAGAATGGCGGCAAAGCAGGCGTCTGAGTCGAATGCCGGCCAGCACAGCCAGTCGATCGACCCATCACGGCCGACGAGAGCCGCGGTCTCGCAGTCGCCGATCAGTCCGTAGTCTTCGATTTTGGAGGACACTCTTCACACCACTCAAATGCCCGCCCCCAGCTCTTAAAGCGCTAATCCAAAGCGCTAGAGCATGATCCGGAAAAGTGCGTAGCGGTTTTCCGAAAAGATCATGCTCAATCAACAACCTAGAGCGCGATGGCGATTCAACCTAATCCCATCGCGCTCTAGTCTCCTTGACTCGCGACCCGCGCCCGCTCGTGCGTCGCGGCTTTGAGCGCGGCGACGTCGATTGCAGCCGCGATATCCTCGAGCGCGACCGGCAGGCGCTGCTGCCAGTTCGGGTGCTCGTCGATCGTGCCGGGGATGTTGGGCTGGTCGACCACGCCGAGCAGATCCTCCAGCGAGATCGCCATCAGGCGGGACTTGGTTCGCGCCAGAAAACCCGCCACCGAATAGAGATCGTGGCGATCGATCTCATGATGGCGCAATATGTCGTCCAGCATGCCGAGCGCATGCCAGCGTTCCTCGTCGGTCTCGCCGGGATCGATCCCGAGCGAGCGTTTCAGCCTCAGATCGCCGAACGAGCGCCAGCCCGCATAGGTCGACAGATCGTGGGTGTTGAAGGTGATCAGCGCATTGGGCATGTAGTGGTCGACGCTGCGAAACCGCCCGTCATCGTCGCGCTCGAACATCATCACCTGATAGGACCAGATGCCCCAATCGGCCATCTGCTCGCGAAACCCTTCCGGCACGGTGCCGAGGTCCTCGCCGATCACCACGCAACGATGCGCGATGCTTTCCTGCGCGGTCGCCGCCAACAGCGCGTCGAACGGCATCTGCACATAGGCGCCGTCCTTGGCGGGAAAACCGCGCGGCACGAGATAGAGTCGCTTCAACCCCAGCACGTGATCGAGCCGGATCGCGCCGGCGTAGCGCATCGAGGCGGCCAGCATCTCGCGAAACGGCGCGAACGACGTCATTTCGAGGCCGGCCGCATTGAAGCCCGCAAGGCCCCAGTTCTGGCCCATCGTGTTCAGTGGATCCGGCGGCGCGCCGACCCCGACGTGGCGCGAGATGGCCGATTGCTCGTTCCAGGCATCGAAGCCGTCGGACTGCACGCCGACGGCGACGTCGAGATAGAGACCGACCTTCATGCCGAGCCAGTCCGCAAGCCGCCTGCAGGCCCGCAATTGCCGGTCTGCGGTCCATTGCACGAATTCGACGAATTCGATCTCGCTCTTGTCGGGCCCTTTGCGCAATCTGGCGCATTGAGCGTCGGTCGGCTGCCGCCATTCCCGCGGCCATTCCCACCACGGTCCGCCGAATTTGTGGCGCAGCATTTCGAAGCAGGCGAAACGCTGCAGCAGCGCGCCCCGCTCGGTGCGGAATTTTTCGAAATCCGCGCGCCGCTCCGGCGTCGTGGCGGCACGGAACGTCGCGAAGGCGGATCGCAGCGCGCGCCACTTCTGTTCGGCGACACCGGCATAATCGACGTTGGAGGCCTGCCGCAGGCGCGCGATGGCATCGCCACCGGTCGTCGGCCGGTATTCCGGAATTTTCTCGACATCGACATAAAGCGCGTTGAGAAACAGCCGGCTGTTGGGCGAATAGGGGCTGCAATCCCTCGGCCGATCGTCGAACAGCGCATGCAGCGGATTGAGCCCGATCCCATCCGCGCCCAGCATGCCCGCGAGCTCGATCAGCTTCCCGAGATCGGTGAAATCGCCCATGCCCCAGTTGCGCGCCGAGCGGACACTGTAGAGCTGCACCGCCAACAGCCAGCCGCGGTCGAAATCGCCGCCGAACGCGCGCGGCGGCGCCACGATGAACGGCACTTCCTCGGTGGCCTTGGAGGCGTCCGTCAGCCGGAGCCGATAGGTCCCGACCGGCAAATCCGCGGGCCAGAGGATGGTGTGACCATCGGTCTCGCCCTCCCTGACGACACCGGGGCCGGCGTCGATCTTCCAGGTCACCGGCAGGTTGGCGGCTTCGGCCAGTTCGTTCCGCGCGGGCTGGCCCGAACGAATCACCACCGTGCCCTCGATAAACCGGCTCGGCGTCCGTGGCGGGAAGGCATTGACGATGATCTTGAGCGCGGTTTCGCTGGTGAGGTGGGTTACACCCTGCCCGTCGACAAACTCGGTCAGGATTCCGAGATTTTTAGCTTTGGTGAGAAGATTCATTCGGCTCGGCACACGGCTTGCACGCGACGGGTGTCGCGAAATTATCTAGATGCGAAGGCAGGATAGCCCTATCTAACCATTTGGCCAGCCTGGCGTTCCCCTTCGGGAACCAATGGCCGGCAAGCGGCTTTCTAACAGAGGGCCGGACGTTCCTTTTCGCGTAAGAAACGGGACGTTGGTCCCGTGTCAATGGCATCACCGTGAACAAATTCATTCAAACTGCCGCGAGCAGCGTGGCCAGAGCGATTTAGCCTGCTAATTATGTTTTTTCACCCGCCAGTCTTGCCGGGGGTCAGCCCGGCCCGGCGCGAACGGGGTTGGCCTGAGGGGGCGCCATGAACCTGCTTTCTTCGATCGATACGGCCGAGCTGCCCGTCACCGATCTCGACGGCGACGAGCTCTGGTACAAGGATGCCATCGTCTATCAGCTTCATGTGAAAGCCTTTGCCGACAGCAACAATGACGGCATCGGGGATTTCGCGGGGTTGACCGAGAAGCTCGGCTATCTGCAGGAGCTCGGCGTGACCGCACTCTGGTTGCTGCCGTTCTATCCTTCGCCCGGCCGCGACGACGGCTACGACATCGCCGACTATGGCGCGATCAATCCCGATTTCGGGACCATGAAGGATTTCAAGCGCTTCATCCAGGAAGCCAAGCGACGCGGCCTGCGCGTCATCACCGAACTCGTCGTCAACCACACCTCGGACCAGCACCACTGGTTCAAGCGCGCGCGACGCAGCGATCCGAAATCGAGCGCACGCAACTGGTATGTGTGGAGCGACACCGACCAGAAATATCAGGGCACGAGGATCATCTTCACCGACACCGAAAAGTCGAACTGGACCTGGGACTCGGAGGCCGGCCAGTTCTACTGGCACCGCTTCTTCTCGCACCAGCCGGACCTGAATTTCGACAATCCGCGCGTCGTCAACGCCATCATCCAGGTGATGAAGCGCTGGCTCGATGCCGGCGTCGACGGATTCCGGCTCGACGCTATACCCTATCTGTGCGAGCGCGACGGCACCAACAACGAAAACCTGCCCGAGACCCACGCCATCATCAAGAAGCTGCGCGCCGAACTCGACGCGTATTCCAAGGGCAAGGTGCTGCTGGCGGAAGCCAATCAGTGGCCGGAGGACGTCCAGGAGTATTTCGGCAACGGCGACGAATGCCACATGGCCTACCACTTCCCGCTGATGCCGCGGATCTACATGGCGATCGCGCAGGAAGACCGCTTTCCCATTACCGATATCCTGCGCCAGACCCCGGACATCCCGGGCAACTGCCAATGGGCGCTGTTTCTGCGCAACCATGACGAACTGACCCTGGAAATGGTCACCGACGTCGAGCGCGATTACCTGTGGTCGACCTACGCCAACGACCCGCGCGCCCGCATCAATGTCGGCATCAGGCGGCGTCTTGCGCCGTTGATGGACAATGACCGGCGCAAGATCGAACTGATGAATTCGCTGCTGCTGTCGTTTCCCGGCACGCCGATCGTCTATTACGGCGACGAGATCGGCATGGGCGACAACATCTATCTCGGCGACCGCAACGGCGTGCGCACGCCGATGCAGTGGACGCCGGACCGCAATGGCGGCTTCTCCCGCGCCGACCCGGCCAAGCTCTACGCCCCGATGATCATGGACCCGGTCTATGGCTACGAGGCGGTCAATGTCGAGGCGCAGTCGCGCAGCCTGTCGTCGCTGCTCAGCGCCACCAAGCGGCTGATCTCGGTGCGTAAATCGACGCTCGCCTTCGGCCGCGGCAGCATGACGTTCATCCGCCCGGCCAATCGCTCCGTGCTCGCCTATGTCCGACAGTACCAGGACGAGGCGATTCTCTGCGTCGCCAACCTCTCGCGCTCGGCGCAGGCGACCGAGCTCGACCTCTCAGCCTGGAAGGACCGCATTCCTCTTGAAATGCTGGGCCGCTCGCGCTTTCCCGCGATCGGCTCCCTGCCCTACATGATCACGCTCGCGCCTTACGGCTTCTACTGGTTTCAGCTTCAGGACCGCGGCGTCTCGGAGCCGGTCGCGCCGAGCATCGTGCCGGAATTCGAAACGCTGGTGGTGCCGCTCGGCTCGACCTGGGTGTCGCTCGCCCGCACCCGCAGCGTGTTCGAACGCGACGTGCTGCCGGGCCACCTGTCGCGAACCCGCTGGTATCCCGAGAACGCGCCGGAAACGATCCGCCCCCGCCTGGTTTCGGCGGTTCCGTTCTGCGACATCGGCGACAACCGGCCATGGCTGGCCTTTTTCGAGACCGCGCATCACGGCAAGACCACGCGTTATCATCTGCCGATGCAGATCGAGTGGGTGCGCTTCGATCGCGAGCGCTACAACCCGATCGCGTTCGCAGCCGTCCGCCAGGGCGCCCGCGAAGGGACGCTCTTGGATGTCGCCACCGAGGACATCTTCCTCGGCCTGCTGCTGCGCAATTTGAAGGAATCGCTGGCGGTCGAGGAAAACGGCGTGCGGCTGGAGTTCAGGCCGACCGACAAATTCAAGGACCGACCGCCGATCCGGCAGCCCGAGCGCATCCGGATCGTCGAGACCGATTGGGCAAACAGCGTGTCGCAGGTCGACAACGACTACGTCGTCAAGGTCTATCGCGAGATGCAGGCCGGCGCCCATCCAGCGATCGAAGTCGGCCGATTCCTGACCGATGAGGTGGGTTTCGCCAACGCGCCGGCCCTGCTCGGCGGCGTCGAGTTCGTGGAGAACGACAAGCGCTACGCGATCGCAGCCGTTCATGCCCTGGTCGAGAACCAGGGCGACGGCTGGACCGTGAGTTCGGCGTATCTTGACCGCTTTATCGACGATCATCGTGTGCTCGCGTCGAACCAACCTGGCGGCGAGAGCGAGGAGCAGGCCCCCTATCTGCGCTACATGTCGCAAGCGGGCTGGCGCACCGCCGAGCTGCATCTTGCGCTGTCATCGCGCTCCGACCTCGCCGATTTCGCGCCGGAGCCGACGGCACCTGAAGACGTGCGCGGCTGGATCCGCGACGTCGAGGCCCAGGCCGAGCGTGTCTTCGACGCCTTGCGCCTTCATCGCGAAACGATCCGCGACTTCGATCGGGCCCTCGTCGATCGCGTATTGGCCGTGCGTGGGACTTTCCCGGACCGCCTCGCCGCGCTGCTGCCGGCGGACGTCGACGGACTGAAGATCCGCCTGCACGGCGACCTGCGTCTTGCGCACATGCTGATCGTCAAGGACGATATCTTCATCAGCGGCTTCGACGGCGAGGCCCGTTTCACCCTGGCCGAACGGCGGCGCAAGCGGCCTGCGGCGCGCGATGTCGCGCGGCTGATCAACTCGATCGACTATTCGGTCGGAGCTGCGCTGGAGCGCACGCGCGGCATGGCGCCGGACGAGCACGGCAGGCTCGGCACGGCGCTGGAGGAATGGCGCAATCGCGCGATAACGGCCTTCGTGACCGGCTATCGCGAGACCATGAGGAACACGAACATGTCCCTGTGGCCGAGCGATCCGCATGCGGCTGACGCGTTGATCGATTTCTTTTTGCTGGAAAAAGTGCTCTACGACATCGAAGATGAGCTGTTACACCGGGCCGAATGGCTGCGCATTCCGCTGACCGGCATGCTTCGCATCCTCTCCGAGCCTGCAAGCGAGACCTTGTTGAGCGAGACCTCATGAACAAACTGAGCGCCGAAGCCTATGCGATCGTCGAGGGTCGTCACGCCGATCCGTTTCACTATCTCGGCCTCCACACCGAAGGCGACAGGACCGTGGTGCGCGCCTTCCTGCCGGACGCATCGAAGGTCGAAGCGATCGGCGAGCATGGCGACGTCGCCTCGCTGTCGCGCATCCATGACGCCGGCCTGTTTTCCGGCGCGCTGCCGAACGGCTCGCGGCGCTATCAGTTGCGCGCGCAATATGGAAACAATGTCGTCGATCTCGACGACCCCTATCGCTTTCCGCCGGTGCTGAGCGAGCTCGATCTCTACCTTCTGGGCGAAGGCACCCATCAGCGGCTCTATGACAAATTGGGCGCGCATCCGATGACGCTGGACGGCGTCGACGGCGTCGCCTTCGTGGTGTTCGCGCCGAACGCGCGGCGGGTCAGCCTGGTCGGCGACTTCAATCTCTGGGATGCGCGGCGGCATCCGATGCGCCGGCGCGGCGTCGGCTATTGGGAGCTGTTCATCCCGCATGCCAGGGCCGGCGACCACTACAAGTTCGACATGATCGGCCCGCAAGGCCAGCATCTGCCGTTGAAATCCGATCCCTTGGCCTTCTTCGCGGAAGTGCGTCCGAAGACCGCCTCGATCGTGTTCGACGAGATCGCGCTGCCTCGCCCGCGACCTGCGCCCTCAGCCGTCAACGCACTCAACGCGCCGATGTCGATCTACGAGGTCCATCTCGGCTCATGGCGGCGCAAGGGCAACAATGAGTGGCTGACCTACCGCGAACTCGCCGAGCAGCTGCCCGCCTACGTCCGCGATCTGGGCTTCACCCATGTCGAGTTTCTCCCGGTGAGCGAGCATCCGTTCGACGGCTCGTGGGGGTATCAGCCGACCGGGCTCTATGCGCCGACCAGCCGCTTCGGCTCGCCCGAGGATTTTTCGGCGCTGGTCGACGCCTGCCATCGCGAAGGATTGGGCGTGCTGCTCGACTGGGTGCCCGGGCATTTTCCCGACGACCCGCACGGGCTCGGCCAGTTCGACGGCACCGCGCTCTACGAACATGCCAATCCGCAGCAGGGTCGGCATCTCGACTGGGGCACGCTGATCTATAATTACGGCCGCACCGAAATCGCCAATTTCCTGATTGCGAACGCGCTGTTCTGGCTGGAACGCTACGCCATCGACGGTCTGCGCGTCGATGCGGTCGCTTCCATGCTCTATCTCGACTACAGCCGCCCGTCGGGCGGCTGGGTCCCCAACAAGCTCGGCGGAAGAGAAAATCTCGAGGCGATCGACTTCCTGCGCCGCTTCAATACCGAGGTGTTCGGCCACTTCCCGCAGGCGACAACGACTGCCGAGGAGTCCACCTCATGGCCGCAAGTGTCGCGCCCGGTCGAGTTCGGCGGGCTGGGCTTCGGCTACAAATGGAACATGGGCTGGATGCACGACACGCTGAAATACATCAGCAAGGATCCGATCCACCGCAAATTCCACCACGGCGACATATTGTTCGGCCTGCACTACGTGTTCTCCGAGAATTTCATCCTGCCGCTGTCGCATGACGAGGTCGTTCACGGCAAACGTTCGATCCTGGGCCGGATGCCCGGCGACGACTGGCAGCGCTTCGCAAACCTGCGCGCCTATTACAGCTTCATGTTCGCCCATCCCGGCAAGAAGCTGTTGTTCATGGGCTGCGAGTTCGCCCAGGAGCGCGAATGGAATCACGACCACTCGCTCGACTGGCACCTGCTCGGGCAGAAGAAACATGCCGGCGTGCAGTCGCTGATCCGCGACCTCAACCACCTCTACCGCGCGCTGCCCGCGCTGCACCAACTGGATTGCGATCCGGCCGGGTTCGAATGGATCATCACCGAGGATGCCAACAGCAACGTGTTCGCCTGGATGCGCAAGGGCTCCAATCCGCATGAGCGGTGCGTGGTCGTGGTCAATTTCTCGCCGAGCGTCTACTACAATTACCGCGTCCGCGTGCCCCATGCCGGCAGATGGCGCGAGGTTCTCAACTCGGACGCCGCGCTTTACGGCGGCACCAATGTCGGGAACGCCGGCGAGGTCAACACCGTGCATGGCGCCGGCCCCGAACTCAATCTGACGCTCCCGCCGCTGGCTGCCGTATTTCTGATTCCTGAAAGCTGACGCATGCGCCTTACCGCCGGAACCTTTTCGCGCCTCGGTGCAAACTGGGACGGCCGCGGTACCAATTTTGCGCTGTTCTCGGCCCATGCGCGGAAGGTCGAGCTTTGCCTGTTCGACAATCAGGGCCGCCGCGAGCTCGAACGCATCGAGCTGCCCGAGCGCACCGAGGACGTCTGGCACGGCTATCTCAACGATGTGTCGCCCGGCCAGCTCTACGGCTATCGCGTTCACGGGCCCTACGAGCCCGAACACGGCCACCGCTTCAACCCCAACAAGCTGTTGCTCGATCCCTATGCCAAGCGGCTCGCCGGCCGGCTGGTCTGGAGTGACGCGCATTTCGCGTTCCGCATCGGCAGTCCGCGCGAGGATCTGTCCTTCGACCGCCGCGACAATGCGCGCGGCATGCCCAAGGCCGTCGTGATCGACGAGACCTTCAACTGGGGCCGCCGCGAAATGCGCCCCAGCATCCCCTGGGAAGACACCATCATCTACGAGGCGCATATCAAGGGCGTGACCCAGACGCGCAAGGACGTGCCGCCCAATCTGCGCGGCACCTATGGCGGCCTGTCCTCGCCCGCGATGATCGCGCATCTGAAGAAACTCGGCGTCACCGCCGTCGAGCTGTTGCCGATCCACGGCGTCGTCGACGACCGGATGCTGATCGAAAAGAAGCTCGTGAACTACTGGGGCTACAACACGATCTCGTTCTTCGCGCCCGAGCCGCGCTACGCGCCGGACAATCCGCTCGACGCCTTCCGCACCATGGTGGCGCGGCTGCACGACGCCGGCATCGAGGTGATGCTCGACGTGGTCTACAACCACACCGCCGAAGGCAACCATCTCGGTCCGACGCTGTCGTTCAAAGGCATCGACAACGCCTCCTATTATTGGCTCAATCGGGACAACCCCCGCTACTACGACGACTTCACCGGCTGCGGCTCCTCGGTCAATCTCACCCATCCGCGCGTGCTGCAGATGGTGATGGATTCCTTGCGCTACTGGGTCGAGGTCTGCCATGTCGACGGCTTCCGCTTCGATCTTGCGACCACGCTGGCGCGCGGGCCGAACGGCTACGACCGCAACGCCGCGTTCCTGACCGCGGTCCGGCAGGACCCGGTGCTGTCAGCGGTGAAGCTCGTCGCCGAACCCTGGGACCTCGGCCTCGGCGGCTACCAGGTCGGCGCGTTCCCCTCGCAATGGTCGGAATGGAACGACCGCTATCGCAGCGCGATGCGGCGTTACTGGAGCGGCGAAGGCAGCCTGATCGGCGAAGTTTCCGGCCGCATGACCGGCTCGTCCGACCTGTTCAATCATGACGGCCGCGACCCGCGCGCCAGCATCAACCACATCACCGTGCATGACGGTTTTACCCTCGCCGATCTGTTCAGCTACAACGAGAAGCACAACGAGGCCAACGGCGAGGACAATCGCGACGGCTCCAACGACAATCACAGCAACAATTGCGGCCACGAGGGGCCGACCGAGGACTTAGCCATCAACGCGCTGCGCCGTCAGCTCCGGAAAAATCAACTGGCCTGCCTGATGCTGGCGCAGGGCGTGCCATTGATGCTGGCCGGCGACGAAGTCGGCAATACCCAGGGCGGCAACAACAACCCCTATTGCCAGGACAACGAGGTGGGCTGGGTCGGCTGGGACGGCCTCGGCCGCGAGGGCGACGACCTCACCGATTTCGTCAGCCACATGAGCGAGTTGCGCCGGCGCTTTCCGCAGATCCGCGCGCATCGCTGGCTCGATGGCCGCCGCGCGGACGGAACCTACGGCGTGTTGTGGCTGACGCCGTCAGCGGCAGACATGACCGAGGAGGACTGGAAATTCCCGGAGGGCCGGTTTCTCGCATATGTGTTGGGACCTGCCGGGAAGGAACAAGGTTCGATCTTCATCGTTTTGAATGCTGCGCCCGAAGAGATTGCATTCAAATTGCCCAAGATGAGCGAATATAAAAGCTGGCGACAAGTGCTGAACACCACCGAGGCCACCACCCAGACGGGCGCCGATTTCGCGTCCGGCGCCGATACAAAGGCGCCTTCCCGCTCAGTTCTTGCCTTCGCGGGAATGGCATGAGCGGGGGGCAATTCGGCGCTCGGCTGACCCAGGATGGCGCGTCGTTCCGCCTGTGGGCGCCGGCCGCCAAGCGCGTCGAGCTTCTGCTGGACGAGCCGCAGCCCAAGACGCAGCAAATGGCTCGCGCCGACGACGGCTGGTTCAGCGCCGATATCGCGGGGATGCGCGCCGGTGCGCGCTACAGGTTTCGGATCGACGGCGAGATCGACGTGCCCGATCCCGCGTCGTCGTTTCAGCCCGAGGACGTGTTCGGCCCGAGCGAACTGATCCATCACGCGAGCTATGCGTGGCGCGCGACGGAAAGCTCGATCATCTCGTCGCCGCCGGGATCACGGCGCTCGAGCTGATGCCGCTGGCGGACTTCGCGGGGACGCGCAACTGGGGCTATGACGGCGTGCTGTGGTACGCCCCCGACAGCGCCTATGGCCGGCCTGAGGATCTGAAGGTCCTGATAGACGAGGCGCATCTGCGCGGGCTGATGGTGTTTCTCGATGTGGTCTATAACCATTTCGGGCCCGAGGGGAATTTTCTCGGCCGCTATGCGCCGGGCTTCTTCACCGACGCGCATACGCCATGGGGCAGCGCGATCGACTACCGCGTGCCGCAGGTGCGCGCCTTTGCGATCGAGAATGCGCTGTCGTGGCTGCGCGACTATCGCTTCGATGGGCTCAGGCTGGATGCGGTCAACCATATCCTGGCCGAGCCCGGCGAGATCTCGATGCTGCACGATCTCAGCCTCGCGGCAGGCGAGCTTGCCGCGGCGACCGGCCGGCACATTCATCTCGTGCTCGAGAACGGCGACAACCGCGCAAGCCTCCTGGATACCGTGCAGGACCCGCCGCGCGGCAAATACCGCGCGCAGTGGAACGACGACTATCACCATGCTTGGCACGTGCTGCTGACCGGCGAAGACCAGGGCTATTACATCGACTATCAGCGTTCGCCGCGTGGCGACCTTGCGCGGGCGCTGGCCTCCGGCTTCGTCTATCAGGGCGAGGCCGCGACGTTCTGGGGCAGCAAGCTGCGTGGCGAGCCGAGCGGCGCGCTCGCGCCGACCGCCTTCGTCAATTTCCTGCAGAACCACGACCAGGTCGGCAACCGCGCCTTTGGCGACCGGCTGGAGAGCCTCGCCAGGCCCGAAGGCATCGAGGCCGCGCTCGCCATTACCTTGGTGGCGCCGACCGTGCCGATGCTGTTCATGGGCGAGGAATGGGGCTCGAAAGTCCCGTTCCCCTTCTTCTGCGATTTCCAGGGCGGCTTGGCCGATGCCGTCCGCAAGGGTCGGCGCGAAGAATATGCCTGGGCCTATGCGCGCTATGGCGACGAGGTGCCCGATCCGCTGGATCCCGCGACGTTACGATCCGCGGTGCTCGATTGGCAATCCTGCGAGCAGGAGGCCGGGAAGAAACGACTGGCGCTGGTCCGGCGCCTGCTCGGCATACGCGCGCAGGAGATCGCGCCGAGACTCGCGGGCGCAGCTTTCGGTCAGGCGGAGGCCGCCGGGAATGGTCAGCTCACGGCGAGCTGGCGCATGGGCGATGGCGCGACGCTGCGCCTGCTCGCCAATCTGTCGGCGGCAGATCTCGATCGGACGGGCAACGCCATCGGCCGGCCGATCTGGGGCGACGAACCCGCCGCAACGCTTCCACCCTGGTCCGTGTTCTGGCGGGTCGAAGCCTAGCCATGCCGCCGGCCATCCCGACCGCAACGTACCGGCTTCAGCTCACCAGGGATTTCAATTTCGACAAGGCAGCAGAGGTCGTGCCCTATCTGAAGGCGCTCGGCATCACGCATCTCTATGCCTCGCCCTTCATGACGGCGCGCAAGGGCTCGACCCACGGCTATGATGTCGTCGACCACACCAGTCTCAATCCGGAGCTCGGCGGCGAAGCCGGCTTCGAACGATTGAGCGAAGCATTGCGGCGGCACGATCTCGGCCTGATCCTCGACTTCGTCCCCAACCATGTCGGCGTGCACTATGCCGATAATCCGTGGTGGCTCGACGTGCTGGAATGGGGCCTGGCCTCGCCACACGCGGTGTCCTTCGACATCGATTGGGAGCAGCTGCCTTACCGCAAGCGCGGCGGCGTGCTGTTGCCGATCCTCGGCACGTCCTATGGCGAAGCGCTGGAGCGCGGCGACATCGAGCTGCGCTTCGATGCGAACGAAGGCAGTTTTTCCTGCTGGTATTTCGAGCATCGCCTGCCGATCGGCCCCGAGCGTTACGGCGAAATCCTGCGCATGATCGTGCAGGACGCCGACGCCGAAAGCAGCGAGGCGGGACGGCACATCCTTCAGCTCATCTCGCGCTACCGGGGCCTGCGTCATCCCGACCGCAAGGAGGCGCCGGCCTTGAAGGCCGAATTGAAAGCCATCACGGGAGGCGCCGAGATCATCGCGCGCGGGCTTGCCGCCTATCGCGCGGGCCCCGACCGCGCGGCCCAGACGCTCGCGCTGCATCATCTGCTCGAACGCCAGCACTACAGGCTCGGCCATTGGCGGCTCGCCTCCAGCGACATCAACTACCGCCGCTTCTTCGACATCAATACGCTGGCGGGCCTTCGCGTCGAGGACGCCGGCACATTTGAAGCCGCGCATCGGCTGGTGAGGCGGCTCGTTGCGGAAGGAAAACTGCAGGGCCTGCGGCTCGACCACATCGACGGCCTGCGCGATCCCGCGCAGTATTTTGTCCGCCTTCGCCGTCTGGTCCGCGATGCGCAGGGACACGATCCAAAACCCTTCTACGTGGTGGTCGAGAAAATTCTCGGCGAAGGCGAAAAGCTGTCCACCTTCGCCGGCGTACACGGCACCACCGGCTATGAGTGGATGAATGTCATCACGCATCTGCTGATCGATTCCAAGGGGCTCGACTCGCTCGACGAGATCTGGCGGCAGATCAGCAACCAGTCGCCCCGGCTCGCCCCTGTCGTGAGAGCGGCCAAACGCAGGGTTTTGGAGACGTTGCTGACCAGCGAGTTCATCGTGCTGGCGCGGCTGCTCGCGCGCATCGCCAGCGGCCACTATTCCACCCGCGACTATTCCGCCGACAGCCTGCGCCAGGCGCTCGAGCTCTATGTGCTGCATTTCCCGGTCTATCGTTCCTATCTGACCGTGGCGGGTCCGACCGCGCAGGATCGCGCGCTGATTTCCCAGGTGATCGCGCGCGCCCGCGTCGACTGGTTCGCCGCCGACGACGGCATTTTCGATTTCCTGCGCGACACCCTCACCATGGACCTGATCAAGCGCGGCGGCACCGCGCACAGCGCGCCGCGCGTGCGGCGCTTTGCCCTGAAGGTGCAGCAGTTCACCGGTCCGCTGATGGCGAAGTCGCTCGAGGACACCGCGTTCTACCGCTACCACCGCCTGCTCGCGCTGAACGAGGTCGGCGGCGACCCCGCCGCGAAAGGGCTTTCGGTTGCGGACTTTCACGCGGGCATGCAGGCGCGCGCCAAGGCGCGGCCGTACGGCATGACCGCAACCGCGACGCACGACACCAAGCGCGGCGAAGACGCCCGCGCCCGGATCGCCGCGTTGACGGAAATCGCCGGGGAATGGACCAGCACGGCAGCCAAATGGAAAGTCCTGAACGCGCCCCATCTGGTCACCGACGGCAACAGGCGCGCGCCATCGGTGACGGCGGAATACATGCTCTACCAGACCCTGCTCGGCGCCTGGCCGATCGGCGGACCCGACGATGATTTCGTCGAGCGGATCAAGGCCTATGCGCTCAAGGCCGCGCGCGAAGGCAAGGAGGAAACGAGCTGGCTCAATCCGAACGAGGCCTATGAAGCAGGGCTGCAAAACTTCATCATGCGGATTCTGGATCGCTCCACCTCGGCCGAATTTCTGGATTCGCTTGCGACGCTGGCGCGCCGCGTGGCGCTGTTGGGCGCGCTCAATTCGCTGAGCCAGCTCACGCTGAAGGCGACGATGCCCGGCGTGCCGGATTTCTACCAGGGCACGGAATGCTGGGACCTCTCGCTGGTCGATCCCGACAACCGCCGGCCGGTTGATTTTGCCGGACGCGCGGCCGCGCTCGCCGCATTGCAAACGCCCGATTGGGAAGGCCTGACGCAAAACTGGGCGGACGGCCGCCTGAAGCTCGCCTGGACGGCGCATCTGCTCAAGCTGCGGACCGAGCTTGCCGAGATCTTCACCCATGGCGACTATCGTCCGCTGGAGGTGGAAGGCCTGCATCGCGATCATGTCATCGCGTTCGCGCGGCGGCGCGACCGGGACGCGGCGATCGTTGCCGTCGCAAGGCATTTTGCGCCGTTCTCGCAAGCCGGCCGGGCCTGGCCGTCCGCCGCGAGTTTCGACGGCATGATCGGCGTGGACGGATTTTCCATTGAGGGCGTTGACGATCCCGGCAAGGCGCTGCCTCTCTCGACGCTCTTCCAGAGCCTGCCGGTGGCCGTGCTGAAGGCGAGGATTGAGACGGCCCCGGCGCAGGCGCGCAAGCGCGTCCGCGCCTAGAGCATGATCCGGAAAAGTGTGTAGCGGTTTTCCCTCGCGACAAACGCAACGCGTTTGCGCGGAGATCATGCTCAAACAAAAACCTGACGATCAGCCCCGCTTGGTCAAGAGCAGCGTGCCGCGATCGCGGATCACGGACTGCGCCATTTGCGCGAAGCGCTGCAGCAGCCACGGCAAGGCCACTTCGAGACGGACATTATTCTCGCTGACATCGAGATGGCCCGAAGCGGCCTGCCCGAGCGCGCGGACGCGAAAGAACATGTGGTCGCCCTCCCAGCGTTCTTCATCGACTTTCAGCACGGGAATGCTGCTCGCCGCGCGCGACAGTCCTGTTCGGAGCCGGCGCAGCGCCTCCTCGCGGCCGAGCCGGTGCGGGATCGAGACAACCAGGGGTGCGGACATACCGAATCCTTTTTCGCAAATCCTTCTGCGACTTAACGCGACGGTGGCCCAACTGTTTCGGACGGAAGCAAGCGCAGCAAATTTCGGTGATCCATTTGCGGAACTTTCAATGTTCCCACTCGTTCTCTCGCCACGCAGATCAGTGGATGCCGGCTGCCGGGCTGGAGGAGATGTAAAAAATGTCACTCGGAACGATTATCCTGATCATTCTCATAATCGCCCTGCTCGGCGGCTTCAGCGGCATCGGCGGCGGTCCGTTCTACGGCACCGGCTACTATGGCGGCGGCGGTCTCGGGCTGATCATCGTCATCATCCTGATCCTCGTGCTGCTTGGAAGGGTCTAGCTGAGCCGTCTTGTGTAACGGCTGTGTAGGGTGGGCAAAGGCGCGGCGCGCCGTACCGACCAATACAACGATACACCAACACAAACGATAGATGTGGGCTCGCTTCGCTCAGCCCACCCTACGAAGCCCAGGCAACGAAGCCCAGGCGTTACGAACCAAACCTCAGCACATCGCTATTCCGGGACGCACGAGCGCGGGCACCCGCATCTCGTGCGCCGCTATTTGGCGGCGAGCTTCTTGATCGCCGCCTTGATGGACGATGCCGCATCGTCATAGCCCTGCCACGCCTTGGACTTTGCGAGTAGCTCCGGCACGCTGCGGACAGTGAAGCGTTTCGGATCGAGATCGCCTTTGACCTGCGCCCAGGTCAGAGGCATCGAAACGGTGGCGCCGTCGCGCGCACGCGGCGATAGCACGGCGACCGCGGTCGACATCCGGTCGTTGCGGAGATAGTCGAGGAAGATCTTTCCCTCGCGCAGCTTCTTCGACATGTTGAGCAGATAGCGCTCGGGGTCGCTATCCGCCATGAGCTGGCAAATGCCTTGCGCGAACGCCTTGGCCTCCTTCCAGGTCACCTTGTCCTTGGCGCCGTAAAGCAGCGGCGCCACCACGTGCAGGCCCTTGCCGCCCGTGGTCTTGCAGAAGCTTTCGATGCCGACGTCGGCGAGATGCTGGCGCATCTCCTTGGCCGCCTCGACGACGTCGGCAAATTCGATGTCGGGCGCTGGATCGAGATCGAACACCAGCCGGCCCGGCGTCTCGTAGGCATCGGGCGCGCAATTCCAGGGATGCAGCTCGAGGCCGCCAATCTGCGCCACGGCCGCGAGCGCGTCGACCCGGTCGATCTGCAGATAGGGCTTGCGATCGCCGGAAACCTTGACCAGCTCCATCAGCTTCGACGCCCCGGGCATGCCATGGCGCTGGAAGAACTGCTCGCCCTTGATGCCGTCCGGCGCGCGCACGATCGAGCACGGCCGGCCCTTGAGATGGCCGATCATCCAGTCTCCGACCGCTTCGAAATAGCGTGCGAGATCGAGCTTGGTGACGCCCGTTCCGTCGCC
>WNFD01000708.1_pt1 | contig 37637 bp, 36 predicted proteins | sample 5400491 | NCBI WGS metagenome assembly WNFD01 (sample SAMN13153343, study PRJNA577476) | soil metagenome | isolation source: 120 cm saprolite under Douglas fir tree site 2 hole 2 replicate 2 | place: USA:California | collected 2015-04-18 | reverse complement strand
CTTCGAGACGCTCGCGTCGCTCGCTCCTCAGCATGAGGTTGTTGTGTTTCAACAAGTTAGACCTCATCCTGAGGAGGCCACGAAGTGGCCGTCTCGAAGGATGGGCTGCAATACCGATTTGTGATTCCAGGTACTAGAGCATGGTCCGGCCGAACCTGATCATACGGCGATCGCAGTGTCGGCTTCCATGAGGTCCGCGCTCTCCAGGATGCCGGCGAAGTTGCCGATAACTTTGACCACCGCCATTTTGTAGGAAGCGGCATCGCCCGTCCCGAGGCGCCTGCAGGCCACGGCATCGCTGACGATCTGATAGCGGTGGCTGCGGTGAAAGCCGTCGATGACGGTCGACAGAATGGTTTCATCGAGGGAAAATCCCAACACCACGCAGCGGATGTTTCTCATATTCGCCATGTATTCGGCAAACCGGGTGGAGCTGTACGCCGACGGCAGCGGATGCTCGAAGGCCAGTTCTCCTGGTCTCGGCTTGAGGTCCGCGATCCAATTCGTCAGGTTCGACGCCGGATTGAACCACGCTGCCTGGGCGATCCGCTTCAGGTGCAGGATCGGCCAGAGGTTGTTGCGCCAAAGCGTCATCAGTTCGAGACAACGCGACGAGATCGCGTCGGCGTCCGCTATGACGTGGCGGCGGCCTTCGGTGAGATACTCGATCTGAAGATCCGCGCAGACGAGGATCAACGGATCGTCATCGACGGAAACCAGGGGTTTTCGATTCGCCATCATGTGTCACCGAAGGTCACTGGGTGCGCAGCGGCGAGGTCACGGCGCGGCCGGATGAAATGTCCAGAACGCCGGGTCTATCCCAATCGCCCTCCGGCCGGATGATCACGTAAGGATCGCTATCGAGCGTAATGGCGTCGGCGCTCGGCTCGATCTCGAGCACCATCTCGGTGTAGGAGAAATCGGAAAAAGTGATCTTGCGGTTGTGGCCGAGGGGCTTGGCGCCGAAATGCGCCCAGAAGTCCACCAGCCGGTCTTGCGCCTGGCCGTAGATTTTCCGGAAGCCCTTGCGCTTGATGTAGTCGACGCTGGCCTGCACCAGCTTGAACGACACCCGCGAGCGTCGGAATTGATGACGAACGGCGAGACGTTCGACCTTGGCGAACTCGCCAAAAAACCGCACCCGAAGGCAGCCGGCGGGTTCGCTCCCGACAAAGCCGATGAAGTGCGCCGCGACCAGATCGTTGCCATCGAACTCCTCTTCGATCGGGCAATCCTGCTCGGCCAGATAGACCGCCGCGCGAATGGCCGTCACCAGCATGAGATCGTTGGGATCGCGCGCGATGCGAATTGAAATCGAGCGCGATGGCGCGCTCGCCGACGTCCGAGATTTAGTGCCGTGCATCTGCAAAGCTCCTGGTTGATTTGACCGCTGACGTGTTGGACGGGAGCCGATTCCAGGGCCGTTCGTAACACCAGAGGTCAGGCTGAAAGCTCGGTATCCGTTTGAAGCCTGTTGCGGTCAGCAAATCGCGGCCTGCTGCCGTCGATGGCTGCGCGAAGCAATCAGCACCGACATAACGCGGCGTTCTCAAATGCGCGGCGGCCTTGCCCAATCCGGCGATGCCGCGACCGGCCGCTGCAATTGCCCAGATGTAGGTGGCAGACACCTCGTCATTGCGCCCGGCAAGAAATCCAATGTCCGGATGTGTCAGCGAGATCCCGCCGAGCATGAGAGCATCGTGTCCGCGGCTGCTAAGATACAGAAACGCCATCGCGCCGAGCAATCTCTCCTGCCGGCTAAACGTCAGGATGCATTCGGGATCGAACGCGAGGTATTTTCTCAAGGTCGGCTCTGCTATCTGAACTCCCGGAACCATGCGATGGGCCATATCCGCCAGGGTCGAAAGTTCGAAGGACCGCGCCGCGCGCACCTCGATCGCCGAATCGGTCGATAGCGAATCGAAATCGTGCCGTGCGACCAAAGAGCCCCTTTCCTTGACTGAACTGCGCATCTATCGTTGCCCCTTGCCCGCGTGAGCACCTTACCGGGCGGGGACCTAAGGTATGCAGCAACTATTGCACCGGGGTGCTGCGGTGACGCAGCACCGGACTGACGAGGTCCTGGATGCGTCCTGGGACGATCTGAAGTCGTTTCTGGTTTGTGCGAAACACAAAAGCTTCCGAAACGCTGCAGAAGTGCTCGCTCTGACGAGCACGACCCTGATGCGCAGGATCGACCGCCTGGAGGAACGGATTGGCTGCAAGTTATTTCTGCGCGATCAGAGCGGGTTGACGCTTAGCGAGGAAGGTCTCGCGATGATCGCAGACGTGACAGAAATGGAACGGCACGCCTTCAATATCTTTCGGCGCGCGCATCAGTCATCGAACGATGCCGCAGGCACCGTGCGCGTCGCGGTGACCGAAGGGCCGGGTAATTTCTGGATTCTTCCAAGGCTGATCGACTTCCAGAAAACCTACCGCAGGATCACGGTTGATCTTCGCTGCGCGATGGAGCAGGCGGACGTCGCGCGGCTGGAGTCTGATATCGCCATTCAACTCGAGCCGCCGACAAATCCCGATCTTATCGTCGCCAAACTCGGCAGGCTTCATATCTACCCTTTCGTTTCCGAAGGCTACCGGAAGCTCTACGGAACTCCTGCATCTCTCGACGAGCTTAAGAGCCACAGAATTATCAAGCAAAATGCCCCGCAGGTCGACGATAGCGCTTATGCTAGAATTTTGGGGCTGACTTCGCTGGAAGGCGTCGTCGGGATCAAGACAAACTCCAGCGTCGGCGTGCTGTATGCTGTGGAAAGAGGCGCAGGCGTGGGTTTCCTGCCGACTTCGTCGATCGCCCTGGGTGCGTCGTTGGTCGCTGTCGATATGGGCGTCAGCCATCATGCCGACCTTTGGCTTACCTATCACAAGGAGTTTCGCAACTCGGATCGGCACAAGATCGTCATTGACTGGCTCAAGAAGATATTCGACCCTAAAACCTACGCCTGCTTCAGGGATGAATTCATCCACCCCGACGCACTGGTGCCGTTGATGGCGGCCTCACGAGAGAATTTTGGATTGCAGGGATTCGCGGCCGGCGGGCCGGCTTGATAGGGCCGCGTTCGATTACCACTTCAACTCGACGCCGACGGTCCCCTGGTGCGACTGCATCGCGGCGCGATATCTTCCGTCATAGTTGACGTAGAGGCGAGCGGTGTTGCTGAGGCTGAGCGATGCAGAGGCGCCGGCATCCGCACCATACCTGCTTTCGCCAATGCCCTGCACCGTGATGCTTTCGGTGCCGAGGCTGACCGTCGTCGCACCGAGATTCTGCGCGACGTTGTCGACGAACTTGCCGTAGGCGGACAGATCGAAAATCTTCCGATCGACAATCCAGTAGTGCCCGACCTCCGCGCCCACCAGCAAGCGCGAGCGCTCCAGCGTTACGCCGGTCGCCGTGACCGGATCAAGACCACCGAACTCCTGCAGCGATCCGGTCGCGGCGCGGACATATTCGAACGCGGCCTTCGGCACAATGCGGCTCTGGTCCAGGCTCCAGTAATAGCTGAGCTCGGTCAGAGCGCCGTCGATGTGGGCGTTGTAGCTGGCGCTGGCGGTGCCGAAGCCGGTATCTCTGCTCGAATTGATTTTACCAAAGCCGTGGACCAGTGCGACGGCCCAGGTCCACGGCCCCCTGTCGACCGAGGCGTTGACGCCGATCTGGGTGAGATCGAGCGTGGCCGACTGCAGCGCCAGGGGTACGTCAATGGCGGTATGGCTTTGGTCGACCGAGACGCCGACGTTAACGCCGGGCGCGACGCGCGCGCCCAGCCCGGCTACGCCGCCCCAGGTCTGACGCCGATCGCCAACAAAATCGCGCTGCGCGCCGGTCCTGGCCGAGATTCCGTAGGCCTCCCCCCAGGTCCGGAAGCGCGGTGCGTCGGTGGCTTCGGAGGCACCGCCACCCGCCGGGTTGTCCCGCAAGGCGCGGCCGAAACCATTTGTCGCCTGATTTCCAAGACGTTCCAGGAAATTGCTGCCGAGATTGGTCACGGCTGCGCCTGCCGACAGATCGGAGTTGATAGACGTTGGCGTCGGGGTTGGCGGAGGGGCGACCGTTTGCGCCTGGCCGGCCGACGCAGCTGCAACAGCGATCATGAAAGCGAGCGCTACAGAAATCACGAACCTGCGACGGGTCCCGGTCTCCTTTGCTCGCGAAAGCCGCGATGAGCCGTCCATGAATGCTATTTCCAAAAAGATGCCAGCTCGACAAAAAATGCAGAATCCCATCGGCTTGGCGGCCGATTTGCGTCCAGTTCTCCGCAACCGTCAATCGGTCTTGGTCCTTGGCAAGGGGCGAATAGCGGACATTGTTGTTGCGCTGCCACAGGTGGTCGGGAGGCGATCTCATTCCCGCCTCGATTTCCTGAGCCAAACCATAGGCTTGCTAAGGCGCAAATTTCGTGTTGCAATATCAGGCACAATCGGATCTAGGCCGTTCGACTGTGCGTTTCGCGACTAGGAAATTCAGCAGACATCCGGAAAGCCCGCTTGTGGCATGGGTTCATCAAGCCGATGGCCGGCGATAAGGACGTGTTCGTCCATATCTCGGCGGTCGAGCGCGCCGGGCTCAGTACCCTCAATGAAAATCAGGTGGTTGAATACGACCTTGTGGAAAATCGCGGCAAGAGCTCCGCGGAAAATCTGAAGGTCTCTTAAACCTCGTCACGATCCGCGATAAGCAATCGTGATGCACCCCCGGCCCTCGCCGGGGGGTTTTGTTGTCACGCGGTTTATTGCGTGACCATTGATGCAAGCATCCGGCGTTCGCGAACCCTGATGATGCCGACTGACGCGTCCCTCGAATGCGAGAGACGCCCTGACATCGCCGCGCTCAACGTCGTGTTGGCGTTGTTGCTTCGCGAGCCTCCACTAGATGAGCTTGAGCGCGACCCATCCTAAAGCATAGAGCCATCCCGTCGCAAACCGTTCCCTTATTTCCCCTTCGCCTTCAGGGCAGCCTCGATCGCTTTCCAGTCTTCTTTGTTGCAGGTTTTCGGGATGCAGACTTTGATCCGGTGAGGCGCTGGCCCGTGGCGGCACGAATGTGCCACTGCGCCACTGACAGCGCCATCACACATCACATAACCGAACAAAGCGTCATGAGACGTTTCCCGCCCGACGCCGTCGCTCACGCGGCCCCGATGAAATCCGTCAATGTCTGAAAAGCGATAGACCGCAGTCTGCCCGCCGCTCGGATGGCGTCTTACGCAGACTGTTAAATCGCTTGCAGATTTTGGCTCACTTTGGATCATTTCTTCACCTTCAACCCGAGCTCGACAAGCCGACGGATGGGCCTTTTTCGACCGCGTCGTCTCAACTGAATGCCGAGCCTTTTGCACTTGTTCTCAATCGTATCTACCGAAGTCCGAAAAATCGCGGCAGCTTCTTCCAACGTGGCTGAGGTAGCTGCCATCTGAATTAGCTGCCGATCTTCTTTCAACGAAAACCGGGTTCTGCGCTTCTTCGCCATTTCATTTCTTGGCCTAGGGGAGCTTCACTGCATAGATAGAAGCGCGAAGGCGAGCACCGCGATCAAGCCGGCGATCAATAGTAACGAGATCGTTGCCGCAATCGCCTTCGCTGTGGGACTATCTTTCCACGATCGGCGGCCATGACTTGTGGCGCTCATTTCTTCGCCTTTAATCCAATCTCAACCAGCCGGCGGATGGCTTCGGACCGCGTGGGCGCGTCATTCTAAGGGACTGCGGAACTATTGCGCGAGAGCTGTCTTATCGCCACCTTATCAAAGCGCGATCCAGGCGCTCGCGCAAACCACCCCAGATGTTGCGCTTGACGTTGTCGATCGCTACCGCAGATCGGGCTTAGGGTGCGATTGGATCGCCGTAGGGACGCCAATCAATCGCGATGGGGTCGTAGCTTCGACCCGGCATTTATCGGTAGATCAAATCGGCCACGATCAGCGATGTCCACCTGCTTTGTCATCAGGGGACCAACCGGATCAGCCGCGCTGCGGTCTCCGGTACAGAATATTTGCGCTACGCGCCGTCAAGAAAGAAGAATACGATTTTGGATCTATCGAGCGCCAGGCGTTCGTGTGGTCTAAATTGGATGCGAAGGTCCTTGGTCAGCGCAGCCCAACCGCCCTCGCGATCGAGCTCCGCCATCCAGTCGATATCGGAAATGTCGGACGGGAATCTGTCGGAGAGCGACAAACATATGGTCGGGGTATAAATGCTGCAGTGAGCGCGCGATCGCCGGGCATGGTCCACCAGCAGCTTCACGCCGCAAGTCGTTGCTCAAATTCAAGTGCGGAGCTCACTTCAGCTTTTGGAACTTCATAGATCGAGGCGACGGCGTCTACCGATCCTTCCAGCTTGACCGCCTCCGCCAATATCTCTGTCGGCACGCCTCGCCGTGCTATGGGGCGGCCGAAAGACCTGGCGGGGTCGACTAGGACCGATCGATGCTTTACGCCGAGCGGATACCACCGCGCGACGGCGGAGGCTTCGAATTCGAGATCGCGGAGACTGGGCTCGATAATCGTTCGGAAAACCTGTTGCCGCTTTTTAAGGTCGATCATTCGGCCGTCATGATCTTTTTCCGTGATCTCCAAAAAGATCGTTTTGCCGTCGGTCCGAAATCTCTGCGTTGAAAACGGCCGATCGTCATGGATCTCATCAACCGCACGACGGTAGCAGTCGCGGATAGTCGTGAGGCCGACACCCAAGTCGCGAAATGTCTTGACGAAACGGAGTTCGATTAGGTCGCGAAAGCTCAATTCGATTTGATCGTCGTCGTTTTGGTAGTCTGACTTCCAGAGTGGCTCTGAATGGCGTGATCCGTCTTCGCCGTGGGAATAACCTCGCAGCCAGCGGGCCACCGTGTTGCGCGACACTCGACGCACTGGCGGAAGCCCAGGCCGATTGAAGTTGAGCAAACGCAAGCTTTCGACGGCGCTATATGCGCCCCGGCCGAGAGCGTCAGGCTCTGCGGGAACATTTTTCAACAGCTTCACCAATAGCGATCGAATCGGACGTACGGAAGCTCGCCGATAGTCATTTTGGCGAGCCCGAGAACTCGACTAGACGGGATGGGCTCCAGCGTCGCATGAGCGCGGCATAGACCGATCCCATCGCCCCACAGCCGACAACCGCAATCTTCGCCATCCTACTCCGACGGGTAACAAGCCCGGTTCACGTTGGCGAAATCAAGACATCGCCGGAATCGGCGCTGCCCGTCTTGCAGACATCGCCCTCGAGCCGGATTTGACCGCCGGCGAGCAGCCGCAACGCTTCGGGATAGATGCGGTGTTCGATCGCAAGAATCCGCGTCCCCAGCGTATCCGGCGTATCGTCATCGCGAACAGCGACCGCGCCCTGCATCAGAATCGGGCCGGCGTCGGTTTCCGGAATGACAAAATGAACGGTAGCGCCGGAGATTTTCACCCCGGCGCGCAGCGCCTGACCCTGGGGGTCGAGGCCGGGAAACGACGGCAGCAGCGATGGATGAATGTTGAGCATCCGGCCGTACCAGCGCTGCACGAATTCGGCCGTGAACAGCCGCATGAAGCCGCCGAGGCAAATCAAATCAACCTGGTGTTGCTCCAGCGCCGACTGCAAGACCGCCTCGAATGCGGAACGATCTTTGCCGAACGGCTTGCTTTCGATGGTGACGGTCGGAACTCCGCTTGCCTTCGCGGTTTCGAGACCGCCGGCATCGGAGCGATTGGAAACCACGACGACAATCTGGGCCGGGAAATCCTCCGCCGCTGCCGCCTGAATCAACGCGGCCATGTTCGATCCGCGTCCGGAAATCAGGATTGCAACACGGCGTTTCATGTCCTCACCCATGCCAGATCGATCTCACGATGTGAGATCGAGGTGACCGTTATAAACCACGCGATGTTCGCCGGCTGCCGGGATCACTTCGCCCAACAATGCAACGCTCTCGCCAGCCTGCGTGAGAATGTCGGTGACCTCTTCGATGGCATCCGCCTTCACGATCGCGATCATGCCGATGCCGCAGTTGAAGGTGCGCAGCAGTTCGAGTTCGGCGACGCCCCCCTGCTCCGCCAGCCACTTGAAAACCGGCAGCACCGGCAGACGCGCAAGGTCTATCCCGACGCCGAGATGCTTTGGCAGCACGCGCGGAATATTATCGGTGAAACCGCCGCCGGTGATGTGGGCAAGACCCTTGACCGCACCGGTCTCGCGGATCGCGCGCAGGCATGATTTCACATAGAGCCGTGTCGGCGTCAGCAGCGCACCCCCCAGCGTCATGACCGGCGAGAACGGGGCCGGTGCCTCGAAGCCGAGTCCGGACATTTCAACGATCTTGCGGACCAGGGAAAATCCGTTGGAGTGAACGCCCGACGAGGCCAGACCGAGCACGGCATCGCCGGCGGCAATATCGGGCCGCGGCAACAGCGTGCCGCGTTCGACGGCGCCGACCGCAAAGCCCCCGAGGTCGTAGTCGCCGTCCTTGTAGAGACCGGGCATTTCGGCGGTCTCCCCGCCGATCAGCGCGCAGCCGGATTCACGGCAACCCTCGGCGATCCCTGCGACGATGGCCGCGGCGGCCTCCGGATCGAGTTTGCCGCAGGCGAAATAGTCCAGAAAGAACAGCGGCTCGGCACCCTGCACCAGGAGGTCATTGACCGACATCGCCACCAGGTCGATGCCGATACCGCCATGCAGGCCGGTCTCGATGGCGATCATGACCTTGGTTCCGACGCCGTCGGTTGCCGCGACCAGAACCGGGTCCTTGAAGCCAGCGGCCTTCAGATCGAACAACCCGCCGAACCCACCGATTTCGGCGTCGGCACCGGCGCGGGCGGTGGCCCGAACCATCGGCTTAATCAGATCAACCAAACGGTTGCCCGCATCGATATCGACGCCCGAATCTGCGTAAGTTAGCCCGTTTTTACGGTCGATCATGCCAGATCCCAGATGATGGCGGCTGGTTACGTCGGAATCCCCCGGCTTGCAATGGCTCGCAAGCGGGACGTGCATGTACTATGTAGACAGGAACCGACTCGCGCTGCAAAGGGCCGGATCCTTTGCAAAATCAGGCCGGTACCCGGGAAGCGCCGTGTGAGTATTCCAAACATCATTACGTTGGGCCGCATCCTGCTGGTGCCGTTCATCGTATGGGCGATTGCGTCAAACCAGATGGAAATCGCATTTGGGATCTTTATCGTCGCAGGTGTCAGCGACGCGGTCGATGGCTTCCTCGCCAAGCGCTTCAACATGGCCAGCGAACTGGGGGCGCTGCTCGATCCACTGGCCGACAAGGCGTTGCTGGTCTCGATCTACATGGCGCTGGGCATCTGGGGGGCGGTACCGCGCTGGATTGTGATCCTCGTGGTGTCGCGCGACATCATGATCGTAGCCGCCGTGATTGTATCGTGGTTATCCGGCAAGCCGATCCCGATGAAGCCGTTGATGGTATCGAAGCTCAATACGGTGGCGCAGGTTGCGTTCGCGGCATTGGTACTCGCGGCGCTCGGCTTCGGCTTCAACTCGACGCCGTATGATCTGATCCTGATGGGTTTTGTAACGGTCTTTACTTTGGTTTCCGTATCCCTCTATCTCGTGGAGTGGGTGCGGCACATGAGCACGATCGAAACAAGCTAGAAGCTTTCGATGCCGACCTAGATCGGAACCGAAGCTCAAGTTCCTTTGTTTTGACGCGTTTTCTTCACGCGAACCGGATCCACTTCGCTTGAAAACGCTATGGATTTGACGCGTTTTCTTCACGCGAACCGGTGTCCACTTCGTTTGAAAACGCTATAGATGATCCGCCGATGACCCCGGCATGGAGACTTGCGTGGCAGGCAACGTTCATCCTCGTCAGCTTGCATTTGCGCTGCCGCACGCAGAGAGCCTTACCCGCGACAATTTTCTCGAAGGTCCGGCCAATACCGGCGGGCTGGCGCTGGTCGACAGCTGGCCCGACTGGCCCAACCGGACCATGCTGCTGGCGGGGCCGGAGGGTTCCGGCAAGAGCCACCTCGCCGCGATTTGGGCCGAGCAAGCGGGGGCGCGCTCGACACCAGCGCATGCGCTGACAGCAGCGGCGGTGCCGCCCGCGCTGGCGACCGGAGCGCTGGTGATCGAGGATTTGAAATCGCCGAATTTCGATGAACGCGCGCTGTTTCACCTGATGAACCTGGCGCGGGAAGACGAGGCATACGTGCTGATCACCGCACGCGTGCCACCGTCCGCGATCGAGGTCGAGCTGCGCGATCTGCGGTCACGTCTGCGCGCGGTGCCGACGGTGTCGCTGTTGCCGCCCGACGACCAGTTGTTTCGCGCGCTGATCGTCAAATTTTGCGCGGACCGCCAGATGGCCGTCGACGAGACCGTGGTGAGCTATCTCGCGACCAGGATCGAGCGGTCCTTCGCTGCCGCGCGACGGGCTGTCGAGCTTCTGGACACTGAAGCCTTGCGGCTCGGCCGGCCGGTTACCCGGGCGCTGGCCGCCGAATTGCTACGAAATGCTTGATCCGCCGGCCGCCCTATACCTTGACGGCGCCAACGGCAGGAACGTCAATGTCATTGAAACGTCATCGCGATAACACATGCTTTGAAGGCATTGTTCGAAAGCGCGCAGCTCACCGCCACTGGATGGACTGAAATTTGATGGAATTCGCACAAGCCATTGTAATTAAAGAAGAAGAAGCGGATTCTCAGCCCGGTTCAACAATGGGCGCGAGCCCCGAACGCTTCATTAATCGCGAGCTTTCCTGGCTGCACTTCAACCGCCGGGTGCTCGAGGAATCGGTCAATCCGGGCCATCCCGCGCTTGAACGGGTGCGATTTCTGTCGATTTCCGCCAATAACCTTGATGAATTCTTCATGGTCCGCGTCGCCGGCATCAAGGCCCAGGTGCGGGAGGGCATTACCGAGCGCAGTCCCGACGGTCTGACCCCCTCGGAGCAGCTTGTCCTCATCAACGAAACCGTTTCGACACTTGCCGCCGACCAACAGGCCATCTGGCGCGATCTGCGCGGCATCCTGGCCGAGGTGGGCATCGTTCTGGTCGACGGCCGCGATGTCACCAAGCCCGAGCGAGCCTGGATCGAGGACCATTTCCTCCACAATATTTTCCCGTTGCTGACGCCGCTTGCGATCGATCCGGCGCATCCTTTTCCGTTCATCCCGAGCCTCGGATTTACCGTGGCGCTGCAGCTGGCCCGGGTTGCCGACGGCAAGCCGATGAACGCGCTCATTCGCATGCCCGGCAAGATCGATCGCTTCATCCGTATGCCCACAAGCAAGGACGGTGCGGTGCGGTTGATTACGCTGGAGCAAGCCACCGGCCTGTTCATCGGCCGGCTGTTCCCCGGCTATACCGTCAAAGGCCAGGGTGCTTTCCGCGTCATCCGGGATTCCGAACTCGAAATCGAGGAAGAGGCTGAAGATCTGGTGCGGCTGTTCGAAACCGCGCTGAAGCGGCGCCGGCGCGGATCGGTGATACGGCTCGAAATCGAAGCCAAGATGCCGGAAGAACTGCGCGCGTTCGTGCAGCGCGCGCTTTCCACCGCCGACGACGAGGTTTTGCTGGTCGACGGGGTGCTGGCGATGAACGAGCTGTCGCAACTGACCAGGCTCGACCGGCCCGATCTCGAATTCGTCCCCTACGTTCCGCGTCATCCCGAACGCGTGCGCGATCACGGCGGCGATATTTTCGCGGCGATCAGGCAGAAGGATCTGATCGTTCATCATCCCTATGAATCGTTCGACGTCGTGGTGCAGTTCCTGCAACAGGCAGCCCGCGACCCCGATGTCGTCGCCATCAAACAGACGCTCTATCGCACCTCGAACAACTCGCCGATCGTGCGGGCGTTGGCGGAGGCCGCTGAGGCCGGAAAGTCAGTGACGGCACTGGTCGAACTCAAGGCGCGATTCGATGAAGAAGCCAACATCCGCTGGGCACGCGATCTCGAACGCGCCGGCGTGCAGGTCGTGTACGGATTCATCGAGTTGAAGACCCACGCCAAGCTGTCGCTGATCGTGCGTCGCGAGGGCGGCAGCCTCACGACCTACGTTCATACCGGCACCGGAAACTATCATCCGGTCACCGCACGCATCTACACCGACCTGTCCTACTTCACGTCCGATCCGACCATCGGACGCGACGCGGCGCGGGTATTCAACTACATCACCGGCTATGCGGAACCGAGCGACATCGAGAAGATGGCGGTGTCGCCGCTGACCTTGCGCAAGCGCATGATCGAACATATTCACGGCGAGACCAACTACGCCCGTCACGGCAGGCCGGCGGCGATCTGGTTAAAGATGAACTCGCTGGTCGATCCCGATATCATCGACGCGCTGTATGAAGCGTCGCAGGCCGGCGTATCGATCGAGCTGGTGGTGCGCGGTATTTGCTGCTTGCGCCCTGGCATTCCCGGGCTTTCGGAGAACATCCGCGTCAAATCGATCATCGGCCGCTTTCTGGAGCATGGCCGAATCTACTGCTTCGGGATGGGACACGGCCTTCCAAGCGCAAAAGCCACTGTGTATATCTCATCGGCGGACATGATGCCGCGGAACCTCGACCGGCGTGTCGAAATCCTCTGTCCACTGCAAAATCCCACGGTGCATCAGCAGGTTCTCGAGCAGATCATGGTCGCGAACCTCAAGGATACCGAGCAGAGCTGGCAGTTATTGCCGGACGGGTCGTCAACGCGTATGAAGGCCGCGAAGGGCGAGGAGCCCTTCAATCTGCACAATTATTTCATGACGAATCCGAGTTTGTCAGGCCGTGGAAAGTCGCTCAAGGAATCATCGCCGCGCCGCCTCACGCGCCGTACGGAGCGTCAGCAATCGTCATAAGGGATCTTTGACGTGAAGCGGCCGCGCAAACGCGCATCCAGCGTCGCGGTCATCGACATCGGTTCGAATTCGGTGCGTCTCGTCGTCTATGAATCGATGACGCGAAGCCTGGTCTCCATCTTTAACGAGAAGACGCTTTGCGGACTCGGCCGAGAGGTTCAAACCACCGGCCTGCTGGCGCCCGATGCCGTCGCCAAGGCTTTGACGTCGCTGCGGCGTTTTCGCGCGCTGTGCAAAGTGATGAAAGTCGGCCGCGTGCACGCGATCGCCACCGCCGCCTGCCGCGACGCCACCAACGGCCCCGACTTCATCGCCAAGGCGGAACGCATCTGCGGTGTCCGCATTGAAATCCTGTCGGGTCCGCGCGAAGCGAAATTATCGGCGCTGGGCGTTGTTTCCGGCATGCACAATCCGGACGGAATCGTCGGCGATCTCGGCGGCGGCTCGCTGGAACTGATCGACATCCGCGGCAACCGCCTGCACAGCGGCGTGACGCTCCCGCTCGGAGGTCTGGCGTTACAGGATGCCGCCCAAAGATCGCTGAAGCGCGCCGAACGCATCGTCAAGACTGATCTGACCAGCATTGCCCAGCTCAAGGCCGGCCGCGGTCGCGTCTTCTATGCGGTCGGGGGGACATGGCGGGCGCTGGCGCGCATCCACATCATCCAAAGCGGTTACCCGTTGCGGGTGATGCATGGCTATTCGATTCCTGCAGCGGACGCCCTCGTTTTCGCGCTGCGCCTGCGCCGGCTCGCAGCGACGAACACGCTGGCCAATATCGAAGTCGTGGCCGACGCTCGGCGGCCGTTGCTGGCCTATGCGGCCCTTGTTCTCGAATACATCATTCGCGTTGCGAAGCCGAAGACCATTGTGTTTTCGACCTTCGGGGTGCGCGAAGGCCTGCTGTACGATATGCTGCCGCCGGCGGAGCGCACCAAGGATGGATTGCTCTGCGCCGCGCAGACCCTGAACGAGCTACTGTCGCGATCCGCGCGTCATGCCCAGGAACTGATCGGATGGACCGATCGCCTGGCCAGGGTCGTCAAGTTGCGGGAAACCGACGAAGATCGCCGCCTGCGTCATGCCGCTTGCCTGCTATCCGACATCGGGTGGCGGGTGCATCCCGACCACCGCGGCGAGGAAACGCTCAATCTCATTACCAATGGAAACTTCGGCTCCATCAGCCATCAGGGCCGGGCCTTTATCGCACTGTCGGTGTTTTATCGTTACGCCGGCCTGAGCGAACAAAACGAACCGCCGGCGCTGGTTCGCGAGCTGGTGCCGCCGTCCATGGTCGAGCGCGCGCGCCTGCTCGGCGCGGCATTTCGCGTCGCCCATCTGATATCGGCGGCGCGGCCCGGCGTGTTGCCGGCAACCCACTTTAGAAGCAGCGGCCGCGAGCTGATGCTGGTGTTCGAGCACAGAATGGTCGATCTCGTCGCCGATCGCGTCGGCAGCCGCTTCAAGCAACTGGCCCGGCTGGTCAGCCGTTCCGGATCGATCGTCAGGCGCTAATCTATAGATCGTCGTCCACATTTGCAGATTGCACGCTTACGGCCGATCGATCGGTCAAGCCGCCTCGTCAGTGACGCGCGGCGCGGCATGCTTGGTGTTCTGCAGCCTGTGCCTGCGCCAGATCGATCCCACGACCAACACGACGACGACGCCCAGCACCGCGCAAACAGTCTCGCCGCCATGGCCGCCGTTCGCAAAATGCGGCGCCGCTCCGAACAACGCCAGCAACGCGTCGAGCTGGACACCGACCGGGCCCGCGAAAAATGCCTGCAACTTCGGATGAACCGCTGGATCGGTCGCGATCACGTCGCCGGCGATCCATCCCAGCAAGGCAGCACCGGCCCATACCAAAATCGGCAGTCGATTGAGCAGCGCCATGATCAGCGCAGCTCCCGCGACGATCAGGGGAACGCTGATCGCGAGGCCGAGGATCAGCAGCGAAACGCTGCCATTGGCCGCGGCGGCGACCGCGATCACGTTGTCGAGGCTCATCACGATGTCGGCGACCGCCACGATCTGCACCGCGGCCCACAAATGCGACGCGGATTTTATGCCTTCCTCATCCTCTTCCTCCGGCACCAGCAGTTTCGCGGCAATCACGACCAGCGCCAATCCGCCGACCAGCTTGAGGTACGGCAGTTCCATCAACGTCACGACGATACCGGTGAAGATGATGCGCAGGATGACGGCAACGCCGGCACCCAGGATCATGCCCCAAAGCCGCTGGCGCGGCTCCAGTCCACGGCACGCCAGCGCGATCACCAATGCGTTGTCGCCTGACAGCAGCACGTTGATCCACATGATCTTGCCGAGCGCGACCCAAAAAGCCGGCTGCTGCATCTCGCTTTGAAACTGGGTAACGAACGTTCCGATCGTCGCCGGATCAAAGATTTGCGACAGCCAGTTCACGGCGTATTCCTCTCAGCCAGGCAGCCGCTTACGCGGCTATCGCTTGCCGCTACCGATGTGAATTAGCCGACGATTTCGTTGCCCGAGAAAAACTGGGCGATTTCGATCGCGGCCGTCTCGGCGGCGTCGGAACCGTGCACCGAGTTTTCACCGATCGATTTCGCATGCAGCTTGCGGATCGTTCCATCGGCCGCTTTGGAAGGATCGGTCGCACCCATGACGTCGCGATGCTTCAGGACGGCGTTTTCGCCTTCGAGAACTTGAACGACGACAGGGGCGGATATCATGAAATCCACCAACTCGCCGAAAAACGGACGCGCCTTGTGGACGGCATAGAACGTTTCGGCCTGTCCACGGGTCATGCGGATGCGCTTCTGGGCAACGATCCGAAGTCCGGCCTTCTCGATCAGCGCGTTGATCGCGCCCGTCAGATTGCGCTCGGTCGCGTCGGGCTTGATAATCGAGAAGGTGCGTTCGATCGCCATGATTTCGTCCTTGAGAAGCGCTGACGGGGAGTTGCGGCGCTTATATCGGCGCCGTCGTGCAACGGCAAGCGATCCCGCGAAATGCCGCCTGGCGTCCCGATCGATGCCCCAAATTACAACAATTTCACAAACATGAACCTTGTCTGAAACCGACAGCCCGGTTTCGTTCAGCTTGCCGGGGATAGGCTTCAATCGACCGAGCGCCCACGGGTTTAGGGGGCGCTACGGGGCAGCAGTTCACCGATGGCGCCAATGGCGCCTGAACCTGAGGAGACCACCATGTTACGCAGACTCTCGCTAGTTGCAGTCGCCGCGGCTTCGCTCGGTGTGGCCGCATTGGCGCCGACATCCGCTTCCGCCTGGTACGGGCATGGCGGCTGGCATCACGGCGGTTGGCATCACGGCGGCTGGGGCTGGGGCGGTCCGCGCTTCTACGCCGGTGGCCCGGGTTATGGTTATGGTTACGGCGGCTGCTATGCGCGCCGATTGGTCCCGACGCCGTGGGGTCCCCGCTGGCGTGTGGTGAACCGCTGCTACTGACCTGGATCGTCAGATCTGGCCCTCAAAAGGCCCCGGCACGGCGTGCCGGGGCCTTGTTCTGTCGATCAGGGGGAACCATCCGTGGCGTTCATTCAACCTTTACTATAATGCGCGCAATCGGCGAGTACCGCGAAACAATTCCCACCCCGATGACTTGGTCCTGCGTTACCTCATTTGAAATGACCAAGAAGCGGAACCCGCCATGAACAGCCGAATCAACGACAACAGCGAACAAATCGATCGCAAGACCTGCAGATCGATCTGCGACGCCGTAGGCGAACGGCTGCAGCAGAACCTTCGTCCGGACTCCTCGCGTCTGTCGTCCCATCTCCAGCATCTGATGGATGAACTGCGCAGACGGGACAACGAGGGCCGCCCGATGTCATCGAACTAGGGTGAATATTGAGGCATAAGCCGTTGTCGAGACGCTATTTCGTTCAATAAACCGGTTGCGTTTTTGGCCGGCTCCGGTGAAAAGCCGGCATGCTTTCAATCACCGACATTTCGGTCCGAATTGCCGGACGGCTTCTTATCGATAACAGCTCAGCACAGATCGTGCCCGGTGCACGCGTCGGCTTTGTCGGCCGCAACGGTGTCGGCAAATCAACGCTGTTCCATGCGATTCGCGGTGAATTGCCGACCGAAACCGGTTCAATCACGATCCCGCCGCGCTGGCGCGTCGGCAGTCTCGCACAAGAGGCGCCCGACGGCCCCGAAAGCCTCGTCGATGTCGTGCTGAAGGCCGATCTGGAGCGCCACGCGCTGCTGCATGAGGCCGAGACCGCGCACGATCCTGCCCGCATTGCCGACATTCAAACCCGGCTCGTGGACATCGACGCGCATTCAGCCCCTGCCCGTGCCGCTGCGATCCTCTCGGGCCTTGGATTTTCTACGGCGGATCAGGCCCGGCCGTGTTCGGAATTTTCCGGCGGCTGGCGAATGCGCGTTGCGCTCGCGGCAACGTTGTTTGCGGCGCCCGATCTTCTGTTGCTGGACGAGCCCACCAACTACCTCGATCTGGAAGGCACGCTGTGGCTTGAAGACCATCTGGCGAACTATCCGCGCACCGTGATCGTCATCAGCCACGACCGCGACCTGCTCGACACCTCGGTCGACCAGATCCTGCATCTCGATCGCGGCAAGTTGACGCTCTACAAGGGGACCTACTCGTCGTTCGAGGAACAACGCGCCACGCGCGAAATGCTGGACGCCAAGCACGCGAAACGGCAGGCCGACGAGCGCAAGCGACTGCAAGCCTTTGTCGATCGCTTCAAGGCCAAGGCCTCGAAAGCCCGCCAGGCGCAGTCCCGCGTCAAAATGCTGGAAAAGATGAAGCCCGTCACCGCGCTGGTGACGCAGGACGTGCGCGAAATTTCATTTCCGGTGCCTGACAAGATGCTGTCGCCGCCGATCATCGCGGTCGACCATGTCTCGGTCGGCTACGATCCCAAAAAACCCGTGCTCAATCGCGTTACCTTGCGCATCGACACCGACGACCGCATCGCCTTGCTCGGCTCCAACGGCAACGGCAAGTCGACCCTGGTCAAGCTGCTCGCCAACAAGTTGGCGCCGTTCTCCGGTCATGTCACCCGCGCGGAGAAGCTGTCGGTCGGATATTTCGCTCAGCACCAGGTCGATGAGCTCAATCTCGACGGTTCGGCCTATGATCACGTCCGCAAGCTGATGCCCGACGCCCCCGAAACCAAGGTGCGCGGGCGCACCGGCGCGATCGGATTCTCGGGCAAGGCCGGCGACACCCTGGTCAAGAGTTTGTCGGGTGGCGAAAAAGCGCGGCTGCTGCTTGGACTTGCGACCTTCTTCGGTCCCAACATGATCATTCTCGACGAACCGACCAACCATCTGGACATCGACAGCCGTGCCGCGCTTGCCGAGGCGATCAATGAATTTCCGGGCGCCGTCATCATGGTCTCGCACGATCGTTATCTGATCGAAGCCTGCGCCGATCAATTGTGGGTGGTGGCCGATCATACCGTCACGACCTACGACGGCGACCTCGACGATTATCGCCGCATGGTTCTGTCGGCCCGCGGCATGCGCACGAATTCGCGCGATCGCGGCGGCAATGAGCGCGGAGGCGGCCGCGACAAACCTCAGCGCAACAAGGCCGAAAAGCGCGTCCCGCTGAAGCAGAAGATTTCAGACGCCGAGGCCGAGATCGCGCGCATCAACGGCATCATCTCCAAGATCGACACGGCACTCGCGCTGCCGGATTTGTTCAAGCGCGACCCGAAGCAGGCGGCCCAGCTCAGCAAGGCGCGCGCCGGCGCCGAAAGCGCGTTGCAGCGCGCCGAGGAAGAATGGCTGGCGGCGAGTTCGCAATATGACGAGGCTACCGGCTGAACCAATTCACGGCTGATTAAAGCGAAACAGCGTGCGATTACGTCGCAGCCGGCTTCTTCTTCGCCTTGGGCTTGGCGGTCTTCGGCTGCGCCACCGGCTCGGCTCCGCGCTCGATCGATGACAGCCGTCCGGCGGTAAAGGTATAGATTCCGGCGCGCTGGCCCCGCGAATAATTGACAACCGCCACCCGATCGCCACGCCCATTGTTCGACAGATTGACGTTGTCGGGCGCGCCAATACCGCGCACGACGTCGCATTCGGTATGACCGAGCGCGACCGTTCCGGTCGTCGTAGGGGCCGGGGCGCCGGCAGCGCCGTTGGTCAAGGCGTTGGCGTCCGCAGGCCCGCCGGGAGGATTCATTCCCGGGCAAGCCCCGTCCGCGCTGACCAGATCTTCTGCAGTAACCGGCTTGTTGGGAGTCAGAGGCGGCGTTTCAATCGAAACGTTTTTGATGAACAGCCTGCCGGAGCGCGAAAACCATTCCGCGTCCTTCGACAGAAGATCGGACGAGAACATATCCGACGTGCTTGAGCAGCCCGCGACGACAGGGCCGAGCAGCAGCAACACCAGCAGTCGCTTTCGATGAAGGTATTTATCTCGCACGATGAATTAGATTCCCACCCTAAGCCTCAGCGGTTGTTCCACTATCACTTTGCGGCACGACCGTGGCTTTGTGCAGGCTCACGGACCGAAACCGCAGATTATCATTAATCTTGCTGAATCGCTATTCCCGCTTCTGCCACCGGCCCTGCTCGTCGGCCTGCCAGTAAGTGACCTCGAATCCCCGCGACTTGCAGGCTGTCCAGGCACCCCGCGCCGCGGCCAGCGCATCGTCATCGTCGCCGTTAAAAACCAGAACTACCCGCTCATAAGCGTCCGCATCGGCGGGCAAAGCGGCATTATCGATCAGGAACCTGACATTGGCCCGGTTCGGATTGCCCTCCTCTACCGCCAGCACGATTGGCTGATCCTGCGCATCGCCGGCGCGCCAGGTGGCATGCGGCAGGAATGAATCGTCGCGATAGGTCCACAAATGGGCGTCGAGCGCGTCGGTGCGCTCTTGCGATGTCGACTGCACGACAACGCGCCAGCCACGCTCCAGCGATTTTTCAAGCAGCGGCGGCAAAACGTTGTCGAGCGACATGTTTTGCAGATGGTAGAACAAAACTTCCGTCATCCGGTTTTCAGCTATTTCTTGGCTTCGTAATAGTCCGCGACCAACCGCTCCAGCAGACGAACGCCAAAACCCGAACCCCAGCTGTGATTGATCTCGGATTTCGGCGCGCCCATCGCCGTTCCCGCAATGTCGAGATGCGCCCACGGCGTATCGTCGACGAAGCGCTGCAGGAACTGCGCGGCGGTGATCGAACCGCCGTGGCGGTTGCCGGTGTTTTTCATATCGGCAAACTGCGAATCGATCTGCTTGTCGTATTCCGGGCCGAGCGGCATGCGCCAGACCCGTTCGCCCGTCTCGAGCCCGACCTTGGTCAGCCGTTCCGCCAATTCGTCGTTGTTGGAAAACAAACCGGCATATTCGGTGCCGAGGGCGACCATGATCGCGCCGGTGAGCGTCGCCAGATCGACCATGAATTTCGGCTTGAACTTCTTCGCCACGTACCAGAGCACGTCGGCCAGCACCAAACGGCCTTCGGCGTCGGTGTTGATGATTTCGATGGTCTGGCCGGACATCGACGTCACGATATCGCCCGGGCGCTGCGCGTTGCCGTCGGGCATGTTCTCGACGACGCCGATGGCTCCGACCACATTGACCTTCGCCTTCCGCGCAGCCAACGCATGCATCAGCCCGACCACGCAGGCGGCGCCGCCCATGTCGCCCTTCATGTCCTCCATGCTGGCAGCACCCTTGATGGAAATGCCGCCGGTATCGAAACAGACGCCCTTGCCGATAAAGGCAACCGGCTGATCGCCGCGCTTGCCGCCATTCCAGCGCATGATCACAGTCCGTCCGGGCTGCGTCGATCCCTGAGCGACGCCGAGCAGCGCGCCCATTCCGAGTTTCGTCATGGCCTTGACGTCGAGTATCTCGACGTTGACACCGAGCTTGCGGAGCTGGCTGGCACGGCGCGCGAACTCAGCGGGATAGAGTACGTTTGGCGGCTCATTCACGAGTTCGCGAGCCATGATGACGCCATCGACGATGTGGGCGCCCGGAGCAAAGGCCTTTCGCGCGGCAGCGACATCGCCGACGGCGAGCGAGACGTCCGCGCGCAATCCGGCCTCCTCGCCGTCTTTCTTCTTCGTCTTGTAGCGGTCGAATTTATAGGCGCTCAGCCGTATGCCCGATGCGACCGCTGCCGCTTGATCCGGCTTCATCTCCCCTGACGGCAATTCCGCGATGATCGTCACGGCGTCAGCGCCGGCGCCCAGTTTGCCGGCTGCCGCGCCGCCAAACTTGAGAAAATCCCTGTCCTTGATGGCCGAGAGCTTGCCAGCGCCGACCACGATCAGGCGTGAGGCCTTGAGGCCCTCCGGCGCCAGGATATCGAGCGTGGACCCGCTCTTTCCCTTGAACTGATTCGTGGCCGCCGCGCGCTTGACGATGTTGGCCGCCTCGCCCAGCGCCTTGCTGGTCGCCGCACCGAGTTTCAATGCGTCGTCGCAGAATATGACCAGAGTGCCGCGCGCGGCTGCGGAAAACGGAACGAAGCCGACCTTGACGGCGTCGGACATAGGCAAATCCTCCAAAAATCAGGGCTGTCGCTGGGCCGGGGGACCCGCCAGGCGGTGTTTCGGATGTTCTTTTCGTATGCAACGCACATCCGTCAAAAGCTTGTCCGTGACACTATTGCCTGTCAGCCGCCGCGCTGCCAAGCGTCCGCGTGGCCTGAAGGCCACATAGAGCGAATAATTAACCATATTTCGGGGGTGCCTTGGCTCAGCCATTTTGTTGACGGATCAAAGGGATGGTAAGTGGGGGAGTGAGCCGGCTAGGCCATGGCGGCGCGACCAAAGGGGATCCCGGTTAGGGATTGGTCGCCAGCTGCCGTTCCGGTTTGTGGGGCGGGGATCGTGCGATAGCAATGGGGTCAATCGACAAGTATATCTTCCGCACGACGCTTGCGTCGTTTGCGCTGGTTCTGGTCAGCCTGACAGGGGTGATTTGGATTACGCAGGCGTTGCGCGGTATCGACCTGATGACCAGCCAGGGTCAGACGATCATCACCTTTCTCGGCGTCACCAGCCTGGTCATTCCCGCGCTGGTCCTGATCATCTCACCTATCGCGCTGATGATCGCGATCTCGCATACCCTGAACAAGCTCGCCACCGACTCAGAGATCATTGTAATGAATGCGGCCGGCTTCTCGCCGTTGCGGCTGTTCCGTCCTTTTCTCTATGCCACCATCGTGGTGGCGGTCATGGTTGCTTTCATCGCCTCCTATCTGGCCCCCGACGGCATGCGGCGCCTGAAGCAGTGGGATGCCGAAATCACCGCCGATGTGCTCGCCAACATCCTCCAGCCCGGCCGCTTTGCCCAACTCGACCAAAACCTGACCATCCGCATTCGAGAGCGGCAACCCGGTGGCGTGCTGGTCGGCATCTTTGTCGATGACCGCCGCGATCCCAAGGAACGTGTCAGCATCATTGCCGACCATGGGACAATTCTGAAGAACGAGGGCGGTTCGTTTCTGATTCTCGAGGACGGAAATCTCGAACGCTTCGAGACCGGCAAACGCGATCCCGCGATGGTGGCATTCGGCCGCTATGCATTCGACATGTCGAAGTTCTCGAATCAGGGCCGCGACATCACCCTGGGCATTCGCGAGCGCTACCTATGGGAGTTGCTCTCGCCGCCATCGGAGGATCCGGTGTACAAGCAGTTGCCCGGACAGTTTCGCGCCGAACTGCATGACCGTTTCCTGGCGCCAATCTATCCGTTTGCATTTGCCGCCCTGACCTTCGCGTTCCTCGGTGCGCCGCGCACGACGCGTCAGAGCCGCAACTTTTCGATCACCGGTTCAATCCTCGCCGTGTTCGGGGTGCGCATGGCGGGATTCGCCTGCTCCGTGATGGCGGTGAAATCGCCACTCGCCCCGCTCGTTCAATATCTGATGCTGGCGACGGCAATCGGCGTGAGCCTCTGGATCATCGTCGGGGGCATCGTCGTGGAACCGCCGGCGGCACTGATGGAAGCGATCAACAAATCCAACGCGCGTCTGTTACGGCTTTTTGGGCGGCCCGCCACAGCATGAGCATGATGACCAACACGCTTGGGCGATATTTTGCCGGCCGCTTCGTGGTCTCGGCGCTCGGCGTGTTCGCCAGCATTTTCATTCTGCTGGTGCTGGTCGATTACATCGAAATGGTCAGGAAGACGTCGGGGCTGGCTTCGGCCTCCGCCATCACGGTCGCGGAGACGTCGTTGTTCCGCGTGCCGCAGTTGCTCGAGAAAATGATGCCGTTTTGCATCCTGATCGGAGCGATGACCTGTTATCTGGCGCTTTCACGGCGACTGGAACTGGTGGTTGCGCGCGCCGCCGGCATTTCGGCGTGGCAGTTCATCGCGCCGGCGCTGGCAAGTTCGATCGTACTCGGAATCGCGGCGACAACCGCTTACAATCCGGTTTCCGCCAATCTGCGCGAACTCTCAAAGCGAATGGAGGCGGAGCTGTTCGGCTCGGCTCCCGGCGGCGGCATACAGGACGCGTCCGGCTTCTGGATCAATCAAGTGAACAGCGAGGGCCAGGCCATCATCAACGCCGCCCGCAGCGAGCAGCAGGGCGTGCGGTTGACCGGGCTCACGGTGTTCCGGTTCGATCCCGACTTCCGGTTCAAGGAACGAATCGAAGCCCGCGAAGCAACGCTTGAGGAGGGACGCTGGCTGTTCAAATCCGCGCGCCGGTACTCGCTCGACGGACCTCCGGTGGACCAGGACAGTTTCTTCCTCACCACCAGCCTGACGCCGGCCCAGGTCCGCAACAGTTTCTCCACGCCAGAAACTGTGTCTTTTTGGCAACTCCCGGGCTATATCCGCTCGTCCGAAAGCTCCGGATTTGCGACCGCAGGGTACCGATTGCAGTATCATAAACTCATTGCACAGCCGTTTTTGCTGGCCGCAATGGTCATGCTGGCCGCGGCTGTCAGCCTCCGGTTCTTCCGTTTTGGCGGCGTGCAAAAGATGGTTTTAAGTGGCGTGGGTGCAGGGTTTCTGCTCTATGTTCTGTCGAAAGTAACTGAAGATTTGAGCAAGGCTGAATTGATGCATCCGATCGCTGCGGCGTGGCTGCCCGTGTGTGTGGGCGGCCTCACCGGCTTTTTGGCCTTGTTGTACCAGGAGGACGGGTAGTGGCCGTCGTCGCCGCCCGCCAGATAGGCCTGCCCGCGTTCGGGCGGCGCACCACCGTGCGCCGTCACAGCGGTCGCTTGGCCGCCGCCAGCGGGCCCGCTCTCGCACTGGTTCTCGGCGTCATTCTTGCCGGCGCGCTCGGTATTGGCTCGACCATCCCGGCGGCGGCGCAGAGCTTCACCTACAATCCGCTTCCGCCAAAGCCGAAACCGGTGCCGGTTGCCAACAATGGACAGATGCTGGTCCAGGCCGTCGAGGTGGATTACGACTACAACAATTCGCGCGTGTCGGCGGTCGGCAACGTGCAGATGTTTTACAACGGCACGAGCGTCGAGGCCGACAAGGTCATCTACGATCAGAAGACCAAGCGGCTTCACGCCGAGGGCAACATCCGCATGACCGATGCGGACGGCAAGGTCACGTACGCGAATATCATGGATTTGAGCGACGACTACCGTGACGGTTTCGTCGATTCGTTGCGCGTCGACACCGCCGACCAGACGCGAATGGCCGCGACGCGCGCGGACCGCTCCAGCGGCAACTACACCGTGTTCGAGAACGGTGTCTACACGGCCTGCGCACCCTGCAAGAACGATCCGAAGAAGCCGCCGTTGTGGCAGGTCAAGGGCGCGCGCATCATTCACGACCAGACCGAAAAGATGCTGTACTTCGAGAACGCGCAGCTGGAGTTCTTCGGCGTTCCGATGGCGTATCTGCCGTATTTTTCGACACCCGATCCGACCGTGAAGCGCAAGACCGGGTTTTTGATGCCGGGCTTCTCGCAGGCTTCGACCTTTGGGTACGCCGTTGAAACCCCGTTCTACTGGGCGATCGCCCCGGACTACGACGCGACCTTCAACCCACGCTTCACCACCCGGCAGGGCGTGCTGCTCCAGAGTGAATTCCGTCAGCGCCTGATCAACGGCTCGTATCAAATCCGCGCCTATGGCATCGATCAACTTGACCGGGGAGCCTTCACGGGCCTGCCCGGGGATCGTCAATTCCGCGGCGGCGTCGATACCAAAGGCCAGTTCGCGCTGAACGACAAATGGGTGTGGGGCTGGGACGGCGTCCTGCTATCGGACTATTACTTCTTCTCCGATTACAGGCTTGCCCAATACAAGGATCCGCTGAACTCATTCCTGAGCCTGCCAACGGAAGCCATTTCCCAGCTTTATCTGACCGGCGTCGGCAATCGCAGCTACTTCGATGCGCGCACGATCTACTATCTCAGCTATTCCGGTAATCAGGATAAGGTGCCGGTGATTCACCCGGTCGTGGATTATTCAAACGTGATCAACAGCCCGATCCTGGGCGGAGAATTCAGCTACAAGACGAATTTCACGAGCCTGTCGCGGGAAACCGCCGCGTTCGACCCGATCACGACATTGGCAAACACCAATGGCCTGTGCCTGACGGCGTCCGCCGATCCGCTGGCGCGGTTGCCGTCGCAATGCCTGCTGCGCGGCATGCCGGGCACTTACACGCGGTTGACGGCTGAGGCGCAGTGGCGGCGATCGTTCACCGATCCGGCGGGCCAAATCTGGACGCCGTTTGCGATCCTCCGCGCCGATGCGATCGATGCGTCGATCTCGAACCAGCCGGGCGTTTCGAACTTCCTCCCCGTCGGCGACACGCAGGCGCTGCGCCTGATGCCCACGGTTGGCCTCGAATATCGCTATCCCTTCATCAACGTGCAGCCCTGGGGCTCCACGACGATCGAGCCGATCGCACAGATCATCATTCGTCCCAATGAAACCTATGCCGGCAAGCTTCCCAACGAAGACGCGCAGAGCATGGTCTTCGACGCCAGCAACCTGTTCGCCGTCGACAAGTTCTCGGGCTATGATCGCGTGGAAGGCGGTGGCCGCGCCAATGTCGGCGTGCAAGCGACGACGCAATTCGACCGCGGCGGCTCGATCAATGTGCTGTTCGGACAGTCCTATCAGCTGTTCGGCCTGAATTCATTCGCAGTTCATGATGTGACCAATACCGGTATCGATTCCGGCCTGCAGAACACGCGGTCCGACTACGTCGCCCGCGTCAATTATTCGCCCAATAGAACCTACTCGTTCAGCGTGCGCTCGCGCATGGACGAGCAGACGCTGAACATTAACCGTTTCGAAGCTGAAGGCCGCGCAAACTTCGACCGCTGGTCGGTCAGCCTGATGTACGGCAATTATGCCCCGCAAGCGGATCTGGGATATCTGACCCGCCGCGAAGGATTGCTGGGCAGCGGTTCGATCAAGGTGGCGGCGAACTGGGTGGTGTCGGGAGCCGCCCGATGGGATCTGGAAGCCAACAAGCTCAATCAGTATATCATCGGGGCCGGGTATGTGGACGACTGCTTCGTGCTGGCCGCGAACTACGTGACGTCCTACCAGTATTCCGCAGGCACCACCCCGCCTGTGCTCAGCCACGCGTTTATGCTGCAGATCGGCCTGCGGACACTTGCCAACACGTCCTCATCGGCCGGCCCGAGCAGCGGCATCCAGTAGCGCCGGCTTGACGTTGCCGAAGGATCATTCCCGCGTCTCGGATCCAGTTCGAATCGGTTGATATAGCGAATATGATCATGACGACCACTACGATCCTGAATCGCCTTTCGCCTCTCATTCTGGGGTGCGCCGCGGCGCTGATCTTGATGGGGTGCGGTTCGCCGCTGCATGCGCAAACCGTCGCCGTCATGGTCAACGGCGAACCGATCACCAACTACGATGTCGATCAGCGCAGCAAGCTGAACTTCCTGACGACGCACAAGGCCACCGCTCGACAGCAAGTGATCGACGAGCTGATCGATGAAAAAGTGAAAATCAAGGAAGGCAAGAAGTTCGGCGTCGACCCGGCCGCTTCGGATATCGACCAGTCGTTCGCGGCCATGAGTTCACGGATGCGCACGACGCCCGAAGCGCTCGCCAAATCTCTCGAAAGCCAGGGCGTTCGGGCCGAAACGCTGAAGGCCCGTATGAAGGCCGAGATGGTTTGGACCAGTCTGGTCCGCGGGCGATACAAGGAGAGCCTGCAGGTCGGCGAGAAGGACGTCGCCGCCGCCGTTCAGGTCAAGGGCGGCGAGGACAAAAAGGAGACCGAAAGCTTCGAGTATCAAATGCGTCCGATCGTCTTGATCGTCCCGCGCGGATCCGCACATTCCGCCATCGAAGCCAGGGTCAAGGAAGCCGAAGCCCTGCGCAGCCGGGTACAGACCTGCGATGAGGCCAACGCTTTTTTCAAATCCATGCAAAATGCAGCGATACGCGAGACCGTGACCAAGACTTCCGCCGATATACCAGCCGTTCTTCGAGAAGTGCTCGACAAGACCACGATCGGCCATTTGACCGCGCCTGAGGTGACAAAACAGGGCGTGGAGATGGTTGCCCTGTGCGGAAGGAAGCCGACCACCATCGACACGCCGATGAAGAAGGAAATCCGCGAGAAGATGTATGCCGAAAAATACGAAGCCAAGTCGAAATCGTATCTGCAGGAAGTCCGCAAAGCCGCGATGATCGAATATCGTTGACGATGGCTAAGCCCCTCGCGCTGACCCTAGGCGAACCCGCGGGTATCGGGCCTGATATCACCATCAAAGCGTGGCTGCGCCGCAATGAGCTGAAGCTCCCGGCGTTCTACCTGCTCGGCGATCGCGACTTCCTCAGCCACCGGGCGAATACTCTCGGGCTGAAGATCAGGCTCGCCGAGGTTCGCCCCGAGGATGCATTCGATGCATTCGCCGATGCGTTGCCGGTCGTGGCCACCGGCCACAGGGCGACCGCACAACCAGGCCAGCCGGACCACACCAGTGCCGAAGCAGCCTTGGCCTCGATTCGTCAGGCGGTTGACGACGTGATCGGCGCCCGAGCCAGTGCGGTCGTCACCAATCCGATCGCCAAAAGCGTTCTCTACCGCGCCGGCTTCCGGCATCCCGGCCACACCGAGTTTCTCGCCGAACTCGCTGCCACCGATCGCCACACGCCGCAGCCGGTGATGATGCTGTGGTCCCCTGCTGTCGCCGTCGTGCCCGTAACGATCCATATTTCGCTGCGCGAGGCGATCGCGCAGCTGTCGACTGACCTGATCGTTACCACGGTCCGCATCGTGGCCGCGGCGTTGAAAGCGCGCTTTGGCTTCGCCAACCCGCGCCTTGTGGTGTCCGGTCTCAATCCCCACGCCGGCGAAGAGGGCTCGCTCGGCACCGAGGAACACACGATCGTTGCACCGGCCGTCGAAATGCTGCGCGCCGAAGGCATCGAGATCAGGGGACCGCTGCCGGCCGACACCATGTTTCACGACGCTGCGCGCAAGACCTATGACTGCGCGATCTGCATGTATCACGATCAGGCGCTGATCCCGGTCAAGACGCTGGCATTCGAAGACGCCGTCAACGTCACCTTGGGATTGCCGTTCATTCGCACATCGCCGGATCATGGCACGGCCTTCGACATTGCCGGCACCGGACGCGCCAATCCGTCGAGCCTGGTCGCGGCATTGCGCCTCGCCGCCCGCATGGCGGCCGCGCAACCGGCATGAGCGCGATCGATGACCTTCCGCCGCTTCGCGAGGTCATTCGCCGGCATTCCCTCTCGGCTCGAAAATCGCTTGGCCAGAATTTCCTGCTGGACCTCAACCTCACCGCACGGATCGCGCGCGCCGCGGGCCCGCTCGAGGATGCGACGATTATCGAGATCGGGCCCGGTCCGGGCGGGCTGACGCGCGCGTTGCTGGCGCTCGGCGCGCGGCGCATCATCGCGGTGGAGCGCGACCAGCGCGCACTGGCGGCGCTCGAAGAGATTTCAAGCCGATATCCGGGACGGCTAGAGATTATTTGCGCCGACGCGCAGCATTTCGACCCACGGCCGCTGCTCGGCGGCACAGTTGCGAAAATCGTCGCCAACCTGCCCTACAATATCGCGACCGCGCTGTTGATCGACTGGCTGTCGATCGAGCCATGGCCGCCCTGGTACGACATGATGGTGCTGATGTTTCAACGCGAAGTAGCGGAGCGTATCGTCGCGCGCGAGAATGACGAAGCCTATGGACGGCTGGCCGTGCTCGCGAACTGGCGCACTGAGACAAAAATCCTGTTCGACATTTCTCCCGCGGCGTTCGTGCCGCAGCCCAAAGTCACTTCGTCTGTGGTGCGATTGGTGCCCCGCGGCGCGCCGGAGCCGTGCGAGCGCCGGGCGCTGGAGCTGGTGGCCGCCGCGGCGTTCGGCCAGCGGCGGAAAATGCTGCGGCAAAGCCTCAAATCATTGGCCGTCGACCCGGCCCGACTGGCGACGGCAGCGCATGTCGACTTGACGCGGCGCGCCGAAACCGTTCCGGTGAGCGGCTTTGTTGCCATGGCCCGCGAATTGACCGATATACGAAACACAAAAATAAACGTCCCTTAAGGAGAAAATACCATGGCGCTGATGCGACGCCAGTCATTGGTCAAATTCGATGCGCCGTTGTGTGAAACCATCATCGAGACGCCGAAACCGCAAGGCAAGGAAGTCCTCGTCCGGATCGAACGTTGCGGGCTGTGCCATTCCGACCTTCATATTCAGGACGGTTACGCTGACCTCGGCGGCGGCAAAAAGCTCGACACCACGCGTGGCATGACGCTGCCATTTACGCTCGGACATGAGATCGCCGGGATCGTCGAGGAAGTCGGTCCGGATGTTTCGAAGGACCTGATCGGCGCGAAAAAAGCGGTATTCCCCTGGATCGGCTGCGGCCAATGCCGCGACTGTCTCAACGGCGACGAGAACCTGTGCGTCAAGCAGCGTTTTCTCGGTGTTGCCGTCGACGGCGGCTTCGCCAGCCATGTGCTGGTGCCGGACGCAAAGTACCTGCTGGATTACGATCCGCTGCCGGTCAATCAGGCGGCAACCTTGATGTGTTCCGGCGTGACCGCCTATGGCGCGCTGAAGCGCCTGGTCGACCGGCCGCGGCAGCGCAACCTGCTGCTGATCGGCCTCGGCGGCGTCGGCATGATGGGACTGGCGTTCGCGCAAGCCATGTTCAAGCAGAAAATCACGGTCGCTGATTTGAGCCCCGCCGCGCGCGAGTCGGCGTTGAAAAATGGCGCGGATGTCGCCTACGATCCCTCGGAAGCAGACGTGGTCAAACGCATCGTCAAGGAAACCGAGGGCGGCTTCGATGCAGTCGTCGATTTTGCCGGCAACGAGAAATCGATGGCCTTTGCGGTCGGCGTGGTCGCGCGTGGCGGCAAGATCGTGGTGTCCGGACTGATGGGCGGTAATTTCAGCCTGCCAATGGTACAATGGATCTACAAGCGTATGACGATCGAAGGCTTTATGGTCGGAACGCTGGCCGAGGCAAATGAGCTGATGGCGCTCGCGCGCGCCGGCAAGATCAAGCCCACGCCGATGAAGGAAGAGCCCATGGGCGACGTCCAGAAATGGATCGACGAATTGCGGGCCGGAAAAGTCGTGGGGCGTATCGTGCTGAAGAACTGAGGCAGAGCATCTCTTAAGCCTCGCCAAAAGAGGCAGAGTGCCATGTAAGCCTCGCTTGACAGGGAGGACTTGAATGGCTTGGAGGAATCGTTCGACACCATGCGCTTTGGCGGCGCTTGCGCTGATCCTGGCCGCGACGCCGGCCTTGGCGCAGAAGCAATACGGCCCCGGCGTCACCGACACCGAAATCAAGATCGGAACCACCACGCCGTATAGCGGCCCGGCATCGGCTTATTCGGCCGGTGCGGTCTCCGCCACGGCCTATTTCACGATGGTCAACGAACAGGGCGGCGTCAACGGCCGCAAGATCAACTACATCAGCCTCGACGACGCATACAGCCCGCCCAAGACGGTGGAGCAGATCAGGCGCCTCATCGAAAGCGACGAGGTGCTGTTTCTCGTCAATCCGGTGGGCACGGCCACCAATATGGCTGTGGTCAAATACATCAATCAGAAAAAGGTGCCGCATCTTTTCATCGGCTCGGGCGCCACGGTCTTCAATGACCCCGAGCATTATCCGTGGACGATGAGCTGGACGCCGCACTATGCGTCGGAAGCCGAGATCTACGCCAAATACATTCTCTCGGTGAAGCCCGGCGCGAAGATCGGTATCCTGTCGCAGAACGACGATCTTGGCCGCGACTATCTCTTGGGATTCAAGCGCGCGCTCGGTGACAAGGCATCGACGATGATCGTGTCGTCATTGACCTATAACACGAGCGATCCGACTATCGATTCCCAGGTGGTTTCGCTGAAGGCCTCGGGCGCGGATGTATTTTTCATTGTCACGGTGCCTAAATTCTCCGCCCAAGCCATTCGCAAAGCCTATGACATCGACTGGCACCCGCAGGAATTCGTGGTCAGCGTCGGTTCGTCGATTGCGGGCGCGATCAAGCCGGCCGGGTTCGCAGCAGCAAAAGGCATCATTTCCGCGGCCTATCAAAAGGACCCGGCCGACCCGCAGTGGCGAGGCGATCCGGCAATGCAGGCCTGGAACGTCTGGATGGACAAGTACAACCCGCGCGTCGACAGAAGCGACTACTACGCTCCCTACGGCTACAATGTCGGTTTCGCGGTGGTCCAGCTGCTGAGACAATGCGGCGACAATCTTACCCGCGAAAATATCATGAAGCAGGCTTCCCATCTCGACATGGAGCTGCCGTTGCTGCTGCCTGGGATCCGCCTGAAGACCAGTTCGACGGACCTGCGCCCGATCAAACAAATGCGGCTGGTGCGTTTTGATGGCGAGCGCTACGTGCTGTTCAGCGACGTACTCGCAAGCGAGTAATTTCGCTTCGGGACAACCACCGCGACGCGTTATCGCGGCCCGGCGCCAGCTGTTGTTTCTTGAAATATTTCCGGCCTCGCGGCGGCAGATGCGAGCCCGAATTAAGCCTTATGCTGTCCGGAATTGCGGCTCATTACGACCCAAGTTTTTGCGGAGACTTGCTACACGGAGTGTTGCGTAGCGTAAGCCGGAGATGTGTATGTCAAGCCGAACCGCGAAATTCGCGTCAGCGATTTTCGCCAGCCTCGTTGTAGGTGCGCCGCTAACGACAATTTCAGACAGCGCGGCGGGGGCGGACGACGAGTGCCTTTCCAGCCCGAAGGACCAGACGCCGCAGGGCGGCCATTGGTATTATCGTATCGATCGCGTCACCAAACGTCATTGCTGGTATCTCAAGGAAGACGACGAAAAGCCGTCTCAAGCCGCAGCAAAGCCGGTTTCGCCGAAAGTAGTCGCCCCATTCCAGCGTTCGATAGCGGAAGCTCGCGCCGAACTACCCACGCAGGGACGTATCGAACAGCCGAACCAAGGCAATCGGCTGACCTCGGCGGATGTGGCGGTCAGCGCAATGAACAGGGATACAAAACCGCCAGTTGCGGAGATACCGCAAACGGTTGTCGGTGCGCGCTGGCTAGGTCAGTCGGAAGCGGACTCGGCGAACAGTGCAACTTTCCTGACCAGTCCGACCCCCCTGGCCAATCCGATGCCAAGTAGTTCGGTGTCAAATGGTCCCATGGCGAATTCAAATAGTCCCATGGCAAATAAGGTCGATTCCGACACGAATCTGGGCGCAGCCGCGCCGACCCAACCGCCCTCGCCGCCCCTCGCTGCCGGCCAGTTCGCGGCAGATTTGTCATCAACGACTTCGGCCTATCCCGTGCAGATGCTGTTGGCTGCAATGATGGGAGCGCTGGCGCTGGCGGGCCTGTTGGGACGCGTAATTTTCAAGTTCGTTGGCCCCCGACGCCCTGCAAGTCGCAGAGGTCGTGGGCACCGAGGAGCAATCTGGAAATCGGCAGCTACCGGTGGCAGGACCGCGTCGCGGGTTTATCCCGGAGCGGACGCTCTCCCCCCGCGACCGGATTTCCCTCGCGACCTCGATGAGGTCAATGACCCGGACGACCGGATTGCGGAATTGTTGCGGGATTTTTCTCGCAAAAGTGGCAAAGGTAAAAAACAGCGCCAACCAAGCGTCGGGCTATTTCTCTAATTGCCGCTGCAATTCCCGCACGAACGTCGTCAAGCCCGTACGGCGTTCGCGCCTCAGCCGCTCAGCCTTCAGGATCGACTGCACTTCGGCAAACGCGTCATCGATATTGTGATTGATGACGATATAATCGTATTCCGCCCAGTGGCTCATTTCGTGGCTGGCGCGGCTCATCCGTCCCCGGATCACGTCATCGGAATCCTGCGCGCGGGAGTGCAGGCGTTTTTCCAGGTCGGCGGCTGATGGCGGCAGGATGAAAACGCTGACAACGTCCGCCCGCGCTTTTTCCCGCAATTGCTGGGTGCCCTGCCAGTCGATATCGAACAGCACGTCCTGACCTGCCGACAAGGCTGCTTCGACTGGGGCACGTGGCGTACCGTAGCGGTTTTCGAACACGACGGCCCATTCGAGCAACTCGTTTCGTGTTGCCATCCGTTCGAATTTGGATTGGTCGACGAACAGATAGTCGTGGCCCTCGACCTCGCCGCGCCGCATCGGCCGCGTGGTCGCGGATACCGACATCTTCAGACCGGGAATCCGTTCGATCAGCAACCGCGACAGCGTGGTCTTCCCCGCGCCCGACGGCGATGACAGCACGAACATCAGTCCGCGCCGCTCAACCCCGTCGAAGCCATGGCCGCCAGCCGTCATGGTTCACTCCAGATTCTGCACCTGTTCGCGGAATTGCTCGACCACATTCTTCATCTCAAGACCAGCGTTGGTCAGTTCGAGATCGTTCGACTTGGAGCAACAGGTATTGACCTCGCGGTTGAATTCCTGCGCCAGGAAATCGAGCCGCCGTCCCACCGGCCCGCCCTTGCCGATCATTTCGCGGGCCTGCGAAATGTGCGAGGCGATCCGATCCAATTCTTCGCGAATATCGGCCTTTGCCGCGATCATGATCGCTTCCTGATTGAGTCGGTCGGGATCGAAGCGATCGGACGATTCGAGCAATGCTTCGATCTGCTCGGCAAGCCGTGCCCTGATCGCGTCGGGCTTGCGGCCGGGAGCGGCCTCGGCCTTCTTCGCCAGGCTCTCGATCTCGTCCATGCGCTGCATGAGGATCTGCCCGAGCGTCACGCCCTCGCGCTGGCGCATCTCGACAAGATTCGCGAGCGCCTGCTCGAATGCCGCCGCGGCGGCAGCCTTCGCAGCCTTGTCTTCGGCCTCGTCGCTTTCCGGCTCGACAACCTCGATGACACCCTTGATCCCCAGCAGTCCGTCGATGCTCGGCGCGACCGCATCGATCTTGCCGGCGAGTACGCCTGCGACCCTTACGATCGAGGCCAGCACCTCCTCGTTGATCCGGATCGTCGAGACCGCGTTGGCGCGCTTGACGTTCAGATTGGCGTACACCGTACCCCGCGACAGCACCTCGCCAGCACGCTTCTTGGCGAAGGCCTCGAGATCGTCCCATCCGGGTGGCAGCCGCATCCGCAGATCAAACCCCTTGGCGTTGACCGACTTCAATTCCCATTCAAACGCATATGGTCCGCTGGCGCCGTTACTTCGGGCAAAACCAGTCATGCTCGACAGCGCCATCGCGTGAAGTTCTCCGAACGGAACGGATATGAGATTCGCAAGCCAGAAACTGCCGCAACCTTAGCGCCGATTCCGCAAAAGTGGATACCGGTTTTGCGAACGAGATGCGCGCTAAGTTACTACTTGGCTGCGTTTTCGACCAATGTGGAATTCGGTTCCGGCCTGCCGCCGGCACGCTTACGCTATTGCTGGACCACCGGAGGCGCCGCCGTCGACTGTGCCGCGCCCTGCCGGGCCGGGGCAGCGCTGCGGGCGGGCTTTTTCGGCGGCGCTGGCTTTGTCGTGGCCGTGGGGGCGGCGTCGACCGGGCCGCCCGCCGCAGGCGGCTGCGGATCGTCGGTAGGTTCGGCAGTGTCGTTCTGAATCTGCTTTTCCATCGTGCGAAGCTTGACGACGTTCTTCTGGTGCTGGTCGTAGGTCTCGGTAAAGGCATGACCGCCGGTGCCGTCCGCGACGAAGAACAGGTCGCGGGTGCGCGCCGGATTGGCCGCGGCTTCCAGCGAGGCGCGCCCGGGATTGGCGATCGGCCCTGGCGGAAGGCCCTCAACCACGTAGGTGTTATAAGGCGACGGTTGCTGAATTTCGGAGCGCTTGATCGGCCGACCCAGCGTTCCCCTGCCACCAACCAGCCCATAGATGATGGTCGGATCGGACTGCAGCTTTATCCTTTGCCGCAGCCGATTGACGAACACCGCGGCGACCCGGCTGCGTTCGTCCGCCTTGCCGGTTTCCTTCTCGACGATCGAGGCCAGCGTTACCAGCTGCTCCGGCGTCTTGACTGGAATGTCCGGATTGCGGCGTTCCCATATTTCGGCCAGCACCCGCTTCTGCGTCTGCTGCATGCGCTGAAGCACCTGATCGCGCGTCGTGCCGCGCGGAAATTTGTAGGTCTCCGGCAGCAATGTACCCTCGCGCGGCATTTCGCGGACGGCACCGGCAAAAATGTCGTTCTCCGAAAGCCGGGTAACGATCTGCTCGGAGGTCAGGCCTTCCGGTATCGTGACGGAGTGCTGGACCACCTTGCCTTCGACGATGGTGCCAATGACATCGCGCAGGCTGGCGTTCTTCTGAAACGAGTATTCGCCGGGCTTGAGCTCAGAGCGCGCCTTCAGCGCAAAAACGCTGCCGATGAACGCCCAGCGATTGTTATCGATCACGCCTTCGCGCTGCAAGATATCGGCAATGTCGGTCATTCCCGCGCGCGCCGGAATGTTGACGACCTTGTCGTCCTGCAACGGTCCCGGGGCCTCGAGCTTCTGTTTGCCGTAGACGTATACACCGCCCGCGCCGATCATTAAGACCAGCACGATGGTAATAATGGCATTGCCGACGACGACGAACGGATTGCGGGCGCGTTCGGAGCGCTTCGGCGGCGGCGGGACCCGCTCGGGCTCCAGCGCGGCGCGCGGACTCCTTGGCGAAATGGGCGGCCTCTCACTCATCGATGCAACCTAAATCCTGTCGGTTCAATCGTAGCCTCACGAAACTTCCGCGCCGGCCGATAGTCTACGCCCAATTCTTAGGATTCATCACCGAATGCGGCGAATCGGTGGACTCTACTTCATATGAAGCGTTAGTTGGCGACGCGCTGCATGATTACGGATGCGTTGGTGCCCCCGAAACCGAACGAATTCGACAGCGCGACATTGATCTCGCGCCTGCGCGGCGTTTGCGGCACGAGGTCGATGGCCGTTTCCATCGACGGGTTGTCCAGATTGATGGTTGGCGGCGCGATGTTATCGCGAATCGCAAGAACGCTGAAGATGCACTCGATCGCTCCCGCCGCACCCAGCAGATGTCCCGTTGACGATTTGGTTGACGACATCGACACCCTGGAGGCGGCGTTGCCCAAAAGCCGTTCCACCGCACCGAGCTCGATTTCGTCACCGACCTGCGTCGAGGTTCCATGCGCGTTGATGTAGTCGATATCGGAAGAAGTGATCCCTGCGCGCTTCATGGCGGCGGTCATGCTGCGGAACGCGCCATCACCGTCCGGCGTCGGAGATGTGATGTGGTAGGCGTCACCGGATAGGCCGTAACCGATCACCTCCGCATATATCCTCGCGCCGCGCTTTTTCGCGTGCTCGTATTCCTCAAGCACCACGATGCCGGCACCTTCCCCCATCACAAAACCGTCGCGATCCCTGTCGTAGGGGCGCGATGCTTTTTCCGGGGTATCGTTGAAGCCGGTCGATAGCGCGCGAGACGCGCAAAATCCGGCCATCGATAGCCGGCAAATCGGGGATTCCGTTCCGCCAGCCACCATCACGTCTGCATCGCCGAGCGCGATCAGCCGGCCCGCATCGCCGATCGCGTGAGCGCCGGTCGAACAAGCGGTGACCACCGCATGGTTGGGGCCCTTGAGGCCGTGCTCGATCGACACATAACCCGAGGCAAGGTTGATCAGACGCCCCGGAATGAAGAATGGCGATATCTTGCGCGGGCCGCGCTCCTTGAGAAGCAGCGCCGTATCGGCAATACCGGACAGGCCGCCGATCCCCGAGCCGATCATCGTGCCGGTGGCGCAACGCTCCTCTTCGGTGGAAGGATGCCAATTGGCGTCATCGAGCGCCTGACGCGCCGCACACATTGCGAAGATGATGAAATCGTCGACCTTGCGCTGATCCTTCGGCTCCATCCACTGATCGGGGTTGAACGTGCCGCCGGTGCCATCGCCGCGCGGAATCACGCAGGCGATCCGGCTGGTCAGATCGGAGACGTCAAAGGTGTCGATCTTCTTGGCACCGCTCTCGCTGTTGAGGATGCGCTTCCAGGTCGGCTCCACGCCACAGCCGAGTGGCGACACCATGCCGAGGCCCGTGACGACAACCCGCCTCATATCCAGCACTCCAGCCCACAATTCGCCGCCCACAACAAGAAACCGGTGGACCGCTCAACCACGGCCCGTCCGGCTTCGTCGGCACCGCGCGGGGGCGTCAGCTTTTCGCGTTCTTTTCCAGGAATTTTGTGGCGTCGCCGACGGTCAAGATCGTCTCGGCGGCATCGTCGGGAATTTCACAACCAAACTCTTCTTCAAACGCCATCACGAGCTCGACGGTATCGAGGCTGTCGGCGCCGAGGTCGTCAATGAAGCTCGCGTTGTCGACCACTTTTTCGGGTTCAACACCAAGGTGTTCGACCACAATCTTCTTAACTCGCTCGCCAATCTCACTCATCGTTCAACCTCGTGCTTGTTCCATTG